>RCUS01000329.1_pt1 | contig 33365 bp, 24 predicted proteins | sample 2166221 | NCBI WGS metagenome assembly RCUS01 (sample SAMN09932758, study PRJNA488358) | compost metagenome | isolation source: compost soil in cyclohexanecarboxylic | place: Germany: Experimental Botanical Garden
AGTACAACCCGGAACACAATCAAGCCAACGAGTACAAGCAATTGGCTGATAAGATTCTTCACAATGAATTGCTGACCATCCCGACTCCGATCGAAATGGATGAACTCGAGCAGCTCCTGATCGAATTCGGTGTGGTAGAAGACGAAGAAACAGCCATCAAGAAGCTGGAAGCTGCAGGTCACTAATATTAAGAAAAAAACTAGATTAGATATATCGCGGGACTACTTCGCATAACAATACAATTTATCCGGCGGATGGAGTGGAGAGACGATCATCCGCCGAGAGTAAGGCGAACGTGGAAAATGCCGCAAGGATGCAGTCATGCTGCTAAATGAAAAAGGAGGTTCAACGAATGGGACTGGATATTGAGGCTAATAAAAAACTAGTTGAAGAGATTCTGGAAGCCTATCCCGATAAAGCAAGGAAGGATCGCAAAAAGCACTTTCAGGTTAACACCGAGGAATCGAAAGAAAGCTGCAGCTGCTCCCTGAAATCGAACATTAAATCCCGTCCGGGCGTTATGACGCCACGCGGCTGCTCCTATGCCGGTTCGAAAGGCGTAGTATGGGGCCCGATCAAGGACATGGTTCACATCTCCCACGGCCCGATCGGCTGCGGACAGTACAGCTGGGGCACACGCCGCAACTATGCGAACGGCACGCTGGGCATTGACAATTTCACCGCTATGCAGATTACCAGTGACTACTCCGAGACAGATATCGTCTTCGGCGGCGACAAGAAGCTGGAAATCATCTGCCGTGAAATTAAGGAAATGTTCCCGCTGGCAAAAGGGATTTCTGTTCAATCCGAATGTCCGGTTGGTCTGATCGGCGATGACATCGAAGCAGTATCCAAGAAGATGAGCAAGGAGCTTGACATGCCGATCGTTCCGGTCCGCTGCGAAGGCTTCCGCGGTGTCAGCCAATCGCTCGGTCACCACATTGCGAACGATGCTATCCGCGACTTCGTTCTCGGCAAAGCCGATCTGAAGGAAACTGGTCCTTACGATGTCAATATCATCGGTGACTACAACATCGGCGGCGATGCTTGGGCTTCCCGCATCCTGCTGGAAGAAATGGGCCTTCGCGTTATCGCCCAATGGTCCGGCGACGGTACGCTGAACGAGCTGGAAATCGCTCATAAGGCGAAGCTGAACCTCATTCACTGTCACCGCTCCATGAACTACATGGTTGACCATATGGAGAAAGCTTACGGTATTCCGTGGTTTGAATATAACTTCTTCGGACCGTCCAAGACCTATGAAAGCCTGCGCGCCATCGCCGCTATGTTCGACGAGAAGATTCAAGAGAACTGCGAGAAGATGATCGCCAAGCACAAGGTTGAAATGGACAAAATCATCGCCAAGTTCAGACCTCGTCTGGAAGGCAAAAAAGTGCTGCTGATGATCGGCGGTCTGCGTTCCCGCCATACAGTGGGCGCATATGAAGATCTGGGCATGGACATCGTGGCTTCCGGTTACGAATTCGCCCACAAGGACGACTATGAAAGAACCTTCCCAATGATGCAGGAAGGATCGATCATCATGGACGACCCGACTGCATACGAATTGGAAGAACTGGCTCAGAAGATGGGCGTTGACCTCGTAGGCTCCGGCGTCAAGGAGAAATACGTATACCACAAGATGGGCATTCCGTTCCGTCAAATGCACTCTTGGGATTACAGCGGTCCGTACCATGGTTTCGACGGCTTCAAGATTTTTGCCAAGGACATGGATATGACCGTGAACAGCCCGATTTGGGGTCTGATGAATAAGAAAGAAAAGGTTCAACCAGAGGGGGCGAGCATATGAGCAAGGAAAGATTGAATATTCCGGATTATAACACACTGTTCACGGAAGAACGCTTTGTTCAGCAACGTGAGAACAAGAAGCAGTTCGAAGCGCCTTGCAGCGCGCAGGAGACTGCCGAAGCCCTCGCTTACTCCAAGTCTGCAGAGTACCTGGAGAAGAACTTTGACCGCAAAGCGGTTGTTATTAACCCGCACAAGGCCTGCCAGCCGCTTGGCGCCATGATGGCCGCTCTCGGATTTGAGAAGACCCTGCCGTTCGTTCACGGCTCCCAGGGCTGTAACTCTTACTTCCGCAGCCATCTGAGCCGTCACTTTAAAGAGCCGACGCCGGCCGTTTCCTCCTCGATGACTGAAGACGCAGCCGTATTCGGCGGTCTGAGCAACATGGTTGACGGTCTGGAGAATGCAGTCGCTCTGTACAAACCGGATATGGTTGCCGTCTGTACGACTTGTATGGCGGAAGTTATCGGTGATGACCTGTCGGCCTTTATCGGAACAGCTCGTCAAAAAGGAGCCATCGCTCAGGACCTGCCGGTTACATTCGCGAACACTCCGAGCTTCATCGGTTCGCATACCACAGGTTACGACGCCATGATCAAGAATATCCTGAGCCAGCTGTATGAGCGTTCCGGTCTTCAAGCTGCTCCGGGAACAGGCGAAGAAAGCGGCGAGAAGCTGAATGTTCTGCTTGGATTCGAAGGATACACCGGCAACTTTGCCGAGATCCGCAAAATCCTGAACGCATTTGATACGAAATACACCCTCCTTGGCGACCATAGCGGCAACTTCGATTCCCCGGCTACCGGCGAATACGAGTACTACTATGGCGGCACCAAGCTGGATGATGTTCCAAAGGCTGCTAATGCTCTGGGTTCGCTCGTACTTCAGAAGTATACGCTGAAGAAGACCCAGGACTTTATCAAAGGCACCTGGAAACAGCAGGTTTCCGCAATGTCGACTCCGCTGGGCGTCAAAGCGACCGACAAGCTGCTTGAAGCGATCAGCGAGCTGACAGGACTTCCGGTTCCTGCATCCCTGATTGAAGAACGCGGCCGTGTCATTGACGCTTACACCGACAGCCATCCTTATCTGCATGGCAAGCGTGTATCGCTGGTAGGCGACCCCGACCTTCTGATCGGTCTGATCGGATTCTGTCTGGAAGTCGGCATGGAGCCGGTTCACATCCTCTGCTCCAATGGCGATGTGGAATACAATGATGTGAAGTTCAAAGAAGAAGCCGAAGCTCTGCTGGCCTCAAGCCCGTTCGGTTCCGAAGCTACCGTCTATGTCGGCAAAGACTTGTGGCATCTGCGCTCGCTGCTGATCAACGATCCGGTTGATCTGGTAATCGGCAGCTCGCATGTGAAGTTTGCTGCTAAGGATTCGAACACGCCGCTCATTCGCGTAGGCTTCCCGATCTTTGACCGTCATCATATGCACCGTAATCCGACTATCGGATACCAAGGCGCGCTGAATCTGCTGACTTTGATCGTCAACACTGTTCTGGAACAGTTGGACAACAACAATTCCGGCTTCAACTACGACCTGGTCCGCTAATCAAAGAATACAGGGAGCAGATTTATCTTGGATAAATCTGCTCCCTCATCCTATTTTACAGCATAATCCGTGTTATAAATAATCCCATAGACGGTATGAAAATCGGACATTTTGATGTAAAATTTTCAGTAGAATGCCTCCTTTCATTCCGTTTTCATGGCATTTGTCATATTTTCTGCCGGTTTGGTATGTCACAATGAAAGCACTGATCCTTAGCGAAGGAGTTGATGATCCGATGGAGCCTATTCGAAAAGAGGAATTCGATGATCAGGCCTGCGGGAGCCAGGCTCCCAAATCCAAGCCTTGTCCACGGCCGAAGCCGGGCGAGGCAGCCGGAGGTTGCTCCTTCGACGGAGCGCAAATTACACTGCTTCCTATTATGGATGCTGCGCATCTCGTGCATGGACCGGTCGCTTGCGCCGGCAACAGCTGGGAAAGCCGGGGCAGCCTTTCGAGCGGGCCCACCCTCTCCCAATATGGATTTGCAACGGATCTCAGTAACAACGACATCATTTTTGGCGGGGAAAAAAAGCTGAAAGACAGTATTGATTATATTGCCGGGCGTTTTGCGCCTCCGGCTATATTTGTATATGCGACCTGCGTCACCGCCCTGATCGGTGAAGATATGGACGCCGTCTGCAAGGAAGCGTCCGGTCGCCTTGGAATTCCCGTTGTCCCCGTGAACGGCCCCGGTTTTGTCGGAAGCAAGAACCTCGGCAACCGGCTCGCGGGCGATGCGCTGCTCCAATACGTCATCGGCACGGGTGAACCCGAGCAGGAGACGCCGCTCGGCGTCAACCTGATTGGCGAGTATAACATCGCCGGCGAGATGTGGGAAATCGAGAAGCTGATGAATCAGGCGGGAATTACCCTATTATCGCGTATTACGGGCGATGCCCGGTATAAGGAGATTACCTGGGCTCACCGGGCCAAGGCCAACATGGTGGTGTGCAGCCGTGCGCTGCTGGGCTTGGCGAAGCAGATGGAATCGAAATACGGCATCCCTTATTTCGAAGGATCATTCTACGGAGCGAAGGAGACGACCTATTCGCTGCGCCAGATGGCATATCTGTTGAACGACAGGGAAATGGAGCGCCGGGTCGACCGCCTCACCGAACGCGAAGAGAACCGGCTGTCGCATGACCTTCGGCCATACCGCAAAATTCTGAAAGGCAAGAAGGCAGTGCTCTATACCGGAGGCGTCAAGAGCTGGTCTGTCATCTCCGCTCTGAAAGAGCTTGGCATTCAGGTGGTCGGCGTCGGAACGAACAAGAGCTCCGACGAGGATGTTCAGCGCATTGCCGACCGGGTCAGCGATGATACGGAGTATATCCCGGAAGGCGGCGCCTCTCGGATAATCAAGACGGTTAGAGAGCGCAAAGCGGATATCATGATCGCCGGCGGACGGAATATGTATGTCGCGATGAAAGAACAGATTCCGTTCGTAGACATTAACCAGGAACGTCATAAAGCTTATGCAGGTTACGAAGGATTGCTGCGGCTCGCTAAGGAATTGGTCGATTCACTCGACAATCCGATCTGGAGACTCGCATCCTCTCCTGCGCCGTGGGATAAGGAGGATTCCTATGACCGTTAAGAGACGCAGCAAGCCGGTATCGGTGAATCCTCTCAAAATCGGGCAGTCGCTGGGGGGTATCCTTGCCATGCAGGGCTGTTACCGGGCAATGCCGATTGTTCATGGCTCCCAAGGCTGCTCCGCCTTTCCCAAGGCTCTGCTGACCCGCCATTTTCGCGAACCGATCGCGGTTCAGACCTCCGCCCTTCAGGAAATGGACGTGATCTTTGACGCCAACCGCAATCTGGAGGAAGCAATTAACGCCGTCCTGTCCAAGCACCGCCCCGACATTATCGGCATCATCGGTACAGAGCTGACAGACGTAGCAGGCGTGGATTATCAGAGCATGCTGAAGTCGTATAAACGAGAACGGAACATGCGGGGAGGGCTTGCCTTTTCCGTCACATTGCCCGATTTTCGCGGCTCTCTGGAATCGGGGTTCAGCGTAACGGTCGAGGCGATGATCGATGAGCTAATTCAGCAGGCAGGTCTGCGGGGACAGCGCAATGTGAATTCCCGCCAGATTACGCTGCTGCCCGGTTCGTATCTGACGCCGGGTGACGTGATGGAGCTTAAGGAAATCGTGTCCTCTTTCGGTTTTGAAGTCATCGCGCTGCCGGATATTTCGACTTCGCTGTCCGGGCATCTGCTGACCGGATTTTCGCCGCTGACAAGAGGCGGCGTTCCGCTCGATTCCATGCTGCAGAGCCTGCAGTCCGGATTGACAATCGCCTTCGGCTCCAGCATGGAGCGTCCCGCAAGAAGACTGCATAACGCGCTTGGCACGCCGTATAAGGTGTTCCAGAGCACGATGGGACTTAAGGCTTCCGACGAACTCTTTCATTTCCTTCATCAGATCAGCGGTGTTCCTGTTCCGATCCGGTATTGCTGGCAGCGGGAAAATCTGCTTGACTGCATGCTGGATGCGCATTTCCAATTTGCCGGCGTGTCCGCTGTGGCAGCGCTGGAGCCCGATCATATCTGTTCGGTCTCTTCCTGGCTGGAAGAGCTTGGAGTGGAGCAGAAGGCGCTGGTTACCTCTTGCGAGACGACTGCGGTTGCCGAGATGGAGCGCGATGTATGGGTCGGCGACCTGGACGACGCCGAGGTGCTGGGCAGCGGAGCCGATCTATGGATCAGCAGCTCGCACGGCATGGCGGGCGCGGAACGCATCGGAGCGGCCCATTTGCCCGCGGGGTTCCCGATCTGGAACGAGCTTGGCTCTTATATGAATGTATCCGTCGGCTACCGTGGAGCGATGGAATGGACCAATAAAGCAGGAAATCAATTAATGAGAAGGGAGGCGGAGCACCGTGAAAGTAGCATTCGCCACAGATGATGGAATCCGGGTTAACGCCCACTTCGGACAAAGTTCTATGTTCGCCGTATACAATGTAACAAGAGGCGGAAGCGAGCTCCTCGAGCTTCGCAGAATCCCCGATATCGCAGCACAGGATGAAATGGGCAAGATCGACTCGCGGATTCAGGCCATCGAGGATTGTACGCTGATATTCATCATGCAGATCGGCGCATCGGCTGCGGCCAAAGTTACACGCCGCAAAATCATGCCGGTCAAGGTTCCTTTCGGCAGCCCGATCGAAGAGCAGGTCAAGCGGCTGGGAGAAATGCTGCAGGGCAAGCCTCCGATGTGGCTGGCCAAGGTGCTTCGGGCCGAAGAGGAAGGAGCGGAAGTCAATGGAACGAATGGCTGATGAATTCGCGGGTGTGAATGGTCAGACTCCGGAACAGGCTCCCGTTCCGCCGAAGCGCCGCCCTAAGCCTCTGCCCGATCCCGAGAAATCGGAACAGCTGATCCGCCGGCTGAATGATCTGCTCAGCGCCAGCGATTATTTCGGGCGCTACGCTTCCCTGACGCCGGAGGAGAAGATCTCGAAGCTGTTCCTCGCTTCTGCAGATGACAAGGCCAAGTCCGATATCAACTGCACCGTATCCGATGAAGTACGTTCCCAGGTGCCGGTGCTGTTTCAGGCAATTGCCGGCGTGCTGGAGGAGAAGAGCGGGCTGATGATTCAGAGCTCGGCTGAGATCAATGTCGAAGGCTTTGGCCGCGGGCTGCTGTATAGCGGCCGGATTATCCTGGTGATCAAGAGCCTTCGTGCGGGCTTTCCGTTCCCGTTCACCTCACTTGCGAAGACGGTTGCTTATGGAGTGGCATGTGTAGAGGAAGGGCTTACCTTCCTGGATAAATATAAAGATCTGGCAGAAGTGCAGAGTCTTCTCAATCTGGAGGGATAAACTTCACTGTCATGGAACGCCTCCGATTCTATACTGGACGGAAATAATGAAGCCATGAGCAATAACGGAGGGGTAAAGACATGGAGCAAGGATTTATGCAGACAGTGGAGATGGAACGTTATGCGCGGCAGCTTAAGCTGCTGGGTGAAGACGGTCAGAAGGCGCTGAAAGAAGCGACGGTCATGATCGCCGGTATCGGCGGACTCGGGGGTACGGCGGCCATTTATTTGGCTGCCGCGGGCATCGGCAGACTCATACTCGCCCATGAAGGCAAAATTCTCCTCCCGGACTTGAACCGGCAGATTCTCATGGACTCCGAGCATTTGGGTGAAGAGCGGATGAGCACGGCCATCCGGCATCTGCAGCGTCTTAATCCCGAAGTAGAAATCGAAGGCTACAATGCCAAGATCGAGGGCGGCAACGCGAAGCCCTGGGTTGAGAAAGCGGATATTGTAATCGATGCCCGCTATGATTTCCCCGAACGGTATGAGCTTAACCGGGTATGCGTTGAGGCTGGCAAGCCGATGGTTGAAGCCGCCATGTATGGTTATGAAATTTCATTGACGACTATGGTTCCCGGCGAAACGCCTTGTCTGGAATGCCTGTATCCGGGCAATCAGCCGCAGTGGGAACCTTTTGGATTTCCAGTACTGGGTGCAACTTCCGGTATTGCAGGTTGCCTGGCTGCGCTGGAAGCCGTAAAATGGATTACAAGGGTAGGGACGACCTATACCGGCATAATGCATCGTTTTAACTCACTCGACTTTACCACATACAGTGTCCGACTTACCCGTAATCCGAATTGCGCTTGCTGCGGAGAAGGAGGTAAACCGTGAAAAGTCTCAAGCTATGTGACACAACGCTGAGGGACGGTGAACAGGCGGCTGGAGTTTCATTCACGAGGGCAGAAAAGCTGGAGATCGCAAAGGTGCTGTCGGAGTGCGGTGTAGAGCAGGCGGAGATAGGTATTCCTGCTATGGGAACAAGGGAACAAGAGGATATCGCGGCCATTGCCGCGCTTGGTCTTCCAATGAAGCTCATGACCTGGAACCGGGCGCTGAGAAGCGATATCGACAAGGCGCGGGCGACGGGCGTGAACTGGTGCCATATATCCCTCCCGGTCTCCGATGTACAGCTGCGTGGCAAGCTGGGATTAGCGCCTGATGAAGGGCTGACGAAGCTGCTGCAGGCTGCGGATTATGCCCGGGAGTTTGGAATGACGGTATCGGTCGGGATGGAAGACGCTTCGCGCGCGGATATGGGCTTCCTGGTGGAGCTGGTCAATGCCTTGTACGAATCCTGCGGCATAAGATGGTTCCGGTATGCAGACACAGTATCGGCCCATCATCCGGGCCAAATGTCGCAGCGGATCAGCAGTCTCCTTGGAGCGGTGCCGAACGATGTGGAGCTTGAGGTGCACTGCCATAACGATTTTGGTCTTGCTGTGGCAAATACGCTTAGCGGCATTGCCGCCGGAGCTGTATGGGCAAGCACAACGATCGCCGGAATCGGCGAACGTACCGGCAATGCCCCGATGGAGGAAGTAGCTCTGGCTTGGCGCTATTTGTATGGCGGTCATAGCGCCATCAAGGCCGAGATGTTAAAGCTGGCTGCCGATATTGTCATCTCGGCATCCGGACGCAGCGTAGGGGACGCGAAGCCGATCGTCGGCAAACTCGCCTTCACGCATGAATCGGGGATTCATGTCGACGGTCTGATGAAGGACCGGGAGACGTACCAGACGTTTAATCCGAGAGAAGTCGGGCGTGAGCATCAATTTGTGCTCGGCAAGCATTCGGGAACAGGCGGTATCGCGCATGTGCTGAGCAAGCAGGGGCTGGAAGCGGACCCGGATACGGTGTCCCGTCTTCTTACTCGGGTTCGGGAATATGCCGAATCAAGCAAGGACAATGTCCCGGAGCCCTTGTTGCTGGAATGGCTGCGTGAGGATCGGACTCATACGCAGAATGTGGTATAACATGAACTAATCCGCCTCACAGGATATTGCTTTCCATCCTAATCCTCATTATCCTAATTGCTGAAATCGAATATACGGTGCCTAACCATTAAGAAGGCCGATCAGAGGGAGAGAACAAACTCCCCGATGATCGGCCTTTTAGTCTTGAACTCACTTCGCTTCCACACCTGTGAACTCCCGTTCATACACCGACTTGACCAGCTTTAGTACAGCAGGGCCACGGTCTTCGAACGGCAGCTTGACGGGTTTGCCTTTATGGAGGTAGGAGCCAGGCGGGTACTGGCTGCCCGAAACGGCGGCTTCGTACAGCAGGGATGCTCCATGCTCGGGACCGGGGTAGAACAGCTTCATCAGCGGCTTCACGTAGAAGGGCAGCCCGGAGCGATTGCCGGGTCTCATGGTATTGTTGGGACCGGGGTCAACGCTCTGCAGCCGGATCCCTTGCGCGAAGGCGGACGGCGCGGCTTCCTTGATCCAGAGGGAGTGAGCCAGCTTGGAATCCGCATAAGGGCCGAGCAGCTTTTTGAACGTATCGGGATGCTCCAGCTTCTCCGGGTTCAACCGTTTCACATAATTTATAGCCGCCGAGGAGGTACCGATTACGGTCTTCAGATCACCGGCAAGCAGCAGCTCGCGGAGTTCTGAATAAATCACGTAAGGCGCTACAGTCTGAGTTTCGAAATGAAGCTCGCGTCCTTGCTTGGAGAAGAGCAGCTCCGGGAAGCTGCCGCCGGCATTGTTGAACAGTACGTCGATCCGGTTCTCGGATCTTTTTATCACGTCAAGGGCTTGGCGCAGGCTGGTGAAATCCGACAAATCCCCCTGGTAGACGCGCAGCCTCCCCTGCTGCTGAAACTCCCTGACTCTGGAATCGTCTTTTTGAAAAGAAGAACGGATTAGTGCAATCACATCCCATCCCCGTTCCAGCAGCATCCGGGTTAGTGCCAGACCAATTCCGTTGTTCGCGCCTGTAATCAGAGCGGTATATTTAGCTTGTGTATTCATCTGAATGGACCTCCTTGTGTGTTCCGTTTTTCGGATTGAGGCCATTCTATAACCTGGAGTCGACTCCAAGTCAAGCAGCGAGTTTCGTTCCGAACGTAACGATGAATATGGATTTTTAAGATGCTCCACCGCACTTGACTTGAAGTGGGCTCCAGGAGTTATGATAACTTCAACTGGCAGATAGCTCCGAACAAACAAAGGAGGCGGCGAGATGAGCGGGAACGAGACATATCCGATCCGTACGGCGGCGGAAATGACAGGACTTAGCGAGGATACCATCCGCTATTATGAGAAGATTGGGCTGCTGCCCCATGCACTGCGGAGAGAGAATCGGCATCGCGTATACGACCAAGGCGATATCGAGCGCATGAATCTCATTACATGCCTGAAGAAGACAGGGATGTCGCTGGACGAAATGAGGCCCTTTTTGGACCGGCCTCGTGAGGAACTGGCGGATACCCCCGAATTATTCGATGCGCTGCAAAGACATCGGGAGAACATATTGAACCAAATGGCCTCGCTTCAGCAGATTGTGGATTTTATCGATCAAGCATTGATCCATAAGACTGCGGCTGAGGAAGAATGCACTTTGAAGGGCGACCGGAAGCGTATGCCGGTTAAGAAGGATGCGGAACATGCAGTCAGAAAATGAGACGAAGAGCTGAAGTCCGAAGGAACAACGCTATTTTATGCCATATCATGCAGCAGGCGCGGCCAAAAGACTCGTGAGAGAGCTTTGGGCCGCGTCTGCTGCGTTAATCGTCCATGACGGCCTTGATCGTAGGAACTCGACCTTGTCCACTCCACCATCGCCGGTTTCGAATAGGTCGTCAGTTCATGATCCGGCTTCTTCCGCAAGGTATCGATTTTTCAATGAATGGACTACGGTTTGTTATGCCGCTTCGCCCGAACGGTTAAGATATATTGAACGTTACTGCCAGAGGGGTTACGGAACGCAGAAGGAGGCGGAGTAATGAATCCGAAATGGTGGAAGGAATGCGTCGTCTACCAGATCTATCCCATCAGCTTCATGGACTCGAACGGTGACGGCCGGGGAGACTTAAGGGGCATTATCTCCAGGCTGGATTATTTGAAGGATCTTGGTGTAGATGTGATCTGGATCTGCCCGATCTATAAATCGCCCGGCCACGACAACGGCTACGATATAAGCGATTACTGCGATATCAGCAAGGAGTTCGGAACGATGGACGATTTCGATCACATGCTGCGCGAGATCCATTCCCGGGGGATGAAGCTGATGATGGACCTGGTGCTCAACCATACATCCCATCAGCATCCGTGGTTCATCGAATCGCGCCAGTCGAAGGACAATCCGAAGCGTGATTTTTATATATGGAGAAAAGGCAGGAACGGCGGCCCGCCGAACAACTGGGAATCGTATTTCAGCGGCTCGGTCTGGGAGTACGATGAGCGGACGGACGAGTATTACCTTCATCTGTATTCCCGGTTTCAGCCCGATTTGAACTGGGAGAACCCGGCCGTTATCGACAAGCTGCACGAGATGGTTGCCTGGTGGCTGAAAAAAGGAGTCGACGGCTTCCGGTTCGACGCGATCGCTCACATCGTCAAAGCCGAAGGGCTGCCGGACGCCCAAAATCCGAACGGAGCCAAAACGGTACGAGCCTACGAGATGTTCTCCAACCTGGAGCATGTGCATACTCTACTGCAGAATCTCAATGATCAGGTCCTGTATTTCTATGACATCATGACGGTCGGCGAGACCTCCGGACTCGGGCCGGAGCAGGCGCTGGAATATGTCGGCGACGGTCGGCGGGAGCTGAACATGACGTTCCAGTTCGAGCATATGTATCTGGATGCGGCGTCGGCGGGCAGCGGGAAGTGGGATATTGTATCCTGGAACCTGCTGGAGCTGAAAAAAATTATGAGCGGTTGGCAGACGGTCCTGCATGGCCGGGGCTGGAATGCCAATTATTTATGCAATCATGATCAGCCCCGCGCGGTTTCGCGTTTTGGCGATGATATCCGGTACCGGGTCGTTTCGGCCAAAATGCTGGCGACCTTCCTGCACATGCTGGAGGGGACGCCGTATATGTATCAGGGCGAGGAGATTGGCATGACGAACGCCGCCTTCCAGTCGATCGAGGATTACCGCGATGTCGAAACGCTCAATTATTATGAAGAGCAGCGCAATAACGGCGTTCCCGAAGAGGAGATTATGAAGGCCATCCATAAAAAAAGCCGCGACAACGCGCGTACTCCGATGCAGTGGGATGGCGGGGAGAACGCGGGCTTCACGACAGGCAGCCCCTGGATCCGGGTGAACTCAAACTATGCGGAAGTGAACGCAAGCAGCGCGGTGAAGGACCCGGATTCCATCTATCACTATTACAAGAATCTGATTGCACTGCGCAAAAAGCATCAGGTTATCGTCTACGGCGAATACAAGCTGCTGCTTCCTCTGCATCCCGAAATTTATGCATTCACGCGGACGCTGGAGGATAAGCAGCTGCTGATCATACTGAACTTTTTTGACCGGAACCCGGTCTTTGAGCTGCCGCAGGAGATGTCCCCGGACGGTATGGAGCTGCTGATCTCCAACTATCCCCAGGATAAGAGCGAGAATCTGCGCCAGCTCACCCTTCGGCCTTACGAGGCGAGAGTGTATATGAAGACGGACGCTTTGGTGTAGCGGGTTCCTTTTTTTTTGAAAAAAGATGAGAAATCTAGCATTCCCCTTCTCCTGAATGTTTTTTGTCCAGAGGCTTGAAAAGTGACGGTTTGCTTTGAGTTTGCGGCCAAAAGACGGTACAATAATCGGTACATTTGCAGATCTATAGATAAAAATAATAGAACGAGTGCGGATTTGCGGGAGGAGACGGCTTATGAGTGAGTGGTATGAAGAGAGCTTCGGCGAGGACTATTTGATTGTCTACAGACACCGGGATTTCGGCGGCGCCCGGCGGGAGGTCGAGAAGATGATCGCCTGGCTGGGCTTGCCGGAGAAGGCGAAGGTGCTGGATCTGTGCTGCGGAATGGGACGGCATTCGCTGGCGCTTGCTGAAGCGGGTTACGAGGTGACGGGTGTGGATCTGTCGGAGGCGCTTCTGCGGGAGGCCCGTGCCCAGGAGGGAGCCAGTCGGGTCAAGTGGGTCCGGTCCGATATGCGGGATCTGCCGCTTGAGGGCGGCTTTGACGCCGTGGTCAATCTCTTCACCTCATTCGGATATTTCGAGAAGGACGAGGAGCATGTGAAGGTGCTGCGCGAAATTTGGCGGATGCTGAAGCCGGGCGGCAGGTTCATCATTGATTTTCTGAATCCTTCTTACGTAACGGCTCATCTCGTTCCCCACTCCACGCGGGAAGACGGAGATAATTTGATCGACGAGAAGCGGCGGATTGAGGACGGCTATGTGAAAAAGGATATTATACTGACGTCCAAGTCGGACGGAACGCCGCGCCAGTACCACGAGCGTGTGAAGCTGTATCCCCTGGAGAAGTTCCGCGAATTGATCGCGGAAGCGGGACTGGCTCTCGAAGCGGTGCACGGCAGCTACGAAGAGGATGTGTACGAGGCGGAGACGTCGCCGCGCATGATCTTTGTGGGGAAGCGTCCGTAGATGGGCGCGGACCGGGGAAGGCTGGAGGAAGCAGGCCCTCCGGCTGTTCTTGAGGACGGGCTGATCCGGGTGCCCGTGCCCATGTATCCGCCGCTGCGCGTGGTCAACAGCTACGTGCTGGCCGAACCGGATGGCGGATGGACCGTGATTGATCCCGGACCTAGGAGCCGGGAGGCGGAAGAGACGTGGAACCGGACGCTGGATTGGCTCGGCGCGTCGTGGAGCCGGGTCCGGGCGGTTGTTCTCACCCACCATCACCCGGATCATTACGGGCTGGCGGGGTGGATGCAGGAGCGAAGCGGCTGCAGGGTATGGATGTCGCGGCGCGCTTACGCCGAAGTGCTTCACATGTGGGGACCGGAGTCGGATATGGAGAGTGCGCTCCCTGATTTTATGAGAAGGCACGGGCTGCCGGAATCCCTGGCCGCAGAGCTGCGCGAACACCAGGCTGGCATCAGGATGCAGATTACACCGCAGCCTACTGTAAGCTGCCTGGAAGACCGCGCATCCTGGAGCATGGGCGGCCGAATATGGCGGCCTGTGGAGACGGGAGGACATGCTCCCGGTCATCTGTCCTTCTATGACGCGGCTGAGCAGGCGATTCTGTGCGGAGACGCCGTGCTTCCGCAAATTTCGCCGAATGTCGCGCTGCTGCCCGGCAGCGATCCGCAGCCGCTGCATACCTTCCTGCAGGGCTTGACCGCCCTGCGGGAGCTGCCGGTCCGGATCGCCTATCCGGGCCACCGCGAGCCGTTCACGCATTTTGCGGCGCGGATCGATAGCCTGCTTCAGCATCACGAAGAGCGGCTCGATGATGCGGAGGCGCTGGTAGCGGAGTCGCCGCTTAGCGGCTACGACGTGTGCGGCGGCCTGTTCCGGGGCCGCATTTCGGGCATTCACCAGCTTCGTTTTGCGCTGGGCGAAGCGCTGGCCCATCTGGCCGAGCTGGAGCGGAGGGGAAGAATCCGGTCGCTGGAGAAGAACGGGCAGGTGCTGTTTTACAAGAAGGAAGGATTGGACTCTTGAAGAAGAAAGGAAGAGATTATGGAACCCGTTAATGGCGTCCCGAAGTCGATTGACGAGTATATCGCCAGTTATCCGCCCGAACTTCAAAATCTGCTTCAATCGGTGAGGCAGGCGATCCGGGATGCGGCTCCCGAGGCTGAAGAGAAAATCAGCTACCGGATGCCCACGTTCTTTTTCCACGGTAATCTGGTGCATTTCGCAGCCTTCAACCGCCATATCGGCTTTTATCCGGCGCCAAGCGGCATCGAAGCCTTTAAACAGGAACTGTCGGCCTATAAGAGCTCAAAAGGCGCGGTACAGTTTCCTCTTGACCAGCCGATCCCGTACGAGCTGATACGCAAAATCACAGCTTATCGGGTTAGGGAGAACCGGGAGAAGGCGGAGCGAACCTGAACAGGGTTGAACATGATAAAAAAGACCGTTCCTGAAGTCGAGGTTGTGGGCGACTGACGGACGGTCTCTTTGCGTACACGTGAATTTTTACGGGTCGAAAAACACGAAACGTGGAATATGTATGCAATTTTGTTGCACAACTCAGTGTCGGGAACGTCCTCAGTTCCATTAATATTATTACGAATATAGAAAGCGCTTTCTTTCCTTGGCACGGGAGCGAACCGGATTTGCGGAAAGGAGTGAACCGACAGCTTAGAAAATTAGAGCAGATCATAGGTTTTGTCAGGTATTCCCCGCTTGCCCGATCATGGTATCTTCAGCGATGAAAGCGCTATACACGATCGGAACGATGAAGGAGAGCGGCGCTTATCATACATTATACGAATGGGGGATAGCAACAATGAAATGGACTAGGAACTGGGCTTGTGTGCTTGTCGCTGCGTTATTGTTCACGTTAACACTGGGCAGCACAGGTCCGCTGAGGGCGGCGTCCGTCTTCGCGGCGGATGCGCCGGGCGCGAATCTGGATTTTGAAGCCGGATCGCTGACGGATTGGACGGCTGCTGGCACAGCCGCCGTTCAGACGGCGGACGCCCACGGCGGAAGCTACTCTGCCAAGCTGTCTGCGGCGAGCAGTACACTCACCCGGACCATCACCGGCATCGAGCAGGGCAGCTATACGCTCTCTGCGTGGGTCAAGGGCGGCACGAGCAGCAACAGCGCCTATATCACGGCCACCGAGACCGGGGGACCGGATACACGGACGATGATCGACACGTATATCAGCACCACGGAGTGGAAGCAGATCTCCATGCGCAACGTGCTGATCTACAATGGACAAGTCAAAATTACGATCGCCTCTGGTACCGGCAGCAACCTGGCGGTGGACGACATTGAGCTGACGCTCGACAGCAGCGACGCCAACCCGCTGGCCAACTGGAGCTTCGAGACCGGCGATCTCGGCGGCTGGACCGTCGATCAAGGCAGCGTAACGGCCGGCGCGAGCGCGGACACGGGAACGGTCTCCGCCGTTTTGGGCGCAGACTCCCAGCTCAGCCAGACCGTCGCCGTCGAGCCGAACACGACCTATATCGCCACCGTGCGGGCCAAGGTTGACCGGCAGGACACCTGGGAGACGATCTACCAGAAGAATTACCTCGGCAATACGGGGCAGCTCGTCAATGTCACATCATACGGCGACCGGGTCAATCTCGGCGTCAAGACGACGGACGGCAAAGTGCTGCGGCAGGCGCCTTCCGGCACCGCAGGCTACTCGCTGGTGACCCTTCGCTTCAAGACGGGCCCGAATGACCATCAGGTGACCGTCTACGCCAATACGATCAAGGACGCCGAGTACGACAAGAGCGTGGCTACATATACGTCAAGCGGCGCGAACGGCAGCCACGACGAGTGGCAGGGCAACGGTGCAGACAAGGCGTACGTGGACAACTTCGACCTGTTCGCGATCGACAACACGACCGTGAAGGGAGCGGACGTCTCCTTCCTGCCGATCATTGAGGACAAGGGCGGCAAATATTTTGCGAACGGCGTCCAGCAGGACTGCCTGACTATCCTGGCCAACCACGGCGTGAACGCGATTACGGGCATGCTGTTCGTGCACGCGGGCAACCCGGTCTACGATCAGAGCACGGTCAAGCAAATGCAGTATGTCGATTATTATACGGACGAGGACGGCAATCCCTACCCGCTGACCATGCAGGCCGGATACTTCGACAAGACCCACGCTTACGCTCTCGCCAAACGGGCGCAGGCGCTGGATATCGGCTATATGCCCGGCTTTCATTTCAGCGACACCTGGATGAGCGCGGGCAAGGCGTTCACGCCTTACGACTGGATGTACAAGGATTCGTCCGGCAAGCTGGTCGACCAGTCGCTGGACGAAATGACGACGACGATGTACAACTACGTCTACGATTTCATCAAAGGGCTGGCCGATCAGGGCACCGTTCCGATGGGCGTCAAAATCGGCAACGAGCAGGACGGCGGCATCGCCTGGCCGACCGGCAAAGGCTATTCCTCCGCCGGCTACAAGGCGCTGATCAACGCCGCCTACGACGCGGTGCATGATGCGGCTCCGGGAGTAAGCGCATTCATCCATTCGAACAACGGCTATACGCCGTCCAACTCGAACACGCAGTACGGCACCTTCAAGACGAACGGCGTCAAATTCGACGGGCAGGCCTACTCGCTCTACAGCGGACATACTTCAGATGGGATCCTATCGATGCTTACGAATAACATCGCACAGTTCCCGGACAAGGATTATCTGGATGTGGAGACGGGGTATTCCTTCACCAAATACAACCCCGACTGGGCCGACGAGAGCGGCTCGATGGGGCAGACCAGCTATTATGCAGCCTCGAACCCGAACGGGCAGTACAACTGGCTGCTCGATTACATGCAGGCGATGCGGGACGTGGCCAATCCGAACGACCGGATGCGCGGCTTCTTCTATTGGGAGACCGACTGGATCGTCGTCGAAGGCGCCGGTGCCAGCACAGGCGCGCCGAACACCGTCGATCGCCGCACGATGTTCAACAACGGCGATACCTCCATCAAGGAGATGGGCAGCACGGCGGGCGGCAAAATGGGCGATATGATGGACAGCATGTACGCCTATCTGTGGAGAGGCCACGCCAAAAACAAGCCGGCGACGATGCTGTCGCCGCTGCAGGGCTTCGGCACGTACTCGGTCACGAAGACGGAGCCGACATCAATCACGCTGGATCGGACTTCTCTGACGCTGACAGCCGGCACGACGGATCGTCTGCTGCCGACCATCGCGCCGAATTCCAACGCATCCTCCGACAAAAAGGTCTTCGACAGCACGCTGGAATGGTCGACCAGTGATCCGGCAGTCGCGGAGGTCAATGCCTCCGGCTATGTCATCGCACATCAAGCGGGCACCGCCGTCATTACGGTCAAGACCCTGGCTGGCGAGCTGACGGCTTCGTCCACCGTGACGGTTGCACCGGCGGCAACCGTCGGCAGCGGCAACCTGACCCTGACGGTGGGAGGCACGGCGGCCGGAAGCACCGTGAACGCCGTCGTATGGGATAAGCTCGTGCTCAAGGGCACGCTGCCGGCGGGGACAACGGATCAGCGGATTATTTTCCGCTCCAGCGATCCGTCCGTCGCTTCGTTCCTGGGCGAATTCTGGCAGTCCTCGAATCCCGGAACGTTCTACCAGCAATCCAATGTCACGCAGAATGTGAAGCTGAACGTCAAGCATGACGGAACGACCACGGTCACCGCGGAATCCGTGGACGGTACTGCTCTTGCCTCGTTCACGCTGAACGTAACGAAGATTCCGGTCACCTCCGTGACGCTGAACAAGACGAGCGCGACGGTCAGCTTAGGCCGGACCGAGCAGCTGACGGCGACCGTGGCTCCTGCGAACGCCAGCTTCGCTGACGTCACCTGGTCGTCCTCGGCTCCGGACGTGGCTTCGGTTGACGCAAGCGGACTTGTCACAACTCTGACAACGGGTACTACGACGATCACGGCGACCTCCGTCGACGATCCGACGATCCATGCTTCCGCCGTCATCAACGTCGTTCCGGTCATGGTAACCGGGCTGATGCTGGACAAATCGGCGCTGAATCTGATGATCGGCACGACACGGCCGATTACGGCGGTTGTCTCGCCGGACGACGCCTATAACAAGACCATTCTCTGGAGCAGCTCCGACGAATCGGTCGCCACGGTTGATTCGGCGGGACGGATCACCGGCCATAAGGAAGGAACCGCCACCGTGACGGCAGTGACCCAGGACGGCGGCTATACCCGGACCGTGACGGTCAACGTGCAATCGACGCCGGTTGCAGTGACCGGCGTCGCTCTGGACCAGGAGGCTTACTACTTTGCATCCGATTACTTCTCTTCGACGAATCCGGCCTCGACGGCTCCGACCATTCAATTGAAGGCAACCGTGCTGCCGGAGGATGCGACTAACCTGGACATCGCATGGTCCAGCAACAACCCGTCCATCGCCTCCGTCGACGCCTTCGGCGTCGTGACGGCGCGCAAGGCGGGAACCGCGGTCATTACGGCAACGACCGGCGACGGAGGCTTCACCGCTTCCACGACCGTCTATGTGCCGGCAGTGAGCGAGAGCTTTGACAACCGGAACATCGGCGACAACTGGTCGGTGACGGCGGGCTCGGCGTCCGCCATCGGAGCGGCCGTGGCTTCTCCGGCCGGCGCGTCCAGCCAGCTGCTGCAGCTGACGGCGGGCGGCAGCGGTGCAAGAGCCGCCTATAAGAGCTTCAATCTGACCAACAACAAGATTGTGCTGGATTTTGACTGGAACGTCGGCTCGCCGTCGTCCGGCACAGGGCAGCTGCGCATTCAGGACAGCGCCCACAACAATTATCTGACCTTCGGCGTTCCGACGGGAGCCTCCAGCTCCCTGCTGTACAGCACGAGCGCCACGCTGACGGCCAATACGGCGCTTACGGGCACGGCTGTTGCATCCAGCGGCTTCGCCACGGCGAATACGACGTATCATGTCAACGTCACGCTGGATATGACGGCGAAGAAGTCCTCCTTCACGCTGACGAACAAGGCGACGTCCCAGACCGTTACGGTCAGCGACCTGCCGTTCGCGTCCGGCACGAGCTTCAGCGGATCGCTCGGCTATCTGGAGATCTACGCGACGCGCGTCTCCGGCGGCAGCATGAGCTGGACGTCGCAGTTCGACAACTTCAACGTCTACGCCGCCGCGCCGGTGGCGTCGTCCGTGACTCTGGACCGTTCCTCGGTCAGCCTGCTCGACATCCCGGGGACTCCGGGAAATACGGCGCAGCTGAAGGCAACGGTTAATCCGAACGTGACCGGCGTCGATCAGTCGGTCGTCTGGACGACCAGCGACGCTTCCGTGGCAGCGGTGAGCTCGTCGGGTCTCGTGACCGCGGTGAGCGATGGCATCGTAACCGTTACGGCAACATCAGTCTCCGCCCCGTCGCTGTCGGCTTCCGCCAGCGTCAGCGTCCATCCGATCATTCCGGTCGAAGCCATCGGCATTAACGATGACCATGGCCAAGCGATCGACCAGACCGATGTGGAGCTGGATACCGGATCGTCCATGCAGCTGAAGGCGATTCTGAATCCCTCCACGGCAGATGTCCGGAGCCTGACCTGGAGCTCCTCCGATCCGTCCGTCGCCTCGGTCGATTCCGGCACGGGTCTCCTCACGGCGCTGACCGCGGGAGATGCGGTCATCACGCTGACCGTGGATGCTTACCCGGACCACGGCGGCTACACGGGCGCGACCTCGTTCAATCTTCATGTTACCGGTGAGGCCGTTATCGACCTGTCCGAACTGCAGTCCGCCATTGATGACGCGATTGCAGCGAAGACGGCAGCCGACACGGCTTACACGGCGGACAGCCTGAGCGTCTACAAGACGGCGCTGAGCGCGGCGCAGACGGTTCTGGTGCAGGCGCAGGCGGAGCATTGGAACGCATCCCGGCAGAGCGAAGTCGATGAGCGGGAGCAGACGCTCCGCGCAGCGGTATCGGCTCTGGCGTATGACAGCAGCCAAGCCGCCGAGAGTGTCAAGGTCAGCCCAAGCACGCTGAAGCTGACGGCGGGCTTATCGGCGAACCTGACGGCCGAAGTGCTTCCGGTCTATGTGAACGACAAAGTGATCACCTGGTCCTCGGACAATGAGGCGGTGGCCATGGTGGATGACAGCGGCCGCGTGACCGCAGTTGCCGCGGGTACGGCCAACATCCGGGCGACGGCGGTGAATGGAGGCGCAGTCGGATCAGCTGCAGTCACCGTGAGCACCGATTTGTCCGGCGGCTACGTGGACAACGGCGGCAGCGTCTCGGCCAGCAAACTTATCAGCAAGTATCCACTGTCGAGTCCGATTGACAACGCGGCGACGATGAACGCGACCGGCACCGCCTGGTCGACGGGGGCCAACCTCCAGACGACGGCAACCCCGGAATACTGGCAGATCGATCTCGGCCGGACGGCGCGGATCGACGGCTTCAAGATGAGCTTCTGGCAGACGATGAAGTACAGCCTGCTCGTCTCGGACAACGGGTCCGACTGGCAGACGGTCTATGACAGCAGCGCCAGCTATGCAGGCAGCGCCTCGACGGTATTCGATCTGCAGCTGCCGGAGTCGGCATACGGCAGATACATCCGATTGAACATCTACGGCGTGTCGACCACGAAGGACTGGGTAGGCGTCACCGTATTCCAGGCAAACGGAGCCTTCGTTGCGGACCCCGACAGCATCTCCGTCGATCCTGCCACGGCTGCCCTGGCGATCGGCTCGACCGTGCAGCTGCAGCCGCTCGTGCTGCCTGTGGTCGCGGACCCTCGCGTGTCCTGGACATCGAGCGACGAAGCGGTAGCCAAGGTGGATGAGTCGGGCGTCGTTACGGCGGTCGGCGCAGGACAAGCGGAAATTACCGCATCGACGATAAACGGTAAGAGATTCACCGTTGCGGTAACGGTTAAGGCGGATGCAGTGGCAGTAACGGGCGTGAGCATGGACCGGACGGAGCTGAGCCTGAAGACAGGCAGCAGCGGCCGCCTGACGGCAATCATCACTCCGGCGGATGCCGCGAACCAAAAGGTAACCTGGAGCAGCAGCGACAGTGCAGTCGCCAGCGTGGACGAAGGCGGCGTCGTCACGGCGAAGGCGGCGGGCACGGCCACGATCACTGCAACGACCGAAGACGGCGGCTTCACGGCTCAAGCGGTTGTGACGGTGACCGATCCCGAGCCGGAGATGATTCCGGTGACGGGTGTAGGCGTGAACCGGACCGAGTTGAGCCTGGCGACGGGCGGCAGCATCAGTCTGACAGCGATCATCGAACCGCTGGATGCAGCGAACCAAAATGTCATCTGGAGCAGCAGCGACGATGAGATTGTCACTGTGGACGAAGACGGCGTCGTCACCGCGAAGGCGGCGGGCACGGCGACGATCACCGTGACGACGGAGGACGGCGGCTTCACAGCCGAGACGATCGTGACGGTGACCGACCCTGCACCGGAGATTGTGCCGGCAACGGGCGTGAGTGTGAACCCGACTGAGCTGAGTCTGACGACGGGCGGCAGCGGCACACTTACGGCAACCGTCGCACCGGCGAATGCGACGAACCGAACTGTCATCTGGACCAGCAGCAACAGCGAGGTTGCGAGTGTGGACGCAGCCGGTGTCGTTACCGCAAAATCGGCGGGCACGGCGACGATCACCGCAACGACCGAAGACGGCAGCTTTACGGCCCAGACGGTCGTGACGGTAACCGCTGCCGGAAGCGGCAGCAACGGAAATAATGGAAATAACGGCAGCACCGGAAGTACGACGATTTCCGCCGCAAGCTCCGACGGCAGCGGCGTGAGCACCACCGGCGGGGTGACGACCGTCACCGCCAAGCCGGACAGCAACGGCAATGTAACGGTCAGCCTGACGGATAGCGAGCTTCGCGCCGCGCTGCAGGGCGCAGCGAACGGACAGCTCCAGATTGAGATTGTCAGCCAGCAGGCCGCAGGCAAGCTGGAGGTTACGCTGCCGGCGCAGCCGCTGCTTCAGGCAGCCGGTCAAGTTGATTCCATCACCGTCCGCAGCGGCGGAGTCGGCATCACGCTCGCAACGGACGATGCTGCCATCTTCGGCCAAAATGCCAAGACATTGAGCATCGCGGTCACTCCGGTGGCGTCCGAAGGTTTGACCGGAGACACCAAGCTGCTGATCGGCGAGCATCCGGTGTACGATCTTGATCTCATGGTAGACGGCGCTAAGGTTTCGGCCTTCTCGGGCAAGGGCTCAGTGAAGGTGGCGTTCGACTACACGCCGAAGGCTGGCGAACTCTCCAGCCTACTCGTGGTCTACTACATCGGCGAGAACGGACAGATAGAAGTGGTCAAGAACGGTGTCTATGACGCAGCTTCGGGCCACATGCAGTTCAGCCCGCAGCATTTAGGCCGCTACGCCGTGGCGTACGCGGATGTCAAGCTCGGAGACCTGGATACCGCATTGTGGGCCAAAGATATGATTCAGTCGCTGGCGGCCAGACAGATTATCCAGGGCACTTCTGCCGGTTCCTTTGAACCGGGCCGCTCCGTGACCCGCGCGGAATTCCTGCAGATGCTCGTCACCGCGCTCGGGTTGAGCGCGAAGGATGCACAGACGGCGACATTCCGCGACATCCCGACCGACGCCTGGTACGAGAACGCCGTGGCGGCGGGTACGTCGCTCGGCATCGTTAAGGGCAAAGCCGATGGCACGTTCGGTGCCAATGAAACGATTACGCGGGAAGATATGGCGGTCATGCTCTCCCGCGCGGTGCAAACTGCCGGAATCACGCTCGGTGTGAATGCCGAAGCACAGGCGGCAGTCTTCACCGACCAGGCAGGCATCGCAGGCTACGCCTTATCGAGCGTCGCAGGCGTGCAACAAGCCGGTCTGATTACCGGCTTCGAGGATGGCTCTTTCCGGCCTGAATCGGCGACGACCCGCGCGCAGGCTGCGACTGTCATTTATAAACTGCTGAACCTGTAAGCCGCTTCAAGCGGTTGAGCAGGATCTATTCCAGCTAAGTAAAGAAGGCTGGCCGAGGTTTAGTAATATGCTCCCCATATAGTAGACAGGCGAAATAATAAAAACCTGTCACTGTATGGGGAGCATTTTTTTTCAAATTATTGAGAAATACCAGAACGATTACAATCAAAGCGAAACGGCCTCAGTCCCCTCGAATTCAGGACCAAGGCCGCTTAACTCTCTTTTATTATTTGTACTGTCTATTTGACGGGTGCAGTTCATATCGGTAAGGAATGATGTCTTTATTGCTTCTGCCCCTTCTCGGCGTCCAGGTGTTTGGCCGCGTCTTCGGTATCCTCGGGAGCATGCGGCAGACCAAGGTCATTCTCCCGCTCCGCCTGCTTCCGATGTGCGATCCGGCTGCTGGCTGCTGCGGCCACGGCTCCAACTATATCGTCGAGGAAGGTGTGTACCTCACCGGTGCTTCTGTCGTTCAGCCTCTCCAGAATACCCGGCTTCAGCTTGTCGATATAGCCGTAGTTGGTGAAGCCAATGCTTCCGTATACATTGACGATGGAAAAGGCTAAAATTTCGTCGACCCCGTACAGGCCTTCGTCATTAACAATCATGTCCTGAAGCGGGGAGAACAGCTTCCCTTCCTCTGCCAGCAGATCGAGCTGGATGCCGGTCAATACGGCATTCTGCACCTCCCGCTTGCTGAGCACCATTTCAACATTGTGAATGCACTCTTCCATGGTCAGGTTTGGATAATATTTCTGTTGAAGCAGCATGACAAGTTCGGCAATCTGCTCGACTTTGACCCCTCGCGTGTGCAGCCAGGCTTGCGTCGCCTGAGCAACGGCTTTGCTGTTGAGGCTGTAGGGAATCTTAGCGTCGGCCATGTTCGGTCACCCCGTTCGGTTATCGTTGGTTGGAATATCAGGTACGGCGCCAGGCTCACCGGTCTTCGCCGTAGTCAAATTGTACGTGTACAGGAAGTATTTGTCCAGAAAGGCGGTCTTATGCGGAGCTCTGCCGTTAGAGGGAAGACTTCTGATTTCTGCATAAAGGGAATGAAGCGGGATAAGCTGTTGTTATTTTTTGCTCCGGGGGCTCGTATACATAGCAGTACAAACCGTATCGATAACCTGGAAAGGGGCATAATCAAATGAACAATAAGCACAAACTAGCTTCTGTCTCGGCCGCCTGCCTGCTGGCGCTGCCGCTGGCTCTGTCCGGCTGCGGCTGGTTCGGAGGGGACAGCTCGGCGGCAATCGATCCGCCTCCTGGAGACGTGGAGGCCCAGATGCTGCAGTCGAGCGAAAATACGCTGGATACCGGCGTCATGGCGCCCGTGTCGGATAGCGACATTACTGCCGCCGATTCCGGCACCTCCGGCGACAATCAGGCATCCGCCGGCGATGCGGCGGCAAATTCGGCTGCTGCCGGAGCCGGAAGCGCCGGCACTGGTAGCACCAAGAACGGAGCGGAGCTTACAACGGTCTATCTGCAGAACGAGAGCGGCCTCCTGGCTCCGATGGCGCTGGACCTGTCTACCGGGAACAAGGATGACGCGCTGAAGCAGTCGCTTGAGGCGCTCGTGCAGGGCGGAGGCTATGCTGCGAGCCTGCCGGCAGGCTTCAGCGGGGTGCTTCCGCAGGGCACGGCAGTTAATGGCGTGAAGGTGGACAATGGCGTGGCTACAGCCGATTTCGGCGGCAGCTTCAGTTCCTACGCTCCGGCGGATGAACGCAAGCTGCTGGAGGCTGTAACCTGGACGCTGACCGGACAAAAGGGAATTCAAAGCGTGCAGCTCTCTGTGGACGGGAAGAAGCTCGGCGAAATGCCGCTGAAAGGGACGCCGCTCGACCGTCCGCTGACCCGCAGCATCGGAATCAATCTTCCGGCCCAGGGACCTTCCGTCCTGAACTCCAGCGCCGTGACCGTCTTCTTCTCTGCCGCTTCTCCAAGCGGCGTGCAGTATTACGTTCCGGTGACCCGGTTCGTAACACCAGGACAGGATCGCCTGAAGGCGGCTATGAACGAGCTGATCGCGGGTCCCGAATCCCAGGACGGACTGGAAACCGTCATGACTTCGGATACGGTGCTCGATTCGGTAACCGAAGATCAAAGCGGAGTTATCACCGTCTCGCTGAAGGATGACATGTTCAGCGACGGCGGCCAGGTTCCGGCCGAGCTGCTGGAATCTGTCGTGCTTACCGCGTCGCTCAACTCGGATGAAGCGATGGTTCAGGTGCGGATGAACGGCAAACAGACGGTCACCGGCACTGACAACGTCGATTACGGCAAGCCGGTATCGGCGCCGCAGGTTATTAATGAGCTTCCTCTGTAGAGCAACGGCTGCGAACCTGCGGCCGACCGATTTATGCAGCTTGCGGACAGGAATGCGTCCTCCTTGAAGCGTGGAGCGCGCGGCCCCGGCGGGTGTAGCCCGTCCGGGGCTTCTTGTTCAATGGCCGCAATTTAAGCACACAAATTTCTGTTTCACGATAAACGCCCGGCGTCCAGAAGGATGCCGCAAGCGATTATCCTGGGACAGAAGGGTGCAAGAGGTTTGAATAATGACGCCGCGCCAGGTTTAATCCTGGGGCAGGCGGGTGCATGACAGCTTGGCTAAGGATAGTCTCCCGGCGCTTTTGCTCCGGGAGAGTGCTTTTGTGCCTTCACTTTGGTAAAATTAAGGATGCTAATTTGAAGCTAACGCGATACGCATGTAGGAGGCAGACTAAATGAGATCAAACGGGCGAAACGACGACCAGCTCCGGCCGCTCAAAATAACGACCCAGGTTAATAAATATGCGGAAGGCTCCGTCCTGATTGAGATGGGGGATACGAAGGTTATCTGCACCGCCACGGTGGAGGAGAAGGTTCCTCCTTTTCTGAAGGGGCAGGGAAAGGGCTGGGTGACGGCGGAGTATTCCATGCTGCCGCGGGCCACCCAATCGCGCAATCAGCGTGAAGCCGCGCGCGGCAAGCTGACGGGGCGGACGATGGAAATCCAGCGGCTGATCGGACGGGCGCTTCGCTCTGTCGTCAATTTGCATGCGCTGGGCGAACGGAACATCACGCTGGATTGCGATGTGATTCAAGCTGACGGCGGGACGCGGACGGCTTCGATTACGGGCTCCTTCGTGGCGCTTGCTTTTGCCGTGAACAAAATCGCGGTACAGCACAAGCTCAGCGTCTTTCCCATCACCGATTACCTGGCCGCCATCAGCGTCGGCATTGTGGATGACAAGCCGCTGCTCGATCTGAATTATGAGGAAGACTCCAAGGCTAAAGTTGATATGAATGTCGTGATGACAGGCTCCGGCGAATTCGTCGAGCTTCAGGGTACCGGTGAAGAGCGCCCGTTCTCGCGCAGGGAACTCGATTATTTGCTCGGGCTGGGCGAGACGGGCGTTCTGGAGCTGATCGCCGCCCAGAAGGAGGCGCTTGGACCGATCGCGCTCAAAATTCCGCTCGGTCAAGCCGGACAGGAGGTCTAGCATGCGGGCGGAGAACGGAATTCTGATTGTCGCTACCAAGAATGCCGGCAAGGTCAAGGAGTTTCAGCATGCTTTTGCTCCGCTTGGACTTGAGGTCAAGAGCATGTTCGATTATCCCGATCTTCCGGATGTGGTAGAGGATGGCGTGACCTTTGCGGAGAACGCGCGGAAGAAGTCGGTGCAGGTATCCAAAGCGCTCGGTCTGCCTGTCCTTGCCGACGATTCCGGTCTCTGCGTGGATGCGCTGAACGGCCGTCCGGGCGTCTACTCCGCCCGGTACGGCGGTCCCGGCGCCACCGATGAAGACAATAATTTGAAGCTGCTTGCCGAGCTGGAAGAACAGAAGCAGGGGGAAGATACCGGCCAGCCTCTGCTCAGTACGGCCCGGTTCGTCTGCGCCCTGTCACTGTATGACCCGTTCAGCGATAAGGAATACACCGCAGAGGGCGCAGTTGAGGGCTGGATTACTTCGGAACCGGCGGGAGGCGGGGGGTTTGGCTATGACCCGCTGTTCTATCTTCCCGACTTTGGCAAGACGATGGCGGAGCTGACTGTGTCCGAGAAGCAGGCGATCAGCCACCGTGGACAAGCGCTCCGTCTGCTGACAGAGCGGCTGGCCGAAGCGACGGAAGGCTCCTTCCGGGCTGGCGGCAATCAAACGAACTAATCGAACTAAACGAACTGAGGAGAGGGATATTCGTGACGAAAGAGCTATCACCCTTTGTAGAACTGCTTGGACTGGAGCGCCATGTAGAAGGCGGCTGGTTCAAGGAAATTTGGCAGTCCTCCGTACAGATTCCGAAGGAGCTTCTGGGCGGAGAATATTCGGGCCCGCGCCCTGCGGCGTCCACCATCTACTTCCTTCTCCATCCCGGTGAAGTGTCGGAATGGCATACCGTCTTGTCGGACGAGCATTGGCTGTGGCATGCCGGCAGCCCCCTGGCTCTAAGCCTTGGCGGAAGCGGCGACCAGCCCGAAGATGTGCAGGAGATCGTGCTCGGCCTTGATATCGCGGCAGGACAGCAGCCGCAGGCGCTTGTGCCGGCCGGCGTATGGCAGGCAGCGCGTCCGCTCGGCGATGAGCCGGTGCTTGTCTCCTGTGTGGTTGCTCCCGGCTTTCACTACGACGATTTCCGGCTGATCGACAAGAAGGAGAAGTAAACGGGGAACAGTGGGAATAGGCGGGACCAAACAGGCATCAAAGAGGTATCAAACAGGCGTGAAAGAGGCATGAAAGAGGCATCAAACAGGCAGCGAACAGCAAACAAGGGGCACCAAAAGGAACCAAAAAGCACCAAAAGGCTTGCATGTTGCATCAATTTGAGGAACATAACGGCTGCTGCCGGAAATGAACCGCAACATGCGGATGTCTGCATGAAGAAACGAAGTCCAAGGCGCGAAGCCGGGGCTTCGTTTCTTTCTACCGGTGGCAGGGACAACCCGGCATCTGCCTGGCTTTTTGAATGGTCACCCTTGATTTTGATATACTGTTTGGAGAAACACTGCTTAGGATGGCGGCATAGACGGTAATACATTTGTGTACAATCCAATTCCGATATGAATGTGGAGGGAAACAGCGATGACTCAGTTGAACGGGCCGTTTACCGGGGGACCTACCCTGAGCGACGGCAGAACGATGCCTTGGCTCGGACTCGGCGTCTGGCAGACGAAGGCAGGGGATGAAGTTATTCATGCGGTTAGAACGGCGATTGAGATCGGCTACCGCAGTATCGATACGGCCGCTGCTTACAAGAACGAAGAAGGCGTCGGACAAGGCATCAAGGAGAGCGGGATTCCCCGCGATGAGCTGTTCATCACGACCAAGGTCTGGAATGCCGATCAAGGCTATGAACAGACGCTCAAAGCGTGCGATGCCAGCCTGAAGAAGCTTGGACTTGATGTCCTGGATCTGCTGTTGATTCACTGGCCGGTCAAAGGCAAATTCGTCGACACCTGGAAAGCTCTCATTCATCTGCAGCAAGAGGGCTATGTCAAATCGATCGGGGTCAGCAATTTCCAGCCCCATCATTTGAACAGCATCATCGAAGAAACGGGAATCAAGCCCGCTGTAAACCAGGTAGAATTCCACCCGCTGCTGACACAGCGCGAGCTGGTGAAATACTGCCGGGATCAGAACATTCAGCTGGAAGCCTGGAGCCCGCTCATGCAGGGCAATCTGGATCTCCCGCTGCTGCAGGAGCTCGCGGCGAAATACAATCGGACGCCTGCGCAGATCGTTCTCCGCTGGGATATCCAGCAGGGCGTGATCACGATTCCGAAGTCGGTTCACGAGAAACGCATCCGCGAGAATGCCGGCATCTTCGACTTCACGCTTAGCGACGAGGATGTTAAGGCCATCGAAGACCTGAACAAGAACCAGCGCTACGGTCCCGATCCGGACAACTTCAGCTTCTGAGACCGGGCTGGACCATGTGTATAATTTTCTGAAAAAAGAAGCCCCCAAGCCGCTTTCGGCGACTGCCCCCTGCCTATTAACAGGAGTCAGTGCCGTGATGGTTGGACGGGCTTCTTTTTTTAGCGCTGTATCGCCTTCGACTGGGGGAGGGCACCACATTCATCCGGCGCTGCTATTCACGCGTTCGGGCACTGCGGCCCATGCTTCGCATTAGAAGAACGCCCTGGATGATGACCAGCATGCTGCATACCATGGCCATAACTTCGGCCGCCTGATCGCTGGCTGTCAGCGTGTCGAAGATGCCGTGCCACAGGATAACGGGGATGATGCTCCAACGGCTGCCTTCGGTGATCCAGGCGAGCACAACCGAGCCGTAGGTCAGGCTGATCGCCCAGCCGATGATCCCGAAGCCCATCTCCAGGTAGTTGTCGTTGAATCCGAAGGCCGGCAGATGCCAGAGCATCCAGACTGCGGCTACGATGAGGGCTGAGCCGAACAAGGAGCGCCGCTTGCGTAGCTCCGGCAGGAGGAAGCCTCGCCAGCCGCTCTCTTCACCGATGCCGAAGGTCAGTATCCAGGTAAGCGATGTCTGCCATAGATTGAAGCCTGCGGGCAGTTCTGAGGTTAGCCCGAACCGATCCAATGCGGGAAAGCTGCCCGTTACCATCCGGTGGACCAGAACCGAGACGGCGCCGTAAGCCAGGGGCAAAAAGACTGCGATCCACAGCCATCTGCGGGGGAAAGCGGGAGAGAACAGACGCTTGAGCCAGTCCTTTGCTCCCCGGATGCCGCCGGTCAGGAGTTCGGCCGACGCCGCTCCAGCCAGCGGGCCGAAGGAGCCGAGATAAAACTGGCCGGGAAGGACAGGAAGATCGGCCGCCCACTGGCGGTTGGCTAGCAGCGGCAGCCAGCAGAGCCAGGTGAAGCCAAAGGTAACGCTGAGGTACACAGTAAGCCGAAGCCGGTCGTTCCGGGCTTCGGCTGGGTGGTGATGGGTCATTCGGGAGCTGCTCCTTCCAAGCGAATACGAAATATACTTTTATATTGGGAGCAGACTCTAAACCCGTAAGCGGCAAATATCACGCCAGGGTATTTTTTATGAGAAGCAGAGGCAGGGACATTCCGGTAATCATCATTCATTTATTCATCGTTCTTTATCAGGCTACCCAATCGAGATGTTGTAGGTACGCAGCCAGAGATTGACCTGGGCGATGTAGGCGAACAGCTGAGGGCCGGACATGAGCTGTCCGAACCAGGGCAGATTGCTTGAGGATTCGGGGGAAGCGGCAATCTCCCGGATTTTGGCGGCGTCGATCAGCGGCAGAACCGGTGAGGTCGGATCGTCCAGAACGTCCAGCGCCTTCTGGCGGACTGTCTGCAGAAAGTTCGGATTATGCGTTTTGGGATAGGGACTCTTTTTGCGGTACAGCACATCGTCCGGCAGGACGCCTTCGAGCGCTTTGCGCAGAATTCCTTTTTCCCGGCCCCCGACCGTTTTGATTTCCCAGGGAATATTATAGACATACTGAACCAGCCGGTGGTCGCAGTACGGCACACGAACCTCCAGGCCTACGCCCATGCTCATCCGGTCTTTGCGGTCCAGCAGAGTCGGCATGAAGCGCGTAATGTTCAGGTAGGACATGACCCGCATCTGCGCCTGCTTGCCGCTCTCCCCGTCCAGCTTTGGCGTCTCGGCGACGGCGTCGCTGTAGCGGTCACCCAAGTATTCAAGCGGGCGAATCCATTCGCGGATTTCGGGGGACAGCAGTCCGGCCCGCATTTTTGGAGCCACCGCCCACGGGAAGGTGCCGGAGGACAGCATTTCTTCACGGTGAAACCAAGGGTATCCGCCGAAAATTTCATCCGCCGCTTCGCCGGAGATAGCGACGGTGGCGCCTTTTTTGATCTCCCGGCAGAATAGGTACAGCGAGGAATCAACATCCGTCATCCCGGGCAGATCCCGGGTGAAAAGGGCGTTATCCAGCGCCTCCACCAATTCGTCGGTATCGAACTGTATATTGTGATGCCGGGTCTGCAGCTCCTCAGCCATCCGTTTCACCCAGGGAGCGTCTGCACCAGGCTGGAAAGAATGGCTCTTGAAATATTTGTCGTTGTCCACGTAATCGACGGAGTAGGTGTCCATCTGTCCCTGTCCGGTGCGTTTGTAATAGTCGACGGCCAGCGCCGACAATGCGCTTGAATCCAGTCCTCCGGAGAGCAGCGAACAGACTGGCACGTCGGACACGAGCTGCCGTTCCAGCGTATCCTGCAGCAGCTCGCGCACTTTGGCAGCCGTCTCGTCGGGGGTGTCTTGATGGGGAAGGCTTTCCAGCGTCCAGTAAGCGTAGCTTCTCAGTCCTGCGCGGCTGTAGATCATCGCGTGGCCCGGACGGAGCTCGGCCATATCCTTGTAGACGCCATGACCCGGAGTCCGGGCCGGTCCGATGATGAACACTTCGGCGAGGCCCTCCGGACCGACGGTGGGACGCACCTTGGGATGCTGCAGCAGCGCTTTGGGCTCCGAGCCGAACACCAGCGTGTCATCCACCTTGCTGTAGAACAGCGGCTTCACGCCGAGACGGTCGCGGGCCAGAAACACCTGCTCCCGCAGGCCGTCCCAGACGGCAAACGCGAAGATGCCGTTCAGCTTCTCCGCGCAGTCCGGTCCCCATTCGATGTAGGCATGCAGCAGCACCTCTGTATCGCAGTGGGTGAGGAAATGATGCCCCCGCTGCTTGAGTTCATTTTTCAGCTCGTCGGCGTTATATAATTCTCCGTTGTACACAATCGCATAGGTCTGGTCCTCATGGCGGGCGATCATCGGCTGGGCGCCGTTCTCGGGGTCGATGACGCTGAGCCTGCGGTGTCCGAACGCAACCGGCCCCGAAATCCAGGTTCCCGATGCGTCCGGGCCCCGGTTCGCCAGGGTTTCAGTCATCTGTATCAGCAGCCGGGAATGCTGTGTCAAATCGCCGCGCCATTCTATAAATCCGGTTATTCCGCACATGACGGTTCATCCTCTCTTGCGGGGCGCCTGATGGGTGTCCCTGTCTTTTTGCCAATTGGTTCAGATATATGCCGAAGGAAGGCATAAAATGTATGTCCTTATCCGAACAATAGATAGGGGACAACGGCCAATGAAGGAGGGAAGACCGATGTATTACATCAAGGATGCGAAAATACGCCGGATGCTGGAGTACGACGGAGCGCCGTGCGCCGAAGTGGGAGTGCTGCCAGGAGCTGCGGGCGACCCCGCTCTATTGGTCTATATTGTGGAAGACAAGCGGGAAGAGGGCTTCGAGATTATCCGTATTCTAACCAACGACGCCGATACGGCAACGGATTGGTATGACAATAGTCTGCATGACGCGTTCGTCGATGTGACCGCCACCGCTTTTACAGGCAGCCCGATCATGAGCCCCGAGGAAGAGAAGAACAAGTTCCAGCGGGAGCTGCTCATCTTCGGCGATTTGAAAAAGCAGCTCGCGATCCGGTTTCGCGATCACGATTAACCGGTGCAATGATCAGAGGAGCGTGCATCCAAGGGCTTGCCGGCCAAGCGGCGCTCCTTTGATTTTGGCTGTTCATCTGTGCCGCCGGCATCTTTTTCAAGAAATGTAACCGTCAACCTTGATCTGCCAAGCCCACCCGTTATATAATAGTTAACGTTGTTGAATACATAACTGATATGTCCCAATAGCTCAGCTGGATAGAGCA
>RCUS01000333.1_pt1 | contig 33213 bp, 35 predicted proteins | sample 2166221 | NCBI WGS metagenome assembly RCUS01 (sample SAMN09932758, study PRJNA488358) | compost metagenome | isolation source: compost soil in cyclohexanecarboxylic | place: Germany: Experimental Botanical Garden
CGTCGCCATACACTTCGCCGAAGCTCGCTTGCATCGATTGCAGCTTGGGAAACAGTTCGCGGATTTTCAGGTGGCGCGCCGCCACCTTGGCTTGCGCGGCGATGGTTTTCTGGCGGCCGTCGAGCGTGATGTTCGACGTGATGTCGCCGCCGGCCATGCCGAAGTTGAGCGGCGTCAAACTCAGCACTTTGTCTTTCATGCGGATGTGGGCGACGATGTCGTTGAATGGAATGTCGTGCGTGCGCACCAGTTTTTTGCCGGTAAATTTCACGTCGGCATCGAGCGCATCCCATTTGGCCGTATTGAACTGTTCCACCGGCAAGGCCTTGCTGTCCGGCTGCACGGGTGCCTTGCCGCGTGCCTGTTTCTGCGCGTTGCTGTCGGCGCCGATGGTGGGGCCCAGGTCTTCCAGGCGCAATTGCTGGGACGTCACCTCGCCGCGCAGCAGGGGGCGCGGCTGGCGCGGCAGGTATTGCAGGGTGCCGGCCAGGTCGCTCTGGCCCACCGTGCCCTTGAAATTTTGATACGTCCAGTTCCAGGTGTCGCCGTCTTTCTTGCCCAGCAAGCGGCCCTTGGTGGCGTAGTCCGGCGTTTCCGGCAGCAGCACGCCCGTCAGCGGGTATAAATCCGCCATGCTGGCGCCGGCCAGGCTCAGCTGCAGATCGATGCCGGACAGCGAGCGCGGGTCCGTCAGGGTGCCATCGATGCTGGCCTTGTTCTTGCCCAGCACGGCGTGCGCCTGCACGGGATACACGGTCTTCTCGTCCGTCAGGGACAGCACGGCGCCCGCCTTGCCGCCGCCCGTCACGGGCGCCTTGCGGTAACTGCCGCCCAAGGTGAAGGCGATGCCGTATTTTTCCACGGGCGCGCTGCCTGGCGCATCGCCCGGCGTGGCGTCGGGTGCCGTCGAGCTGACCTTGGCGCGCACGTCCAGCGCGATGCCCTCGTCCAGGTAGCGGATGCTGCCGTCGCCAAAGGCCATGCGCTGGATTTCCACGTCCCATTGCGAAGGGCCATTGTCCTTGAAGGTCCAGCTATTGCTGCCATCGGCGCGCCGCTGCAGGGCGATTTGCGGCGCATCCAGCGCCAGGTCCGTCAGCACCACGCGATGTTGCAGCAGGGGCAATGGATGGATGGCCACGTCGATGCGTTTGGCACTGGCCAGCTGCGGGCCGGCCGTGGCCCAGTCCGGATTGCTGATGCGCACATCCTGCGCGCTGATGAAGGGCCGCGGCACGTAGCGGCGCCAGCCCGGTTCCGTCTTCAAGCCTTGCTTCCATTTTACTTGCAGGTCGCCGGCGATGACGAAGCTGCGGCCCGTGCTGTCCGATACCTTCTGGTTGATATAGGGGCGGGCGCGGTTCCAGTCGAAGGTCAGTACGAGGATGACCAGGATGGCGAAAAGGGCCAGCAGGGCGGCCAGGCTCCAGCCGAGAATTCTGAGCGGAGTTGTGCGTGTCATGGGATGCCGATCACAATGATTTTTTCATCAAGGTAGACCGATTGTCCATGCCGGTCGGTGCGCTGGGTTACGTACGTGGGCGGTACAGGTGCGCTGCATGCACGCTGATTGACGTCGATTCCATAATTCGAGTATTATTGAATTATGGAAAATGAAAACACAATCGGCATGCAGGCCGCGCCACTGACGAGTACGGCGGCCATTGCGGCCCTGGCCGCGCTGGCGCAGGAATCGCGGCTGGCCGTGTTCCGCCTGCTGGTGCAGGCCGGACCGGACGGCATGGCCGCGACGAAAATCGCCGAAGCGCTGGCGATCGCACCCTCGTCCCTGTCGTTTCACTTGAAGGAACTGGCGCACGCCAATCTGGTGACGGCAAGCAAGGCGGGGCGTTCCATCATCTATGCGGCGAATTACCCGGGCATGCATGGCTTGCTGGCCTTTCTGACCGAGAACTGCTGCGCCGGCGCGCCTTGCTGCGTCACCGACTCTACTTTACCGAAGGACATCACGACATGACGATCACGATCTATCACAACACGGCCTGCGGCACCTCGCGCAATACCCTGGCCCTGATCCGCAACACGGGCGTGGAGCCCGTCATCATCGACTACGTCAAGAACCCGCCTTCGCGCGAAGAGCTGGTGGAGCTGATCAAGCGTGCTGGCCTGTCCGTGCGCGCGGTCATGCGCGACAAGGGGGCGCTATATGAAGAGCTGGGCCTGGCCAATCCTGAATTGAGCGATGCCGCCCTGCTGGACGCCATGCAAGCCCATCCGATTTTGATCAACCGTCCCATCGTTGTCACGGAACTGGGCGTGCGCCTGTGCCGGCCTTCCGAAAAGGTGCTGGAGATCCTGCCGCTGCCGCAGCAGGGGGCGTTCACCAAGGAAGACGGCCAGGCCGTGGTGGGCGCCGACGGCAAGCCGGTGGCCTGAGATGGATGATTTACCGAATATCAGTGCGGCCCACCTGGATGTGCCCGACCTGGACAAGCTGGCGCCGGCGCAACTGTCCACGCATGCGCCGCGCATCCTGCTGCTGTACGGCTCGCTGCGTGAACGCTCGTACAGCAAGCTGCTGACCCTGGAGGCGGAGCGCATCCTGCGCCATTTCGGCGCCGACACGCGCGTGTTCGATCCGCACGGCTTGCCCATGGTCGACAGCGTGTCGCCCGAGCATCCGAAAGTGCAGGAGCTGCGCGCGCTGTCGCTGTGGTCGGAAGGGCAGGTGTGGTGCAGCCCCGAGCGGCATGGCGCCGTGACGGGCGTGTTCAAGTCGCAGATCGACTGGCTGCCGCTGGAAACGGGCAGCGTGCGTCCCACGCAGGGGCGGACCCTGGCCGTGATGCAAGTGTCGGGCGGCTCGCAATCGTTCAATGCCGTCAACGGCTTGCGCGTGCTGGGGCGCTGGATGCGCATGGTCACCATCCCGAACCAGTCGTCGGTGGCCAAGGCTTACCAGGAATTCGACGATGACGGCCGCATGAAGCCGTCGCCGTACTACGAACGCCTGGTCGACGTGATGGAGGAGCTGTATAAATTCACCCTGCTGGTGCGCGACCGCCGCGATTACCTGGGCAGCCGCTACAGTGAACGGCTGGAAGCGGAGCCGGCCATCGTGCGCGAATTGGCGGGCGCGGCCATGCAGCACGAGAATACGTAGTTTTCCGCAGTGCATGAAAAACGGCGCCATCGGCGCCGTTGTGTTTGCTGCATGGTGAACCGTGATCAGTGATTGCGGTCGACGGCAAACGAGCACAGTTGCAGCATGGATTGCTTGTAGACGCTGTCCGGCCAGCCGGCGATGGCATCGGCGGCGCGCTGGCCGGCGATTTCCGCCTGCTGGCGCGTGTAGTCGAGGGCGCCACTATTGGTGATGGCGGCCAGGATGGCGTCGAAATGCTGCTCGTCGCCCTGCTCGATGCAGCTGCGCACCAGCTCGCGCTGTTCCGGCGTGCCGTTTTCCATCAGCCAGATCAAAGGCATGGTTGGCTTGCCTTCACGCAAGTCGTCGCCCACGTTCTTGCCGATTTCGGCGGCGTCGCCAGCATAGTCGAGCACGTCGTCGATCAGCTGGAAGGCCGTGCCCAGCGAGCGGCCGTATTCGGCTGCCGCTTCGATATCGGCTTCGCTGGCGCCGGCGATCAGGGCGCCCAGCTGGGCCGAGGCTTCGAACAGTTTGGCTGTTTTTGAGCGGATGACGTTCAGGTAGCTCTCTTGCGTGACGTCCGGATCGTGCATGTTCAGCAACTGCAGCACTTCGCCTTCGGCGATCACGTTGGTGGCGTCCGAGAGGATTTGCATGACGCGCATATTGTTCAGCGAGACCATCAGCTGGAACGAGCGCGAGTGCAGGAAGTCGCCCACCAGCACCGAGGCCGCATTGCCGAACAGGGCATTGGCCGTCTGGCGGCCGCGGCGCATCGACGATTCATCGACGACGTCATCGTGCAGCAGGGTGGCGGTATGGATGAACTCGACAACGGCAGCCAGTTCATGGTGCGCCGTGCCGCGATACGCGTGGGCATTGGCCACCAGCAAGATCAGCACGGGGCGGATGCGTTTGCCGCCTGCGCTGATGATGTACTCGGCGATCTGGTTGATCAGGATCACATCGGAGTGCAGTTTTTGGCGGATCACCGTGTTGACTGCGTCCATATCGGCGGCAATCGTTTGTACGATGGTGTTTTGGTTAACGTGTTTGTTAGCGTCAGACAAGGCGAACCTGCAATAGATTGTGGGTGCCGCGATTATACGACATGGCATGCACGCGCGTGATGTTTGCCTATGACTGTAGAGCAATTGATTGTTCTGATTGTCATCGGCGCGTGTTTCCCTGTCTGCCATGCGCAAGCCTGACATTGTGTCCAGGTTGTCGACATACCACGATCGTCAAGCTTTGTGAATACTTTTTGACGCAATTTATCAGTCCGTGTATAATCGCTGGTTCCCCCTGTTGTGTACGGCTTGCTTTGCACGGCGTTGGGACAAATTCTTTCAACATTTGATGAGGTTTCAAATCATGTACGCGGTCATAAAAACCGGTGGCAAACAATACAAAGTTGTCGCTGGCGAAAAACTTAAAGTAGAACAGATACCGGCAGACATTGGTTCCGAAATCACCATCGATCAAGTTCTCGCAGTAGGCGCGGGCGATAGCATCAAGTTTGGTGCTCCATTGGTCGAAGGTGCAACGGTACTGGTTACGGTTGTGGCGCATGGTCGCCATGATAAGGTCAAAATTTTCAAGATGCGTCGTCGTAAGCACTACCAGAAGCATCAAGGCCATCGCCAGAATTTTACCGAAATCCAAATCGTTTCGATCAACGGCTAATTGCCGCTGTTTGAATTAATCAGCTATCAAGGAGTCTTAAATGGCACATAAAAAAGGCGGCGGCACAACGCGAAACGGCCGTGATTCAGAATCAAAACGTCTGGGCGTTAAAGTCTACGGCGGCCAAGCTATCAATGCTGGCGGCATCATCATTCGTCAACGCGGCACCCCAGTGCGCGCCGGCGAAGGCGTAGGCATGGGCAAGGACCACACTCTGTTCGCGTTGATCGCTGGCAAAGTGAAGTTCGTTGTCAAAGGTGCTGGCTCGAAGCAATTCGTGACCGTTGTACCAAACGAAGCAGTACCAGCGTAATTCATCGCGGAGCGCTTGCTCCGCATGATCGCATGATGTAAGGCGCAAGCCTTCAATCGAAAGGCTCTGCCCAAGGTAGAGCCTTTTTAGTTTTATGGCGGCAAAATTATGAAGTTTATCGACGAAGCAAAAATCGAAGTCATCGCGGGTGATGGCGGCAACGGCTGCGCATCTTTCTGCCGTGAAAAATTCCGGCCTTTCGGCGGCCCCGATGGCGGCGATGGCGGTAAGGGCGGGTCCATCTGGGCCGTGGCCGACCGCAATATCAACACGCTCGTCGATTTCCGCTTTTCCAAAATGCACAAGGCTCGCAATGGCGAGCCTGGCCGTGGCGCGGATTGCTATGGCAAGGGCGCGGATGACATCCACCTGCGCATGCCTGTGGGCACCTTGATCATCGACAACGCGAGCGGCGAAATCCTCGCCGATTTGACCGAACACGGCCAGATCGAACTGCTGGCCAAGGGCGGCGAAGGCGGCTGGGGCAATATCCACTTCAAGTCCTCGACCAACCGCGCACCACGCCAAAAAGGCGAGGGCAAGGAAGGCGAACGCCGCGAACTGCGCCTGGAACTGAAAGTGCTGGCCGACGTGGGCCTGCTGGGCATGCCGAACGCCGGCAAGTCGACGTTCATTTCGGCCGTCTCGAACGCGCGCCCGAAAATCGCCGATTATCCATTTACCACCCTGCACCCGAACCTGGGCGTGGTGCGCGTGTCGCACGAGAAGAGCTTTGTGATCGCCGATATTCCCGGCTTGATCGAAGGCGCTTCCGAAGGTGCGGGCCTGGGCCATCAATTCCTGCGCCATTTGCAGCGCACCGGTCTGCTGTTGCACATCGTCGACCTGGCGCCGTTTGAAACCAACGTCGATCCTGTCAAGGAAGCCAAGGCGCTGGTCAAGGAGCTGAAAAAGTACGACGAGTCGCTGGTCGACAAGCCGCGCTGGCTCGTGTTGAACAAGCTCGACATGGTGCCGGAAGACGAGCGCAAGAAGATCGTCAAGGACTTCATCAAGCGTTTCGCCTGGAAGGGTCCCGTTTTCGAGATTTCCGCCCTCAGCCATCAAGGTTGCCCGGAACTGGTGAACGCGATTTACCAGCATCTGGAAGAGAAGAAACACAGCGAAAGCCGTGCCGAAGAAACGCAGATGACCGAAGAAGCGCGCGGTATCTCGTCGATCGACCCGGATGATCCACGTTTCAAGATCCTCGACTAAGAGCCTTACCCTGATGCCGGTACAGACGGTCGCTGTCGCGCCAGCGCGCAAGCAAGTGTGGCAGCGCCGTGTATTGCATCTGATCGCGTATGCTTACGGGCTGAGCGCGGTCGCCTGCCTGCTGTTCGCCGATGAGATGGCGGCCGGCATGGGCATCTTCCTCAATGGCGTGAATGGTTACAGCCAGTTCTACGCCAGTCATGTCGGCCTCTGGGGCGCCACCGCGCTCCTGGCGCTGTTCGCGGCACGGCAGGGCGAACCGCCCGTCTACAGCGATATCACTGCAATGTTGGTCCTGGCGCAGCCCGCCGGCCGCTTGTTCGCGGCCATCAGTTTCGGCTTGCCCCAAGGTATAGTGTTGTACATATGCGTCATCGAACTGCTGGCAGGCATGGCCCTGCTGTTGCTGCGTCCTGCACGCTGACGTCTATCAAAAGTGAAGAGCGCTACCCCATGGATTCCGTGATTCAAAAAGCTACCCGTATCATCATCAAAGTCGGCTCCTCGCTGGTCACCAACGATGGCCGCGGACTCGACCATGCCGCCATCGCGCGCTGGGCCGCGCAGATTTCCGGCTTGCGCGCGCTGGGCAAGGAAGTCGTGCTCGTCAGTTCCGGCGCCATCGCCGAAGGCATGCTGCGCCTCGGTTTCGAACAGCGCCCCACCGATATCCACGAATTGCAGGCTTGCGCCGCCGTGGGTCAGATGGGCCTGGCGCAAATCTATGAAAGCAGCTTCCGCGCCCACGGCCTGGGCACGGCGCAAGTGCTGCTGACGCACGCCGACCTGGCCGACCGTGAACGCTACCTGAACGCCCGCTCGACCCTGACCACCTTGCTGCGCCTTGGCGTGGTGCCGATCATCAATGAAAACGACACGGTCGTCACCGATGAAATCAAGTTTGGCGACAACGACACCCTGGGCGCCCTGGTCGCCAACCTGATCGAGGCCGATGCGCTGGTGATCCTGACGGACCAGCACGGCCTGTTCTCGGCCGACCCGCGCAAGGACCCGGACGCTTACCTGATTACGCAGGGCATTGCCGGCGATCCGGCCCTGGAGGCGATGGCCGGCGGCGCCGGCTCCAGCCTGGGCCGTGGCGGCATGCTGACGAAAATCCTCGCCGCCAAGCGCGCCGCCAAGTCCGGCGCCCACACCATCATCGCCTGGGGCCGCGACAGCGACGTGCTCAGCCGCCTCGCCAGAGGGGAAGCGATCGGCACGGAATTGCGGGCACAAACGGGACAGTTGACGGCACGTAAGCAGTGGATGGCCGATCATCTGCACACGGCCGGCGCTGTCGTGCTGGATGCGGGTGCCGTGCAAAAGCTGCGTCAGGAAGGTAAATCTCTGCTGCCGATCGGCGTGACGGGCGTGAATGGCGAGTTCGGCCGTGGCGCCGTCATCACCTGCGTCGACGCCAATGGCGCACCGGTGGCGCGAGGCCTGTCCAACTACACGAGCGGCGAAGCGCGCCGCATCATGCGCAAGCCCTCGACGGAAATCGAAGCCATCCTTGGCTACATGGAAGGCCACGAGCTGATCCACCGCGACAATATGGTCCTGCTGTAGGTCGGATTAACGGAGCGTAATCCGACAAACACCACCGGCGCCAGCAATGTGTCGGCTTACGCCCTGCGGGCTAACCCGACCTGCGACTACATGGAAGGCCACGCGCTGATCCACCGCGACAATATGGTCTTGCCGTAGGTCGGATTAGCGGAGCGTAATCCGACAACACCACCGGCGCGAACAATGTGTCGGCTTACGCCCTGCGGGCTAACCCGACCTACGACGCAACGACGCAACGACAATGCTCTCGCGGGCCGTTGCCTAAACGACAGCCGGCATCGGCGACTTGTCCTTGTAGTCGCACAGGTCGGCGATCATGCAGTTCCAGCATTGCGGCTTGCGCGCCGTGCAGGTGTAGCGGCCGTGCAGTATCAGCCAGTGGTGGGCGTCGAGCAGGAACTCCTTCGGCACGAATTTCAGCAGCTTTTGCTCGACGATATCGACATTCTTGCCCGGCGCGATGCCGGTGCGGTTCGAGACGCGGAAGATGTGCGTGTCCACGGCCATGGTCAGTTCGCCAAACGCCGTGTTCATGACCACGTTGGCCGTCTTGCGGCCCACGCCGGGCAGGGCTTCCAGCGACGCGCGGTCGCGCGGCACTTCGCCGCCGTGCTGCTCCAGCAGGATCTGGCAGGTGGCGATGACGTTCTTGGCCTTGGTGCGGTACAGGCCGATGGTGCGGATATAGCTGGCCAGCTCATCGACGCCCAGCGCCAGTATCTGGGCCGGCGTATTGGCGACCGGATACAGCAGACGCGTGGCCTTGTTGACGGACACGTCGGTTGCCTGAGCCGACAGCAGCACGGCGATCAGCAGCTCGAACGGCGTCGTGTATTCGAGCTCGGTTTTTGGCGAGGGGTTGGCGGCGCGAAAGCGCTTAAAGATTTCCAGGCGTTTGGCGGCGTTCATGCGTCTTTTTTCGGGGCAGTTGGGGGAGATGGTTCGGCTTCGGCGCTGGCGGCGGCCTTGGCGCGCGCGCGTTCCATGGCGGCGGCAATGATGGCCCGCTTGCGCTCTTTTTCCGCCAGTTCATCCGGCGTGACGGGCACTTCCTGCGTCACTTCCTGCATCTTGGCGACGGCCTTGGCGGCCAGGCGGGCTTCGTTTTCCTGCGTTTCGCGGCGCAAACGCTGCGTGCGGAAATCGTGGCGCGCGCGAGCGTCGTCGGCCTCGGCCTGGCTCCAGGCATCCCAGCCCGTGGCGTCGCCGCTGACGGGATACATGACGATGCAGTCGACGGGGCAGGGCGCCACGCACAGGTCGCAGCCCGTGCACAGGCCGCTCACCACCGTATGCATCTGCTTGGCCGCGCCGACGATGGCGTCGACGGGGCAGGCCTGGATGCACAAGGTACAGCCGATACACAGCGATTCGTCGATGTAGGCGACAGATCGCGGCCGTTCGAGGCCGTTGACGGGATTGAGAGGGATGACTTTTTTGCCCAGCAAGTTGGCCAGGCGCACGATGCCCTGCGCACCGCCAGGCGGGCACTGGTTGATGTCGGCGCTGCCGGCGGCAATTGCTTCCGCATACGGGCGGCAGCCGTTGTAGCCGCACTTGGTGCATTGCGTTTGCGGCAGCAAGTCTTCGATCTGGTCGGCAAGTGAGGGAGGGGCTGGGTGCGGCACGGTCATCTTCCACGGTAAAACGCCATTATCGGCCATCCGCGGCGCGCACAAGGAAAAACCTGTCTGGCGGCAGGGGATAGCCGGGCGGGATGGCGGCCTGTTGCAGGCGCGCCGCAATCGTATTTTATTTCCTATGGGAATGTCAAAGTGCAAATAAACAACTTTGCAAATTCTTTTTTTTGTGGGAGCATGATTTTTATCAAGGAAGTCTCCAGGAATTAACAAGAGAACCGACCGCCAGTCCTGCCCTTTGCCCGTCCGGCAAGATGGCCAGGCCAAAGGAGCAGAACATGCGTTTCCTCCGGACAGTTGGTTTGCCCTGCTGTTTATGCTTTTATTCCTCGCTTGCCGTCGCGCACGGGCAGGCGGCTTCCTCCATTGCCACAGCCGGCCCTGCAGCTTCGCGCACCGTGCGCCTGGCCGCGGAAGACTGGCCCCCATTCATTTCCCGCAGCCTGCCTGCCGACGGCATGTCCGGCGCCATGGTCAGCGCCATCTTCGAGCGTCTCGGTTATGCCGTCAAATATGAGTATTTCCCGTGGAAGCGGGCCATGCAGTTCGGGCTGGGAAGTCCCCGCTATGCAGGGTTGCTGGCCGTCTGGCGCACGCCCGAACGCGAGAAGCTGTGCCATTTTTCTGTCCCCATCGGCAACACGCAAGGCGTGCTGGCCTACCTGAAGGAAGATGGCGCGCCCGGCGCCACCCTGGCTGAACTGGGCAAGCTGCGCATCGGTACCGTGGCCGGCTATTCCAATGGCGAACAGTTCGATGGCATGGTCGCGCGCGGCCAACTGCGGACGGAAGAGGGCTTGAACGACGCCACCAATCTCAGGAAATTGCTGATCAAGCGCTACCGCGTGATTGTCATTGAGCGCCACGTCTTGCAGCAATTGCTGATGGGACGCGGTTTCAGCAAGGCTGACCGCGACCGCATCGCCGTCGTCGATACGCTGTTCAAAGAGCGCTCCGTGCATGTCTGCTTCCAGCGCAGTGCCGAAGGCGCTGCCCAGCAAAAACGCTTCAACGAGGCGGCGCGCGACGTCGATACCGCCAGGCTGGAGCGCGACTACTGGAAGCGTCTCGACCAGAGCCTGGCCGCCGCTCCCGCCGAACCCTGAGGCGCCGCATCCCCGTTGTTCGTTGTCAAAACGAAATATCTAAATGCGAAAGCATTCGTTCTTGTTCGTTTGTTCATCCTTTAGTCTGCATGAGCCGGGCATGAAAGCTGGGCATAAAAAAACGCCACGCCAGTGTCAGCCGGCGTGGCGTTTTAGCGGGAATATCCGGATCAGGAATGCTTCTGGATGAATTCACCGATTTTCGGACAAATGATCTCGCGCCAGCGGCGGCCCGAGAAGATGCCGTAGTGGCCGCATTTTGGCGCCACGAAGTCTTGCTGCATGTCGGCAGGGATGCCGGAGCACAAGTCATGCGCCGCCTGCGTCTGGCCGGCGCCGGAAATATCGTCCAGCTCGCCTTCGACCGTGAACAGCGCCACGTTCGTGATGTCTTGCGGACGCACCAGCTGGCCACCCACTTTCCAGGTGCCCATCGGCAGGCTGAATTCCTGGAAAACCGTTTTAATGGTTTCCAGGTAGTACTCGGCCGGCATGTCCAGCACGGCGTTGTACTCGTTGTAGAACTGGCGATGGCCTTCCGCCGGCTCGTCGTCGCCCGTCACCAGGTGCATGTAGAACTCGCGGTGGCTTTGCGCGTGGCGGCCCGGGTTCATGGCGATGAAACCCGCATGTTGCAGGAAGCCCGGATACACCTTGCGGCCAAAGCCCGGATAGTTCGGCGGCACAGCGTAGATCACGGTGTTTTCAAACCACGAGAATTTCTTTTCCGTCGCCAGGTTGTTCACTTGCGTGGGCGAACGGCGCGGATCGATAGGGCCGCCCATCATGGTCATGGTTTTCGGCATGTGCGGATCGTTGGCCGTCGCCATCAGCGAAATGGCCGCCAGCACGGGCACGGTCGGTTGACAGACGGAAATGACGTGCAAATCAGGCGCCAGCAGGCGGATGAATTCCTGCACATAATAAATGTAGTCGTCCAGGTGGAACGGGCCTTCCGTCAGCGGTACCATGCGCGCGTCCGTCCAGTCGGTGATGTAGACATCATGCTCGGCCAGCAAGCCGCGCACGGTATCGCGCAGCAGGGTCGAGTGGTGACCGGACAGGGGGGCAACCAGCAAAACTTTGGGCTGTTGCAAGCCAGTGGCTTCTTTTTTGAAGTGGATCAGGCGGCAAAACGGTTTTGTCACGACAACGTGTTCGAGGATGTCGACGCTCTCGCCATTGACGAGAACGGATTGGATGTCGAATTGTGGTTTTTCGTAGTCTTTGCCAAGGCGGTACATCAGCTCGTAGCCGGCTGCGATGCGTTGCGAAAACGGGGTGTGGGCCAGTGGAGAAACCGGGTTGGTAAATAACTTGGAGGACATATCTGCCCATTGCATCACCGGAGTGAGGAAAGAGCGTTGCAGTTCGTGCAGTTGGTAAAGCATATAGAGTCCTTGTTTAATTCCAAGCGCCAATATCGGCTCAAATATCATAATCCAATTTTACGATGTTTGTGGAAGACAAAATGTGCTTTACCGCGCATAGATCCACAGTTTGCGTAACTGTGTGGATCCGCGCCACACTTGCGTAGACAGACCAGCAAACATGCTTTAAAAGTAAAAAAGCAGCGTTTCCGCTGCTTTTCATGTCTGTCTTGCCAGGTGAGCACGACTTAGCGCACCAGCATGTCCAGCTTGTCCTTGACGTCCTTGAATTGCTCGGCTTCCGGCAAGGCAGGCTTGGTCTTGGTGATCGACGGCCAGTTACGCGCCAGATCGACGTTGATCTTGATGAAGGCTTGCTGGTCGCCCGGCACGTCTTCTTCCGCGAAAATCGCGTTCACCGGGCACTCTGCCACGCAGACTGCGCAGTCAATACATTCGTCCGGGTCGATTGCCAGGAAGTTCGGGCCTTCCCGGAAACAATCTACCGGGCAGACATCGACGCAGTCGGTATAGCGACAGGCGATGCAGGATTCGGTGACAACGTGGGTCATAACAGTCCTATCAATTTGGGGGGAGGTGCTGTAGCGCCTGCAGGAACCTCGGCGGCGCATACTAAAGCAAAGCATTGTATTTTAAGGCAATTCGCTATTTCTCACAAATCCCGCTTATATACAATACAAATAAGCAAATTCATTTTTTGATGGTGTCGCAACCGGGCAGAGTGGGTGAATCAGCGTCGATTGAGGACGTTGCCGGGCGATAGGGCAAGAAAACGACAGTCCTGCCCCAAAGGACGCTCTGTGGCAGGGCGGCGGGTCGCTGTGGCCGTGTCGCGCACCCTGCCCGGGACTGTGGTTTTTGTTTTGCGCAGGTCAAGTTTTCGCGACAATCAGGCGCTGGCGCGCAGTTGTGCCACCAGCGCTTGCCAGCGCGCGTTTTCGGCACTGCCATCTTCGGCAAAGGTAATCGTGCGCCGCGCGGTGGGCGCGTCGACCGTGATGTGCCATTGGGGAATGTCGGCGCCCACCTGAGCGCCGCTTGCCTGGGCATGCGTGAAAAAGCCGCTGCTGGCCAGTGCCGCTTCCAGGCCGGGGCCGGCAGGATGGGCTTGCGTATCGATTTCATACTGTTCGCTCAGGCCGGCAAAGCCGCCGCTGCTGCGGGCTGAAATTTTCATGGTCTTCCCTGCTGTGGAGTGGATGGTGGTGGGGGAGGCGACGCGGCCAGCTGGCAGCCGTGCCCGGCGTCAGGCGGGCACGCCCCCTTAGCTGGCGCCATAGCTGCGGCACCACGCCGCCAGCGCTTCACGCTCCGCTTCGAGCAACTGGTCCGATTCGCTGTATTGCGCATGGTTCATGGTACCGCAGCAGGCACGCCGGTCCTGCACGGCGCCGTCTTCGTCGACGACGTCGGCGGCAAACGTCGGCTGGCCGTCCTCCGTCAGCGCATGCGACTTGAGCACTTCGCGCACGGTAAAGCTGTTGCGGATGAACTCCTGGTAGGCGCCATTGCCATCGGCCTGGGCAATGCTCAGCATGTGGCCGGCCACGTCGGCATACGTGGCTGCCTGGTCGGGCGATGCCACCAGGGCGCGCAAGACCAGGCTGCGCAGGTAGTCGCCGCAGCGGTGCAGCACGGCCGCGTCATCTTCCAGTTGGGGCTGGCGTTCGTGGGCGAAGATGTCGGCCAGGATGTCGTAGATGGCCCCCGTAAATACTTGCGAGATGGCATGTACCTCCGTCCCCGCCTCGGACAATTTGATGTCGTTGTCGGCATTGCGCAGGCCGTTGGGGCGCCCCAGCGCCAGGCCGAACTGTTCGGCCAGGTCGGCGAGGAAGGTTTTGTCGTGCAGGTCGGATTTGGTCTGGGCGATGACGGCTTCCACCTGGTCCAGCTGCGACAGGGCGAGAAAAATGGCCGTCAGGTCGCCGAACGATTCGTGCAAGCCGCCCGTCTGCGGCGGATTATTGCTGAGCAACCAGTTTGGTTTCAAGCCATCGAGGATGGCGTGCCCTGCCTCGTGCGAAACGATGTCGAGCGAGCGGCAGGTGTACACGCGCTCGGTGGCGCCGCTGGGAATGAAGTCGCCGAACTTGAGGGCCTTGTCGCTGCGGCTGTAATAGGCGTTCATGACGTTGGGCAAGCCGTGCGGGAAGACGCGCAGCGGTGCCGTATTGCTGGCGCTGTTCCATTGCCACGGCAGTGGCGGCGCCGTGTCGCCGCTGGCCAGCGCGCGCTGGTACATGGTGAGCGTCATGCGCACGATGGCAAACGTATGCACGGCGTCGAACTGGTCGGTATTGGGCGAGACGATGAAGTCGCCAAACGCGTTCGGGCTGACCTGGGCGATGCCCGGTTCGCCAAAGGTGATGCGCGCGTCACGCGGGCCTTGCAGGGTGAGGCCGGGCAGGAAAGCTTTGCGGGTGCCCAGTTCGCTCACGGACGGGTCCTGCTTCCAGATCAGCACGCGCGAACCGACGGGCACGGCTTCGAGCTTGCGGGTCGCGGCATCGAGCAGGCGGGGCCGGCCCGGCTGCAAGGTCAGCTGGGCATTCTTGCGGTGCTGGCGGTACGGCGCCGATGGGGTGGGGACGTAGCCGACGGGCAGGGACACGCATTTGGTCAGCACGGCTTCGACCGGCACGATGACTTTCTGGTCCATGGTAGTTCTCCCGAACATGCAGCGGCTGGAACTGAAATAGTCGGCCTGCTTGGCCTGTTGCGGTTTGATGCGGCGCAAACGATGTCGGGGAAAGTGCGCTTTTTTTCGGCACGCCGCCGCCTGCCATGGTCGCGCCCGTAGTAGTGCGGCTGGTATGATGCTGGCCGTATTGCCCCCGTTTTTAATAAAAGGATCGTTTGATGGCGGATATAAATATAGTTCAGCAACATAAGCTGACAGCGGTAAAGGCCCGTGAAGCGGCGCAGCAAGTGGCCGACAAGCTGGCACAGGAATATGACCTGGCGTGCGCCTGGGATGGCGATGTGCTGCGTTTCGAGCGCAGCGGCGTCGATGGTTCCCTGACCCTTGAAAAAGAGCAGGCGCAACTGCAAATCAAGCTGGGATTCATGCTCAGCGCCTTTGCCTCGACGATTGAAGGCAAGATCGCGGAAAAAATGCGCAAGGTGTTTACCGAGCAGGTTTGACGGCGTGCGGCCAGCTTGTCTGGCGCCCCGTTTGGTGGTAAGAATGGCGCCGCGGCGCCAGGCGAAAAGAGGCTTCTTTTCGCCCCTTTACCTCCTGGTTTCAGGCGTGACTGTGCGCCAGCACACATTGCTATCACATTTCTATTTGGAAAGCCATTGGACTTTTGTGTCTTTTTGCGTTATACTTGAGTCATATTTACAACAGCTACACCGCGTTTCACCTTCTGCTTCGCAGTACTCCCCACTCGCTGAGTGGTGAATAATTCATTGGGTTTTACACCCGCATCCAGTAAGTAAGTGATCGTTTTTTTCGGTCAAATACATTTGGTGCCATGTATTTGCATGGCGCTAGCGTTGTTAAAAGTCCTGAACCACAGCCTCTTTTAGCACGCACACGGCACCCCGGCATCGGCTTTTGCCATCCGCTGGTCATTGCGTGTCACCCCCTGTTTTCTGTCGCTCCCGTGCGCTTTTTTGCGCCGTGGCGTAGCCGACGCAACAGGGTTTGCTGATACCCGCCGCAAGCTCGCAGCTTGCAGGGGTTTCATTCCATTCGTCAATTCGAGGGAGAACCACATCGTGGCAAAACAAATTATGATCGACCATGTGTTCAAAGTGTTCGGCGACAAGCCAGAAGAAGCACTTGAACTCGTCCACCAGGGCGCCAGCAAGCAGGACATCCTGGCCAAGACTGACTGCACCATCGGCGTTTTCGACGCCACCTTTACCATTGAAGCAGGCGAGATCTTCGTCATCATGGGCCTGTCCGGTTCGGGCAAGTCGACCCTGGTGCGCATGCTGAACCGCCTGATCGAACCGACGGCCGGGCGCATCCTGATCGACGGCAATGACATCAACACCTTGCCCGATGCCCAGTTGCGCGCGCTGCGCCGCAAGGACATCAGCATGGTGTTCCAGTCGTTCGCGCTGCTGCCGCAAATTACCGTGCTCGACAACACTGCCTTCGGCATGGAACTGGCCGGCATGCCAAAAGCCGAGCGCCATGCGCTGGCCCAGCAAGCGCTGGAGCAGGTAGGCCTGGACGGCTACGGCGCCAGCTATCCCGACGAATTGTCGGGCGGCATGCAGCAGCGCGTGGGCCTGGCCCGTGCGCTGGCCTGCGACCCGTCGATCCTGCTGATGGATGAAGCGTTTTCCGCGCTCGACCCGATTATCCGCACGGAAATGCAGTCGGAACTGTTGCGCTTGCAGCAAATCAAGCGCCGCACCATCGTCTTCATTTCGCATGACCTCGACGAAGCCATGCGCATCGGCGACCGCGTCGCCATCATGAAAGACGGCCACGTGGTGCAAGTGGGCACGCCGGAGGAAATCCTGCGCAAACCTGCCAACGACTACGTGCGCAACTTCGTGCGCGGCGTCGACGCGGCGGCTGTCTTCAAGGCCAGCGATATTGCCCGCAAGAGCCAGATCGTCGTCTCCGAATCGCCCAGCCGCGGCTCGCGCGCCGCGCTGTCGATGCTGGAAGAGCAGGATCGCGCCTATGCCTACATCGTCAATCCGCAGCGCAAGTTCCTCGGCGTAGTGTCGGCCGATTCGCTGCGCAATGCGCTCGACGGCCATGTAGGACCGCTGGGCCTGGCGCATGCCTACCTGCCCGACGTGCAGACGATCAACGCAGATGAGCCCGTCGCCGGCCTGTTCGGCCAGGTGGCGCAACTGCCTTACGCCGTCCCTGTGGTGGCCAATGACGGCAGCTTCCGCGGCGCCATCAGCAAGACAACCTTGCTGAAGTTCCTCGACCGCGATACGCCAGCCATTGCCGAACAACAACAGAAAGGACAAGCATGAACCCAAGCACCGTTTCCACAGTAGAAGCTGTTGTTGAACAGCCGGCCACCCAAGTCAATCCGTGGGCGCTGACGCCACCGGGCGACACCTCCTGGCTGGACGCGGCCGGCCCGGCCGTGCAGCCGGAACACGCCGCCTCCGGTTTTCACCTGACGCAGATTTTCGACGGCTCGCTGCCGCTGGAAAGCTGGATCAACCAGGGCCTGGGCTGGGTCGTGACGCATTTCCGCCCCTTCTTCCAGGCCGTGCGCGCGCCGATCGACAGCACCCTGAACGGCGTGGAAGGCGTGCTGCTGGCGGCCCCGTCGCTGACGGTGATCGCCATCATCGGCTTGCTGGCATGGCAGTTTACCAGCCGCACCCTGGCCATCGGCACCGTGCTGGCGCTGCTGGTCGTGTCGATGCTGGGCATCTGGCCCGAAGCCATGACCACCTTGTCGCTGGTATTGACGTCGCTGGCCTTCTGTCTTGCCATTGGCTTGCCGCTGGGTATTTTCCTGGCCAGCAGCGACCGCGCGCAAAATGTGCTGCGTCCCTTGCTCGACGCCATGCAGACGACGCCCGCCTTTGTGTACCTGGTGCCGGTGGTGATGCTGTTTGGTATCGGTAATGCGCCTGGCGTGATCGTGACGATCATCTTTGCCCTGCCGCCGCTGGTGCGCCTGACCAACCTGGGTATCCGCCAGGTGCGTCCCGACCTGATCGAAGCGGCCCGCGCGTATGGTGCCTCGCCGTGGCAGCTGCTGACCCGCGTGCAATTCCCGCTGGCCATGCCTTCGATCATGGCCGGTATCAACCAGTCGCTGATGCTGTCGCTGTCGATGGTGGTGATTGCCTCGATGATCGCCGTCGGTGGCCTGGGCCAGATGGTATTGCGCGGCATTGGCCGCCTGGACATGGGCCTGGCAACGGTCGGTGGCCTGGGTATCGTGCTGCTGGCCATTACCCTGGACCGCCTGACGCAAGCGATGGGCCAGCCACGCCGTGGCGTGCGCCACTGGTACCAGACGGGTCCTGCCGGTTTTGTGCTGCGCCTGGTGCGCGGCAATACGGAGAAAAATAATGTTGAACAGCAAGCTACGCTGGCCAACGCACAATAAGAAAGGATTTACATGCATCAAATCGCACATTTTAAAGAGACGCAAAAATCGCAACGCAAGTTCCAGCTGTTTTCCGCCCTGGCGATTGCCGCCCTGGCCCTGACCACCAGCCTGGCCATGGCGCAGACGCCGGCCGCCGATGCGCTGCCGGGCAAGGGCATCAAGGTGCAGGCGCTGCAAAGCTCGATCGCGGAAGAAACCTTCCAGACCATGCTGGTCGACAAGGCCCTGGAAAAGCTCGGCTACGAAGTGCAGCCGATCAAGGAAGTGGAATACCCGACCGCGCATATCGCCATCGCCAACGGCGACGCCACCTTCATGGCCGTGCACTGGGATCCGATGCACAAGGATTTCTATAACAATGCGGGCGGCGACGCCAAGCTGCTGCGCACGGGCCAGTATGCCGGTCCTGCCGCGCAGGGTTATCTGATCGACAAAGCCACGGCGGAAAAGTACAACATCACGAATATCGACCAGTTGCGCGACCCCACCCTGGCCAAGCTGTTTGACCACGATGGCGATGGCAAGGCGGACTTGACCGGGTGTAACCCGGGCTGGGGCTGCGAAGCGCTGATCGAGAACCACATGGATGCGTACAAATTGCGCGAGACGGTGACGCACGTGCAGGGCAGCTATGCGGCCCTGATCGCCGATACCCTGGGCCGCTACAAGCGTGGCGAACCGATCCTGTACTACACGTGGACGCCGTACTGGGTCAGCGGCGTGCTGGTGCCTGGCAAGGACGTGATCTGGCTGAAGGTGCCATTCTCGGCCAATCCGGACAAGGTGAACACGCGTCTCGACAACGGCAGCGACTACGGCTTTGCCGTCAACACGGCGCGCATCGTGTCGAACAAGGCCTGGGCTGAGAAAAATCCCGCGGCAGCCAAGCTGTTCGAAGTGATGCAACTGCCGGTGGCGGACATCAATGCGCAGAATGAGCGCATGCGCCGCGGCGAAAACACGCAAGCCGATATCGCCCGCCATACGGCCGGCTGGATCAAGTTCCACCAGCAGACGTTTGACGGCTGGATCGCGCAGGCGCTGGCGGCGGCCAAGAAGTAAGTTTTAACGCCGTTTCAACATGAAAAAGTGGCTACCGATTTGGTAGCCACTTTTGCGTTAACGCGCTGTTTTTGTGGTTTTTGGTGAGTTTTTAGGCGTTTTCGGCCAGTTTCAGGTGCAAAATGGGGAAAGGCTTGCCGAACGGATCAAGCGGCGAGCGGCTTTCCACGATAAAGCCCAGGTGGCGGTAAAAGCCATGCGCCTGCGTGTTGTGTTCGTTGACATCGACTGCCGTGGCGCCCAAGGCCGCGAGGGCATGCTGGACCAGCGCGCGGCCGGCACCGCTGCCGCGCCGGTCCGGATGCACGAACAGCATCTCGATCCTGGCGTGCTCGACGCACAGGAAGGCATAGGCGACGCCGTCATCGGCGCGCAGCACCTGCAGCAGGCGTTCGGCCGTCACCCTGACCAGCTCATCGCGGACGAAGGGCATCAGGAAGGCGATATCGCTATCGGCGAGAAAATCGTGGGTGGCGCGTACGGACAGGTGCCAGACGCCGAACAAGCGGGGCAGGTCGGCGGCATGCGCCAGGGAAACCAGGGAAATCGGTGATGGTGTCATGCGGAAATTATACTGCCCCGGCAGGCGCCGGGGCAGGGTGGACGATCAGTCCTTCAAGTCTTCGATCAGGTCGATGTATTGCTGCTGCGCCTCTTCCTTCGAGGTGCCGGCCAGGGCGGCCCACGCGTCGAACTTGGCGCGGTTGACGAAGTCTGTCATGCCAGGACGCTCGCCCGTGGCGTCGCCGCTCGACGCTTGCTTGAACAAGGCGTAGATTTTCAGCAAGGTCATATTGTCCGGACGCTCGGACAGGGTCTTGGAATCGAGCTGCGCTTGTTCGAATTGCTCTTGTAAACTCATGATGGCTCCTGTGTGCTGATGGAATCGCTGGAAAAGTGCGGCAGGCCCGGCGGAGTGGCCACCGTGCGTGCTGCAGTGCCTGACATCATAGTGAAAAAAGCGCGCCGTGCATTAGAGGACACACTCAAAACAAAAACGCCGCCGCTGAGTGAACAGGGGCGGCGTCTGGCGCGGTCCTTGGAGCGCAGCCTTCAGCTTCTTATACGCCCAGCAGTTCGACGTCGAAAATCAGGGTGGCGTTCGGTGGAATCACGCCGCCGGCGCCGCGTGCGCCATAGCCCAGTGCCGCAGGGATGATCAGCTGGCGCTTGCCGCCCACTTTCATGCCTTGCACGCCTTCGTCCCAGCCCTGGATTACGCGGCCGGCGCCCAGCGGGAATTCGAACGGGTCGTTGCGGTCCTTGCTCGAGTCAAATTTCGAACCGGCGCTGCCGTCGTCGTTCTGCAGCCAGCCCGTGTAATGCACGACAACATTGTTGCCAGCTTGCGCTTCAGCGCCTTCGCCAACAACGGTGTCGATGTATTGCAGGCCGGAAGCGGTAGTGGTGGTGGTCATGATAATCCTTGTGTAGGCGATGAAAGCTTCAGATTGTAGAGCAATGGCTTGCAAAGCGCTATTCCAGGCGGCGCCGGCCCAAAAACCGGAAATTACCGCCACTTGTGGCCATTGGTATCATTCCGAGGGGAATTAGTTCAGAAAATACAGTGTTTCCACGTAAAATACATGTTTTGTATTTAACAGTGATTTCTTCCATGTTCCGCAGTCTACGCCGCCTCATTTTTTCCTCGCTGTGCCTGGTTTCCGCAATGTCCACGGCGCAAGCCGAAGTAGTGGTGGTGCTCAATTCCCGTGACGCTACGGTGCAATTGCTAGACCAGAAAACCTATGCCCCCCTGTCCACCTTTGCCGTCGGCAAGGAGCCGCACCATCTGATGGAAACGCCGGACGGCAAGTCGCTGATCGTCGCCAGTTCCGTCGGCAATGAACTGATCTTCCTGGACCCCGTGTCCGGCCAGATCCAGCGCCGCATCAGCAATATCCTTGACCCCTATCAAATTGGTTTTTCGCCGGACCAGAAATGGTTCATTTCCAATTCACTGCGCCTGGACCGCATTGACCTGTACCGCTACGACGGCAAGAACCTGACCCTGGCCAAACGCATCGCGCTGCCCAAGCTGCCCAGCCACATGGCGTTCACGGCCGACAGCAGCATGGCCTTCATTACGCAGCAGGGCAGCAACCAGGTCAGCGCCATCGACCTGGCCACGCAGACGGTGAAATGGACCATGCCCGTCGGCCCCGCCCCGGCCGGCATCACCATGACGCCCGATGGCAAGCATTTGCTCGTCGGCATCATGGGCAGCGACTACGTGGAAGTGATCGACTGGCGCACGCAAAAGACCGTCAAGCGCATCAAGGCTGGCGCCGGCACGCATAATTTCCGGGCGCTGGGAGACAACCGAATGACGTTTGTCTCGAACCGCGTGTCGAACACCATCAACATCATCGACCAGAAGACCCTGGAAAACGTCGGCACCATCAATGTGCCAGGCGGCCCGGACTGCATGGAAATCACGCCCGATGGCAAGACCATGTGGGTGACCCTGCGCTGGATCAAGAAAGTGGCCGTGATCGACCTGACCACGCGCAAGGTGATCAAGATGATTCCCGTGGGCCGCTCGCCTCATGGCGTGTATTTCGCCAGCCACGCGCCGCGCATGTGATGGCGGGAGGAAAGATGAAACACCTGACCATGCGCCACCCGACGCCGGGCCTGATGCGTTGCGGCCGCATGTCCGCCGTGCTGCTGTGCGCCATTGCCATGCTGCCGCACGCTTGCGCTCACGCACATGCAAGCGCTCCTGGCATGGCCAATGCCAGCGTCGCGCCTGCCAAGCCCGGCGCACACCTGCCCGCAGCCCTCACCACCGCTGCACCCGCTGTCGCATCCACCGCAGCATCCACCGCAGCATCCACCGCAGCATCCACCGCCGCATCCACTGCAGCATCCACCGCCGCGTCTGCCGCCCCTGCCACCTGCAAGGGCACGATCTACATGACCTTCGACACGGGCAGCCAGTCGCAGGCGGACTTGATCGCCAATGTGCTGAACAAACGCCATGTGAAGGCGACCTTCTTCCTGGCCAATGAAAAGACCACGCGCGGCGACTATTCGCTCGATGCCTCGTGGGCACCGTACTGGAAAGCACGGGTCGCCGAAGGCCATGCCTTTGGCACGCATACGTTTGACCACGTGTACTGGAAGAAGGATCTGGCCAATGGCTTGATCCAGGTCAAGCCCCAGTTCGGCAAGGATGGCGGCAAGCTGGCGTCGTTCTCGGATAAACAATTCTGCGAGGAATTGCGTCGGGTCGACACGCGCTTCCAGGAGCTGACCGGCCGCAAGCTCGATCCGTTCTGGCGCGCGCCGGGCGGCTATACCTCGCCGCGCACCCTGGCCGCCGGCAGTGCCTGCGGCTACCAGCATGCGGGCTGGGCGCCTGCCGGCTACTCCGGCGATGAACTGCCCAGCGACAAGTATCCGAACGCCATGCTGCTGAAAAAAGCGCTGGCGAACCTGCGCAGCGGCGATATCTTCATTGCCCACATGGGCATCTGGTCGCGCAAGGAGCCTTGGGCGCCGGCCAACCTCGACGCCCTGATTAGTGGCCTGCAAGACAAGGGTTTCTGCTTTGCCACCCTGCGCGAGCATCCCGCCTACGCGCAGAAGAAGGGCCAGCCATGATCGCCGCCGATATCCTCGGCTTCGTCACCCCGGTGATCGACGCCGTGGTCGATACCTTTGGCGTGGCGCAAGGCTGGCTATTTCAGACGGTGGTCAATCCCCTCGTCTATCACCTGGGCTTTGGCGAATTCACGGAAGAAGCGTTCGAGGGCACGGAGTGGCTGCTGATCGGCCTGTGCGAACTGGTGCTGCTGTTTCTCGTGCTGCGTCCGCTAGAAGCCTTGATACCCGCGCAGAAAATGACGGACCCGCGCGCCCGCTGGAACGATTTCATCTATACCGTGCTGCACCGCATCGGCCTGTTCCCCGTGCTGATCTTCTTCACGCTCGATCCCCTGATGGATGGTCTGGCTGGCGCTTTGCGTTTCGATAACATTCATCCCTTGAACCTGGAATCGCTGTTGCCCGGCATCAGCCCCTTGCTCAGTTTTATCATTTATTTTGTGATACTGGACTTCGTCGACTATTGCTACCACCGCGCCTCGCACCACTTTGGCTGGTGGTGGGGCTTGCACAGCCTGCACCACAGCCAGCAGAACATGAATCTGTGGAGCGACGACCGCAACCACCTGCTCGACGATTTCCTGCGCGACGTGGTGATGGCGCTGGTGGCGCTGGGTATCGGCGTGCCGCCGGGGCAATACGTGCTGCTGGTATCGGTATCGCGCATTTTGCAAAGCTTGCAGCACGCGAATGTGAGGATACACTTCGGCCGCATCGGCGAGCGGCTGCTGGTTTCGCCGCGTTTCCACCGCACGCATCACGCCATTGGCGTGGGGCATGAGTCGCAAGGCAAGGGCAGCATGGGCGGTTGCAACTTCGGCGTGGTCCTGCCGATTTGGGATATGCTGCTGGGCACGGCGAATTTCTCGGCGGGCTATGCGCGCACGGGCGTGCGCGACCAGCTGGCGCGCATCGATAGCGAAGGCGTCGGCCGGCCGGGACGCAACTATGGACGCGGCTTCTGGCAGCAGCAATGGCTGGGCCTGCGCCGCATGGTGGAATTTGCAAGACTGAAACGAAAAGGACGCCGTTGATGCGTAATGTGTTGAACTCGTATGGCCGTGCCTTCCTGTCGCAATTGCACGGCAGGATATTGCTGCTGAGCGCAGTGCCGTTTGTGCTGTCGCTGGTGCTGTGGGGCGTGCTGCTGTACCTGGGCCTGCAGCCGCTGATCGACAGCCTGCATGCGCTGTTCACGCAGTATGACTTTTTCCGCACCAGCGGCCAGGTGCTGTCCACTTTTGGCCTGGGCGTGCTGAAAGCCGTCATCGTGCCGCTGATCGCCATGTTCATGCTGCTGCCGCTGATGATACTCACGGCGCTGATCTTCATGGGCCTGTTCGCCATGCCGGCCATCGGCCGCCATGTGGGCGGGCGGCATTTCCCGCAGCTGGAGAAGAAGTATGGCGGCAGTCTGCTGGGCAGCGTCGGCACCTCGCTGGCCACTTTTTTGCTGTTTATCTTCGTCTGGGTGCTGATGTTGCCCCTGTACGCGTTTCCGCCGGCCGCGCTGGCGGGCCAGGCCGTGCTGTGGGGCTGGCTGACCTACCGTGTCATGGCGTACGACGCCATGGCTGACTACGCCAGCAAGGAAGAGCGCCAGGCCATCATGCGCGGGCAGCGCTGGCCTTTGCTGGCCATCGGCATGGTTTCGGGCGCGGCCGGTGCCGTGCCGGGCTTGCTGTGGATGGGCGGCGTGATGTCCGTCGTCTTCTTCCCTTTCCTGGCAGCATTCGCCATCTGGCTGTATGTGCTGATCTTTATCTTTACGGGCCTGTGGTTCCAGTATTACTGCCTGGAAGCGCTGGCGCGTCTGCGAGGCGTGCGCGGCATGACCGACGTGGCGCCGGCGGACGCTTGAGCCAACCATCGAATTTAACCATCGAATTGAACAAGGAAGTTTCATGGCTATCGGATTGATCATCATTGGCGACGAAATCCTGTCGGGCAAGCGCACGGACCAGCATTTTCCGAAAGTGGTGCAAATGCTCAAGCAGCGGGGCTTGCAGCTGAGCTGGGCGGAATACGTGGGCGACGAACCGGCCCGCCTGGTGGCCTTGCTCAAGCGCAGCTTTGCCAGCGGCGACATCGTCTTCAGCTTTGGCGGCATCGGCGCCACGCCGGACGACCATACGCGCCAGGCGGCGGCCGATGCGCTGGGCTTGCCGCTGGTGCTGCATGAGCAGGGCAAGAAAAATATCCAGCAGCGCATCGCGGAAATGGGCGAGGAGGCGGGCGTGCCGGCCGATTTGCATTCGCCGGAAAACCTGCACCGCCTGAAAATGGCGGAATTCGTGCAGGGTGCCGAGCTGATTCCAAATCCGTACAACAAGATCGCCGGCTTTGCCGTGCGCGAACATTATTTTGTGCCGGGCTTTCCCGTCATGTCCTGGCCCATGATCGAATGGGTGCTTGACACGCATTACGCGCACCTGTTCAACCAGGTGCCGCATGCGGAACACGCCTTGCTCGTGTATGAAACGGCAGAATCCCTGCTCACGCCGCTGATGGTGCGCCTGGAAGCGGAGTTCCCGCTGATCAAGGTGTTCAGCCTGCCCAGCGTGGGCGATGCGCAGACGCGCCGGCATATCGAACTGGGTGTCAAGGGCGAGCCCGCGCAGGCCGAGGCCGCCTTTGCGCAGATGTGCGCCGCGCTCGATACCTTGCAGGCGGAATACACCACCATCTGAGATGCGGCCAGCCCGGCGCCGGCGGCTTTTTCGCTGGCGTTCAGCCCGCCTCACAGCTATGTACGCAAGCGTACGTTCCAAGACGTTGTTTTTTTGCGAAAATCTTCAATGAAGCAAGATTTTTGTGTGCGCTCGTCAGTCGTTTTCATGCCGATGTGGTGGAATGGTGAACAGGGGCTCCGCGTGTCAACGGGGGCAGCCTGCCTGTGCAGTAGAACGTATTTTTGATTCACCGGTATGGACATCATGTTAAGCAAGTTTCATCGTGACCGGCCCTGGCTGGCCCCGGCCCTGACCAGCGCCGATGGCCGCCTTTGCCGCACCAGCGTGCGGTGCAGCTGCCGCATTTTCCACGCCGTCCACACCCAACCTTACCCCAGCATCCCATGAAAGACACAGGCGTCAATCTGGCCGCGCAAGAGCGGCCCCAGGAAGAACCAGCTGCGCAGGCGCCGCTACCGGCCAGCCCGCCGAAAAAGCGCCGTTCGCGCATCTGGCCCATCTTTGCCATCATCGTGCTGGCGCTGCTTGCCGGCGTGGCCTGGTTCGTCATGCGCGAAGTGCGCACCTCGGCCCTGCAGGCGGAATTTTTTACGCGCCTGGACCGCCAGCTGAGCTATAAAGTCGAACCTGGCCCGGCGCCTGCCGGCGCCATCCGCTATCCGCAGCATGGGCCGTACGACGAACGCCTCGGCTATGCCAGCCTGCCCGACTTCATCACCAAGCTCAATGCGCGCGACTATGCAGTCACGGCGCAGGCGCGCATGTCGCCGAAGATGGTGCAACTGGTTGACCGGGGCATCTTTGCCACCTATCACGAGAAAAACCGCGCGGGCCTGTCGATCCTCGACTGCCGCGCCGCGCCCCTGTTTGCCGCCAGTTATCCGGAACGCATGTTCGACGGCTTCGCCGAAGCGCCGCCCGCGCTCGTGCAAAGCCTGCTGTTCATTGAAAACCGCGAATTGCTCGATCCGGGCACGCCCATGCGCAATCCGGCCGTGGAATGGGACCGCCTGAGCAAGGCCGTCCTCGACAAGGCCTTGAACCTGTTTGGCGGCCACCGCGGCGGCGGCGGCAGCACGCTGGCCACGCAAATCGAAAAATACCGGCATTCGGAAGATGGCCGCACCAGTTCCATGCAGGACAAGCTGTGGCAGATGGTGTCGGCCAGCCTGCGCGCCTACCAGGATGGCGAAAACACCATGGAAGCGCGGCGCAAGATCGTCGTCAATTACCTGAATACCGTGCCGCTGTCGGCGAAAAGCGGTTTTGGCGAGGTCAACGGCATCGGCGACGGCATGTGGGTCTGGTATGGCCGGCCGTTTGCCGAAGTGAAGACTTTGCTCAAGGGTAATATGGACCAGCCCGGCAGCGCACTGGCCTACAAGCAGGCGTTGAGCTTGCTGATTGCCCAGCGCCGTCCCTCGCATTACCTGGTGGCTGGCGGCGCCGACCTGGAAGAATTGACCAACAGCCATTTGCGCCTGCTGGCGCAAGCGGGCGTGATCTCGCCGCAGCTGCGCGATGCTGCCATTGCCGAGAAGCTGCGCCCGTCGACGGCCTCGGGCGTGCAGTCGGAAGCGTCGACCTCGTTTGTCACGCGCAAGGCTTCGAATGCCGTGCGCAACCACCTGGCGGGCATGCTGGGCGATCCGCGCCTGTACAACCTCGACCGCCTGGACTTGAAAGTGGTCAGCACGCTGGACGCGCAGGCGCAAAACGCCGTTACCAAGGTCTTGCGTGAATTGCGCGATCCGGAAGTGGCGAAAGCGGCGGGCCTGACGGGCAAGGGCATGCTGGGCAATGGCGATCCCGCCAATGTCGTCTACAGCTTTACCCTGCTGCAAAAGGGTGAGCAGGCCAACTTGCTGCGCGTGCAGACGGACAACTACGACCAGCCGCTGGACATCAATGAAGGCGCCAAGCTGGACCTCGGTTCCACGGCCAAGCTGCGCACCCTCGTCACTTACCTGGACATCATCGACCAGCTGCACCAGCGTTACAGCGGCATGAGCGCGGCCGAGCTGGGCAAGATTGCCGTCGATCCGAAGGACATGCTGTCGCAATGGGCTATCGCCTACCTGAAACCGTTGCCCATCGGCGAGGCGCGCAATCTGCCGGCCATGCTGGCGGCCGCCATGGAACGCAAATACTCGGGCAATCCCGGCGAAGGCTTCTTCACGGGCGGCGGCTTGCACCATTTCGGCAACTTCTCCAAGCTCGACGACAGCCGCATCATGACGGTGCAGCAAGCCTTGCGCCAGTCGACCAACCTGGTGTTCGTGCGCCTGATGCGCGACGTGGCCCGCTACTACATGTTCTCGCGTCCGGATTCCTCGGCCTCGCTGCTGGCCGATGCGGACGATCCGCGCCGCGCCCAGTACCTGAGCCGTTTTGCCGACAAGGAAGGGCGCGAATTCCTGCACCGCTTCTACCAGAAGTACCGCGGCAAGAGCGTCGACGAGCAGGAAAAAATCCTGCTGGCCAGCATCCGCCCGACGCCCGTGCGCCTGGCGAATATTTTCCGCACCATCAATCCGAAGGGAACCGTGGCGGAATTCGGCGACTTCCTGAACGCCAACCTGCCATCGCAGAATGAAGTGCCACCCGAGCGCGTGGCCAAGATGTACCAGCAGTACGCGATGGAAAACTGGTCGCTGGCCGACCGCGGCTACCTGGCGAACGTGCATCCGCTGGAACTGTGGATGGTGGCGTACTTGCGCCAGCATGAAGGCTCCACCCTGTCGCAGATGGTGGCGGCCAGCGAGAAAGAGCGCCAGGAAGTGTATAAATGGCTGTTCAATACGCACCGCAAGCATGCGCAGGACCGCCGCATCGCCAACTTGCTGGAAGTGGAAGGTTTCCTGGAAATCCACCGCCAGTGGAAGAAGATGGGCTATCCGTTCGATTCCCTGGTGCCGTCGTACGCAACGACCCTGGGCGCGTCGGCCGACCGGCCCGCCGCGCTGGCCGAATTGATGGGCATCATCATCAACGACGGCGTGCGCAAACCAAGCGTGCGCATCGATTCCATGCATTTCGCCGCCAATACGCCATATGACACCATGGTCAAGCGCGGCACCAAGGTGGAGGCCGAGCAAGTGTTGTCGCCGGACGTGGCGAAAGCGGTGGCCAAGGCCATCCGCGAAGTGGTGTCGGACGGCACGGCGAAACGGGCGAAGACGGCGTTTGTCGGCGCCGACGGCGTGCCTATCCCGATGGGCGGCAAGACGGGCACGGGCGACCAGCGCTTCGACGTGTATGGCGCCGGCGGCCGCCTGATCGAGTCGCGCTATGTGAACCGCTCGGCCACGTTTGTGTTCAATATCGGCGAGCGCTTCTATGGCAGCATGACGGCGTATGTGCGCGGACCGGAATCGAAAAACTACGACTTTACCAGTGCCTTGCCGGTGCAATTGCTGGTGTCGCTGGCGCCGAGCCTGATGCCGCTGATCGAGGCGCCCGCGCCAGCCGAAGGCGTGGCGAAGCAGTGCACTAACTAAAAATATCTAGCCTGTGTGAACGCCGGCCCGCAAGGCCGGCGTTTTTTTTGAGGAGTGCAATTGAACAGGACGCAGCAGATTTTTCAGCAATACCACCGCTTTGACGATGGCGCGCTCGTGTCCATCGAGCAGCAGTATCAGCCCGGCGGCGTGCTGGCCGTGCGCATCGTCTTGTATGCAAGAAATCATGGGCTGGAAGGCAACGTCTGGCGCCACGTCGCCGTCACCGTGGGCGACGTGCGCGAAGTGCTGGTCAAGATGCCGGGCAACTTCATCAACCGCATCTGCTGCGGCGTGAAGCTGCTGCGTTTCGGCGACGTATGGTGCGTGGATATCGACGGCACCTACACGCACGCTGATCCCGCTACGCTGGACGAGGTGCGCCGCGATGGCGACTGCTATGTCATCGGCGGCACGGTCGAGGCAATCGAACTCGATTAGCCGGCAAACACGGCCGTTTTATCCGCCAGGCGCGCGTGATACGCGGCGATGGCCGGGCAGGCGGGACGCTGCATCGGCGCCATCAGCCAGCGCTTGACGGACAGGCCCAGCACGATATCGGCCAAGGTGAATTGCTCGCCGCACACATAGGCGCCCGTGCGCTGCAATTGCTGCTCCAGCACGCCCATCATCTTGTTCCATCCGGCAATACCGGCCGCCAGCTGGGCCGCATCCTGATGCGCCGGGCTGTGGCGCACCAGCGACATGAAGGCGTAGCGCCAGCTGTTGTTCAAATCGCCCATCTGCCAGTCCATCCATTTTTCCACTGCCGCACGGGCGCGCGGATTGCTGGGCAGCAAGTCGTCGCGGCCTGCCTGCGCGCACAGGTAGCGGCAAATCGTGTTCGATTCCCACAGCACCAGGTCGCCGTCGATCAGCACGGGGACCATGGCATTCGGGTTCAGCACCAGGAAGCCGGGGTCGTCGGTGGCGCGAAAGCCGCTGCCCCAGTCTTCGCGTTCGTAGGGCAGGTCGAGTTCGTCGCAGGTCCACAGGACTTTGCGGACATTGATCGAGGCGGCTTTTCCAAGAATTTTCAGCATGCGGGGCTCCGAAGGACAGATGGTTGATCTTGCACTGTAGCGGATTTGGCCACGCCGCGCCTGCGAAAGTGCCTTGCATAGTTGAGGTTTTCTTGGCATCGTAGCCACCCATGAAACCTATGCGCCACCACATGTCCAAAATCCTCGCGTTCAGCCGCTTTTCCGTGCGCGATTTCCTCGCCACCGCCGGCCCCACCCTGCTGCTGGTCGGCGCCTTTTGCGCGCTCGCTTACTGGCTGGTCGACCCGGCGCCGCCGCGCCAGGTGAGCCTGTCGACGGGGCAGGACAATAGCGCCTACGAAGAATTCGGCAAAAAATACGCGGCCACCCTGGCCAAACACGGCATCAAGGTGACCTTGCAGCCCTCGCTGGGCTCGCAGGAAAACCTGCAGCGCCTGAATGCCGGCAAGACCGATATCGCCTTCGTGCAAAGTGGCTCGACGGAACATGACGATGCCGAGCGCCATGGCCTCATTTCCCTGGGCAGCCTGTTTACGGAACCCGTCTGGCTGTTCATGCGCGAAGACAAGGCCGTCACGGAGCTGACGCAACTGAAGGGCATGAAGATCAACCTGGGGCCGGAAGGCACGGGCGTGCCCGGCCTGTTCCGGCAGTTGCTGTCCGTGAATGGCGTGGAAGCGAACGAGCTGACGGTGAGCGACTTGCAGAATACGCCCGCCACGGTGGAGCTGCTGGAAGGGCGCATCGACGGTCTGGTCTTCAGTTCGGCGCCGGAAGCGCCGCTGATCCAGATGCTGCTGCAAACGCCAGGCATCAAGCTGTTTGATTTTTCGCAAGCGGAAGCGTACACGCGGCGCCTGCCCTTCCTGACCCATGTCGTTTTGCCGCGTGGCATTGTCGACCTGGGGCAGAACATTCCCGCGCAGGATTATCACCTGATCGCGCCGACGGCCACCCTGGTGGCGCGCGAAGACTTGCATCCTGCCCTCGTCGACCTGTTCGTGCAGGCGGCGGCCGGCATCCATGGCGGCACGGGCTGGTTCCAGCAGCAGGGGCAGTTCCCGTCCGCGCGCTACACGGAAATTCCCGTGGCGCCGGAAGCGCTGAAGTTCTACAAGGATGGCGCGCCCGTGCTGCAGCGCTACATGAGTTTCTGGCTGGCCAATTTCTTCGACCGCATGTGGGTGCTGGTGGTAGCCTTGGGCGCCCTGATCCTGCCCCTGTCGCGCGTGGTGCCGCCCCTGTACGTGTGGCGCATCCGCTCGCGCGTGTACCGCTGGTACGGCCAGTTGCGCACGGTGGAGCAGGCGCTGGAAGATGTGCCGGAAGAGCAGCGCGCGCAGGTGTATGCGGCGCAATTGCAGCGGCTCGATCAGATCGAGGAAATGGTCAACCAGATCTCGATCCCGCTGTCGTTTGCGGATGGCCTGTATGGCTTGCGCAGCCACATCAATTTCGTGCGCAAGCGCATCCTGACCCTGATGGGCGAGCACCCAGCCGCCGAGGTGGGAGAGCCTGTCTGAGCAATTGACTCGCTTAACAACGCCTCATAAAAACCGTAGCGAGCGGAAGGAAGCTGTGGTTGAGAAGCGCAACTGTACGAAGGTACAGTGAGCATCGCAGACCGCAAATGACGACGCGTAGTAGGTTTTGATAGGCGTACTAAATGAGGGTGATCGACAGCTTGCGCCCGACCAGCGCAGCGGCCCGCTCCAGGGTGGAGAGCGTCACATCGCTGCTGGGGTCGAGCAGGCGGTCGAGCTGCGAGCGGCTCGTCTGCAGCAGGGCCGCCATGCGCGTCTTCGACATCGCTTGTTCCTGCATCGCCTGCGTCAGTTGCCAAGCGATCACTTCCTTGATGGCGCGGTTTTGCGTTTGCTCGAAGATGCCTTCTTCCTTGAGGAAGTCGTCGAGACTGCTGCCGAGGTGCGGTGCGGTGGCGTTCATGTCAGTTCCTTGTAGCGTTTGCGGGCCAGCGCCAGATCGTCATCGGGCGTGGCGCGGGTTTTCTTGATAAAGCCGTGCAGCGCCACCAGACAGTCGCCGTGATGGCAGATCAGCACACGCGCGAAATGGTTGCCTGGGTTGCCGGGCAGGCTGCTGCGTACCTCCGACAAGCCGTGTCCCAGGTGGCGGCACAAGGGCATGCCCACGGGCCAGCGCCATTGCGCATGCATCAAGTCCTGTCCGATCACATGGCGCTCTTCAACTGGCAGCGACTTGAGCCAGTCGCGCACGGGTTCTCCGCCATTGCCATTCGCATAGAACAGCAGGGTAATCTGCCGCAAGCCGGAAGCATCCATGACGCACCTCTACGTTGTACTATATAAGGTACATGTTCGCAAGGAGAATTTGCGCCGCAGTTGAAAAAATAGGGCGCGCATGGATGGTTGTAGCCGATGGCGGGCCGCAAGGTGTCCCGCCAGATCAAACACTGTTCAGATAGTCACGGGGCCAGCGTCACGCGCCCAGCCACGGCAGTCCCGCCTTGCACCAGCCGCCCACCTGCTTGCGGTGGCCGTCGGCATCCTTGTCGCCCTCGAAGCCTTCGAGGATGTCGTAGCAGTTGCTGTAGCCATGCTCGGTGGCCAGCTTGGCCGCATGGCGCGAGCGCACGCCGGAGCGGCACAGGAACAGCAGGACATCGTCCTTGCCGGCCTGGCCGGCCAGTTGCTGCATAAAATCGGGATTCGGCACGCCGCCTGGATAGGTGGCCCACTGTACCGCACCATGCTGGGTATCGGCGATGTCGATCCGCCCGACCCAGTCGCGCTCGGCATTGGTGCGCACGTCGATCAGTTTCACAGCGGGGTCCAGTTGCAGCAGCTCGTAGGCTTCCTGCGGCGTCACGGCGCCCGCATACGGCGTGCCCTCGTTGGCGCGGCTGCGGGCGGTGGTCAGGATATCGGCGGCGGTGGTCATGGCGTCCTCGATGAAAGTGGAAAGGTGTGGTCGATTATAGTGCGCCGCCAGCGCCCCGCAAGCGGGAATGCTCGGCAGCGGCCTGCCGCACCAAAACAAGGCATTTTGGAAAAAATCAGGATAAATGCACGATAATGGTGCGTTATTCGTTTTTCGCACTTGTATAGTGCATTCTTGATTTGATGCAAACCTGGCGCGGGAATTCGCGGGTGCGAAAATTTTCACTGGAGTAGTCAGGCTTTTCTTCTTGCCGCCAGCCGGCTCCTGGAGCTGGCATGGAATCTGCTATGATCCTTATGAGTTTTGGTGGCACGCAATGTTTG
>RCUS01000336.1_pt1 | contig 32989 bp, 32 predicted proteins | sample 2166221 | NCBI WGS metagenome assembly RCUS01 (sample SAMN09932758, study PRJNA488358) | compost metagenome | isolation source: compost soil in cyclohexanecarboxylic | place: Germany: Experimental Botanical Garden
GATGGTCAGGGGCGCTTCCCGCTGCGCTATCAGGGCCGCATCTGACGACATGGCCCTTGACAGACAACACCCCGCTCCGGCGGGGTGTTGTCTGTCAAGGGGCGTGTTCATCTGGTGGGAGGGGGCTCAAGGGCGTGGTGATGAGGTGATTCAGGAAGAGGCTGAACAGCTCGGCGCGCGAGCCGAGCCGCAGCTTGCCGTAGAGGTGCTTGCGGTGATTCTTCACGGTGCCGCTGCCGATCCCCAGCTCGACCGCGATTGCCTCCGTGTCCAGCCCCTGCAGCAGCAGACTCGCCACCTGCCGCTCCCGGCGGGTTAGCCTGTCCCCGCCCACGCTGGCGATGGCCTGCTCCACCGTCGCCTTCAGATCTGCACCATCTGGCCGGGCCGGGTTCTGGGCCAGCAGCGGTACCGCCTCCCGCCACTGCTGGCGACACAGGGAATGCACCAGCGGAAACAGCGCCTCCAGCCGGGCCCGTTCGTCCGGGCGCAGGGCCTGGCGCTTGTCGAGACGACCCAGAAACAGCATTAGCGTGAACCCGTCACGCACCGGCAGGATCAGCCCCACCTCCTCCTGCCAGCCGGTGGCCTGATAGAAGTGGTGGCGATATTCGGGATCCAGCCGCCCCTTAGACACCTGCGCCAGGGTCCAGACCCCAGCGGGGAGGCCGTCCTGAAGCGCCTGCATAAAGGGATCCTGGCTGAAGTGGCTGGTGAGGTAGCGATCAAACAGCAGGGCCCGCTGGTGGCTCAAGTTGTCATGGAGGTAGACCGGGCGCTGCCCCACCCCGAGCAGCAGGGCGCAGTCGAACGCCACCTGCTGCTGGATGAGGCGCACCAGGGCCGCCGCAAAGGCCGGGCTGTGCAGGGCATCGACGACGGCGGTCAGGCTCTGGGTCAGTGAGTCTGTGGCGAGGGGCTGGCTCATGGCGACGGGCTCCGGATGGTGGGGACAGGCTCCCCGATATGGGCGGGATGCTAGCACGAGAGTGGCAAAACTATCCCCTGGGGGACATATCCGCCCCGAACCATAGGGGCGAGTATGGCGACTTTCCCCTGCTGTTGGAGACCCCATGTTCGACCCCCATTTGCTCACTGACCTGACCGAGCGCGGCCTGGTGGCCCAGATGTCCGACCCGGCGTCCCTGGCCGCCCACCTCGCCCAGGCGCGCACCCTCTACTGCGGCTTCGATCCCACTGCCAGCAGCCTGCACATAGGTCATCTGGTGCCGCTCTTGATGCTGCGCCGCTTCCAGCTGGCGGGTCACACCCCAGTGGCCCTGGTGGGGGGCGCCACCGGCCTCATCGGCGATCCCAGCTTCAAGGCGACCGAGCGCAGCCTCAACAGCAGCGAAACCGTGCAGGGCTGGGTGGTCAGCCTGTCCGCCCAGATCCGGGCGCTGCTGCCCGCGAGCGAGGGGCTGGCGGCCCCTGTGCTGGTCAACAACGCCGACTGGATGGGGCAGATGTCCGCCCTCGATTTTCTGCGGGACATCGGCAAGCACTTCTCGGTCAACGCCATGCTGGCGCGGGAATTGGTGCGCCAGCGGCTGGCTCGACCGGATCAGGGGATCTCCTTTACCGAGTTCTCCTACGCCCTGCTGCAATCCCAGGACTTCGCCGTGCTCAACCAGCGTCTCGGCTGCACCCTGCAGATCGGCGGCAACGATCAATGGGGCAACATCACCAGCGGCATGGATCTCACGCGTCGGCTGCATCAGGCCCAGGTTTATGGCATGACGCTGTCCCTCATCACCAAGGCGGATGGCACCAAGTTCGGCAAGACGGAAGGGGGCGCCATCTGGCTGGATCCGGCACTCACGTCGCCCTACGCCTTCCATCAGTTCTGGCTCGGCACCGCGGACGAGGATGTCTACCGCTTCCTGCGCTACTACAGCTTTATGCCGCTGGCGGCCATCAGGGAGCTGGAAGTCGAAGATGCGGGTCGGCAGGGGCGCAAGCAGGCCCAGCAGGTGCTGGCGGACGAGCTGACCGAACTGGTGCACGGCAAGGGGGCACTGGCGGCGGCGCGGCGCATCGGCGAGCTGCTGTTCAGCGGCGACGTGGCCCGCCTCGGCGAAAGCGATCTCGCCCAGCTGGCGCAGGATGGTATGCCGAACTGCCGTATCGAGGGGGAAACGGATCTGGTGACTCTGCTGGTGGAGAGCGGCCTGGCGAGCTCGAAGCGGGTTGCCCGGGAGCTGCTGGGGGCGGGCGCCATCAGCCTCAACGGCGCCATAAGACAGGATGAACGGCTCAGTGCAGTGGATCGGCTGTTTGGCCGCTACCTGCTGCTGCGCCGGGGCAAGAAGCAGTACCGGCTGGTGGAGTGGGCGGGCTAGCGCGCCCGACACCAATGAGAAAGGACTGGCCGGGCAGTCCTTTTGTTTATCCGCTTGCTCATGGGGTCTGTGGCTTCCCCATTGATGCGCAAAATGCCGATTCACACGGCCAGCGGCAATAACTCGGCGTAGTCGCGGATCGCCGGGAAGGCGGTAATCTGCTGCTCCGGCTGGCGACTGTCCGGGTTCTGGATGGCGAGCTGATAGCCGATGCCGTAGTCGGCGGCGGCGCGCAGGATCCGCTCGCTGTCATCGACGAACAGGGTACGGGCCGGATCGAATGCCAGCCGTTCTGCCAGCGCCTGCCAGCAGTGCTGGCTCTCCTTCGACCAGCCGAGCTCATGGGTGCTCACCATCAGATCCAGATGCTCGGCGAGGCCGAGCCGCGCATCCTTCACCGACAGGCTGGCGGGGTGGGCATTGGTGAAGAGCACCAGCTGCTTGCCCGCCGCCCGCAGGGCGGCCAGGAAGGGGATGACGTGGGGCCGCCACTGGATCTTGTCCAGTATCTCCTGCTTGAGGGCGCGGATGTCGAGCCCGAGCGTCCGGCTCCAGTAATCGACGCAGTACCAGTCGAGGGTGCCGCTGACGGCCTGATAGTGAGCATCGATCTGCGCCTTGGCGTCGGCCTGCGGCAGGCCGAGGCGCGCGGCGTAGCGCTCGGGCACCAGCTGCTGCCAGAGGTGGCTGTCAAAATGAAGGTCGATCAGGGTGCCATCCATGTCGAGCAGAACTGTGTCTATCTGGTGCCAGGGCAGTGGGGTGGGCATGGGGCCTCTTTGTGTCGGACGGGATGGGGAAAACGGGGGGCATTATAACGGATTTTTCAGGCACCTTTCCGGCCCTTGCCCCGTGGTGTTCCCTCGGGGAGTCGTTTACTCTTGAAGCACTCTTTTTTAACGAGCAGTCAGCCCAGATGAGTGACCCCCACAAGTGCAAACCCGAACACGTCCGCGTCGAGGCCATGGCCCACGACAAGCGCAAGCCGGAGATCATCAAGGCCGAGCTGGTGGCCGAGAGCCGGCTGTTCAAGGTGGAATCCCTGCACCTGAAATTCAGCAACGGGGAGGAGCGGGTCTACGAGCGGATGCGCGGGGGCAACCGGGGTGCCGTCATGGTGGTGCCCCTGTTCGATGCCCACACCCTGCTGCTGGTGCGCGAATACGCGGCGGGCACTCACTCCTACGAGCTGGGCTTCCCCAAGGGGCTGATCGATCCGGGCGAAGATGCCTTCGAGGCGGGCAACCGGGAGCTGATGGAGGAGGCGGGCTTCGGGGCCCGTGACCTGATCCCCCTCAAGCAGGTCTCCCTGGCCCCCGGCTATTTTTCCAGCCGGATGGACATACTGCTGGCGCGGGATCTCTACCCCGAGCAGCGGGTGGGCGACGAGCCCGAGCCCCTCGAGGTGATCCCCTGGCCCCTCAATCGCATCGATGAATTGCTGGCGCGACCCGACTTCACCGAGTCGCGCAGCATCAGTGCCCTGCTGCTGGCCAGCAAATGGCTGGCGGAGCAGGAAAGCTAGCCCAAGCGTGGGTAAAGGTAATAAAAACAGAGGATAACAAGATGCAGGAGTTGTTGGCCTGGATACCTGGGGTCAAGGAGATAGCCCGCGAAGCGGGACGTATCCTTCACGAAATCTATCACGGCGGTCAGTTCGAGCGTCAGCTGAAGGAGGATGCGACCCCGGTCACCAGTGCCGATCTTGCTGCCGATGCCTACCTCAAGCAGGCGCTGTCGGCGCTCACCCCCCATGTGCCCGTGCTGACCGAAGAGGCGGCCGATGTGCCCTTCAGCCAGCGAGCCAACTGGCGGCAATACTGGCTGGTGGACCCCCTCGACGGCACCGGCGAGTTCATCGCCGGCAGCGGTGACTTCGCCACCCTGATCGCCCTGGTGCGGGACAATGTCCCGGTGCTCGGGGTCATCTATGCCCCCGAGGCCGACGTGCTCTACTGGGCGGTGCGCGGCCACGGCGCCTTCAAGGAGGTGAATGGCGAGGTGCATCCCATCAGTGCCATGCACCACGAGCACGACCAACCCGACTCCCTGGTGGTGGCCATCAGCCGCCGCCAGAAGCTGGAGAACCTGACCCGCCGCCTCAACCCGGCCATCAACTACGAGCTGATCCCGCTTGGCTCCAGCTCCCTCAAGTCCTGCCTGGTGGCAGAAGGGGCGGCAGACTGCTATGTGCGGCTCGGCCCCACCGGCGAGTGGGACACCGCCGCCGCCCAGTGCATCGTCGAGGCGGCAGGGGGGCGCATCCTCAGCCTGGCGTTGCAGCCGCTCAGCTACAACGAAACCGAGTCGCTGGAGAACCCTGACTTCATCGTGATGGGGGACCCGGATCTCGCCTGGGGCAAGATCCTGACTCACTGAGCCGGTTGAAATGTAGCCAGTTCATCCAATCAGGCGGCCTCGTGGCCGCCTGATTGTTTGGTGTGATCCGCTGGCTTGGCGCGGCATATTCAGGTGTATTCGCTACTTAAATGGATTGCTGTAGTGGATCATCACAATCAAACTCAAAGTGCTGGTATCTATTTTCAGGTAATTCTGAAAACTGCGCATTGGTCGAAATAAAAAATCGACCAGTGGTTATATTTTGGTTTTATATTTCGCCTAATTCGCTGTTTAAAGGTTTAACCGAACAGGGCGGACTGGAAATTCCGCCCAATCTCACTGGCTGAACCTGGCTTTGCCAGTGAGATCTGCCAATGCCGTTTTTTGAGAATTAAATGCTAAAGGAGCACAATATTTTTAGATTTTAATACTATATATAAGTGGTTTATCAATGAGTTCATCTGTAGAGGTCACCCGGGAGCTATCTGGTTCCCCATCCATCACCCGCACTGGCTGGCGTCGTCACGATACCCACTGGGTCATCAGCCTGTTTGGCACTGCGGTCGGCGCCGGCATACTCTTCCTCCCCATCAACCTGGGTCTGGGGGGTATCTGGCCCCTCGTCATCGTCGCCGTGCTGGCCGGTCCCATGACCTTCCTGGCCCATCGCGGGCTGGCGCGCTTCGTGCTCTCCTCTTCGCGCCCCCACGCCGACTTCACCGAGGTGGCCGAGGAGCACTTCGGCAAGATGGCCGGTCGCCTCATCTCGGCGCTCTACTTCCTCTCCATCTTCCCGATCCTGCTCATCTACGGGGTCGGGCTCACCAACACGGTGGAGAGCTTCATGATCAACCAGCTTGGCATGGATGCCCCGAACCGGGTGATGCTCTCCGGCCTGCTGGTGTTCGCCATGATCGCCGTGATGATGGCGGGGGAGAAGGCGATGCTGCGGGCCTTCGCCTTCATGGTCTACCCGTTGGCGGCCATTCTGGCGGCACTCTCCTGCTATCTGATCCCCCAGTGGCACTGGCCGGAAGTGACCGCGTTCGAGGGGGCCAGCTTCCTCAACACCGTCTGGCTGGCGCTGCCGGTCACAGTGTTCGCCTTCAGCCACGCTGCCGCCATCTCCGGCTTTGCCAACGTGCAGCGCCGGGAATATGGCGAGCAGGCTGAAGCAAAGAGCGGCCTGATCCTGCGTAACACCACCGTCATGCTGGTGGGCTTCGTGCTCTTCTTCGTCTTCTCCTGCGTGTTGAGCCTCTCTCCGGCCCAGCTGGCCGAGGCCAAGGCCCAGAACGTCTCCGTGCTCTCCTACCTCGCCAACATCACCGACAACCCTGTGATCGTGACCCTGGGGCCGCTCATCGCCTTCATCGCCATCAGCTCCTCCTTCCTCGGCCACTTCCTCGGCGCCCGGGAGAGCCTGAAAAGCCTGATCGCCAAGCCCACAGGGCTGTCGCTGGCCAAGGCGGACCGGCTCGGCATCGCCCTGATGTTCTTCGCCATCTGGGGGGCGGCTGTCATCAACCCCGGCATCCTCGGCCTGATGGAGACCCTCTCCGGCCCCGTCATCGCCATGATCCTCTTCATCATGCCGGTGGTGGCCATCTACAAGGTGGAGGCGCTGGCCCGCTTCCGCCACGGCTGGGTGAACGGCTTCATCCTGCTGACCGGTTCGCTCTCGGTCTCGGCCCTGCTCTTCAGCCTGCTGAAGTAACAGCGGCGCGATGGCTAAAAAGAGAAGAGGCGACCCCTGGGTCGCCTCTTCTCTTTCATGGGGCACAGGGCCTCAGCCCAGCTTGGCGCCGTTCTCCACCGCCTGCTCCGGGATGGCCATCACCACGGCGCCATCGGCCCGGTAGAAGCCGGTCAGCAGAAACTCCGACTGGATGGGACCTATCTGCTTGGCCGGGAAGTTCACCACGGCGACTATCTGGCGCCCCACCAGATCCTCCGGTTGATAGAGATCCGTTATCTGGGCGCTGCTCTTGCGCACCCCGAGCTCGGGGCCGAAATCCGCCCACACCTTGTAGGCGGGCTTGCGCGCCTCTGGGAAGGGCTCGACCCGCACCAGGGTGCCCACTATCAGCTCCACCATCTCGAACTGCTGCCAGCTTATGGTCTGCATCTTGGCTCCTCCTTTCACACACCTTGCATTGACCTCAGCATGCCTCGAAACGACAGCCCCTGTCTTCGGCAAGGGGCCGGACTGTTATGGCTGCGGGCCGTTTTGCTGGCGCCAGCGGGAGGGGGTGAGGCCCGTCTCGGCCAGGAAACGCTCGGCGAAGGCTCCCTGATCCTGATAGCCGCAGCGGCTGGCCACCTCGCCTATGGGCAGGGCGGTCTGGGCGAGCAGGGTGCGTGCCAGCGCCATGCGCCGCCCGCGGATGTAGTGGGAGGCGCTCATGCCGAACTGCTGGCGAAAGGCGTACTTGAACTGGCTCTGGCCGAGGCAGGCAACAGCAGCGAGCCGCTCGTTGCCAAGGGGCTCGGCGAGGTGGGCCTCGATGTGGCGCTGCACTCTTGTCATGCGGGGGGCCAGGGTGGGGCTCATGCCCTGACCCTGGGCCAGGAGGCCCAGCCAGATCTGCTCCATGCCGGCTACATGACGACCCTGGCGCACCATCTGATGCAGGAAGGCGAGGTAGTGGCGCTGGGGCTCATCCAGGGGGATGAAGGGGCGCTCGCCAAGGGCCTCCGGCAGCCAGTGGCTCTCCTGCACCAGGAAGGAGAGCGCCGGATCGGCGGCGTAGTCGTGGCGAAGACCGGGGGCGATGACGCAGGCAAAGCCAGGCGCGAGGCGGCGTCCCTGGCCCTGCACCTCGATCTCGAGGGGGCCGTCCAGGGGGATCACCAGCTGGGCGAAGTCGTGGCTGTGGCTGCTGATGTCGCTCTGGTAGCGGCGCAGGCTGAACGGGTAGGGGGCGGATAAGGATGACGCGGCACCGGGCCGCGTCATCGAAGAGGGGGGATTATGTGCCATGGGCCACCGGATTACTCGGCGTCGAAATCTTCGATCTCTTTGCCGAGCGCCTCCATGATGGCGCGGGCCTCGGCGGGGACGCTGTCCGGATGGTCCTTGCGCAGATCGTCGTCACAGGGCAGCGGCTGACCGGTGAATGCGTGCAGGAAGGCCTCACAGAGCAGCTCGCTGTTGGTCGCATGACGCAGGTTGTTCACCTGGCGACGGGTGCGCTCATCGGTCAACACCTTCAGCACCTTGAGCGGGATCGAGACGGTAATCTTCTTGACCTGTTCGCTCTTCTTGCCGTGCTCCGCATAGGGGCTGACGTAGTCGCCGTTCCACTCTGTACCCATGTTCCACCTGTTCTCGTTTGGCCGTGAGCGCGGATTTTAACCCTTAAGGATCTCAATGGCAATCCAACAGCAAAGCCATTTAGACGTCTAGAAGTGTTGACGGCTTTTTTAAGGTGGCGTAGTGTGATGCACCATGGACCGGCACTCCGGCCAGCGCAAATGAGAGCGGGGCAGGACGACCCACGAGGCGGACCGGCTCCGGCAACACATCAAGGAGAGTGACATGACCCACAAGGCCACCCTGGCGGTACGCACCGGGATTGAGACAGACACACAGCACGGTGCCGTGGTGCCCCCCATCTACCTCTCCAGCAACTACACCTTTGCCGACTTTGGCGAGCCCCGTCAATACGATTATGCCCGCTCAGGCAACCCGACCCGCACCAATCTGGCGGACGCTCTGGCTGCCCTGGAAGGGGGCGCCGGCGCCGTGGTGACCGGCACCGGCATGGGGGCCGTCCACCTGGTGACGACGGCCCTGCTCAAGGCGGGGGATCTGCTGATCGCCCCCCACGACTGTTACGGCGGTACCTGGCGCCTGTTCGAGTATCTGGCGGCCAAGGGCCACTACAGGGTGCAGTTCGTCGATCAGGGGGACGAGTCGGCGCTCGCCGAGGCCCTGGCGCAGCAGCCGGCCCTGGTGTGGGTAGAGACCCCCTCCAACCCGCTGCTGCGGGTGGTGGACGTTGCCGCCATCGCCACCGCCTCCCATGAGGTGGGTGCCAGGGTGGTGGTGGACAACACCTTCCTCTCCCCGCTGCTGCAACAGCCGCTCTCGCTGGGTGCCGATGTGGTGGTGCATTCGACCACCAAGTACATCAACGGCCACTCCGACGTGGTGGGCGGGGTGGCGATCGCCAAGGAGGCCGAGCTGGCCGAGTCCCTGGTGTGGTGGGCCAACTGTCTGGGGCTCACCTCGGGGGCCTTCGACTCCTACCTCACCCTGCGTGGGTTGCGCACCCTGGCGCCGCGCCTGCGCGCCCATCAGGAGAACACGGACAGGATCCTGGCCTTCCTGCAGCAGCAGCCGCTGGTCAAAAAAATCTATCACCCCAGCTTGCCGAGCCACCCGGGCCACGAGATTGCGCGCCGTCAACAGTCCGGTTTCGGCGCCATGCTAAGTTTTGAACTCGATTGCAACGAGACGGGGCTGCGCGCCTTCCTCGCGGCGCTGCGTCTCTTCTCGGTAGCGGAATCCCTCGGCGGGGTGGAGAGTCTGGTGGCCCATCCGGCCAGCATGACCCACAGGGCCATGACCCCGGCGGCGCAGCAGGCGGCGGGCATCAGCGCCCAGTTGCTGCGCCTCTCGGTGGGCATAGAACACGGTGAAGACCTGGTGGCCGATCTGGCTCAAGGCTTTGAACAGGCGCAGTTGGCACAACAGGCAGAACAGGTGAAGTAATGGAACAGCAACAGCAAGGAGAGAGTGCGGTGGCGGCAGAGAGAGCCTTGAAGCGGCGTCATGTGCACAAGTTTGGCGGCAGCAGTCTGGCGGATCCTGTCTGCTATCGCCGGGTCGCCAGCATTCTCGAACAACAGGCCGAGCAGCAGGGCGGGGGCAGGGAACTGGTGGTGGTCTCCGCCGCCGGCAAGACCACCAACCGGTTGATCCAGCTGGTGGAGCTGGCCGAGGTGGGTGATGAGGCCGCGGGGGAAGCCATCACGGCCCTGCACGCCTATCAGCAGAGCCTGATCGACGGTCTGCTGGAGGGAGAGTTGCAGCTCGACTTGAGCCAGCAGCTGACCGACGACATGCAACTGATCGCCAAGACCCTGGAGGGGCAGTTCGATCGCTTCGCGCGCAATGGCCTGCTTGCCTTTGGCGAGGTGTGGTCGGCGCGCCTGCTGGCCGCCCTGCTCACCAGTCGCGGCGACAAGGCCATCTGGCTCGACGCCCGCAGCTTCCTGCGCGCCGAGGATGGCGCCCTGGTCAAGGTCAACACCGCCATCTCCAGCGAGTTGCTCAAGGCCCGCCTGGTCGAACACCCCGGCCGCATCGTCGTGACCGGCTTCATCGCCGCCGACATGGAGGGGCGCTCCTTGCTGCTCGGTCGCAACGGCTCCGACTACAGCGCCAGCCTGCTGGCCGCCCTGGCAGACGGGGAGTCCACCACCATCTGGAGCGACGTGGCCGGTGTCTACAGCGCTGATCCGCGTCGGGTCAAAGAAGCCCGTCTGCTGGAGCGCCTGAGTCTGGCGGAAGCCAACGAGCTGGCCCGTCTCGGCTCCTCCGTGCTCCATTCCCGTACCCTGCAACCGGTGGCCGACAGCCGCCAGCGCCTCACCCTGCGCTGCAGCTACAACCCGGACGAGGGCTGCACCCATATTCTGCGCCGCGCCCCCCGCTCCGGCGGCGCCCGCATCGTCTCCTCGGTGGATCAGATTGCCCTCATCGAGCTCAAGGTGCTGCCCCAGACCGGCTATGAGCAGACGGTGGCCGCCATCGAGGCCCATCTGGCCCGCCATCGCCTCCACCCGCTCACCCTGCAGCGCCAGCCGGATAGGCGGATCCTGCGTCTGGCCTATACCCTGGAGGTGGCGGAAGGGGCCTTCGAGGTGCTGCGGGACTTCCAGCTGCAGGGAAGCTTCACAGGCCTGATCCAGAAGGAAGGGTTCAGCCTGGTGGCCCTGGTGGGCGCAGGGGTGACCGACAACGCCGAGCAGTGTCACCGCTTCTATCAACTGCTGGCGGATCAGCCCCTGGAGTTCGTCCAGGTGGCCAGAGACGGCCTGAGCCTGGTGGCCGTGCTGCGCCAGGTGGTGCTGGAGCCCCTGCTCATCGCCCTGCACAGCGCCCTGTTCAGCCGTCCGACCCGGGTCGGTCTGGTGGTGTTCGGCAAGGGCAACATAGGGGGTCACTGGCTGGCGCTCTATGCCCGCGAGAAGGCGCGGCTCGAGCACGAGCTCAATCTGGCGCTCACCCTCTACGGGGTGTTCGACTCCAAGGGAGGCCTGCTGGATGAGGAAGGGCTGGATCCCCTCAAGGTGCGTGACAACTTCAATCCCAAGCCGCTTATCTGGCCGGAGCTGCTCTCCCAGCTGGAGCAGCACGGTTTTGACTCCCTGATCGCGCTCGACATGACCGCCAGCGAGACGGTGAGCCGCTACTACCCGGACTTCGCCCAGCTCGGCTGCCACATCATCGCGGCCAACAAGTTTGCTGGCGCCGCCGACAGCGAGTTCTACCAGCGCATCAAGCAGACCTGCCGCGATCATCAGGTGCAGTGGCGCTACAACGCCACCGTGGGTGCCGGGTTGCCCATCCAGTCCAGCATCCAGATGCTGCGCCAGAGCGGGGATCGCATCCAGGGAGTTTCCGGCATCTTCTCCGGCACCCTCTCCTGGCTGTTCCAGCAGTATGACGGCAGCCGCCCCTTCTCCGAGCTGGTGGACGAGGCCTGGCAGCACGGCCTGACCGAGCCGGATCCCCGGGAGGATCTCTCCGGTCAGGACGTGCGCCGCAAGCTGCTCATCCTGGCGCGGGAGGCGGGCTTCGAGCTCGACTCCGCCGACATCGAGCTGGAGAACCTGGTGCCCGTCTCCCTGCGCAAGGTGAGCACGGATCAGTTCATGGACAGGCTCAAGGAGCTGGATGATCCCATCCAGACCGCGTTCGAGGGGGCACGCCGGGTCGGCAAGGTGCTGCGCTACGTCGCCCGCTTCGAGCACGACGGCAAGGCGCGGGTCGGGCTGGAGACCCTGGAGCCCCACCATCCGTTCGCCAACCTCCTGCCCTGCGACAACGTGTTTGCCATCGAGAGCGACAGCTATCGCACCAATCCGCTGGTCATTCAGGGGCCGGGGGCGGGGCGCGAGGTGACGGCAGCTGCCATTCAGTACGACTTGTGGCAGATCTGCGCCAGCCTGTAAGGGACTGGTGGATGATACAAAGAAGAGGCGCCCAAGGGCGCCTCTTCTCGTTGGTGGTCGCAATGCCTTACCAGAACAGCCTGCCCAGCAGGGGGGCGAGCAGCACGGTTGCCATGCCGGCTATCATCATCACCATGCTGGAGACCACCCCCTCCTCGTTGCCCATCTGATAGGCCCGGGCGGTACCGGCGCCGTGGGCGGAAGCGCCGAAGCCCGCCCCCTTGCCGAGGCGGCTGCGGATGGCGAGCACCGTCAGCACGCTCTCCCCCACCGCCATGCCGATCACCCCGGTCAGCACCACGAACAGGGCGGTGAGATCGGCATTGCCACCGACCGAGCGGGTCGCCTCCACCGCGAAGGGGGTGGTGATGGATCGCATGGCCATGCTGCGCTGCAGCAGCTCGGAGAGGTTCAGCCAGCGCGCCAGCAGCACTGTGCTGCCCACCGCCATCACCACCGAGGCGATCACCCCCACCGACAGGGATAGCCAGTGGCGGCGCATCAGCTCGCGGTTCTCGTAGACGGGCACCGCGAAGGCGACGGTGGCCGGGCCCAGCAGCCAAAGCAGCCAGTGGGATTCGGCCATGTAATCCTGATAGGGGATGTGGAACAGCACCACCACGGCCACCAGCAGGGCGGGGGCCAGCAGCAGCGGCATCAGGGGCAGGATGCGCTTCTTGCCATAGAGCCACTTGCTGGCGTAGTAGAACAGCAGGGTGAGGGCGAAGCAGAGCAGGCCGAGCAGGGTGTCAGACATGGCGGCGACTCCGGCGGGCCAGCTTCAGCTCCAGGCGATAGACCCTGTCCACCACCAGGGCCGTGGTGCCGAGCACCAGCACAGTGCTTGTCACCAGCACCAGCATGATGCGCCACCCCTCCTGCAGCAGCAGATCCTGATAGTTGACCACGGCCACAACGGCGGGGACGAAGAACAGCAGCATCTCTGCCAGCAGCCAGCGAGCCCCGGCGCTGAACCACTGGGCCTTGACCACCCCGAGCAAGATGCAGACCAGCAGCAACAGCATGCCGGTGAGGTTGGCGGGCAGGGGCAGGTGGAAGGTGCGTACCGCGGTGTCGGCCAGCAGCCAGATGGCCGCCAGCAGGGCGATTTGGAAGGGGGTTTGCAACCAGCGAAGGCAGAAGGCTTTCATGATGGGCGTCTTTCTGTGAACCTGGTCACAGTATAAGCGGGGGCTAAACCTGCAAAAAATGAATTTAAATTATGAAAAATATGCCAAATTGGCATTATTTGGCGATCACCCCAGACGAGCGTCCCATGGATATCCGAGCCCTGCGTTACTTTGTCGAACTGGTGCGGGAGAAGAGTTTCACCCGCGCCTCCGAGAAGCTGTTCGTCACCCAGCCCACCATCAGCAAGATGATCCGCAACATGGAGGAGGAGCTGGGCCAGCCCCTGCTCAATCGGGAGGGACACAGCTTCACCCTGACCGACAGCGGCCAGGTGCTGTTTGCCCGTGGCCAGCTGATCCTGGCCCAGATGCAGCAGCTGGAGGCGGAGCTCGCGGATCTGCAGAGCCTGCAGCATGGGCGTCTGGCGCTCGGCATACCCCCCATGGTGGGTCACGTCTATGCGGATCTCATCCGCGCCTACCGCAGCCGCTATCCCAAGGTGGAGCTCTCGATTGTCGAGTACGGCGGGCGCCGCATCGAGCAGGCGGTGCTGGAGGGGGAGCTGGATCTCGCCATTACCATGTTGCCGACCAGGGAAGAGGGGGTGCTGAGTGCGCTGGAGCTGGACTGCTACCCCATTCAAGTGGTGCTGCCGGACCTGCCCCGCTGGCGCGGGGACAGCGAGATCCGGCTGGCGGATCTGCAGGAGGAGCCCTTCCTGCTCTACACCCAGGCCTTCACCCTGAGCGAGCGACTGGAGCAGGCCTGTCAGCAGGCGGGCTTCGTGCCCCAGGTGGCGGCGCGCAGCAGTCAGTGGGATTTTCTCACCGCCATGGTGCGCAGCGGCATGGGGGTCGCCTTTTTGCCCGAGCCCATCTGTCGGCGACTGACGCCGGACGGCCTGGTGTTGCGTCCCCTGTTGCCGGATCTGAGTTGGCGACTCGGGGTGATCTGGCCCGCGAAACGCTACCTCTCCCGCACTGCCGAGGCCTGGCTCGCCCTGTGTCGAGAGCAGGGGGCGCGGGGCTAGGCGCTACTTGCCGACCTTGCCTGTCTTGTCGTGGGGGGGAATACCGAACGCATCCCGGGCCGGATCATAGAGATAGGATCGGTAGTCGCTCCCCTCGGCGGGCAACTGGGGGTTGCTCAGCCTGAACACCTGGCGCGAGGCCAGTTGGGTGAACGCCAGGGAGGGTTGGAAGTGCTGGCGCCATAGCCGTTTGAGAGAACCGTCCTGCCAGGCCAACCGCAGACCGAGCTGGATGCGCTCGCGCTCCTTGTGGTAGGTGACATGGCTGTAGAAGGCGTGGATCAAGGGATAGAAGAGGATCACATGGCGATCGACGGTGAGTGTCGGCAACCTGGGGTGGTGGGTCTCCCACTCCGCCAGTATCTCGTTGGCACCGCGACAGAAGAGGTCGACCCGGCCCCGGGCCACCATGCGAAACAGCGACTCGTAGTTGTCCACCTCCTGCACCTGGAAGCCGTTGTGGCGCAAGATATCGGCATCCTGCCACCCCTTGCCACTTCCCTGACTGAACGCCAGCAGTTGTGCCAGGGTGCGGACCCCGGCCAGCGCCTTGGCGCGGTCGGCGCCGACGAAGCAGACCCGGTAACCGAGAATGCCGAGATCGATGGGGAAGGGGATCCGGCTGACCTCGGGGTGAGGCGTCTTCTGGGGCCAGCTGTCGACGATGAAGAGGGCATTTCTGCCCGGCTTTTGCACCTCGAGTCGCATCCGCGCCTTGTTCATCTTGAGGGAGTCGTGCAGCTCGTAGTCGCCATATTGCTGGCGGGTCTTCTCCAGCGCCAGCCGCATCGCCTCCCGGTAGTAGTCCATGCGGGCATCCTGTTCGTTTTCCGGGCTGAGCAGGGTAAATCGGGTGGCCGCCATCGGGGAGGAGGAGAGGGAGAGCGTGAGGAGCAGGAGCAGGAGTCGATGCATCTTGGCCGGGTTCTACAACGGGATTGTGCCCATTATAGTTCGGGGCCCCTTGCCGACACAGCGCTATTGGCCCCCGGCTCCTCTGACCTCTGGGCCTGGTCTCAGACGGTTTTTACCTGCGAACCCGACTGGGGACACAGTGCGATTGTGGGGCCCGGACGCCTCTGACTTCTGGGCCTGGCCTCAGACGGCATTTATCTGCGACCTCAACAGGCAGCAGAGTGTGATGATGGGACCCGGGCTCTTCTGGCCTAACCTCAGACCGATTCCATCAGGGCGCCCAGCTGGCGACACAGCTGGCGCAGGGTCTGGTTGTCGAGACAGCCGAAGCCGAGCAACCAGCCCTCCCGGGTGGGCGGGGCGAGGTGATACTGACGCAGGGGGCGCAGCCCCAACCCCCGGGCGTTGGCCGCCTCAGTCCAGCGGGCCTCTCCCCCGGCGGGCAGCAGCACGGCGCACTGCAACCCGGCGCCGCTGTGGACGGGGGTGAGCCTTGGGCAGTGCTCGGCCAGCTCGGCCAGCAGCAGATCCCGTCGACTCTGGTAAACGAGACGGCTCTGGCGCAGGTGAGTGGCGAAGTGGCCGGCGCGGATGAAGTCCGCGGTGACCGCCTGCTGCAACTGGTTGCTGTGGCCGTCGACGGCGGCGCGAGCCCGGCTGAAGGCCTCCATCAGGGGGCGCGGCAAGACCAGGTAGGCGAGGCGCAAGGAACCAAACAGCACCTTGCTGAAGGTCCCCACATAGAGGACACGCCCCTGGCCATCCAGCCCCTGCAGGGCGGGGAGCGGCCGCTGATCGTACTGGTACTCCCCGTCGTAGTCGTCCTCCAGGATCCAGGCGCCGCGCCGCTCGGCCTCCGCCAGCAGTGCCATGCGGCGCGGCAGGCTCATGGGGACCCCGAGGGGGTACTGGTGGGCCGGGGTGCAGTAGATGAGCCTGGGGCTGGGGTGTTCGCCGGCAGGATTGAGCCCCTCGGCGTCCACCGGCACCGGGTGGATGCGGGCGCCGGCGCTCTCCATGGCGGTGCGGGCACCGGGATAACCCGGATCCTCCACCCAGACGGTGTCACCGGCATCGATGAGCAGCTGGGTCGCCAGCAATATGCCCTGCTGGGAGCTGGTGAGGATCAGGATCTGCTCCGGCTCGCACACCACGCCCCGCGATTGCACCAGGTAGCTGCTGATGGCGGCGCGCAGCGTGGCCAGCCCTTGCGGATCCCCGTAATTCATCCAGTCGCTGGCCCCCTGACGCCACTGCTGCTGCATCAGGCGACCCCAGAGTGCCTGGGGAAAGAGGCGGGGATCCGGCTGGCTGGAGGCAAAGGAGTTGCCCACCTCGGGCACCTCGTGGCAGGCCCCCCCTTGCGCCATCTCCTGACCACGGCGTGAGAGCCCCGCCGCCGACTGGGGCGGGCGCGGAGCGGGGCGCACCGCCGCCAGGGCGACGAAGCTGCCGGCCCCCACCTTGCGCACCAGATACCCTTCCGCCTCCAGCCGGCCATAGGCCAGCTCCACAGTGCTGCGGGAGATGCCGAGATCCCGGGCCAGTATGCGGCTGGCCGGCAGCCTGCCGTGCAGCGGCAGATGACCCGCCAGTATTGCCTCCCGCAGGGTGCGCACCAACTGTTCGTGCAGGGGAAGATCGTTTTGCTGCTGGTCGGCAAAGAGGGTTGGCAGGACTGTCATGATTGGCCTCCGCGGGGGCGGGGCAGATGGCCCCCCCATCCGGATATCGCCTCCCGCAGGGTGCGCACCAACTGTTCGTGCAGGGGAAGATCGTTTTGCTGCTGGTCGGCAAAGAGGGTTGGCAGGACTGTCATGATTGGCCTCCGCGGGGGCGGGGCAGATGGCCCCCCCATCCGGATATCGCCTCCCGCAGGGTGCGCACCAACTGTTCGTGCAGGGGAAGATCGTTTTGCTGCTGGTCGGCAAAGAGGGTTGGCAGGACTGTCATGACACTTCCCGTTGCGGATAAATTGGTCTGCCCATATTGGCAAAATTGGTCGGCGTGGCAAGGCCATTTTGTCGCTACATTGGTGGGCAAGGAAGTGAAGCAATCCCATTGGCTACAGAAGGAGTCTGCATGTCGGAATACAGCGCCACCATCAGTTGGCAGCGAGGGGCCAGCGAGCCCTTTGTCGATCAGCGTTACAGCCGTGCCCATGAGTGGGCGTTTGATGGCGGAGTCAGGGTGCCTGCCTCCTCCTCCCCCCATGTGGTGCCCTTGCCTTACTCGGTGGCCGAGCACGTGGATCCCGAGGAGGCCTTCGTCGCATCCCTCTCCAGTTGTCACATGCTGACCTTCCTGTGGCTGGTCGCCAGGGCGGGTTATCTGGTGGAGAGCTACCGTGATGAGGCCGTCGGCATCATGGAGCAGAACGAGCGAGGTCGCCAGTCCATCACCCGGGTCACCCTGCGCCCCAGGGTGCGGTTTGGCGGCGAACGCCGGCCCGATCTCGCCGCGCTGGAGCGGCTGCACCACCAGGCCCACGAGGAGTGCTTCATCGCCAACTCGGTCAACACCGTCGTCACTACAGAGATAGCGCTCTAATCACAAGGAGGTTCAGGATGAGTCATGTATTGAGTACCGGGGTTGCTAGCCCGCTGGAGGCCAGCGCGTTTTTCGAGGCCCAGTTGAAGTTTCGCACCGATCCGGCGGATCTCGCCGCCGATCTGCTGGCCGGGGAGGCGGACGAGGGGGGCAGCATAGTGGTCATCGACACCCGCTCCCCCGCGCACTACGCCGAGGGCCATATCCCGGGGGCCGTCTCCTTCCCCCATCGCACCATGAGCCCGGCGACCACCCAGGGGCTGTCGCGGGACAAGGTCTATGTCTGCTACTGCGATGGCATCGGCTGCAACGGCTCGACCCAGGGGGCGTACAAGCTGGCGGCCCTGGGCTTTCGGGTCAAGGAGCTGATCGGCGGCCTGCACTGGTGGCGCCAGGACGGCTTCGCCGTCGCCACCGGCAGCGAGGCCGGCGTCTTGCTGGAAGGGGGGATCGCCTGTGCCTGCTGAACCCCTCTTCAACGGCCATGGCCAACCCCTGGGCGAGTCTCTGCCCGACTGGCGGGGCGCCGAGTTTCCCCCTCACCGCGTGCTGAGCGGCTGGGGCTGTCGCCTGGAACCGCTCGATCCCGAGCGCCACGGCAGCAGCCTGTGGCAGGCCTTCTGTGCCGACAGCGGGGCCATGTGGACCTACCTCACCAGCGGCCCCTTTGAGAATGAGGCGGCCATGCTGGCCTGGCTGCGAGGGGTCGCCGCCAAGGCCGATCCCCAGTTCTATGCCATTGTCGATGAGAGGCGCGGCCGAGCGCTGGGGCTCGCCAGCTACCTGCACATCGACCCCGCCGCGGGCAGTGTGGAGGTGGGTTGGCTGCACTTCTCGCCGGCCCTGCAGCAATCGCGGCTGGCGACGGCGGCCATGGCGCTGATGATGGCCAATGCCTTCGCCCTGGGGTATCGCCGCTACGAGTGGAAGTGCAATGCCCTGAACCGACCCTCCTGGCAGGCGGCGCTGCGGCTCGGCTTTTGCTATGAGGGGACGTTCCGCCAGGCGCGGGTGGACAAGGGGCACAGCCGGGATACCGCCTGGTTCTCGGTGATAGACGGCGAGTGGCCCGCTTTGAAGGGCTGTTTCGAGCGCTGGCTGGCGGATGCCAACTTCGACGAACAGGGGCGCCAGCGGCTGCGCCTCTCCGAGCTCACCGCCGCCTGCCGGGTGACGCCATAAGCCTGTGGTCCCTTGGGCCTGAGGGGCAAAACGAGAGAGGCCCCGATTGCGGGGCCTCTCTCATGCTGGATGTTGCTTGATGAGTGAGCTCATTCATGGTGCTCGCCGATGGGGGCGGCGATCCACTTCATCAGGCGCACCATGTCCTCGGGCGCCACCCCGACTGAGAGGCCGCGCTTGCCGCCACTCACCAGGATCTCGTCAAACGCCATGGCGGAGTCGTCCAGCACGGTCGGCAACAGCTTCTTCTGGGCCAGCGGGCTGATGCCGCCCACCTTGTAGCCGGTCAGCTTCTCGGCGTCGGCCGGCTTCATCATCTCCACCTTCTTGAGGCCGGTGGCCTTGGCGAGCTGCTTGAGGCTGCACATGCCGGAGGAGGGGACTATGGCGACCACCGCCTGCTTGTCGTGGTGAGCCAGCAAGGTCTTGAACACCTGAGCCTGGGGCAGGCCGAGCTGGGTCGCGGCATGCTTGCCGAAATCGTCGTGGGCTTCGCACTCGTAGGGATAGAGCTTGTGGGGGATTTTCAGCTTCTTCAGCAGGTTGATGGCGGGTGTCATGGGGTCTCCTCGGGCCTGAACAAGGCCAGACAGTCTGCGCCCGAGGGCCAGATGTGGCAAGTGTCAGCCTTCACCCCCCATGGGGGCCTCTGTTCGCGCAACCGGATGCCGGATCCTATGATCTGAGCTCTTGTTCCCGCATTCCACCACGATGCGATGGCGATCGAAAGGAATCGTAGCCATGAATACCCCAGCAATCCGCTCTCGCGATATCGACACGTTCGATCGTTATGAGGCCCTGGCCCGGCTGACCGCCCTCGACCGGACCTACGGCATGGTCGAGTTCGATCTGGATGGCCGCATGGTGTCGGTCAACCTGCTGTTCTGCCGCATGTTCGGCTATGCCCCCGATGCGCTGGTCGGCCAGTCCCATCTGCTGCTGTTGCCGCCGGAACTGCACGCCGAGTACGGACGCTTCTGGCAAGGCGTGTTGAAGGGCGAGATCCACTCGGGGGAGTTTCGCCGCGTCATGCACGATGGCGGTACCCTCTGGATCCACGCCACCTACATGCCCATCACCGACGAAGCGGGGGCCCTGCTCGGGGTGATCAAGCTGGCCCACGACATCACCTCAGAGGTGCTGGCCAAGCAACGGGTCGAGCAGCAGAGCCAGCTGTTCGACATCGTCGTGGCCGCCCATCAGAGCTTTCTGCTCGACCGCAACCTGGCATCCGCCTGCGACACCGTGTTCGAGCGGCTGCTGAGCGTCAGCCAGAGCACCTATGGCTTCATTGGCATCGTCCAGTACGAGGAGGGGCTGCCCAGCCTCTACATCCCCTCCATCTCGAACGTCTCCTGGGACGAGGCGACCCACGCCTGGTACGAGCAGCAACGCCAGAACCGGGGCGGCCTCATCTTCAGCAAGCTGGACAACCTGTTCGGCCACGTGGTGACCCACAATACCCTGGTGTGCTGCAACGATCTGCCGAGTCATCCGGCGAGTCGCGGCGTCTCCCCCCGGGGGCACCCCCGTCTGGACAGCTTCCTCGGCATCCCCATCCGCCACAAGGGGGAGGCCATCGGGATGATCGCCCTGGCGAACCGTCCCTGTGGCTTCGACGAAACCCTGGTGACTCAGCTCGAACCGCTCACCACGGCGCTCGGCACCCTGATCCACGCTCGCAATCTGGAGGATGAGCGCAGCCGGATGGAGTGGGTGCTGCGCTTCAACGCCGAGCACGACTTTCTCACCAAGCTGCCCAACCGCAGCAGCTTCTTCACCCAGGCGAATGTCCTGCTCGATCATATCCAGCGTCATCCGGCCGAGGGAGAAGCCTGTTGCCTGGTCCTCATCGATATCGACTTTTTCAAGCAGATCAACGATGAGCATGGTCACCTTGCCGGGGATGCTGTGCTCGAGGAGCTGGCGCGTCTGCTGATGCAGGCGGTGCGCAGCCAGGATCTGGTGGCGAGGTTCGGCGGGGAGGAGTTCATCATGCTGCTGCGCGGCACCACCCTGGAGGAGGCTCGCGCCATCATGGAGCGCATCCGGCAACTGGTCGAGCAGCACAGCTTCCTGTATCAACAACAGACGATCACCGTCACCATCAGCCTGGGCCTCACCCCCTATCAGATGAGCTACCGCTGCATGGATGACTGGTTGTTGTGCGTGGATCAGCGCCTCTACGAGGCCAAGCGCCGGGGACGCAACCGGATTGCCTAGGCTGGCTGGACAGCAGAAACAGAAAGGGCGCCATATAGGCGCCCTTTTATATCAGGAAGAGGTGCTTGATGGCCTGGCCATCAACCCGTGTTGCGCATGCCGGCGGCGATACCGGCGATGGTGACCATCAGCGCCTGATCCAGCTCGGGGTGCAGAGTTTCAGGGTTTTTGCGCGAGCGACCCAGCAGCTCGACCTGCAGCACGTTGAGCGGGTCGGTGTAGGGGTTGCGCAGCTTGATGGACTCCTTGATCCAGGGCTGGTCGTCCAGCAGGTCTCCCTGCGGGCGCAGCTCCAGCACCACCTGAATGGAGTCGGAGAGCTCCTGACGCAGTTGCTTGCCGAGGGCCCACAGCTCTTTGGGCACCAGACGGGTGTCGTAGTACTCCGCCAGCCAGAGGTCGGCCTTGAGGAACACCATTTCCAGCATCTCGAGACGGGTGCGGAAGAAGGGCCACTGGCGGCTCATCTCGTCCAGCACGCTCTTCTGACCGTCATCTATGGCCTGCTGCAGACCCTTGTGGGCACCGAGCCAGGCTGGCAGCATCAGCCGGTTCTGGGTCCAGGCGAAGATCCAGGGGATGGCGCGCAGGCTCTCGACGCCGCCGTTGGGCTTGCGCTTGGCGGGACGGGAACCGAGCGGCAGCTTGCCGAGCTCCATCTCCGGGGTGGCGGCGCGGAAGTAGGGGACGAAGTCCGGATGGCCGCGCACTATGCTGCGGTAGTGATCGCAGGAGACGGTGGCCAGCTGCTCCATCACGGCGCGCCAGCACTCCTTGGGCTTGGGTGGCGGCAGCAGGTTCCCCTCCAGCACGGCGCTGGTGTAGAGGTTCAGGCTGTGGATGGCGACCTTGGGCAGGCCGAACTTGAAGCGGATCATCTCGCCCTGTTCGGTGACCCGCAGACCACCGCGCAGGGATCCCGGCGGTTGGGACAGGATCGCCTGATGGGCGGGGGCGCCGCCGCGACCGACGGTACCGCCACGGCCATGGAACAGGGTCAGGCGGATGTTGTTGGCTTCAGCCAGCCCCACCAGGGATTCCATGGCGGCGTACTGGGCCCAGCCGGCGGCCATCATGCCCGCGTCCTTGGCGGAATCCGAGTAACCGATCATCACGTACTGACGACCCTGGATGTAGCCGCGATACCAGTCCACCGACAGCAGGCGATCCATCACGGCGGTGCCCGCCATCAGATCTTCCTGGGTCTCGAACAGCGGGGCGACCGGCATGCGGAACTTGCAACCCGCCTCCTTCAGCAGCAGCTGCACCGCCAGGACGTCGGACGGTGCACCGGCCATGGAGATGATGTAGATGCCGAACGCATCGGGGTCGTGACCGGCGATCACCCGGCAGGTGTCTATGGTCTCGCGGGTCTCGTCGCTCGGTGCCCAGTCGGTGGGGATCAGCGGGCGGCGGGAGTTCAGTTCGTTGAGCAGGAAGGCCTGCTTGTCGTCCTCGCTCCACTCGGCGTAGTCACCCATGCCGAGGTAGCGGGTCAGCTCGGAGAAGACCTGACCATGACGCTCACCGTCCTGGCGGATGTCCAGCTTGACCAGATGGATGCCGAAGCAGGCCAGCTTGCGCAGCACGTCCAGCAGCATGCCGTCGGCGATGTTGCCCATGCCGCAGGCGTGCAGGGACTGGTAGCAGAGCTCCAGCGGCTCGCGCAGCTGGGCCGTGGTCTTGATGAGATCGCGGCTCTCGCTCGCCTGACCCTGCACCTTGGCGGTGAGGAACTCCTGGGTCTCGCGCAGTTGCTCGCGCAGCTCGCGCACCAGGGCGCGGTAGGGCTCGGGGTTGTCACCGACTCGGGCGCGCACGGCCTCGGTACAGTCGGCCATGGAGAGCTCTGAGGTGAGCTCCTTGATGTCGCGGTAGAAGAGGTTGACCGCCATCCAGCGGCCCAGCTCCAGCACCTCGGCGGTCACCTTGGCGGTGACGAAGGGGTTGCCGTCGCGGTCACCGCCCATCCAGGAGGTGAACTTGACCGGCGCGGCATCCAGCGGCAGGCGCACACCCAGGTGGTGTTGCAGGCGCTCGTCCAGATTGCGCATGAATTCGGGAATGGCCGGCCACAGGCTGTTTTCCACCACGGCGAAGCCCCACTTGGCTTCGTCCACCGGGGTCGGACGCTGCTCGCGGATCTCGTTGGTGTGCCAGGCCTGATTGACCAGCTGTTCGATGCGATTGAGGATCTTGTCCCGCTCGCGGGGCAGCAGATCGGAGAGCTCCAGCGCTTCCAGGCAGTCGTTGAGCTGCACGTGCTTGTGGATCAGGGTGCGACGGGTCACCTCGGTGGGGTGGGCGGTCAGCACCAGATCGATGTCCAGCTCGCGTACCGCTTGGATGATGGCCTCCTGGGAGAGGTTGGAGGCTTTCAGCTTGGCGAACATTTGCTCAAGCGGGTCCGGCGTGCACTCCTGCTCTTCGCAGCGGCGGGAGATGGTGTGGAACTGCTCCGCCACGTTGGCCAGATTGAGGAACTGGCTGAAGGCGCGGGCCACGGGCAGCAGCTCGTCATCGGAGAGAGTACGCAGGGTCTCTAGCAGGCGTTCCCGGTCTGACTCGTTGCCCTTGCGGGAGGACTTGGCCAGTTGACGAATGGTCTCAATCTTGTCGAGGAAGGCTTGACCCTGATGATCCTTGATGGATTTCCCCAGCAGTTGGCCCAACATGCCTACGTTGGCCCGTAGGGCGGCGTACTTTTCGTTCATTCCACATCCTTATTTGGTTGGTGCCCCTTGACCTTCCGAGGGGAGAGGCAGCCTCACTTATTGTTGTGCGATTACAACATATGCTCCGTCATCTTAGGGGGACAATCTACCCAGATTGTCTGCGCAAGGTCAAATAACAGGCCGATTCAGAACATGTATTTCCCTCACCTGTCCCGAGGCGGCATGTCATGTAACTTACTTACATTCCCCTCGACCTAGGCGCAGAAACGCCGGATCAGGTGCTGCAGCACCGCCGTGGTCGGTTTGACGAACGAGAGATCCAGGTATTCATCGGGCTGATGGGCCTGAGTGATATGGCCCGGGCCCATCACTATGGTCTGGCATCCCAACTGCTGGATAAAGGGGGCCTCGGTACAATAGTTCACGGATTCGGCGGCCCGACCGCTCGCCCGCTCGGCCTCGCGTACCAGATCGGAGCCGTCCTCGCAGGCATAGGCCGGAATGGGTTCGTGCAGGTGTTGCAGGTGCAGGCAGCCCGGCTGGTGAACTTCGATGGGGGAGAGCGCCTCTTTGAGCAGGCCCATCAGTTCATCCGGCCCCACCTGAGGGGTGGGCCTCATGTCGATGTGCAGCTCGCAGCAGCCGCAGATGCGGTTCGGGCTGTCGCCCCCCTGGATGTAGCCCAGATTCAACGTGGGCTGGGGCACCGCGAATCTGTGGTCGGCGTACTTCTCTTTCAGGCTGTGTTGCAGCTTGAGCACTTGCCCCATGGCCTGGTGCATGATCTCCAGAGCGTTGACCCCGTTGGCGGGATCCGAGCTGTGACCGCTCTTGCCTGTGATGCGAATGGCCTCCGACATGTGACCCTTGTGAGCCACTACGGGCACCAGACCGGTCGGTTCACCGATCACCGCATAGTCGGGTTTGATCTCGGCCGCCGCGGCGATGGCGCGGGCGCCCGCCATGGTGGTCTCCTCGTCAGCGGTGGCCAGGATGCGCAGCGGCTTGCTGAGGGTGGTGAGATCGATCTCCTTGAGCGCCTCCACGATGAAGGCGAAGAAGCCCTTCATGTCGATGGTGCCGAGCCCGTACAGGCGGTTGCCCTCCTCGGTTACCTTGAAGGGATCCTTGCTCCAGCCTCCCTCGTCGAACGGCACAGTATCGGTGTGACCCGCCAGCAGCAGGCCCCCTTCCCCCTGGCCATAGGTCGCCACCAGGTTGAACTTGCCCGGCAGGTCGGGCAATGCCGTCACCTCGCACTGGAAGCCGAGCTGGCCGAACCAGTCGGCCAGCAGCCGGATCACCGCCTCGTTGCTCTGATCCCAGCGAGGATCCGTGCTGCTGATAGAGGGAATCGCAATAATATTCTTATAAAGTGAAAAAAAATCCAGATTGGCCATCAGCTCCTCCTTGCGTCCCCGGAGTGTTTCTGTTAGAAAATACAAATGCAAAGTGAGTGCATGAATATTCTGTTCAAGTGCTCATCAACAAGGCTTCTAGTTGTAAGGGAAAGTTAATGTTCTGTCACCTGATCTGTAACCGACGACGCATATCCGCCTGAATTGCCCCTCCGCATTCGTTGCATCTAAGGGGCGATAGCCGACCCCTTGCACCGCAGCACCACGCTGTGAATTTCGAACCCAGACTTGGAATACTCAAACATGCTCAATACCGTTATCGTCGGTGCCAGTGGCTACGCGGGGGCCGAACTGGCCGCAATGGTCCAGAACCATCCAGAACTCAAGCTGTTCGGCCTCTATGTCTCCGCCGGCAGCCAGGACGCCCACAAGCGTTTCTCTTCCCTGCATCCTCAGTGGGTCGGTGAGCTGGATCAGCCGCTGCTGCCGCTGGACGAGGACGGCATGACCCGGATCCTGACCCAGGCCGACCTGGTGCTGCTGGCCACCGCCCACGAGGTGAGCGCCGAGCTCGCCCCCAAGTTCCTGGCCAAGGGGCTGCCGGTGTTCGATCTCTCCGGCGCCTTCCGGGTCAAGGATCAGGGGTTCTACGCCTCCTTCTACGGTTTCACCCACGACAGCGAGCAGTGGCTGGAACAGGCCGTCTACGGTCTGGCGGAGTGGAATGCCGATGCCATTGCCGCTGCCCAGCTGATTGCGGTGCCCGGCTGCTATCCAACCGCCTCCCTCTGCGCCCTCAAGCCGCTGCAGCAGGCCGGTCTGATTGCCGAGGGATGGCAGCCCATCATCAACGCGGTTTCCGGTGTCTCCGGAGCCGGTCGCAAGGCCGCCATCAACACCAGCTTCTGCGAGGTGAGCCTGAGCCCCTACGGCACCTTCAATCACAGACACCAGCCGGAGATCAGTCACCACCTGGGCAAGGGGGTGCTGTTCCAGCCCCACCTTGGCAACTATGTGCGGGGCATACTGGCCACCATCTATGTGCAACTGGCGGATGGGGTGACGCAGACCCAGGTGGATCAAGCCTATCTCAAGGCCTATGAGGGCAAGCCCCTGGTGCGCCTCACCGGCCAGATGCCCTCCATCCGTGGCGTGGCCAATACCCCTTACTGCGACCTCGCCTGGCAGCAGCAGGGCAACATGCTGGTGGTGGTCTCCGCCATCGACAACCTGCTCAAGGGCGCCGCCTCCCAGGCGATGCAGTGCATAAATATCAAGTTTGGTTTTGAACCGGCCACCGGCCTGATTTAACGCTTTAAGGAAGGATCGAGAAGATGGACAAGCAGACGCTGGTAATCAAGTTGGGCGGCGCCCTGATCGAGAACGACGAGGCCCTGACCGCCCTGTTCGCCACCCTGAAAACCTTCCTGGACGATCAGCACCGTCCCCTGGTGCTGGTGCACGGTGGTGGCTGCCTGGTGGATGACCTGCTCAAGGGGCTGGGGATGACCTCCACCAAGAAGAACGGCCTGCGGGTCACCCCGTTCGAGCAGATCCCCTTCATCGCCGGGGCCCTGGCGGGCACCGCGAACAAGATGATGATGGCCAAGGCCATCGCCACCGGCATCCCTGCCGTGGGGCTCTGCCTCGCCGACGGCGGCCTCTGCCAGGTGACCCAGCTCGACCCGGATCTCGGCGCCGTGGGTGACTGCCAGCCGGGCAACCCGGCGCTGGTGGCCGGCGCTGGTGCAGGGCATCCTGGGGCAGGGCTTCCTGCCGGTGGTGAGCTCCATCGGCATCACCGCCGACGGTCAGCTGATGAACGTCAATGCGGATCAGGCGGCCACGGCGATTGCCGAGGCGCTGGGCGCCGATCTGGTGATGCTGTCGGATGTGAGCGGCATCCTGGATGGCAAGGGCAAGCTGGTTGCCAAGCTGGACAAGCAGAGCGCGCTGGACCTGATGGAGAAGGGGGTTATTACGGACGGCATGGCAGTGAAGGTGAAAGCCGCGCTGCACGCCGCAGAGACCCTGGGCAAACCTGTCTGTGTTGCCAGCTGGCGCTACCCGGATCAGCTGCTCAAGCTGCTGGCGGGCGGCGCCGTCGGCACCCAAGTCACCCTCTAACCCTGGCCGGAAAAAGGAACATCCGATGCAACATCTTCTGAAAGACAGCGACTTGAGCAAGGCACAGATCGAGGCGCTGATAGCCCTGGGCAAATCGGTCAAGGCCGATCCGAAGAAATACAGCCAGGCCCTGGCGGGCAAGAGCGTGGTCACCCTGTTCGAGAAGCCTTCCCTGCGCACCCGGGTCACCTTCGACATCGGCATCGCCCGGCTCGGTGGCCACAGCGTCTATCTGGATCAGCAGAACGGCGCGCTTGGCAAGCGGGAATCGGTGAAGGATTTCGCCGCCAACCTGTCCCGCTGGTGTGACGCCATCGTCGCCCGGGTGTTCGATCACCAGACCCTGGTCGAACTGGCTGAGCATGGCTCCGTGCCCGTGGTGAACAGCCTGTGCAACCTCTACCACCCCTGCCAGGGGCTGGCGGACTTCATGACCATCAGCGAGCACTACGGCGATCTCTCCAAGGTGAAGCTGGCCTACCTCGGCGATGGCAACAACGTCAGCCACTCCCTGCTGCTGCTGGGGGCGACCCTCGGCACCGATGTGACCCTGGTCTGCCCGAAGGGCCATGGCCCGGATACCCAGATCTTCCTGCAGGCCCAGGCGCTGGCGGCGCAATCTGGCGCGCATATCAACATCAGCGATGACGTGGGCGCCATCGAAGGCTTTGACGTGGTTTATACCGACACCTGGGTCTCCATGGGTGACAACACACCAATGGAGCAGGTAAAAGATATCTTCATGCCTTATCAGATCAACCAGGCCCTGCTCGATCGCACCGGCATCCAGCATGTGCTGCATTGCCAGCCGGCGCACCGGGAGCTGGAGATCACCTCGGAGGTCATGGACGGACCAGCCTCCCTCATCATGGATGAGGCAGAAAACCGGATGCATATCCAGAATGCCGTGCTGCTGACCCTGTTCGGGCACAAGTAACGCGGCAACCGACCCTGAATCACAACCTTATCGAATCATCACGGAGAGAAGTAAATGAGCGGAATCAACAAGATCGTACTGGCTTACTCGGGCGGACTGGATACCTCGGCCATCATTCCCTGGCTCAAAGAGAACTACGATGCGGAGATCATCGCCTTCGTCGCCGACGTCGGCCAGGAGCGTGACGATCTGGACGGGATCGAGCAAAAGGCCATCGCCTCCGGCGCCACCAAGTGCATCGTCAAGGATCTGCGGGAAGAGTTCGTCAAAGAGTACGTCTACCCGACCCTGAAGACCGGCGCCGTCTATGAAGGCACCTACCTGCTCGGCACCTCCATGGCCCGTCCCATCATCGCCAAGGCGATGGTGGAAGCGGCCCTGGCGGAAGGGGCCGACGCTATCTCCCACGGCTGTACCGGCAAGGGCAACGATCAGGTGCGTTTCGAAGGCGCCGTGGCCGCCCTGGCACCCCAGCTGAAAGTGATCGCCCCCTGGCGTCTGTGGGACATGCGCTCCCGGGAAGATCTGCTGGCCTATCTGGAAGCCCGCAACATCCCCTGCAAGGCGACCCTGAAGAAGATCTACAGCCGCGATGCGAACGCCTGGCACATCTCCACCGAGGGTGGCGAGCTGGAGAGCACCTGGAACGAGCCGTCCGAAGCGGTCTGGCAGTGGACCGTGTCCGCCGAGCAGGCGCCGAACGAGCCGGAATACGTCAAGCTGACCGTGGCCCAGGGCGAAGTGGTGGCCGTTGACGACCAGCCGCTGACTCCGCACCAGATCCTGATGACCCTGAACGAGCGTGCCGGCAAGCACGGCGTGGGCCGCATCGACATTACCGAGAACCGGATGGTGGGCATGAAGTCTCGTGGTTGCTACGAGACCCCGGGTGGTACCGTCATGGTCGCCGCGCTGCGCGCCGTGGAAGAGCTGGTATTGGATCGTCCGACCCGCGCCTGGCGCGAGAAGCTGGGTGCCGAGTTCTCCCACCTGGTCTATGACGGTCGCTGGTTCACCCCGCTGTGCAAGGCCATCGTCGCCTCCGCCAACGCCATCGCCGAGGATCTCGACGGTGAAGTGGTGCTGAAGATGTACAAGGGTCAGGTCACTGCGGTGCAGAAGAAGTCGCCGAACAGCCTCTACTCCGAAGACTTCGCCACCTTCGGCGCCGACGAGGTGTACGACCAGAGCCACGCAGAAGGCTTTATCCGTCTCTACACCCTGGCCAGCCGGATCCGCGCCATGAAGGAGCAGCATCAGGCCATCGGCGGCGATCACACCCACGGCTAAGCCGCAGGATTAAATCCGCTGGTACCGGAGAGGGGGCATTGCCCCCTCTTGTATCGGTGGGGTGTGAGCAGAGCGGCAGCGTCCTGGCCGCATCTGTGAGATAACAGGCTCGCAGAACAACAGGGCACGATTTCAAGCTCGACGGCGCAAGGCGCCGCCGACAACGCATTCAAGGAGAGCAGTATGGCACTTTGGGGTGGACGCTTCAGTCAGGGAGCCGATAGCCGGTTCAAGCAGTTCAACGATTCGCTGCGGTTCGATTACCGGCTGGCGGAGCAGGATATCCAGGGCTCCATGGCCTGGGCCCGTGCGCTGGTCAAGGTGGGTGTATTGACCGCCGATGAGCAAGGCAAACTGCAACAGGCGATGGAGGTGCTGCTCGCCTCGGTGCAGCAGGATCCCCAGCAGATCCTGAGCTCGGATGCCGAAGACATCCACTCCTGGGTCGAGGGCAAGCTCATCGACGCCGTCGGGACGCTGGGCAAGAAGCTGCACACCGGCCGCTCGCGCAACGATCAGGTCGCCACCGACCTCAAACTCTGGTGCAAGGCACAGGGCGAGCTGCTGCTCGGCTCCATCACGGCGCTGCAACAGGGGCTGGTCGCCTCTGCCCGTGCCAACCAGGCTGCGGTGCTGCCCGGTTACACCCACCTGCAGCGGGCCCAGCCGGTCACCTTCGCCCACTGGGCGCTGGCCTATGTGGAGATGCTGGAGCGGGACCATTCCCGTCTGCAGGATGCCCTGAAACGCCTCGACACCAGCCCGCTCGGCTGCGGCGCCCTGGCGGGCACCGCCTATGCCATCGACCGCGAGGCGCTGGCGCTGGATATGGGCTTTAGCGGTGCGACCCGCAACAGCCTGGACTCGGTCTCCGACAGGGATCACGTGGTGGAGCTGATGCACGTGGCGTCCCTCTCCATGGCGCACCTTTCTCGTTTTGCCGAGGATCTTATTTTCTACAACACCGGCGAGGCGGGCTTTGTCGAGCTCTCTGACGCGGTCACCTCGGGCTCCTCCCTGATGCCCCAGAAGAAGAACCCGGACGCGCTGGAGCTTATTCGTGGCAAGACCGGCCGGGTGGTCGGCGCCCAGATGGGCATGCTGATGAGCCTGAAGGCGCTGCCGCTGGCCTACAACAAGGACATGCAGGAAGACAAAGAGGGGCTGTTCGATGCCCTCGACACCTGGCACGACTGCCTCGACATGGCGGCCCTGGTGCTGATCGACTTGAAGGTCAATGGCGAGCGCACCAAGGCGGCAGCCCAGGGCGGCTACGCCAACGCCACCGAGCTGGCAGACTATCTGGTGGCCAAGGGGATTCCGTTCCGTGAAGCGCACCATATCGTCGGTGAAACCGTGGTCTACGCGATCCAGGTGAAGAAGCCGCTGGAAGAGCTCTCTTTGCCTGAGTTCCAGCGCTTCAGCCCGGTGGTGGGGGAGGATGTCTACCCGAACCTGGAGCTGGAAGCCACCCTGGCCAAGCGGGTCGCCAAGGGTGGCGTTGCCCGCGAGCTGGTGGATGCGGCCCTCACCGCCGCCGAAGCCTGGCTGGCCAAGCGCGGCTGATCGCCGAACCGGATGAAACGAAGAGGGCTCAGGCCCTCTTTTTTTATGTCTGTGCCATCGCCTGCCGAACCCGATTGCGCAAGAATGGGCCTCTGCATGGAAGCCAAGTTATCGCCCAAGGAGCCCTTATGTATCTGCCACCCCACTTCGCCACCCCCGATCCCGCTGCGCTGCACCAGCTGATCCGGGCCCATCCCCTGGGGGCCCTGGTCACCTGTGGCGAGCAGGGGCTGGATGCCAACCACCTGCCGTTCGAGTTCGATGCCGATGAGGGGGATCATGGGATCTTGCGGGCCCATGTGGCGCGTAACAACCCGCTCTGGCAGGAGGTGAAGGAAGGGCAGGAAGTGCTGGTGATCTTCAGGGCCGCCGAGGGCTATATCTCCCCCAACTGGTATCCGAGCAAGCAGGCGCACCACCAGCAGGTGCCTACCTGGAACTATGCCGTAGTACACGCCCATGGCCGCATCCGGGTGCGGGACGATGCCCGCTTCGTGCGCCGCCTGCTGGCGAGCCTGACTCGAACCCATGAGGCTGCGGAGCCCGCGCCCTGGAAGATGGCGGATGCACCGCGCGACTATCTCGAGGCCAGGGTGCAGGCCGTGGTGGGCATAGAGATCGATATCGATCAGCTGGTCGGCAAGTTCAAGCTGAGCCAGAACAAGGAGGCTGCGGACCGGCAGGGAGCCATCGATGCCTTGCAGGCCAAGGGCCAGACTGCGCTGGCGGAGACGATGCTGAGTCCACCGCCGTCACTCCCCTAGCGTGACATCATGGGGTCCGGCCCGACAAAAACGGCAACCCTGAGGTTGCCGTTTTTTATTGGTCGAAGCCCTTCACGCGCTGGCATTGAGCAGTTTGCCAACCCCTTCGCCCTTGCCATTGGGCAGGGTCTGCTTGAAGGCGCCGAGCAGCTGATCCAGGTTCAGATCGCTGCTGCCAAGGGAGCCCTTGAGGGTGTCGAGCTCGCTCTGCAGGGCGTCGAGACGGGTGCTCTGGGTGCCGTTGGCGAGCTGGCTGCGGGCCGCGTCTATGGCCTCGGGCAGGGACTGGCCATTGTTCTCCTGACCCAGGGTCTGCAGCAATTCGCTCATGAAGTGGTTGATGGCGGGGCGGTTCTGCTCGCTATTGGCGTCCTTGACACCCAGCCGCAGGAACAGGCTCTGGACTGTGGGGGCCAGGCGCTCTTCCTGCGCCGGCTGCTGCGCCGGTTGGGTCTTGGCGCTGCCGCTCAGCAGCTGGCTGCCCAGTTTGAGAGCGATCGAGGAGATGGGAAGCAGGGTGCTGATCATGATGTCACTCTCCGGTACGGCTGATGACAGTGACAGAGCAGGGATTGGGCCAGTTTGGTGAAGAATGCGGCAGTGGTGGACAGGCCACTGATCCTGTTGTGAATTTAGTGTTGAAGGCCGTAGGGGGCAGGGGCAAGTGTGGAGGAAAGCGGCAATCCCTTGCAGCTCTGGCGCTGGTCGGTTTGCCGCCGTCGCTGCCGGTTCACAGATGTTTGAACGGGCGGCGCTTCTCCTCTTCGATGACGATGGCCTCCATATTGGCGACCCGCTCCTGCAACTCCCTGATGATGAGATCCTGCTTGCCGAGGCGATCCGTGATGCGGGCGTCCCCCAGCTGATAGCGGGCGCGTTTGCCGAGATAGCCGAACAGCACGCTGATGAAAACGATCAGGACTATGCCTGTCCACATGGTCATAACTGACTCCTTGTCGATGTAGAAACGAGACGATCCGCCCCAAGGATCTTGTTGTCTCACAACGATCCATTGGCGGCAATGCCTGCACGGGCATTGCCTGGGGCTTGCCCGTTCAGCCCCCCTGCCAGAGCGGCCGGCCGACCCAGAGTCCCCACAGGGTGAGGTGCAGCAGCACGATAAACCAGAACACCCGCCGGTAGCTCCCCTTCTGGGTCTTGTGGCGTAGCCAGTGGCGAGCCACTAGGGCGCCGGGCCAGCCGCCGAGCAGCTCCAGCAGGTGCAGGCGGGATTCCGGAATGCGCCAGCCGCCGCGTATGGCCTGGCGCTTGTCGTGGGCATAGGCGAGCACTGTGAGCAGGCTCATGGTGGTAATCAGAGCCAGCGGCCACCAGTTGGCCTCCTGAATACCAAGCCAGGCGGTCCAGATG
>RCUS01000338.1_pt1 | contig 32848 bp, 30 predicted proteins | sample 2166221 | NCBI WGS metagenome assembly RCUS01 (sample SAMN09932758, study PRJNA488358) | compost metagenome | isolation source: compost soil in cyclohexanecarboxylic | place: Germany: Experimental Botanical Garden
CGTTCTTCATCTAGGACCATTCCCGCAGCTAATCAAACATAAGGTTTCCAAGTAAAAAAGACGGTACGCTGAATTGCGCACCGTCTTTTGCTTCGTAATGAACGCTTCCGCTAAGGCAGCGGAACCCGTTCTTTAGATATCGTAAGAGTCCTCACGCTTCGGCGCGCGGCGTTCTCCGCCCTCCGGACGCTGGAATTTGTTGCGGTCGCCGCTTCCCCGGTAGCTCGAGCCTTCGCGGCTTCCGCCTTCACGGCTGCCCTTGTAACCGCCGCTGCTGTATCCGCCGCGGTTCCCGCCATCACGGCTGCCGCTATCACGGTTGCCGCCTTCACGGTTGCCACCGCGATATCCGCCGCTGCCGCTGCCGTATCCGCCGCGTCCGCTATAGCCGCCATTCGGCTTGCGGCCGCTGCGCAGATCATGCTTGCCTCCGCGACGCTTCACGCGGATCGGTTCTTCCGGAGTCAGTTGGATCTCCGAGTCCTTCTTCTCACCGGTCAGCAGCTTCATGGCTGCGGACAGCAGCTGAACGGAGTCGTACTGCTCCAGCAGTTGGATGGCGATGCCTTTGTATTCATTCAGCTCGGCATTCTCCAACGTATCCATCAGACGCTCGGCTGTGACGCGCTGCTTGCCTTCGATCGCTTCAGCCATCGTAGGCAGTGGCTTACGGGTAATCCGGTGACGGGTTACCCGTTCGATCAGACGAAGATGGTCGATTTCGCGAGGAGTCACGAACGACCAGGCGGTGCCTTCTTTGCCTGCGCGGCCCGTACGGCCGATCCGGTGAACGTAGCTCTCCGGATCCTGCGGCAGGTCGAAGTTGATAACATGTGTTACGCCGGACACGTCCAGACCGCGTGCTGCAACGTCAGTCGCTACAAGCACGTCGATGCTGCCGTCGCGGAATTTGCGCATAACGGCGTCGCGCTGATTCTGCGACAGGTCGCCATGAAGACCGTCGGCAGAGTAGCCGCGCTTCTGCAGAGCTTCGGACAGCTCGTCAACCCGGCGCTTCGTGCGTCCGAATACGATTGCCAGTTCAGGCGATTCCATGTCGATCAGACGGCTGAGCGCTTCGAACTTCTGGCGCTCCGGAACTTCTACATACGCCTGGTCGATCAGCGGCGCGCTGACCTGCTTCGGAATTACGGAGACATGCTCCGGATTCTTCAGGAACTGCTGGGCAAGACGCTGGATGTTCGGCGGCATTGTGGCCGAGAACAGCATCGTCTGGCGCTCTTCCGGAACTAGCTTCAGGATGGACTGGATATCTTCCATGAAGCCCATATCCAGCATTTCGTCCGCTTCGTCAAGTACAACAGTCTTCACGTCGTCAAGACGGATCGTTTTGCGGTTAATGTGGTCAAGAAGACGTCCCGGCGTACCGATGATGATCTGCGGTTTCTTCTTCAGTCCGCGGATTTGTCGGCCGATGTCTTGTCCGCCGTAGATCGGCAGGGAACGGATACCCTTGAAACGGCTCAGCTTGCCGATTTCTTCTGCCACCTGAATGGCCAGCTCACGGGTCGGGGTCATAATGAGAGCCACGATTTTTTCTTCCTCGCGGGCAATTTTAGAGATAAGAGGGATACCAAAAGCGGCCGTCTTGCCTGTACCGGTCTGAGCTTGTCCAATCAGGTCGCTTCCGGTGAGAGCGATCGGGATGGACTGGGATTGAATCGGGGTTGCCTCCTCAAATCCAAGCTCTGTAATAGCTTGCAACACCTTCGGTTCCAAGTCGAATTCTGCGAATGTTTTCAAATTATCCATGCTCCTTCTATATAGTGGACATTCCACATACTTGTCTGTATTCTTAAGTAGCGGCAATCGTTTATAGACTGTCCAATCTTGTCGGAAACTCTGCATAGTTTCGCGTTAAGGGGGCGGCTAACCGCCCAATCATCGGGTGCTTCAATAAGTCCGAGTCCGCTCGCGGCTTATATATCGAAACAATGCAAAATGTTCATTGTAACGCTCTACTCAAGAATATCCTATACATTATATCACAACAATAAAGAGGAAAGCCAGTGTGTTCCTTTCAATGATTTTTGCATGTTTTACATTTTTGTTTACATCTATATACGGAAGGTGAATTCTGCTTGCCAAGATACCTCTTAAGCCTTCTTGCTGTTGTATTCGGCTCCGCGTTGATCGCGGCCGGCTTCAATCTGTTTCTCATTCCGGTGCGCCTGCTCAGCGGCGGCGTATCCGGTCTGGCCATGCTGGCCAGCTATTTCACACCCTTAAGCGTCAGCCTGCTCTACCTGCTTCTCAACATTCCGCTGCTCCTCGCGGGCTGGTTCCAGCTAGGGCGGCGGTTCATCACACTGAGCATAGCCTCCGTTGCCGCAGCAACCTGGCTGATTGAGCTGATCCCGGTCAAGCCGCTGGTTTCGGATACACTGCTCGCCTCCGTATTCGGCGGTGTTCTCGTCGGGATCGGAAGCGGCATTTCGTTTCGGGCCGGCGGTTCGTCCGGAGGATTCGATATTCTGGGCTCGATCATCAGCCGGCGCCGGGACTTCCCGATCGGAAGCGTGCTCGTATCGCTTAATGCGCTAGTCATTCTGGCGGCGGGCTATCTGGAGAACAACTGGAATATCGCGCTGGCTTCCATGCTGTCCATGTATGTAACCGGACGCGTGGTTGATTTTATTCACATCAGCCACATCAAAGTGACGGTATTTATCGTGACGAACCGAACCGATGAAATGCTCCAGGAGCTGCTCGCCCTTCAGCGGGGTGTCACGAAGATCCGGACCGAGGGCGCGTACTCGCATACGGAGAAGGACATGCTGATGACCGTAACGACCCGCTACGAGCTGGCCGAGCTGAAGCGGATCGTCAAGAAGAGCGATCCTCAAGCCTTTGTCAATATTGTTGAAACCGTCGGCGTTATGGGTTCTTTCCGCAAAGGATGAAGCTAAATGGATGCACTTGATTAAAAATTGTGATATATTAATACTGTTCAGACGCAATACAATAATCATGAAGATTCTGCTTTGCCCTCTATTCCAGGCACTTGTCGTTTTTCTGGGTGAAACCTGAATGCAAGTTCAGCAACATTCGAAAAAGGAAAGGGTGATTACTGTGGAAATGGAAACGGTAAAACTGTCAGCAATCGTCATGAAGTGGTATCCGGATATGATGCCGTTTCTCAAGCAGGACGAACTCGATTCCATGATCGTTCTGCGGGATGGGCTAAGCATCTTGGACCCTGCTGATGCGATGGACATCATTCAGTACAGCATTTGCGAGCATCAGGATTCTGCTTATCTTCATTAAAAGTAACAGCAAGCAGTATGAGCTTTAGGTTGCCGCCTTGACCGGCTGAAGAACCGGTTAGGCGGCTTTTACTTTGTCAGGGACATTTTTTACACCCCGTTATTTTGGAAAATTGCGTTTATCTCCCCTTAACCGGGTTTAAAGAACTCAAAGAACCGAAATATCGGGACAGTCTTCAGGAGCCTTGCAGAATCGACACTATTTTCTGCTTTTTTGATGACAAAGTTGTTCTTTAAAAAGGAAACCGTTCTTATATAATTTAATCAACGTACATAAAAGGAGAGAGAACGAATGAACATCACATGGGCTATATTGATGGTGGCCCTGGGGGGTGTCGGTGTGCAGCATCCGACTCATGACGCGGAAGTTGCATCCGTACTAAAGTCCGCCACCAATACAGCCGTTGCCGTCAGCCAGACTGTAACTCCGGAGGCTTCGGCTTCAGCAGCCGGCACAGCAATCGCCGCTGGAAGCGCTACTTCCGCTCCCTCAGCTTCGCCTGCTGCATCACCGGACGCTGGCTCCGCCGCACCGCTTCCCGATCCCCAGCCCGACGCACCCAAGGTCAAGGGCATTTACGTAACAGCCTACAGCGCGGGCGGATCGAGGATGGATACACTGATGGACCTGATCGACAAGACGGAACTCAACGCCATGGTTATTGATATCAAGGATGACGCCGGATATATCACGTACAAGACGGATAATGCCGAACTGCAGAAGCTGGGCAAGCCGCAGCCCTTCATCGGAGATATCAACAAGCTGATGGAACGGCTCAAGAAGCATGATGTATACCCGATCGCCCGGATTGTGGTGTTCAAGGACACCGTGCTGGCGAAGAAGAATCCCGAATTGTCCTTCGTCAAGAGCGACGGCTCCGTCTGGAGCAACAGCAAGGGAGACAGCTTCGTCAATCCATATAATGAAACGGTATGGAAATACAATGTCGATATCGCGAAGGAAGCAGTCAAATTGGGCTTCAAGGAAATCCAGTTCGATTATGTCCGGTTCCCGGAAGGCTTCGAGAAGCGGGCCGACTCGCTGAAATATACGAAGGTCCCGGGCAAGAGCCGGGTGGATATCGTAGGCGACTTCGTGAAATACGCCAAGCAGGAGTTGAATCCGCTCGGTGTGAGAGTATCGGTTGATATCTTTGGCTATGCCGCTTCGGTACCTGCCGCGGAAGGCATCGGCCAGGACTTTGTGAAGATCTCCAAGAACGTCGATGTCATCAGTCCGATGGTCTATCCGAGCCATTATACGACAGGCTGGTTCAATGTGAAGGATCCGGATAAGAATCCTTACGCGACGATCAAAGGCTCCATGGTGGACACCCACAAGAAGCTGGACCCGCTTGGCAGCTATAAACCGACGATCAGGCCATGGATTCAGGACTTCACCGCCAGTTGGCTTGGCAGCGGCCACTATGTCAAATACGGCAAGCAGCAGGTTGAGGATCAGATCCGCGCCCTGAAGGAAGAGAATGTTGACGAATTCCTGCTCTGGAATGCAAATAACCGGTATAGCGCCGGTGTCGATTACGAAAAATAAAGCTTACCGCTCTTTATCCCAAGCTTATCCTTTCATTCACAGGATTTGACCCGGAACCCGGCGACGCAGCCGGGTTCTTTGCTGGGTAATCCGCAAATCTCTTAGATAACGAGGCATAATTTATGAAATCCGCATCATCTTTGTCGCAAAAAATCATCCAGTTTCTGCATATTTTCTTTCCAATCTTCGTCAGCCAAATTGCGTTGTCAGCGATTACGTTCTTCGATACGAATATGTCGGGACGCTTCGGCACCGCCGATCTGGCGGGTGTCGCCATCGGCACAAGCCTGTGGGTCCCCGTCCAGACAGGTCTGAACGGGATTCTGATCGGTCTGACGCCGATCGTCTCCCAACTGCTCGGCAAAAACCGCGAAAGCGATGTAGCCCCCAAAGTCATGCAAGGCATCTGGCTGTCACTTGCTGTATCGGTGATTGTGCTGGTAGGAGGAGCGCTCGCGCTCAGACCGGTTCTGGACTTCATGAATCTGGAGCCGGACGTACGCAGCATCGCTTTCCGTTTTCTTACAGCCATCTCTTTCGGAGTTGTACCGCTGTTCGCCTATACCGTTCTGCGCAGCTTCATTGACGCCACCGGGCAGACCCGTGTGTCCATGTTCATTACGCTGATCGCCCTGCCGGTCAACGTTGGTCTGAACGCCCTGTTGATCTTCGGCTATTGGGGCTTTCCACAGCTTGGCGGGGTCGGAGCCGGTATCGCTTCGGCTATCACTTACTGGGTGATCTTCGCCGTGGCGCTGCTGTTCGTATACCGGGCGGAGCCTTTCAAGAGCCTGCAGGTGCTGCGCCGCTTCCATGTCCCTTCCCTCTCGGCATTCAAGGAGCAGCTGAAGATCGGCGTGCCTATCGGCTTCTCCATCTTCTTCGAGACGGCCGTCTTCTCCGCGGTTACCCTGCTCATGAGCCGGTTCGATACGGTGACGATCGCCGCCCACCAGGCCGCGATCAATTTCGCATCGACCCTGTATATGATTCCGCTCAGCATCTGCATGAGCCTGACAATACTGGTCGGCTTCGAAGCTGGCTCCGGAAGATTGAAGGACGCCCGTCAATACGGCGTTCTCGGGATCGGCTGCGCTGCCGCCATGTCCCTTGTGACAGCTCTCGTGCTGTTATTCGCCGGAAAGCATGTGGCCGGTTTATATTCAACCGATCCCAAGGTGATCTCCCTGATCAAGCAATTTCTGATCTATGCGATCTTCTTCCAGATTTCGGACGCCATCGCCACCCCGACCCAGGGCGTTCTGCGCGGTTATAAAGACGTGAATCCGGCCTTCATCATCTGCTTCGTAGCCTACTGGATTCTCGGGCTTCCGATCGGCTATGTGCTGGCCGAGCATACTTCAATGGGCGCTTTCGGCTACTGGATCGGCCTGATCACCGGACTCGCCATCGGCGCCGTATTGCTGCTTGGACGCTTGGTGAGGGTACAGCGGCGCTTCGCCTCGGAGTACACAACGGTGTCAGCAGCCAGACAGGTATAACCCCCTGCTTGCTCCTGGCTTCATAAGGGTTCGGAATTCCGAACTTAATCTTAGAGCTTAATATAGAACGAAAAAAGGGCCTGTCCGGGCACCCAAGGTGACGGACAGGTCCTTCCTGTTCAGATCCGAAGATATTCTTATTGAGAAAGACGGGAGGCCAGGTTGTACAGCTCTACATTGAAATCCTTCTTCGTGTTCACGACCTTATCGATATCCGTAAGAACAAGCTCGCCCTTGATCATACCGCAGGCTTTGCCGGATTCTCCTTCGATCAGCTTGCGGACGGCGAAATCTGCAAGACGGCTCGCCAGGTTGCGGTCGGCCGGAGTCGGGCTGCCGCCGCGCTGGATATGACCCAGCACCGTAACGCGGGCGTCGATGGAAGCATGGCGCTCCTTGAGCGCCTGAGCGATATCTTCCCCTTTGCCTACGCCTTCGGCTACGATAACGATACTGTGGCGCTTGCCTTTGGCAAAGTTATCCTTCATCCGGTCGGCCACTTCATCCAAATCGAATGGCATTTCCGGCACCAGAATCGTCTCGGCTCCCGAAGCCAGTCCCGCGTGGAGAGCAATGTCGCCGCAATGGCGTCCCATTACTTCGACAACGGAAGAGCGTTCATGAGAGGACATGGTGTCGCGCAGTTTGTTGATGGCGTCAACTACAATGCTGACAGCCGTGTCGAAACCGATGGTGTAGTCGGTGAACGAGATATCATTGTCGATAGTGCCCGGCAGACCCATGGTCTTGATGCCGAGCTTGCTCAATTTGTTGGCGCCGTTATAAGAACCATCGCCTCCGATAACAACGAGTCCGTCGATTCCGTACTCGCGCAAGATTTCGGCGCCTTTCTCCTGGCCTTCCGGCTTCAGGAATTCCAGACATCGCGCGGACTGCAGAATAGTGCCCCCGCGCTGAATGATGTCACCAACGCTGCGGATATCCATCGGGAAAATATCCCGGTTCAGAAGCCCCTGATACCCCCGCTGAATGCCGTACACTTCAACCCCGAAGAAAAGGGCGCTGCGCACAACGGCGCGAACGGCGGCATTCATGCCCTGCGAGTCTCCGCCGCTGGTCAAAACTGCGATTTTTTTTACTTCTGCCATACGAATGATTTCCTCCTTAAAATGCTAATACAAATGCTTGCGAATCCAGCGGCTGTTCGCGAAGAAGAAGAGCCGGGTCAGCGGGCTTCTCTTCATCAGCTTCTTGGATACAGTGCGAACCTCCCGTTGTTCGCTTACTTTCGGATCGGATAGATACAATGCCAGCAGCCCCTCAATGACCATGCGGTGCAGGGGCGTGTCAGGAATGTTCCGGACATCTTTACGAGCCCACTCCACTATGGAAGCAATCCGATTCAGCATGGTTTCCGTACTGTCGTAGTAGTTGCAAAAATTCAGATCTCCGCCAGCGCGGTCCTCATCCTGGTCGATCAAATAATCCAGCATAATATGCAGGCAGCACAAATGCGGGAAATAGCCGGCCCGGATCTGGGAAGCGTCCTCCTTCTTCAGTCTGGGATCGCAGGAAGCCAAGAACAGCATGAAGACGCCCAGCGTCGAGCCTGTCGCCGCCGCAAATTCGTTCCAATATAAATGCGGTGCCCGGCCTCGCTTCTCCTCCCACCATTTCTGAAGTGCGGATTCCCTTAAATCCGGACGAATATGCTTATATACCTGCAGATCGGTATACAGTTCGGCCAAATCATAAATCTCCTGGGCCGCAGAAGCATAACCGGGAAGCTTATCAATCATATCCTGGCAGTTGCGGACCAGACGGTGCAGGTAACCGCCGTCGTCTTGTTCGGCGCGAAGCGCGTAATAATTAACGGGCTCGGCTCCAGGAGTTACGGCGTCCAGCATCGACCGGTGCAGCAGCCGGAAATCCTCAGGGTCCATGGATGTGCTTCGGTCGCACAGGTTGTCCAGGTAATCGCTGATCGTCTGGTACGACACAATTAGCGAAATGAGGATATGTCTCATGGGCAGATTGCCCACTGCATACACGCCTCCGCCCTGACAATGAAACTTCTTCGTCTCGATACTTGCAAGCGCTTGTCTTCGAAGCTCGGGATCGGGAATCCCTTCCGCATCTTTGCGCCAGAGATTCAGGCAGTTCTCCACCTCAGGCAGGACGTATTTGTAGACTCTGCTCATTAACCCAATCGGGCCGCGCGGGCTTGAGGGACGGCCTTGCTCAAATTCACTCAATGACGGTGCCTCCACATTGTTGTCTCCTTATCCAAATCATAATCATTATAATATGACTCAAACGTTAGTACAAACAACAAAATCACTTTTGAAAGCACCCTGCAAATCAAAGATAATGGAAAGCGCCTCCCCTAATCCAAAGTACTTTATGTTATACTAACCGTATTTCATTCCAGGGAGTGCAATTTACATGAAATTTACTACGTGTTTACACAACAGGCGAATTTCGGGAAGGTGTATGTAATGGAACACCAAAACGGAGGCTTCGCCGACCAGAACTGGCTGCGGATCTTCATGTTCGCCATTTACGGGATTGGTGTGCTCGCACTATCCTATTTCCCGCTCTTCTACAGTCATCTTGGCTTCAGCAGTACGCAGGTCGGACTACTGTACTCCACCGGTCCGATGATCTCCATCTTGTCCAATCTCTTCTGGAGCATGCTGAGCGACCGGCTGGGAACTGTCCGCAAGATCATGTTCATTCTGCTGGCGGGTCAGCTTGTTACGGCGCTGCTCCTTTCACAGGCAAGAGAATTCCCACTCGTTATGGTTATCCTTTCCTGTTTTTATTTCTTCTATTACCCCCTCTATCCGCTCGCGGATACGATGGCCATCCAGACTGCAGAACGACGCGGCCGCAATTTCATTACCATTCGTCTCTTCGGTTCTTTTGGATACGCATTTTTCGCGTTGTCCATGGGCTACCTGCTGCTCGCACTAGGCATATCCTGGAGCATAGCGCTGTGCTCGATCATAATAACTATATCTCTGTGTGTCGCCTTTCTGCTGCGAGATGCCGGACCAAAGCGTTCTCGGAGAATAGCAGACGAAGCAGGCAGCACCCCGGACGCTGCGAAGGGGCTGCGAGCTATTTTGCTTAATAGGGAAGTTATATGGTTCTTCGGATGCGTCTTTGTGCTCGCGCTCAGCTATCGCATGAACGACGCCTTTCTGACAGTGAGCATGAAGCGCCTGGGCGCGGGAGAAGAATTGATCGGCTGGGCACTGCTTGCATCCGCCCTGTCCGAGATACCCGTGCTGTTTCTGCTCGGCAAATACGGCGACAAATTCAAGGAAGTCCCTCTGCTCGCTTTGGCATGCCTGATGTTCGGCGTCAGATTTCTGCTGATGTCATCCGTAGAGCAGCCTGTCTACATTATTTTTATTCAGCTTATGCACAGCGTCACCTTCGGCATCTTCTATGTAACCTCTGTCCGCTACATTACACGCCTGATCCCGGATCATCTGCGCGCAACCGGGATGGCTGTCTATACGGTTATGTGGTCCAGTTTATCTGGCCTGTTAAGCGGAGCTTTCGGCGGGGTGGTTTATCAGCAATGGGGAATGACCGCATTTTACCGCGTAGCCACTCTGCTAGCGGTGATCGCCGCCGCAGGGTTCATGGCCCGGCGCTGGCTGGCGGGTCCGGCAGCCTTAACGGCTGAAGTGGTGACGCCCTTTGCCGAAGGCCTTCCTGAGTCCTCCGAACAGTTCGAAGCTTCTCACCAGGGGAAAGTTACGCTATAATAGTCTTAAGCATCAGGTATTAGTACCTGGTAACAACCTCGGAAGGAGCATCCGGTCATGACCTTTGAAGAATTCAGGCAGCTTGCCGTCTCGCGTCGCAGCATCCGTGATTTCAGCGATGACGATGTCCTGCTGGAAGATGTCCGGGATATTATCGATTGCGCAAGGTATGCGCCGAGCGATACCAATTCGCAGACCTGGGAGTTCATTGCGGTTCTGAACCGCGACAAGATTAAAGCTATCGAAGCCTTTACCTGGGAGCGGCTTCGTGAAATCGCGGCTTCTGCAGAGGAACGCGGCTTGGCCCGTGAAGCGAAGCTGATGGTCAAATCCTTCGGCCCCTATGCAACAGCATTCGGCAGCGCTCCGGCTCTGATCGTCTGCCTGGCTACCCCTTATACATCAAAGTTCCGCGAACGGATCTTCGATCCGCTGGAATTCGGATCTCCGGACATTTGGGCGGAGGAAGGCATCAAGAGCAGCAGCCTTGCGGTCCAGAATCTGATGCTCGCCGCCCACGCCAAAGGATTGGCCACCTGTCCGATGACAGGGCCTGTACTGCTCGCTGAATCCGATCTTCGGGACTATCTCGACATCCCGGAGAGCCGGCAGATCAATATGGTCGTAGCGCTCGGACATCCTGCCGTTCATCCCAAAGCTGTTGCCCGCAAAGATATTGACGAGATCCTGTCTGTGATTCAATAAGCGACGGTACTTGGCGGCACCATAACAAACTAAGGCCCCAATCCTCTTCAATCAAAAGGATTGGGGATTTTAAGCAATTAAACAAACAAAAGACACAGTTCCTGGGAACTGTGTCTCGATCGTACGTTGCGAGATAACGCCTTGTTCAGAAGCCTATTCAATCAAGTATATTCAGAGCGAAGGTATTACCCCTTCGGCTTTGGCTTACAGTTTGATTACGTTAGCTGCTTGCGGTCCGCGGTTGCCTTCCGTGATTTCGAACTCAACGGATTGGCCTTCTTCCAAAGTCTTGAAGCCGTCTCCCTGGATTGCGGAGAAATGTACGAATACGTCTTCGCCGCCTTCTACTTGGATGAAGCCATAGCCTTTTTCTGCATTAAACCATTTAACTGTACCTTTCAAGTGAACAACCTCCTAAAAATACCGCCATATATGGCGAATATCTACATTATACTTCAACCTTTCAGGTAAAGCAATCCATTGGCGGGAGGCGCGGTGAATTTATTTGCTTTTCCCTTCTCGGGTGCGTTATCATTTACCCAAAACCAAATATCGCCAGGGTGGGACTGCTATGATCAAAAAACATGAAATCTACAAAACGGACAAATGGAACATGATGACGGTGGAAGTCCAGGGACGTTACATTATCCTCCGTGAAATTTCGGACCAGTGGGGCGAAGAAACGCATACCTTCATGAGCCGGCCGGCGATGATGCAGTGGGTGCACAACCGGTTCAACAAAGAATCCTATAAAGATAATGAAGAAGAATACACCCGCATTATCGCGGCATTCAAGCAGGTGTAAGAATGAACGGCGAAAGTCTGGCTATTTATATCGTCGCCGTCCTTTGTCTTGGCGCTGTGCTCATTTTGACCAAAGACCGTCTGGATCCCAAATGGAGACGGATTTTGGCACTTATAAGTGTAATTATGATTGCACTGGCTTTTGTCTTTGTCATCGTCGCCTTTCTGGCGGGTTGATCCCGCCAGCGGCCCGGCCTTGCCAATGATTGCTTATACCGATTCATAACCGGCGGACTGCAGGGAATACTAGGAGGACCAATAGAAACGGGAGGCCGCCAGTATGTCCTTCGCCGCCAAATCTTGTACCATTCTGCTTGCGCTCTCGCTGCTGCCGGGGAATATCACTCCTGCCTTTGCCAGACCGCAGTCCACGCAGAACTCATCCCACCATTTAAGGAGGATTCCCATGGAACAATTATTGAAGAGAAGTGAAGTGCCCGCAGAGAACCGCTGGAAGCTGGAAGATATGTTCGCGAACCAGCAGGAGTGGGACCGGACTTATGATGAGACCAAGAAGCTGATCGAGGAAGCCTCCAAATTCCAGGGCAAGCTGACCGATGCAGCCGCCCTTAAGGAATGCTTCGAGCTGGACGACGAGCTCTCCCTCAAGACCGAACGCCTCTATGTGTACGCGCATATGCGCCAGGATGAAGATACGGCCGATCCTGTCTATCAGGCGCTGTCCCAGAAAGCGAAGAAGCTCAGCGTTGATGCGGGCGAAGCCCTCTCCTATGTAACGCCGGAAATTCTAGCCCTGCCGGTCGAGAAGCTTGATCAGTTTATCGCGGACCCTTCCCTGTCGGATTACACTTTTACGCTGACCGAAATGAAGCGGCAAAAGGCGCATATCCTGTCCAAAGCGGAGGAAGCGCTGCTCGCGCAGGTCGGCACGCTGTCACAGGCGCCGCAAAATATTTTTGGCATGCTGAACAACGCCGATCTCAAGTTCCCCAAGATTAAGGACGAGGACGGCAAGGAAGTGGAGCTGACCCACGGCAGCTATATCAAATTCCTGGAGAGCCCGGACCGTGAAGTGCGCCGCAGCGCATTTAAAGCGGTGTACGACACTTATGCCAAGCAGAAGAACACCATCGCCGCCACGCTCAGCGCGAATGTCAACAAGAACGTCTTCTACTCGCGGGTGCGCAAATACCCGTCCGTTCTGGAGATGTCCCTGTTCGGCGACAACATTTCCAAAGAGGTATACACGAACCTCATCGACACGATTCATGAGAGCCTGCCGCTGATGCACCGCTACATGAAGCTGCGCCAGAAGCTCCTAGGCGTCGACGAGCTGCATATGTACGATCTGTTCGCGCCGCTGGTGGACGAATACAAGCTGGACATTCCTTTTGAAGAAGCCAAGAAGATTACGAAGGAAGGCCTGAAGCCGCTCGGCGAGGACTATCTCAAGACGCTGCAGGAAGGCTATGACAAGGGCTGGATCGACGTCTATGAGAACGAGAACAAGCGTACCGGCGCGTACAGCTGGGGAGCCTATGGCACACATCCGTACGTGCTGCTCAACCATAACGACAACCTGAACAGCATGTTCACGCTGGCGCATGAAATGGGTCACGCGCTCCACTCCTATTATTCGGACACTACGCTGAAATACCGTGACGCGCAGTATACAATTTTCCTCGCAGAGGTGGCCTCGACTACGAACGAAGCGCTGCTGATGCACTATCTGCTGGAGAAATCGACCGACAAGAAGGAGAAAATGTATCTGCTCACCTACTATGCCGATCAATTCCGCACGACGGTGTTCCGCCAGACCATGTTCGCCGAGTTCGAGAAAATCGTGCATGAACGCGCCGAGAAGGGTGAATCGCTCACGCCGCAGGATCTGTCGGCCATCTATTACAAGCTGAACGAGCAGTACTACGGCAAGGACATGGTCGTGGATAAAGACATCGAGATGGAATGGGCCCGTATCCCCCATTTCTACAACAGCTTCTATGTCTACAAATATGCGACGGGCTTCTCCGCGGCTACCAGCTTCTCGAAGCAGATTCTGGAGGAAGGCAAGCCGGCGGTCGACCGCTACTTAGGCTTCCTGAAGAGCGGCGGCAGCGACTACTCGATCAATATTTTGAAAAAAGCGGGCGTCGACATGTCGTCTCCGGAGCCGATCCGCGAGGCGATGAGCGTCTTCGAGAACGTGATCGAGCAGATGGAAGAGCTGACCAAGTAATACAGACGTCCGGCAGGTTCGCCCAGCCGGCGTCATGACCGCGTCCCTTACCCCGGATTGGGGTAAGGGTTTTAAGAATGGGCTTTTTCCGGGATAGTGCCTGCGAGAATGCCGCCCTCAAGGAGGTTCGTATATGAGAAATCAATGGTCCATTATTTTGGGTCTGGTCTTTGCCCTGCTGGTTGCCCTCTTTGCCGTAATTAATGTCGATCCCGTGCAGGTCAATTTCGGGTTCAGCCTGATCTCAATCCCGCTAATTCTCGTTATCCTCGGCTGTGCTCTAATCGGCGCCATTATCGCCGGTTTCTATGGAATCTTCAGGGGGTACAAGCAGCAGCGGAGGATTAAAGCCCTCACCGCCGAGCTGACGGAAGCGCAGGGAAGAATTGCCGTATTGGAGACGGCACAGCCGGTCCTGTCCGAGATGCCTCCGGCCGAAGGATTTGCTCCGGACGCCAAGACCACCTACAACTGAAGCAACATATGATTTCATCCCAGATCCAGATTGGAGGCTGTTATTGTGCCAGTATTAACGATTCAACCCAATGAAACCTATATGCTCTCGCTTCTCAAAAAGCTGCTGGAAACGCCGAGCCCGACCGGCTACACCCATACGATTCTGAAGCTGTTGGCCGAAGAAGCTGCCGCGCTAGGCGTCGCCTTGTCCTGGAATGAAAAAGGCGGCTTGATCCTGAGCGTAGACGGGCTTGACCCATCCCGGACCATCGGACTGAGCGCCCATGTCGATACGCTCGGGGCAATGGTCCGTTCAATCCGTTCGGACGGCACGCTCCGACTGACCTCGGTAGGCGGGTTCACGATGTACAGCATTGAGAACGAGTACTGTCAGATCCACACCCGGAGCGGCTTGACCTACACAGGGACCATCCTCTCCACTCGTCCTTCCGCCCATGCCTACCCCGCCGAAGCCCGCGACATCAAGCGGGCGGAAGAGAATATGATGGTCCGCATCGACGAAATCGTAACGAGCAAGGACGATGTGCTGAAGCTCGGCATCGGACATGGGGATTTCGTGTCGTTCGAAGCGCGGCCGGTCTTTACCCCCAGCGGCTTCATCAAGTCCCGCCATCTAGACGACAAAGCCAGCGTAGCGGCGCTGTTCGGCCTGCTGGAGAGCATCAAGCGGGAGGGCTGGAAGCCGCTGCATAATCTGAAGCTGCTCATCTCGAATTACGAGGAAGTCGGGCACGGCGCCTCCTGGATACCCGGCGAGATCAGCGAGCTGATCGCCGTCGATATGGGCGTTCTGGGCGACGACCTGAACTGCAAGGAGACGGATGTCTCGATCTGTGCCAAGGATTCCTCGGGCCCGTACGATTACGTCATGACGGGCAAGCTTATCGACCTGGCTCACGGTCTCGGCATCGCCCATGCGGTGGACATCTACCCGCATTACGGGTCCGATGCTTCCGCCGCTCTGCGCGCCGGAGCGAACATCCGGGCCGCGCTGATCGGCCCTGGCGTCCATGCCTCCCACTCCATGGAGCGGACGCATAAGCAGGCCGTGCTCAATACGGCCAAGCTGCTCGCCGCCTACGTGGGAGCGAACTAAATCATGCCAAACAGCCCGGCCTGCTCGCAGCGGCCGGGTAGTTTTTTGTCATAACACCCTAATCTCTTCAATCTTCCTAATCCCAGCGGTCGCCGGGGAAAATCTGCTCCAGATGATGCTTCAGATGGTCCACATAGTCCCCGATCAGCCATTCAAGCGTAACCTCGGTCCCGTCAGGAAGGCGGCAGAGATGCGACAGAACCGCTTCAGACAGGCCGGACACCACGCGCAGCACCGATTGATTGAGACTTACCCACAGCGCCAGAATCTCTTCGGCAGACGCTTCGTTATATCGCCCGGCTTCTACCCAGACGTTCTGGTTATAAGAGGCGATTACCAGCGGCTCGGACTGGCCCTGAATCGATACGAAGCGATTGAGATTGTTAATGGCGGAATCGCACACATGCCCCAATATTTGAAGACGCGACCATTTGCCCTCAGCGCGGGGCTTCTTCACTTCCTCATCGCCAAACTGCCGAAATCTTCGCGGGACTTCATGCAGCAGATTTTGCAGATCGGATACCGCTTGCAACGCCAACGCCATGTTATAAGCTCCTCTCCTTCTCTTCCCGTTACTTAATCTCAAATCATTCCCGATATACGCAAAGGGCATCCGGCTCTTGACGGGCCGAATGCCTTTCGATAACCGCAGCCGAAACCCGACCGGGGATTTCCCTTATCCTTATCCCTTATTTCACGTAAGTCCCGGCCGCCTTGCAGAAGCGCTCCAGCGCCTCTTTCAGAATGGATTTCGGGCAGGCCACATTTATCCGCAAGTAGCCTTCTCCCGCGCTGCCATATACCGAGCCTTCGTTGAACGCGACCCCTGCTTCACGGTACATCAGTTTCTTCAATCCTGCACCGTCCAGGCCGAGAGCCCGGCAATCCACCCATAACAGATAGGTAGCTTCAGGCTTCATCGGCTTGACTTGAGGCAGATGCTGAGCCAGATAATCAACTGCATATTCGATATTGGCATTCAGATACGCGATCAATTCATCCAGCCATTCTCCGCCTTCGCGGTAGGCCGCCTCGACGGCATCCTGAGCGAAATAGCTGGCCATATGCAAGCTCAGTGTCTTGATCCGCGCCTCAAATTTGCGCTTCAACTCGGGATTGGAGGCCACAATGAATGAGGAATGAATGCCGGGCAGATTGAATGTCTTCGTGGGCGCGAGCGCCATCAGTGTGATATCCGATATTTCCTTGGACAGGGATGCGAATGGAATATGACGGTGGCCAGGAAGCGCCAGATCACAGTGAATCTCGTCGGAGACGACGGTCACGCCGTACTGCAGGCAGAGCTCACCCAGACGAAGCAGCTCCTCGCGCTCCCATACCCGGCCTCCCGGATTGTGGGGGCTGCACAGCAGCAGCAGCTTGGCGCCGTTCTTCATCAGACCTTCCAGCTGCTCGTAATCCATCTCATAACGGCCGTTCCGGATGACGAGCGGGTTGTCGGCTACCTTGCGTCCGTTCAGTTTGATCACATCATAGAACGGGTAGTAGACCGGAGACTGAAGAATCACCTCGGCTCCCGGCTCGCTGAACAGATCGACTGCAAGGCTCAGCGTCGTCACAATCCCCGGAGACTGGGAGATCCACTGCGACGGAATGTTCCAGTCATGCCGGGATTCGAACCAGCCTTGAATCGATTCGATATACGATTCGCTGCTGATGCTATAGCCGTAAATGCCTTGTTCAGCACGGCGGACAAGAGCTTCCTTGACCGCAGGCGGGCTTTCAAAATCCATATCCGCTACCCACAGCGGCAAAATATCCTTGCTTCCGAACAGCTTCTCGGCCTGGTCCCATTTGTAGGAATGCGTGTTGGTCCGGTCCAGAACACGGTCAAAATCATACTTCAAAGCAGCCACCTCTTTTTCTGATTTTCTTGTCTTCCAAAAGCGCGGAAGCTATGGTTCTACTCCCATATCCGATCGAGATTGTCGGCATAGAAGGCGATCGCCTTCGCATATTCCGCAATTCCCGGATCTGCGGAGGTGCCGGCAAGCAGATGAAGAAGAATGCTCATCGCCTGCTCATGCTCCCCCAGATTATAAAGTGTCATGGCATAAAAAACGCGAAGCTCGCGGTGCGCCGGGTGTTCGGCCGCAGCATGCTCAAGCAGGCATTTGGCCTTCTCGTATTCGCCAAGCGTCCGGTATGTACTCCCCAGCCCCAAAAAGGCGCCGGGTCTAAGGTGATCGGCCAATCCGGCGGACAGGCTCCCCTCATAGTAAGGCACCGCCTGGCGCTCCAATCCAAGAACATCATGGCACCAGGCAATTTGATACAGCAGCTCCGCATACAGGTGATCCTGTCCCAAAGCCCGGTTCCTGCCTGGCAGGCCGTTGCCGGGGCCGCTGTTAGCAGGGTTCGCAGCCGTTACGCCTTGCGATGTACGGCAGGCTTCGTATTCCTCCAGCAATGACAGCAGCTGCGCTCTTGCTTCATCCGCACGCCCCGCTTCGCGCAGCCGAACCGCTTCTTCCAGCTTCAAACGCATTGTAAATCTCCCTTCCGGCAGCGGTAGGGCCAGCTAGGATTTGCTTGCGGCAATTCGTTCCGCCAGCTCATTCAGGTAGGTCCAGCGGTCCATCAGCCGCTCCAGCTCCGCCTCCGCAGCCTGCTGCTCCTGCATAAGCTCCTGAAGCTTGGCGGAATCTGCAAAAGCGGCCTCCATCTGAGCCGCGATGGAAACAAGCCGCGCCTCCGCCTTCTCGACGAGACTGTCGATCTCATCGTACTCCCGCTGCTCATTGAACGAGAATTTCAGCTTCTCCTTCGCAGGCGCGGCGGGAGTCTTCGTCTCCCCGTCTACCGTTGTTCCTGAAGCCTGGACTCCTCCGCTCTGCGCGGCCGGAACACTCTTGCCCGCAGGAGCAGCGCTCCGGGCCGGCACATTGGCCACCACCCATTCCTCATACTCGCTGTAGTCGCCGACATGCACCCGGATGCTTCCGTCTTCAAAGGCAATGATCTTGTCCACCGTCCGGTCGAGGAAGAACCGGTCATGCGAAACGGTCAGCACGACACCCGGAAATTCATCCAGGTAGTCTTCCAGAATAGCCAGCGTGCCGATATCGAGATCATTGGTCGGCTCGTCCAGCAGCAGCACATTGGGCGCCCCCATCAGCACGCGGAGCAGGTAGAGCCGCCGCTTCTCGCCGCCCGACAGGCGGGAAATTGGCGTCCACTGCATAGCGGGAGGGAACAGGAAGCGTTCCAGCATCTGGGCCGCTGTAATGGATGAGCCGTCGGCGGTCTTCACTACCTCCGCTTCTTCCTTGATGTACTCGATCACCCGGAGGGTATCATCCATCTCCTGATGCTCCTGCGTGAAATAGCCGAGCTTGACGGTCGGCCCCAGAACGACCTCCCCGCTGTCCGGCTGAAGTCTTCCGGCGATCAGGTTCAAGAGCGTCGATTTGCCGCTGCCATTCGGGCCGACGATACCGACGCGGTCCCGAGGAACCGCGATGTAGCTTAAGTCCGGGATCAAAGTCCGGCTGCCCAGCGACTTGGCCAGATGGTCCAGCTCCAGAATTTTCCGGCCCAGTCGGGTTGATGCCGCAGAGATTTCCAGCTGGCCCGTAGGCGAAACGCCCGTCTGCTCCTTCAAATTCTCGAAGCGCTCGATTCGCGCCTTCTGCTTCGTGGAACGCGCCTTCGCGCCCCGCCGAATCCAGGCAAGCTCGCTGCGCAGCAGATTGCGGCGCTTCTGCTCCGATGCCGCCTCCCTCTCCTCGCGTTCAGCCTTGAGCTCCAGGAAGCGGGAATAATTCGCCTCATAGCGGAATACACGCCCCTGATCCAGTTCCAGCATAACCCCCGCGACCCGCTCCAGAAAATAGCGGTCATGGGTAACCATCAGCAGTGCACCGCGCCGCTTCTGCAAATACTGCTCCAGCCAGGCGACGGAGGCCGTGTCGATATGGTTGGTAGGCTCGTCGAGAATCAGCAGCTCCGACGGTGTGATCAGCGCCGCTGCAAGCGCGACACGTTTACGCTGTCCGCCGGATAGCGCGCCCATCTTCTCGTCAAAGCGCTGAATTCCAAGCTTGGAGAGGACGCTCTTCGCTTCACTCTCGAGGTGCCAGACGCCTGCCGCATCAATCTCCTGGCTGCGGCGCACCAGCTCCTGCTCCAGCTTGGCATTGCCCGGATCGGCCTCCAGCAGGGCCGAAGTCTCCATATACCGTCTCATTACCGCAAGCTCCGGATTGTCTCCTGCGAACACTTGCTGCAGCACGGTATAATCGGGATTGAAAGGTGGATTCTGCGCCAGATACTGGACGCGGACATCATTGCCGATGGCAATCTGCCCTGCGTCGGCTGTCTCGGCTCCGGCAATGATCCGCAGCAGCGTCGACTTGCCTGTCCCGTTGACGCCGATCACTCCGATCTTGTCGCGGTCATCCATCCCGAATGACGCGTCGTCAAACAGTACTTTCTCTCCGTAGCTCTTGACCAGATGTTCTACGGTCATTATATTCATGATGATTTCTCGCCTTCCGTGCCATAAATTGGGGACTCCGGTCCCTGTCCGGCGCCATTCTCACCCTCACCGGACGACGTATTGCCTCTACCGCACCCGGCTCCCCGAAGGAACAGACCGGCTACGAACTCCGCCCGCTTGACCACATCGTCTTCCGTGAAGGTCGGCTCCAGCAAAATATCCATCTTCAGCCTGTCCAGCGAGCCGATATAGGCCTGGGCCATCAGCTGCGGGTCATCCGTCCCGGCCTCCTTCAGCACCTCCATCACAACTTCCATATAGGCTTTGATGAAGGAAGCCATGTATTCCATCAGTTCCGGGCTGCTGCCCGGAGTCCGGAAGAAGAGCTTCGTATGGCGCTTTCGTTCATAATAATACATCAGATGATGGCCCGCAATCAGTGACAGACATCCGGCCAGATCCCGCCGTTCGCCCAGCCGCTCCCGCAGCCCGTTCAGAAATTCGTCGCAGTCCCTGCGGGTCACGGCCATGAACAGTTCTTCCTTGCTCGAAAAATACAGATAAACCGTGCCCTTGGCGATTCCCGCGAGCTCGGCCACCTGAGATATCTTCGCGTCATGGAACCCTTCGGTTCCAAACACTTCATATGCCGCATCCAGAATCGCCGCATGCTTTTGCTCGGATATTTTTCTCAGAGCGGCTCACCTCCTCGCCAGCAGAACATTGAAATAACAAAATAAAAAAGCCCCCTGCTCAGAACAGGCCGCCGATCAGCAGAGCGGCGGCGCCGCCCGCAAGGGAGCTAAGCGCGTTCACGGCATCGTTGCTCATCCAGTGCCAGCCTCTGGCATGAACCGTCGCCTGCCCGCAATGCGCGGAGTTCTCCACCTCGCGGCCACATACGGTGCAGCGGTTCATCTTCTGGACTGTCGCGCCGAGGAACGAATCGGCGAAAGCGCCAACCAATCCGCCGACAAGCCCGGCGGCAGCCCAAACGATCAAGCTCCTGTTCTCCATGCCGGACCAGGTTCCGAGAAGCCAGGAGGCGGCACCGATCGTCAGCCCGCCTGCCGCGGCTGCCAGCGTACCCGGCAGCGACACGCCTCCGGACGCGCCTGTCGGCAGCACCTTGCCGGTCAGAACCGACCGGGGCGGCTTCGCGCTGAGGGTCCCGCATTCCGTCGCCCACGTATCCGCCGTCACGGTCGCCATCACGCCGACGAACAGCCACTGCCAGACCGGCTGCGGCGAGACCGCGTACAGCAGCACGAACAGCATGCCGAGTCCGCCGTTCGCGAATACCTGGCCGGCATCACGCCGGCCGGTCTTCGCGTAATCCCGTTCCAGTTCCTCCTTGCGGTCCGTCTTAAGCTTCGACAGCAGGCTGGAGGATATGAAGAACAACAGCAGGATGCCGAACCAGAAGGCGCTGCCTGCCCCGAAATAAATGGTGCCCATAAGAATGGCGGCAATCATTCCGGACAAGCTCAATGAGCCTTTCATATAAGCCGCTCCGGCTACCACTAGAGCGCCAAGCAGGCCGATGATCCACAGCATGTCGTCAACTCACTTTCAGATCCATTAAAGAGTTGTCAGCCGATCAGGCATGTGCCCATCAGCCGGTCGCCCCAATACAGCTCAAAAGAATCTCCCGCAACCGTAGGCCCTACCCCGGCAGGTGTGCCGGTGAAGATAACATCGCCTTTGCCCAGTCCATAGCGGGTCCCGACGAAATCCACAATAGTCTGCAGTGAAAAAATCATGTTCTTGACGTTCCCGCGCTGCACTTCCTCGCCGTTCTTGATCACGGTGAAATCAGTCGCTTCCAGATCATCCAATGAAGGAAAATCGATGAACGGAGTAAGAGGCGCCGCGTTTCGGAAGCCCTTGGCCGGGGTCCAGGGAAGACCCTTCTTCTGAAGGTCGTTATGGATATCCCGCAGCGTAAAGTCCAGGCCAAGCGCCATGGCATCCACCAGCTCGGCTACGGTTATGCCCGGCTTGTAATCGCGAGCGATCCGGATGACCAGCTCGCCTTCGTAATGGACTTGTCCGGAAGTCTTGGGCAGCTGAATGGTTTCTTTGTCGAGAGGTACGGCCGCATGGGAGGGTTTCATGAAAATAAGCGGTTCGGTCGGCACTTTGTTGCCAAGCTCCTCCGCATGAAGCTTATAATTTCTTCCCACACAGTACAGGTTGTTTACAGCAGCACACATGAACATTCAGCTCTCTTTCCGTCGGTATTTGGTTATGCTTCAAGCTTCCAAGAACGTCTCGCCCCAAACATCCGGACGGTTCGTACAAATCATTATATCAGAATGCATGTCCGCCAGGCGACGCATCTCTTTTGCTTTATTCACCGTCCAAGCCATAATGCCGACTCCGCGTCCGGACAGGAACCGGGCGAGACCAGGCGTCAGACGGGAGAAGCTGATGGACAAAAAAGTGCAGCCAAGCGCCCGCACACGGCCCGCCGGATCGCCCCATCTTGAATCGAATATCAGTCCTCTCCGTACGGACGGGTCCGCTTCTCCGATCCGGTCAAGCGTGCCGGTATCGAACGAAGTCAGCACCGCCTCCTCCTTCATCCCGCAGGCAGCCAGCATTTCCGACACTTTGCGTTCGATGCCGGGATACAGATTCCCCGCATTTTTCAGCTCGATGTTGAGCTTCAGCCTGCCCCGGCACAGCTCCAGCACTTCCTCAAGTGCAGGGATGCGTTCGCCGCGGAAATCCCGGCTCTTCCAGGACCCGGCGTCGAGCCGCCGGATATGGCTGTAGATCATATCCTTCACCTTGCCGTGCCCGTTCGTGGTGCGGTCCAGCGTATAGTCGTGAATGACGACGGGAATCCCGTCCTTGGTCAGTTGGACGTCGATCTCCATCCAGGTCACAAAGGGCAGCTCCATTGCCTTGTGGATGGCCGCCAGTGTGTTCTCCGGCGCTCTGCCGGAGAATCCCCGATGGGCAACGCATAAATTTTGGTTCATCTCGAAGCCCTCCCGTCTGGATGATGGCAGCCTCTCTTACGGATGCATTCCGCCTGCGCCTAGGCAGGTCGGAAGGATGGCAGCTCCGGTTCGCAGAAGACGAAGACCCAGCCAGTGTCTCATAGGTTCAAGCGACCTGCCCGCGCCCGTTGCTTGCGTATTCCAGCATCAGTTATCCTCCGGCATCCGTTACCTTCCGGCCTCTGTTACCATGCCGTCTTTACTGATCTTTACCCTTCCCACAGACAGTGATTCCATGCGTTTCAGCAGCGCCTGACTGCTGGTCGCATTCATTGGCACAGGCCGTCCCAGCTCGGCGTCCACCGGAACGAGCTTCATGGAGCATTGGCCTGTGGTCGTGCATTTCGCCTGGAACACCGCGCTTTCCCAGGTTGTCTTCGTTGCTGAACGGGTAAAAATGAAATTGCCCGTACTATAGGCAATCCATTTGCCCTTGTAAGGCTCAATGCCCTGAAGCACATGCGGATGCCCGCCGATGACCAGATCGGCCCCCGCATCGATGAAGCTGTGGCCCATCGACTGCTGCAGCTCGCTGTAATTGTCCACGCGCTCCTGGCCCCAGTGCACGACAACCGCGACGATGTCCGCTTTCTTCTTGGCGGCGGCAATGGCCTGAACCGCCGCATCCAGCGAGTATGCCGACGCGACGCCCGGCTTGTTCTTGCCCGCCGCCCAGCTTGACTCCGGCATTACCCGTGTGAAACCGAGAAGCGCAATCGTGACCCCGTTACGCTTGAAATACTGTGCCGAGTAGGCTTCGGAGGCGTTTTTTCCGGCGCCGACATAAGGAATGCCGGCCTTGTTCAGGTTGTTCAAAGTGTCCAGCAGCCCCTGCTCGCCCTTGTCGAGCGTATGATTGTTCGCCAGATTGACGGCGTCAATACCCGCCGCCTTAAGCGGACCCAGCGCCTGGGGCGAGGACTGGTACACATACGTCTTGTTCGCCGCTGTGCCCCGTGTCGTCACCGGCGTCTCCAGATTGACGATCGACAGATCGTCGCGCTGGAAGAGACCATTCAAGGCGCCGTACGGATAGCCGTAGCCCTGCTTGCCCAGCAGTTCGCCGACCTTGCCGGCGAACATGACGTCACCGGCGAAGCTGATCGTGACGGCGCCCTTCTCGCCGGCCGGCAGCCCGGCGATCTCTTCAACTCCGCCGGAGCCTTCGTCCGGCGGCGCAGCATCAGCCGAAGCGGGGGCTTCGCCCGCATCTGCTGACGTCTGAGGCGTGTCCGCAGGAGACGGACTCGCCTCAGACGCGGTTGCGTCCGCCGCCTGATCGGCGGACGCAGACGGTGCAGCGGAGGGCGAAGCCTCCGCTGCAGGGACGGCCGCAGGCGAAGCGGCGGCCGGTGATGGTTTCGCCGTCGCCTTCGGAGACGGCGACGGGACGGCGGCGATGGCGGACGCCGCCGGGGACGCCTGCGGCGGCGGGCTGACAGCCGCCGCGGGCGTCTCTTGCGCGCCGGACTCGGGCGGCGCGCCGTCGACCCGGGCATGCCCGCTGTAGAAATAATAGATCAACAGAATCGTGATCAGCACCATGAGGCTGATATTGATCCAGGACCATATCCGGCTGCGGCGCTGCTTGCGTGTTGTTTTGCTTCTTTTTTTGCTGGATCTGGGGGAATACATAATAATTAGAGCTCCTTTTCCTGCTAAACTCGTTCCATTATATCACAATCTATTAAGTAGAATCCCCCGCCCGGGCATGGCAAAGAGCCGGCCCGTTCAGCCAGGCCGGCTCTTCATACAGGTATCTTCATTAAGGTACAGCATATGACGAACTCTAATGAGAGTTTGATAGATTCACAGACAGAGTGCGGCCTTAAGGCAGCCGTCCAGACTCACTTCACAGATTCTCCGCCGCCGCCTTCGCCGTCAGCTTGGCATATTTGATGCAGTCCGGCATGCCGATGCCGTCATAGCCGGCTCCGAACACATGCACGCCCGGCAGCAGGGCAGCCAAATCCTGCCGCAGCCCGGCGATGTTCTCCGGATGTCCGACCGGATACTGCGGCATCGACTTCGGCAGCCGCGTGATTTCCGTGAACAGCGGCTTCGCCGTAACGCCCATCACCTCGCGCAGATCCTTGCGGACGAGCTCCTCGAGCGCCTCATCCGGCAGCATCGCATTCTGCTCGTCCCCCGACCGGCCGACATAGCAGCGGAGCAGCACATTGCCTTCGGGGCTTGTGTGCAGCCATTTGGCCGAAGTCCATGTACAGGCCGTAATGTTCCGGTTCTCCTTTCGGGGAACGAGGAAGCCCGAGCCGTCGAAGTTGCCGTCCATCTCCTTGCCGGAGAACGCCATCACTACGTTGGCGACCGACACATAATTGACGGCTTCGAGCGCCGCCACATTGACATGCGGGCGAAGCAGCTCCGCCGCTGCGAAGTTCGGCACCGTTATGTAGATCTCGTCGGCAGACAGAAGCTCTCCGCCTTCCAGCTCTACCTCATAACGCGAACGGGCTTCGCTGCCCGGAGCGTAGACGGCGGTTTCGGCCACCCGGTCATGGATCGCCAATACAGGCGCCTGCGTCCGTAAGTCTACGTCATGCAGCTCGTGGATCAAGGCGTGGACCAGGCTCTGCAGACCCTGGCGGAACGTCAGAAACGCGCTTTTCTTCGTGCCGGTATGTGTCTCCTGCGGCTTTCTCCCCGTTCTCATGCCGCGGATCAGGCTGCCGTACTGCCGCTCGATCTCGCCGAATTGCGGGAACGTGGACTGCAGGCTGATCTTGCGCATGTCACCGGCATAAATGCCCGCAAGAAGCGGCTCCGTCATGTTCTCCAGCACTTCCGTGCCAAGCCGCCGCTCAATGAGGTCGCCCAGCGATTCATCCTCCTCCGATCTGCGGGACGGAAGCACGTAATCCATCAGGGCCCGCATTTTACCGGAGAAGGAGACCAGTCCGCTGGACAGGAACGGCCGGAGCTCTGTCGGAATGCCGAGAACAAGCCCGGCCGGCATCGGGTGCAGCTTGCCCCGCTGCAGGATATAGGTCTTCTTCGCGTTCGGATTCGTCGTGACCAGATCATGGTCGAGTTCCAGCTCTTTGGCGAGGTCGGTCATTTCCGACTTGCGGGCCAGGTAGGAATCCGGCCCTTTCTCAATGACGAAGCCCTCTTTGTGCAGGGTCTCGATCTTGCCGCCGAGTGTCCGCTCCTTCTCCAGAACCGTGATGACCGGCTGTACGCCGGCCTCCTTGTAGAACTTGCGGACATAGAAGGCGGCGCTAAGTCCGCTGAGTCCGCCTCCTATAATCACGACCTTGCGGCTCTTTCCCCCGCTCATGAACGGTCCGCCTTCCATTGATCCGCCTTGCTTCTGACAACATCGCTCAGAACTTCCATATAGCCCGGATCGCTGTTCAGCGACTCGATGCGCATCAGCCGCATGTCGAGCTCAGCCGCAATGTTTTGCGCTTCGATATCGAGGTCGTACAGCACCTCCAGATGATCGGATACGAAGCCGATGGGCGCGGAGAGCACGTATTTAACCTGTTCCTTGCTCAGCTCGCGAAGTGTGTCGAGAATATCCGGCCCGAGCCACGGCTCGGCCGTTCTGCCTGCGCTCTGCCAGGTGAACTGCCAGCTCTTCACACCTGTCTTGTCCGCGATCGCCTGCGACGTCTCCAGCAGTTGATCGCGATACGGATCGCCCATGGCAAGAATCCGCTCCGGGAGACTGTGCGCGCTGAACAGCACGCGGACCTCATCACGATTCGCTCCTGCTTCCTCGAACTCGTCCAGACGCCGGGAGAGGCGATTGGCGAGCACCTCGATCAGCTTCGGGTGGAGATGATAGCTTTCGACAAAAGCCATCTCGATGCCCAGACTCTCCGCCTTCTCCTTGGCGCGCTTGATGTAGCCGCCGACGCTCATGGCTGAATAATGCGGCGCGAGCACGACGCCCACCGACCGCGTAATGCCCTGATCCGCCATGGCTTGAACGCCGTCCTCGATAAATGGATGGGCATGCTTAAGCCCCTGGAAGCAGACATACTCCGCTTCAGGGTCCCTGTTGTCCTTATTCAGCGCTTCCTGGAGCGCCTCCACCTGGCGGTCCGTGTTCTCCCGCAGCGGAAACACGCCGCCGACAATGGCTTCGTACCGGTCCTTCAATTCCTTAAGCTGCTCGGGCGATGGCGGGTTGCCCCGCCGGATATGTGTATAGTAGGCTTCGACACCGTCCAGACTTTCTGGAGTGCCGTAGGACATCACGAGAACGCCGATTTGGGTTGTCACCTTGAATCACCTCATGCAATTTTTGTATATCAGCAGTATTCTTTTCAACAGTCAGCCCGGTCCGAACCGGTTATAGGGGAGCACGTCCGGCCAGCGCGGCCCGCGAATATTCATGGATATAATCCGTCAGCTCCCGGAGAACGTCCAGCGAAGCCTCGGGGAACAGCCCATGTCCCAGATTGAAAATATAGCCCGGTTCGGTAATCCCCTCGTCGATCAGCGCCTTCGCACGCTCCTTGATCAGGTCCATCGGCGCGGTAAGAATGTACGGGTCCAGATTACCCTGCACGGCGAAACCGCCGCCCGTTCTGCGGCGCCCTTCCGTCAGGGATACCCGCCAGTCCAGGCCGATCACATCAGCCTGAAGCCCGCTAAGCGCCGGCAGAAGCTCGCCGGAACTGACGCCGGGGAAATAAATCTTCGGTACATCCAAATGACTCAATTCGGCAAAAATACGGGTGATCGTCGGCAGCACAAATGTTTCGAAATCCTGCGGCGCAAGCGCTCCGACCCAGCTGTCGAACAACTGGAAGGCTTTGCCCCCATTGGCGATGTGAGCCTTCAGGTAAGCGATCACCATATCGCCGAGCTTGTCCATCAGCATATGCCATACCTTGGGCTGTGTATACATCAGCTCTTTGGTGCGGAAATAGCTCTTGGACGGCCGTCCTTCGATCAGATAGCTGGCGATTGTAAAAGGAGCGCCGGCGAACGTGATCAGCGGAACATCCAGCTCCTGGTCCAGAATCCGGATCGTCTCCAGAATATGGCCGAGATCGCCCTCGACATCAATCGGCTTGAGCCGTTCCACGTCCGCCGCGCTGCGGATCGGCTGCTCGATGACCGGTCCGGTATTTTTGACAATATCGAACTTCACGCCGAGGGACGCGACCGGATTCATGATGTCCGAGTACAGAATCGCGGCATCGACCCCCAGCTTGCGCACCGGCATCAGGGTTACCCTTGCGGCAAGCTCGGGCTGGCGGCATATTTCAAGAAGCGAGTATTTCTCTTTGATCTTGCGGTATTCCGGGTCGTAGCGGCCCGCCTGCCGCATGTACCATACGGGGACATAGTCCGTCTCCTGCTTCTTGCAGGCGCGGATAAAAGTATCGTTATAGGTCATAATCGAATCTCCATATGATTTAGTAAAAATTTTCTCAAAGTATATTATGCCCTTTTTCAAAGGCTGTAACAATAGTCACACCTGACAAGCCATGACAAAACCATGACATTAACCGGGGGCTTTCTCAGGTTCCATGTCAAACTATGGTATACTATGGGAATGTCGCCTTCGTGAACTCTTTGAATTTTGAAAGGAAGTGAAACAAGCACATTGAACAAACGCAAATCATGGGAAACCTGGCAGATTAATCTCTATGTGCTTTGGTTCGGGCAATTTCTGGTCAACGCCGGCATGACGATGATTACCCCGTTCCTGTCCTTGTATCTGGCGCAGGATCTGGGTGTGACGGGAGATGCGGTCGGCGTCTGGGCGGGGATTATTTTTTCGGCCAATTTTATGACATCCTTTCTGTTCCAGCCGCTTTGGGGCTCCCTATCGGACAAATACGGCCGCAAAATCATGCTGCTCCGCTCCGGCTTCGGCATGGCTATCGTCATCACGCTCATGGGCTTCGCCCAGACGCCATGGCAGCTTCTGCTGCTCCGGCTTCTCAACGGCACGATTTCGGGCTTTAACCCCGCCTCCATCTCGCTGGTCTCCGGAACGACGCCGAAGAAGCGCATGGGCTTCGCCATGGGACTGATGCAGTCGGGCTCCGTAGCCGGAACGATTCTCGGACCGCTGATCGGCGGAGCGCTGGCGGACTGGATCGGCTTCCGTCCAATTTTCTATGTCATTGGCGCGCTGCTCTTCTTAGCCTCCCTGCTTGCGCTCTTTCTCGTGCGGGAGAATTTCGACCGTGAGGAGGCTGCGCACAAGCCGCAGGTATCCACCATGGATGGGCTTAAGGATCTCGTGAAGGTGCCCCAACTTCCGGCCCTGTTTACCGTGACCTTCCTGATTCAATTTGCCATGATCAGCCCGATGGCCCTGCTTCCGCTCTATGTGGAGAAGCTGCACGGAACGGCCGTCAATATTGCATTCTGGGCCGGGGTCGTCAGCGCGGTGACAGGGATATCGAATATGATCGCCTCACCGGTGCTCGGCAAGCTCAGCGACAGGGTCGGCGCTCACCGGATACTGACCTACGCCCTGATCGGAGCTTCTCTGTTCCTGATCCCCCAGGCTTTCGTCGGAACCGTCTGGCAGCTGATTCTCGTGCGCTTCCTGATGGGGGTGTTCATGGGCGGACTGCTCCCGAGCGTCAATGCGCTGATTCGCTCCTATACGCCGGACGGCAAGGAGAGCCGGGCCTTCGGGTTCAACAGCAGCACGCTGGCGCTTGGCAACATGACCGGCTCCCTGATCGGCGGCTTTCTGGCCGGATATATCGGAATCGAGGGGCTGTTCATCGTATCCGGCGCAATGCTGCTGATCAACACCGTCTGGGTCCGGTTCAAATTGTATGATGCCACACCGCTTCGTCTGTTCCGTTAAAAAGGCAAGACGGAACAAGCCCCGTTCGTCTAAACGGGGCTTTAGGATACCTCCTGTAAAGTTTGGCTTGACGCTTGACCGGGCTGCTATCCAGCAAGAACAGACTGCCGGGTCATGCGCTTCTTCGTGCCGCCGTTACTTCACGACAGCCAGGACAAGCCCGTCATAGGCGGGCAGCATCGTGCTGGTCAGGCGGCTGTCGACGACGATGGTTTCATTAAAGCGTCTCATCGCCTGCACGGCCGGCCCGTTCTTCTCGGGATTCAGCGTACGTCCCCGCAAAAACACATTGTCACCCGCGATCACCGCTCCGGGCCGGGCCAGTCTGATGGCGTATTCCAGGTAATTCGGATAGTTCTCCTTGTCGGCGTCGATGAAGAAGAAATCGAAGGTCCGGCCTTCCCGCTCCAGTTCGGCCAGGCTCTCCAAGGCCAGCCCGACACGGTACTCCACCTTATCCCCGAAGCCGGCTAGCTTGAGATGCCGGTTCGCCATCTCCGCATATTCCGTCTTCAGCTCAAGGGTAGTCAGTGTTCCGGCTGATGACAGCCCACGAGCCAGACAGATTCCGCTGTATCCGCCCAGCGCTCCGATTTCAAGAACCGCCTCCGCGCGGGAGAGCGCAACGAGCATGCTCAGCAGCCGGCCGTAGCCCGGCGCCACGGACACCTCCGGCATTCCGCTCTCCCGAATCGCTTCCTTGATCTTAAGCAGCAGCTTATCCTCCTCATACAGCTGCTCGCTGTAATGCTCCTGTCTTTGATATTCATCCTGATTCAGCATGATGCGTCTTCTCCTTTAATTACGGTTTGTATGCATGGCTCGATGTTCCGCCTTGTTCATAAGCGCGCACAGCTCTCGGCGCGGTGCTCTGATTTCCATTTCGTTACATTCCGTCACATTCGACCTGCTTCATTTAATGAACGTTGTGATGTCCCTTGCCTTCGCCTATACTAAGAGAGCCGGAAATTGACGGAAACGCCGGAAATCGCCGACCGATGATTACTTTTAAATTGTAAAGGCATTAACCGACTATTCACAAGCAATGGAGTTGAGATTCTTTTGAGCAAACTGCAGTTGATCGCCACCGCCCCGATGGGTCTGGAGGCTGTTGTCGCCCGCGAACTGAACGAGCTTGGCTACGAGACGGTCACCGAGAACGGCCGCGTCCTCTTTAGCGGAGATTATATCGATATTTGCCGCTGCAATCTGTGGCTGCGCACCTCGGACCGGGTACTGGTCAAGATGGGCCAATTTCCGGCCGCTACCTTCGACGAACTGTTCGAGGGCGTCAAGGCACTGCCCTGGCAGGACTGGATTCCGGAACACGGCGAATTCCCCGTGGAGGGACGTTCGCATAAATCCAAGCTCACCAGCGTTCCCGCCGCGCAAGGCATCGTGAAGAAAGCCGTTGTCGAGAAGCTAAAGATGAAGTACCACACCGATTGGTTCCCCGAGAACGGGCCTCGTTATGTTATTGAAGTAACGCTGCTGAACGATATCGCACTGATCACGCTGGACACGACGGGACCTGCGCTGCACAAGCGGGGCTACCGCAAACTCGTCACTGAGGCTCCGCTAAAGGAGACGATGGCCGCCGCCATGCTGCAGTTGAGCCGCTGGAATGGCAGCCGCCCCCTCTATGACCCCTGCTGCGGCTCGGGAACGTTCCTGATCGAGGCCGCCATGATGGCCTGGAATATCGCGCCGGGCCTGCGGCGGTCATTCCCGTCCGAGCATTGGCCCGCCATCCCGGAGGAAGCCTGGACGCAGGCCCGGGAAGAGGCCTTCGACGCCGTGAAGGACGATCTTCCGCTGCAGCTTGCGGGCAGCGACATCGACCCGAAGGCGATCGAAGTCGCCCGGGCCGCCGCCAAGAGCGCGGGCCTATCCGGCGAGATCGCTTTCTCCGTCCTGCCGGCCGCCAAGGCGAAGCCGGAGGGCGAGTACGGCTGCCTCATTACGAATCCGCCGTACGGCGAGCGGCTCAGTGATAAGGAAGAGGTCGAGAAGCTGATCCGGCAGTTCGGCATGATGATGGCCCAGCTGCCGACCTGGTCCTTCTTCGCGCTAAGTCCGGCCAAGCAGTTCGAGCATTACTTCGGCCGGAAGGCGGACAAGCGGCGGAAGCTGTATAACGGCCGGATCGAATGCCAGTTATATCAGTATCTCGGCCCGCTGCCTCCTCGTCCGCCGCGAGAGCCGGAGCAGCAAAAGGAACAATAATGCGAAAGCCCCCGGATTCGGGGGCTTTCTTAATCAAGAAATTTTTCTAATCGGTAGCCACAGCTTAAACCCAGCCAGCTCACCGTCCCCGTTAAACCACTCATTTGTGAAAATATGCTCTTCATAATAAGGTCTTTCTGCCAAATCGAATTCATAGCCGCCCATTTCCTGCAAGCATTGTGACATGACTCCAAAAGATCGCTGCATGGATGATCCTATGTCAATTGTTCCATCTGCCTGGAATTCATTCAATACAACATCACCGATAAGAAACAATCCTCTTGGCGCATCACAAGTAGCAGCCTCCATATATGAATCCTGGCATCCCTCATCTTCCAGAAGAAACATTTGTGCCAAATATTCATGTGTGCCCTCTTCTTCGTTAGGTTGATGCTCCTGTCCCTTAGGATGATGTCCTTTTGGAGCACATCCTATAAATCTTCGTGCTTGATAATCATTCACATTCCGGACAACCCAGTCACGAAGCTGATTCCATGCTGCTTCTTCGGGAGCACGGCAATTCACGTAGAAAGAAACTACACGCTCCAAATGATGTTCCTCAATACGCATCAATGGTTTTTTTCCAACCTTATATTGACCTCCACTAATAGTAATTTCAATAGAAATGGGTTCATATCGGTTATATATGCCTCGATTACGGGCTGTTGTAGGATTTACTCCGTGAAAAGCTTGGAATGCCCTTGTAAATGCTTCGGGTGATTCATAGCCATATTTTGAAGCAAGATCTATGATCTTTATATCACTGTTTAATAAATCACAAGCTGCAAGTGCCAGCCTTCTTCGTCTTATGTATTCCGCAATCGAGACATCGGCGATAAAAGTGAACATTCGTTGGAGGTGAGACTGTGAACAACAAGCGATGCGTGCCACTTCAGTCAAATCTATCTTTTCATGAATATGTGATTCAATATATCTCAGTGCATCATTCATTTTTTTCAACAATTCCAT
>RCUS01000348.1_pt1 | contig 32309 bp, 29 predicted proteins | sample 2166221 | NCBI WGS metagenome assembly RCUS01 (sample SAMN09932758, study PRJNA488358) | compost metagenome | isolation source: compost soil in cyclohexanecarboxylic | place: Germany: Experimental Botanical Garden
GCCCCGCCTACTTCAACTTCAGCGACATCACCCGCCAGCTGGTGGCTCAGGGGGGCGCCGCCGTGGTGACGGATGCCGATGCCCTGGGCGACAAGGTGAACGCCTTGCTCGGCGATGCGGGCGCCCGCCGCCAGATGGGGGAGCAGGCCCGTGCCGTGGTGCTGCGCAACCAGGGGGCGCTGGCGCGCACCCTGTCCCACTGCCTCGCCGCACTGGAAAACGACTAGCGCGGGTGGCCCAGGTGGCCACCCCGTGCCTTATGCTGTACCCGCTCATAGTCCCGCCCGCTCCTGGGGCAGGGGCAAAACGCCGCAGGCAATCCGGCCTGCTTTCCTTTATGCTCTGCCCTTTGCCTTGACCCTGTGATGCCCCGATGAACCGCGCTCCCCTGCTGTTGATGATACTGGTCACCCTGCTGGCCGCCGCTGGCTGGCTCTTCTCGAAAGAGGCTATTCGCGAGCTGCCCACCGCCGCCTTTATCGGCAGCCGCTTCCTGCTGGCCGCCCTGCTGCTGTTGCCACTCGCCTGGCTGCGCGAATCGCCCCCCAGCCGTTCGCAACTGCTGCGTGCCGCCGGGTGCGGCACCCTGCTCGGGGCCAGCCTGCTGTTCTGGGTCACCGCCATCAGCCAGAGCGATGCGCTTGGCAGTGGCGCCTTCATCATGAGCGTGGCCACCCTGATGGCACCGCTCGCCGCCTGGGCGGCGTTCAAGGCCAGACCCGGCCGCCACTACTGGCTGACTCTGCCGCTTGCCGTCGCCGGCCTGCTGCTGCTCTCGAGCAGCACCCACTGGGGCGTCTCTTTGTCGCTGTTCTGGTTTCTGGCGGCGGCCGCCACCCTGGGCGTCCAGCTTGCGGTGCACCGCCATTTCGCCCAGTCCATTCCCCCCACCTGGCTTACCTGCATCCAGTTGGCGGTGACCGGCCTGCTCGGCACTCTGCTCTCCCTGCTGACCGAGCAGTGGCCCGCCAGCATCAGCTCTGGCGTCTGGGGCTGGTTTGCCGCCAGCGTCCTGATCGCCACCACCCTGCGTTACTGGCTGCTCACCCACGCCCTGAGCCGGATGACCACGGCCCATGCCGCCCTGCTGATGCTGCTGGAACCCGTCTGGACCCTGATCCTGAGCACCTTCTTCTATGACGAGCCGCTGGGCGCCGCCAAGCTGACTGGCGTCGGCCTGGTGCTGGGGGCACTGGTGCTCTACCAGCTCCCACTGCTGCTGCGCAGTCGCAAATTCAAATCGTCCAACGAATAAAGAGCTGCACCCCGGCAAGAACGGGTGGTTATCAGCCATAAAAACGGGCCTGCACTTGCAGGCCCGTTCTTTTTGGCAGGGAACCGTCCCATGGTCGCGCCTCCATCAGGTCATGGGCATCCATGACTTCGACGACAGAGTGGTGGTGGCTCAGGTTGCGGGGGATTGAGCGACGAGGCCATGCCGTTGAGCGTCCTGGGGATATGACATAAAAAAGCCCCCGCATTGCGAGGGCTGGTGCATCGGAGACGGGGATCACTCGATGTTTTGAATTTGCTCGCGCATCTGCTCGATGAGGACCTTCAGTTCGACTGCGGACTGGGTCACTTCGGCGTTAATCGACTTTGAACCCAGCGTGTTCGACTCGCGGTTGAACTCCTGCATCATGAAGTCGAGACGACGACCGCAGGCCCCTCCCTTCTTCATGATCTTGATGGTTTCGCTGATGTGCATCTCCAGGCGATCCAGCTCTTCGGCCACGTCGATCTTCTGGGCCAGCAGCACGATTTCCTGCTCGATGCGGGCCGGATCCAGCTCCACCTTGGCCTCGGCCAGGCGGTCGGTGAGCTTCTGGCGCTGCCATTCGATGATTTGCGGCAGGTGCACCCGCACCTTCTTCACTTCCACCTGGATGCCATCCAGACGCTGCTCGATCAGTGCCTTGAGGTTGGCCCCTTCGCTGGCGCGGGAGGCGAGGAAATCTTCCATGGTCAGATCGAAACCGCCGAGCAGTTCGGTGGCGACCGCGTCCATGTCCTGCTCGGCGGCGGCCATGACCCCCGGCCAGCGCAGCACGTCCACCGGGTTGAGCTGGCCCTGGCCCGCTTCTTTCATTACCCAGTTGGCGCTGTCGATGATGAGTTTGGCCAGCTCTTCATTGATATGGAGCTGGCTGGCGGCGGCTTGCGCTGCCTCGAACCTCAGGTTGCACTCCACCTTGCCGCGCTGCAGCTTGGCACGGAAACGCTCACGCAGGACCGGCTCCAGGCTGCGCAGCTGCTCCGGCAGGCGGATGTAGGTTTCCAGATAGCGCTGGTTGACCGAACGAATTTCCCAAACGGCTGTGCCCCAGTCGCCCTTGAATTCCTTGCGGGCGTAGGCGGTCATGCTGTGAATCATTGATTGTTCCGGGCTTGATGAAGTGTGCGGCCAGTATACTCAGCCAGGCTTGCCCCGTCAGCCGATGCCGTGGTTTTAGCGGCTGATATTTGAGTCACGATGGCTTATACTCCTGCGCCAATTCAGCCAGCCCAGAGGTCAGTCCCATGTCCCGTCCCAGCGATCGCAGTGCCGCGCAAGTGCGCCCGGTTACCATCACCCGCAACTTCACCAAGCATGCGGAAGGATCTGTGCTGGTGGAGTTCGGCCACACCCGCGTGCTGTGCACCGCCAGCGTCGACACCAGCGTGCCGCGCTTCCTGAAAGGCAAGGGCCAGGGCTGGGTCACCGCCGAGTACGGCATGCTGCCGCGCTCCACCCATTCGCGCATGAACCGCGAGGCGGCCGCCGGCAAGCAGAGCGGCCGTACCCTGGAGATCTCCCGGCTGATCGCCCGCTCCCTGCGTGCCGCCGTGGATTTGACCGCCCTCGGCGAGCACTCCATCACTGTGGACTGTGACGTGCTGCAGGCCGACGGCGGCACCCGCACCGCCGCCATCACAGGCGCCTGCGTGGCCCTGGTGGATGCGCTGAACTGGATGGTCGAGAAGGGCATGCTCAAGCAGAGCCCGCTCAAGCAGATGATCGCGGCCGTCTCCGTCGGCATGTATCAGGGCGAAGCCATCTGCGATCTGGAGTACGTGGAAGATTCCGCCGCCGAGACCGACATGAACGTGGTGATGACCGAAGACGGTCGCATCATAGAGGTGCAGGGCACCGCCGAGGCCGAGCCCTTCACCCACGAGGAGCTGCTGGCGATGCTGGCGCTCGCCAAGGGCGGCATCGACGACATCATAGCGCTGCAGAAGCAGGCGCTCTCCTGAATTTCTGATTTGAAAAACGCGGCATTGACCGCGTTTTTTTATACCCCCACACCAGTAAACGACAAGCCAAGCAAGGAGCCAGAATGAAAGCCTACCAGCGTCAATTTATCGAGTTCGCCCTGGAGAAACAGGTTCTCAAATTCGGTGAGTTCACCCTGAAATCCGGCCGCAAGAGCCCCTACTTCTTCAACGCCGGCCTGTTCAACAGCGGCCGAGATCTGGCCCGCCTCGGCCGCTTCTATGCCGCCGCCCTGATGGATGCTGGCATCGAATTCGATGTGCTGTTTGGCCCGGCCTACAAGGGGATCCCCATCGCCTCCGCCACCGCGGTGCAGCTGGTGGAACAGCACGATGTGGACGTGCCCTGGAGCTTCAACCGCAAGGAGGCCAAGGATCACGGCGAGGGCGGCAATCTGGTGGGCAGCCCGCTCAAGGGGCGCATCATGCTGGTGGACGACGTCATCACCGCCGGGACCGCCATCCGCGAATCCATGGATCTGATCCAGGCCAACGGCGCCTCCCTGGCCGGGGTGCTGATCGCCCTGGACCGCCAGGAGAAGGGCAAGGGCGAGCTCTCCGCCATTCAGGAAGTGGAGCGTGACTACGGCGCCCACATCATCGCCATCATCCAGATGAGCGACCTGATCAAGTATCTGGAAGAGAAGCAGGCAGAGCAGCCCGCGCTGGCCGAGCAGCTGGCGGCCATGAAGGCTTATCGCGCCCAGTACGGCATCTGACGACCTCGCCTCCCATCATGGCGTCGCCCCTGGCTCGGGGCGGCGCCATTTTTTTTGAAAAAGTGAGTGTGGTGGCTTGAGCTTACCCTTACAGTAAAGGTTAGGGTTTAGTCATCGGCAGCCAGTTTGGCCGATGAGTTCCGAGGAGGAACAACATGACTACCCAGACTCAAGATCCCATCCATCTGCAGTTGCCACTCAGCGGCATGAGCTGCGCCAACTGCGCCAGCCGCATCAGCACCGCCCTCAACCAGCTCGACGGGGTGACGGCTACCGTCAACTTCGCGTTGGAGCAGGCGGCCATCGAACTCGGTGACCCGGCTCGTCTGCCCGAGGTCCTCGACAGCATCACGGGGCAGGGCTATGGCTACGGCCATGAGACGATCTCCTTCCAGATCAGCGGCATGACCTGCGCGGGTTGTTCGGCGCGTCTCAACAAGATGCTGACTGCGCTGCCCGGCGTGCTCTCGGCCGAGGTAAATTTTTCCCTCGAGCAGGCCCGCATCGAGCTGGTGCCGGGGATGCAGACTCCGGCCTCGTTGCGTGAGCATATAGCCGCGCTTGGCTTCGGTGCCCAGCTGGCGCAGGGCTCTGCCAGTGCTCGCCGCCAACAGTTGCAGGCGCGTGAGGAACAGGAAGCTGCCGCCGCCCGTCATGCGCTGAATCAGGTCGTCATCTCGGCCCTGCTGACCCTGCCGCTGCTGGTGGGCATGGTCGCCATGGCCGGCCTGCTGCCCTGGCATCTGCCCGCCTGGCTGGAGCTGGTGCTCGCCACCCCGGTGCAGTTCTGGATCGGTGCCCGCTTCTATCGCGGCGCCTGGCTCGCCCTCAAGAACCGCGCCGCCAACATGGATGTGCTGGTGGCGACCGGCACCAGCGCCGCCTACTTCTACAGCCTCTATCTGCTGCTTAACCTGGGGATGGCCGCCAGCGGCAAGCTCTATTTCGAGGCGAGCGCCATCATCATCACGCTCATCTCGCTGGGGAAACTGCTGGAGGCCCGCGCCCGGCGCAGTACCCAGTCCGCCATTCGCGAGCTGATGGCGCTGCGGCCGGACACCGCCACCGTCTGGCGCGGCGAGGCCTGGCAGAGCGTTGCCATCGACGAGGTGCTGCGTGGCGACAGGCTGCGGGTACTGGTGGGGGAGCGGGTGCCGGTGGATGGCAAGATCCTGAGCGGTGAGAGCGAGCTTGATGAATCCATTCTCACCGGTGAGAGCCTGCCGGTGCCGCGTGCGCAGGGGGATGCCGTGCTGGGTGGTGCCATCAACCGCTCCGGTGTGCTGGAGATCGAGGCCACCACGGTTGGGGAGGACTCCAGCCTCAGCAAGATCATCGCCCTGGTGGAGCGTGCCCAGATGGGCAAGGCGCCGCTGCAACAATTGGTGGACAGGGTCTCCGCCATCTTCGTGCCCGTGGTCATGGCCATAGCCCTGTTCACCCTGCTGGCCTGGTATGCCTACAGCAACGACTTCGGTCAGGCGCTGCTGGCCGCCGTCGCCGTGCTGGTGATCGCCTGTCCCTGTGCCCTGGGGCTGGCGACCCCGGCTGCCATCGTCACCGGCACCGGGGTGGCGGCCCGCCACGGCATCCTGATCAAGGACGTGGATACCCTGCAGAAGGCCCACGCCATCAAGGCGCTGATTTTTGACAAGACAGGCACGCTCACTCAGGGCAAGCCCGTGCTGGCCGGCTGGAGCGGCACCGATGAACAACTGCGCCTCGCCGCCGCCCTGCAGCAGGCGAGCGAGCATCCGCTGGCGCTGGCGATGCGCGAAGCGGTCGGCAAAGAGGTTGCGCTGCCCCAGCCCGAGGCCGTGGAGGTGCGGGTCGGTGCGGGTATCCTCGGCAAGGTGGCTGGCCACTTGGTGGCCATCGGCAATCCCGCCCTGCTGGCTCAGCTCGGCATCGAGCCGCCACAACAGGATGAAGCGCCCGCCGACGGCGCGACCCGGGTCTGGGTTGCCATCGACGGCGTGGCGGTCGGCATCGCCGCCCTGGCCGATTCCCTGAGACCCGAGAGCCCCGACGCCATCGCCACCCTGCGTCAGCGCGGTATCGCCAGCTGGCTGGTGAGCGGCGACGCCCCGGCACCTGTGGCCCATATCGCCGCCAAACTGGGGCTGGATGGTGCCTTCGACTCCGTGTTGCCCGCCGGCAAGGTGGAAAAAGTGGAGGCGCTGCGGGCGCAAACCAGCGGGCTGGTGGCCATGGTGGGAGACGGGGTGAACGACGCCCCGGCGCTGGCGGCGGCAGACGTGGGCATCGCCATGGGTTCAGGTTCGGACGTGGCCATGGAGACTGCCTCCATCACGCTCATGCGATCTGACCCGCGACTGGTGGCCGATGCCATCGACATCTCGGCGGCGACCTGGCGCACCATACAACAGAACCTGTTCTGGGCCTTCGTGTTCAACATCATCGGCATTCCGCTGGCGGCGCTGGGCTATCTCAGCCCCGAGCTGGCGGGGGCGGCCATGGCCCTGAGCAGCATCACGGTATTGAGTAATTCCCTGTTACTGAAACGCTGGCAGCCCAGGGCGGGCAGCCAGCGCCAATCTGAATCGAAGAGGAGTCATCCATGAACATCAGCAAGGTTGCCAAGGCCACTGGGTTGTCCGCCAAGACCATCCGCTACTACGAGAGTATCGGTCTCATCTCGGCTCCGGTGCGCAGTGACAACGGCTATCGCAGCTACACAGACGGTGCCCTGCGGGAGCTGCGCTTCGTCAAGCGGGCGCGGGAGACCGGCTTCAACCTGGAGGAGTGTCAGGAGCTGCTGGCGCTCTATCGGGACGAGCACAGGACCAGCGCCCAGGTGAAGAAGCTGGCCCAGGAGAAGATCGTCGATCTGCGGGCCCGCATTGCCGGTCTGCAGGCCATGCTCAGCTCCCTGGAGGAGGTGGTGGGATGTTGCCATGGGGACGCGAATCCGCAATGTCCCATTCTTGACGAGCTCGAGAAGGGTTGAGTGAGCACTGGGTTGTTACTCGGCGAGCGCGAGCAGGCCGGGGCAGCCCGGGATCCTGCCAGTGCTGCACGGCGAGTCGGGGGCTGAGTGGCTGCTTAATAGCGGGCGATTGATTGTTGAGCAGGAAAAGGGAGTGTTAAACTGTGCGGCTCTTGTACAGGGAGTACTCAGTTGACCCAGAGTGTGAAACACCAGGTACGGCGTGCCATCATGGCCCAGCTCTATACCCATGCCTCCTTCAGTCTGCCTTGTCTGGCGCTGCTGGCGATCAGCTGGAGCCTGCTGTTCCACGACTACCTGCCCGCCGGGGAGGCGCTCGGCTGGCTGGGCCTGGTCTTTCTGCTGTTACTGGGGCGCGGATGGCACCTTCGCTGGCGTCAGCCCCGGTTGGCGGAGCTCCCGCTGCCAGTGCTGGAACGAGAGCTGTTTATCGGGGTGACCATCACCTCCATCATCTGGGCGCTTGGCGTGCTGCTCTACATGGACAGGCTGCCCGACACCTACCGCGCCGCCATGATGATGCTCACCAGCCTGATCCTCACCGGCAGCGCCATCATGCTGTTCGGCAGTCGCCGCACCCTCTACGGGGCTGTGCTGCCCCTCGGCTTTGCCATGTTGTTCGAACTCGGCGGCGGCAACGAGCAGGAGCGGATCGTCTCCTGCATGCTGGCGGGTTACCTGTTCGTGTTCCTGCCGACCCTGCTGCGCCGGTTGCGACGGGATCAGGTGGCTTCCCTCTATCACAGTTTTTCCAATGCCGAGCTGGTGGCGGAGCTCAAGGTGGTCTCCGAGCATCTCAAGCTCACCTCCCGCCTGGACGGCCTGACTGGCATCGCAAACCGGGCTCACCTCGACGATACCCTGGCGCGGGCCTGGCGCCGCTGCCATCGCGCCAGGGCGCCCCTCTCCCTGGTGCTGGTGGATGTGGACTACTTCAAACAGTTCAACGATCACTATGGCCATCAACTGGGGGACCAGTGCCTGCAGCAGGTGGCGAGCCTGCTGGCCGAGGTGCTGCGGCGGGAGGACGATCTGGCCGCCCGTTACGGCGGGGAGGAGTTCGCCTTGTTGCTGCCCTGTACCACCTTGCAGGGGGCTATGCAGATCGCCGAGCAGGTGCGCACGGCCCTGCGCACCCTGGGTATTCCCCACCACAAGTCCCGGGTCTCGGGGCGGGTCAGTTGCAGCTTCGGGGTGGCGACCCTGGTGCCGGATCAGCACCACTCCATCGCCGAGCTCATCCAAAAAGCGGATGCGGCCCTCTATCAGGCCAAGCATAATGGCCGGGATCGTATCGAAGTAGCCTTGATGGGTAAGGTTGCCTGAGTTTCACATGACAGATTTAAAGAGGTCGTCTATGCAATGTCATCGTATCGAAGAGCTGCTGGAGCTGCTGCAGCCCGCCTGGATCAAGGAGCAGGATCTCAGCCTGGTGCAATTCATCGCCAAACTGGCGGCGGAGGCGGGCTATGACGGCGCCCTGTCCGAGCTGACCGACGACATGCTGATCTACCACCTCAAGATGCGCGAATCCGACAAGCAGGCGATGATCCCGGGCCTGGCCAAGGACCATGTTCCTGACTTCAAGGAAGCCCTGCTCAAGGCCCGCGGCATCAAGTAACCCTACCGCCGGGTTGCTGGAAGAGGAAGGTTTCAAGGGAATCTCTATAAAGGCGCATAGTCAACTGGCTATGGGCCTTTTTTGTTGCCTGAAATTGCGACGGCACTCGAACTATAGATACATTTAACCCACACAATTAGCAGGCTGTTTAAGATATAATCGGCTTCATAACAATATGAGTGGAGCGATGTGTTGCAATGGCCGACCAGGACAAGATCGATATCAAGGATGTGACCGACAAGAACGTCACCGGGACCTTCAATCCCCACACGTTCAAGGCGGGCGATGACAGGTTCAATCCCGGCAACCGCATCTACGTCAGGTCCCAGACCGGCTACTGGCAGCGGGTGCGCAAGGCCATGGGCTGGTTCTTCGTCGCCCTCTTCGTCACTTTGCCCCTGCTGCGCTACGACGGCCGCCAGGCGGTTCTGTTCGATCTGGAGCATCAGCAGTTCCACATCTTCGGTGCCACCATCTGGCCGCAGGACCTGACCCTGCTGGCCTGGGTCTTCATGATCGCCGCCTTCGCCCTCTTCTTCGTCACCACCTTCCTCGGCCGGGTCTGGTGTGGCTATCTCTGCCCACAGACGGTATGGACCTTCATGTTCATCTGGTTCGAGGAGAAGCTGGAAGGCGCCGCCAACAAGCGCCGCAAGCTGGATGCCGCCCCCTGGAGTGGCGAGAAGCTGGCCCGCAAGGGCGCCAAGCACCTGGCCTGGATCCTGCTGTCGCTGGGCACCGGCCTCACCTTCGTCGCCTACTTCCAGGACGTGTTCCAACTGGTGCCTGACTTCTTCACCCTGCAGGCGAGCGGCTGGGTCATCTTCTGGGTGATCTTCTTCGCTGCCTGTACCTACGGCAACGCCGGCTGGATGCGGGCCATCATGTGCATCCACATGTGCCCCTACGCCCGCTTCCAGTCCGCCATGTTCGACAAGGACACCTACATCGTCGGCTACGACACCAAGCGCGGCGAGACCCGCGGTGCCCGTGGCCGCAAGGCCGACCCCAAGGCGCTGGGGCTGGGGGACTGCATCGACTGCGACCTCTGCGTGCAGGTCTGCCCGACCGGCATCGACATCCGCGATGGCCTGCAGTACGAGTGCATCAACTGCGGCGCCTGCGTCGATGCCTGCGACCAGACCATGGATCGGATGGGCTATCCGAAGGGGCTGATCAGCTACACCACTGAGCACAAGCTGGCCCACAACCAGACCCATGTGGCCAGGCCCAAGCTGCTCGGCTATGGCCTGGTGATGGTCATCATGCTGGTGGTCTTCGTCTACAACGCCATGTCGATCATGCCCATGGGGCTCGATATCCTGCGGGATCGCAACCAGCTGTTCCGGGAGAACAGCGAGGGGCTCATCGAGAACACCTATACCCTCAAAATCCTCAACAAGACCCTGCAGTCCCAGACCTATCAGCTGGATGTGGAGGGGTTGCCGGAACACCAGTGGTTCGGTCCGCGGGAAGTGACTCTCAAACCAGGGGAAATTTTCACCCTGCCGGTGAGCCTGGCGGTGGATCCCTTCAACCTGAAGCGGCCGACCCTGGATGTCCAGTTCGTGCTCAAGCGGGAAGGGGCCGCGCCGGACGACAGCAAGGGGATCCTGCGTCAGCCGAGCAAATTTATCAGCAGGTTGTGAGGGTTTACGGGAGGGCGGGTCGTCCATCCCGGGCAGGATCGGATAGAATGGGGCGCAACAGCGCCCCTTTCTCATGGTGGATGACATGCGTTTCAACTATTCCGACCTCAATCCCGACCTCATCATGGATGCGATCGATCTCAGCGGCCTGCGCATCGACTCCGGCCTCATCGAGCTCAACAGCTATGAAAACCGGGTCTACCAGTTTCAGGATGAGGATCGTCGCCGCTACGTGGTGAAGTTCTATCGTCCCGGTCGCTGGAGCCGGGCCCAGATCCTCGAGGAGCATGAGTTTGCCGCCCGTCTCAATGAGACGGAGATCCCGGTGGCCGCTCCCATCGCGTTTGCCGGCGAGACCCTGCTGGAGCATCAGGGTTACCCCTTCGCCATCTGGCAGAGCGTCGGTGGCCGTCAGTTCGAGGTGGACAACCTGGATCAGCTGGAGTGGGTGGGACGCTACCTTGGTCGCATTCACCGGGTCGGGGCCAGTCACTCCTTCCACCATCGCATCCAGCTGGATGTGGAGAGCATGCTGCATGAGCCGCGTCAGCTGCTGGCGGCCGGTGAATGGGTGCCGAGCGGCCTGGCCAAGTCCTTCTTCGGGGTGCTCGACGAACTGATCCGGCACGTGAGCGACGCCATGACCCTGGATGTGGCCCGCATCTCCCTGCATGGTGACTGTCACCCGGGCAACATCCTGTGGCGTGACGGCCCCCTGTTCGTCGATCTCGACGACTGCCGCACCGGCCCCGCCATTCAGGATCTCTGGATGATGCTGAGCGGTGAGCGCCACGAGCAGCAGATCCAGCTCGACACCCTGCTGGCGGGCTACGAAGAGTTCATGGAGTTCGACCCTCGGGAGCTGGTGCTGATAGAGCCGCTGCGAGCCATGCGCATCGTCCACTACATGGCCTGGCTGGCAAGGCGCTGGGAAGACCCCGCCTTCCCCCGTCACTTCCCCTGGTTCAATACGGATCACTACTGGCGCCAGCAGATCGCGACCCTGCACGACCAGCTGGCGGCGCTCAAGGCCCCGCCCCTGACGCTGATGCCGAACTGGTGAGTAGATAGCCGGTTCGCGATGCCCAGAGTGTGACCGGCGGGCAGCGCGCCAGGCACTGCCGCTGATGCCGAGCGGGTGAGCCGGGCAAGCCCCGGCAACCGAACCCGGGATGTCACGACGAGGGGCTCGCCCACCCGCCTTTGCCATTGACGGCAGGAGGGGGACGCAATAGGCTTGGACTGCTTCGGTTCGCCGGGCGTGCCTCACAGTGATCCCTTAACAGGAAACGTCATGAAAAAAGTACTATTTTTCCTCGCTGCCATGCTGATGATCCCCATGGTTCACGCCGCCCCGGAATTCAAGGAAGGCGTCAACTATGACGTGGTCACCCAGACCGGTAGCGCCCAACCTGAAGTACTGGAGTTCTTCTCCTACTTCTGCCCGCACTGCGCCAAGTTCGAGCCGATTGCCGAGGAGCTTAAGAAGAGCCTGCCGGAAGGCGTGGCGATGAAGAAGAACCCGGTGGCTTTCCTGGGTCGCGAGATGGGCCCCGAGATGCAGCGTGCCTATGCGGTTGCCAATCTGCTGAATGTGGAAGGCAAGCTGACCCCGGTCATCTTCGACAAGATCCACACCCAGCGTCAGGTGCCGCAGAGCCGTGCCGACGTGAAGCAGATCTTCGTGGACAACGGCGTGCCGGCCGAGGAGTTTGACGGTGCCGTCGACAGCTTTGCTGTCTCCGGCATGGTCTCCCAGTTCGACCGCAACACCGAGAGCTACAACGTGCGTGGTGTGCCGGCCTTCCTGGTCAATGGCAAGTACATGGTGAAGATTGAATCCATCACTTCCCAGGAGCAGTTCAACCAGCTGGTGAAATTCCTGCTGGCCAAGAAAGATTGATTGTTGCCTGACCGCATGAAGAAAGCCCGCCGGTGCGAACCGGCGGGCTTTTTGTTTTTGTGGCCGCCAGAACCGGCCGCCTCGTCGGGCAGGGCGGACGGAGTCGGATCAAACCTGATTCAGATCTGGCAGTCCCGCTGGGAAGGCGCGGGGCGTGGCAACCGGGTGCGGCGGCTGATGGCTTCCGCCAGCCAGACCAGCAGCAAGATGGCCAGGATCAGGGTGGCCGCCTGATCGTAACGGAACAGACTCAGGGATACATAGAGCTGCTGTCCCAGTCCGCCTGCGCCCACCACCCCGAGGATGGTGGCGGCGCGCAGGTTCATCTCGCCGCGATAGAGGCTGTAAGCCAGCCACTGCCGTGACACCTGCGGGAACAGACCGTACCAGAAGCTGGCCGTGGGGCCGGCACCGCTCAATTGCAGGGCGAGGCGGGGGGTCTGATCCGCGTTCTCAAGCGTCTCCACGAACAGCCGGGCCAGCACCCCAGTGGTGTGCAGGGTGAGCGCCAGTATGCCCGCCACCGGCCCCAGCCCGACCGCGATCACCAGCAGGCTGGCGAAGATGAGCTCGGGCACGGAGCGCAGCAGGTTGAACAGCAACCGCAGCGGCCAGCAGTGGCGGGCGAAGCAGGCCAGCGGCAGTGCCAGCAGGGCGCTCAACAGGGTGCTCAGCAGCGCCATCTGCACCGTATCGAGCAGGCCAAGGCCGACTGTTCGCAGAAAAGGCCCCGACCAGTCCGGTTGCAGAAACTCGCCGACAAACTGCCCCAGTCCGCCAAAGGAGAAGCTCAACATGCGCCAGTCGAGCTGATGGAACGCCAGGGTACCAGCCAGCCCCAGGCAGATCAGCAGTTGCAGGCCGGGAGCGCGGCTGTGGCGCAGCCAGGCACTGAGGCCATCCGCCAGCGTGACCAGCAGGATGAAGGCCAGCAGCAGGGTCACCACCTCGCCGCCGGAAAACATGCGCAACGAGAGTTCGAGCTGCTGGCCGAGCCCGCCGGCGCCGACGAAGCCCATGATGACGGAGGCGCGCAGGGCACACTCCCAGCGATAGACGGTGTAGGAGAGCAGCTCCTGACGCACCGCAGGCAGCACGCCGTACCAGAGCGCCTGCAGGCGGCCGCTGCCGCCGAGCAGCAGGGCACGGGCCGGTTGCAGGGCGCCGCTCTCCATGATCTCGTTGTAGACCTTGGCCAGCATGCCGCCGTAGCTGACGGCGATGGCCAGGATGGCGGCCAGGGGCCCGAGCCCGGACAGCCGCACGAACAGCAGCGCCCAGATGAGCTCGGGCAGGCTGCGCAGCAGGATGGCGATGAACCGGCTGAAGGCGCGCAAGGCGCCGCGCAGCGGGCTGGGGATGGGGCCCAGCTCGGCCAGCGACAGGGCGCGGGAGCCGAGCAGGGCGAACGGAATGCCGAGCAGCAGGGCGCCGGCCAGCCCCAGGGTGGCTACCGCCAGGCTCTCCAGGGTGGCGGTCAGGGTCAGGGCGAGAAAGCTCTGGTCAAGGCGGGGTGGCCAGCTGGTGGCGAGGAAGTTGCCCATCTGCCGCCAGCTCTGGCCGTCGAGCAGGCCGAGCCAGCCGTCGGCCTGCTGCCACAGGCTGAAGCCGATCAGCGCCAGCAGCCAGGGCAGGGGATGGCGCCAGCGGCGCATCAGCCGCTGCACGGCAGTGCCTCCTGCTCGCCGGCATAGAGGGCGGCCAACATGGCCGGGGTGACGGCGGTGGCGGGGCAGTCGAACTGCACCCGCCCTTCGCGCAGGCCTATGATGCGGGGGAAGCGCTCGAGGGCCAGGTCGACCGCGTGCAGGCTGGCGATCAGGGTGCTGCCGCGAGTGCGGGCTTGCGCCAGCAGGGCATCCAGGCTGCTTTGGGCGAGCACGGGATCGAGGGCGGAAACGGGTTCATCGGCCAGCATAAGATCCGGTTGCTGATAGAGCACCCGGGCGATGCCGACCCGCTGCAACTGGCCACCGGAGAGCTCGCCGCCGCGCTGTTGCCACTTGTCGGCGAGGCCGAGGCGGGCCAGTTCGGCCCGTGCACCGTCCGGATCGCAGGGGCGCAGCAGCGATAGCAGGGCGCGAGCGAGGGACCACTGGCCGAGTCTGCCGGCCAGCACGGCAGTCACCACCGGCTGGGAGGCGGGCAGCGGAGGCTGTTGCCAGACCATGCCGATCCGGCTGCGCAGCCGCTGGCGGGCGTGGCTGGAGAGCGCCCAAGGATCCTGGCCCCAGAGGGCAAGCCTACCCTCGCCACGCAGCTCGGTGCCGATCAGCCGCAGCAGGCTGGTCTTGCCCGCGCCGCTCGGTCCTATGATGGCGACACACTCCCCCGCCTCGATCTGCAGGCGAAGCGGATGCAGGATGCGACTCTCGCTGAGCCTCAGTCCTGCCCCCTCCAGCGCAACGGCGATCACTTCAGCAGACCGGCCTGGGTCGCGGCCGCTTCTATGCCTTGGTAGTTCTCGGGCCTGGTTTCGATGAAACGGCTGGCCCGCTGCAGCTTGAGGATCTCGGCCTGGACCGGGACGGCAGGATCCAGGCTGAGGAAGGCCTGCTTGATCTTCTCCTGCAGCGCCGGATCCAGGTCGCCGCGCACCGTCCAGTTGTAGTCAAAGTAGGTCGGCGTGGTCCAGATCACCTTGACCTTGGCGGTATCGACCTTGCCCTCTTCCACCAGCTTGTCCCATACCGAGGCGTTGAGCGCACCGGCCGGCACCTTGCCGGAGGCGACCCAGGCGACGGTGGCGTCGTGGGCGCCGGAGAAGGCGACATGGGCGAAGTCACGCTCCGGATTGATGCCCTGCTCGGCCAGGAAGTGGCGCGGCATCAGGTGGCCAGAGGTGGATGAGGGGGAGCCGAAGGCGAAGTCCTTGCCCTTGGTGTCGGCCAGGGTCTTGATGCCGCTGTCGGCGTTGGCGATGAACTTGGAGGTGAACTGGGCGTCCTCCTGGCGCTGCACCAGCGGCACCACCTTGTCGGCACGGCGATGGGCCTGCACATAGGTGAAACCCCCGAGCCAGGCCATGTCTAGCTTGCCGGCGGCCAGCGCCTCCACCACGGCGGCATAGTCGTTGACCGGCACGAACACCACCTCGCGGCCGGTCTGCTTGGCCAGGTAGTCACCCAGCGGGGCAAACTTGCGCTGCAGCTCGGTGGGGGCTTCGTCCGGAATGGCGGAGACTCGCAATGGCTCGGCGGCGGTGGCGCCCAGGCTGGCCAGCAGGGTGGTGAGGGCAAATATCCATTTCGAAGTCATGGGCAGTTCCTTGTGGTCTGTCGTTCGGGCAAGAGAAAGGCCCGACACGAGTCGGACCTGGCAGGAGGGTCATGGTAGGGGGCCTGTCGTGCTCTGCGCAAGATGGGCCCCTCAAAAAGGCGCGTTACACCCCGACGTGGAACGCCTGCTTGAGGTTGCGGATGAAGTCCGCATCCCGGCACAGGGTCTTGCCCGGGCTGTCTGAGATCTTGGCGACCGGGCCGCCGTTGCACTCCATCAGCTTGAAGACGATGTTCATCGGGCTGACGCCGGGCAGATCGCAGGTGAGCTGGGTGCCGATGCCGAAGCTGGTGTTGATGCGGCCCCGGAAGTGGCGCAGCAGCTGCACCGCCTTGTCGAGATTGAGCCCGTCGGAGAACACCAGCGTCTTGTCTCTTGGGTCGATGCCGAGCCGCTGGTAGTGGCTGATGGCCTTCTCGCCCCACACCACGGGATCGCCGGAGTCGTGACGCAGCCCCTGATAGCGGCTGGCCAGCTCGAAGTCGAAGTCGCGCAGGAAGGCATCCATGGTGATGCAGTCGGTCAGGGCGATGCCGAGGTGGTTGGTGAATTCATCCAGCCAGCTGGTGAGGGCTGCACGCTGGCTGTGCTCCAGCGGAAAGCCGAGCTGCTGGTGGGCCTGGAACCATTCGTGGGCCTGGGTGCCCACCGCTGGCAGCCGGTATTTCTGGGCCAGCTGGTAGTTGCTGGTGCCCTTGAATGCTGGCAGGCGCTCCTTGAGACGACCCACCACCGCATCCTGCACGGCGTGGGAGAAGCGGCGGCGGGTGCCGAAGTCGATGAGGTTGAAATCCTGCATCTCCGCCGGGCTCAGCTCCCGCTCCAGCTTGTCTAGCTTATGGTCCAGTCGCGCCAGGGCATGGCTCACCCCGAACTGGGGATAGCGGAAGCGGTTGCGCATCTCGCTGATGATGGCGAGCACCGGGATTTCCCACAGGATCACATCCTGCCAGGGCCCCTCGACTCGCACGTTGATGCGACCATCCTGTTCGAACACCTTGAGCAGGGAGGCATCGAGCGGCTTGCGGCGCAGGTGATCCAGGTAATCGGCGGTGAAGAAGGGGCGCTCGGCCAGGAAGTCGAGCTCGGGCCTGGTCAGCCGCAAGGAGCCGGCGAGGTGCAGCTGCTCCTCGATCTGGCCCATCATGGGCAGCAGATCCTCTTCGTTGCGGCTGTGGAACTCGGCCACCACCTCGGCATCCGGGTAGCGATGGAACACCGCCTGCTGCATGTGCAGCTTGTAGGCATCGGTGTCGAGCAGGCTGGTGAGAATCGGGGGCATATCAGGCGTCCAGCAGGCGTTGTACATCGGTCAGGGTCTGGGCCAGTTCGGCGCCCGCCTCGATCATCTGGGTGTGGGCGCTGGCCACCGTCTCGGGGGCGATGCCACGACAGGCGTCGAGATGAACGATGACCCGCAGACCGGCTCGGCGCAGTTGCAGCACGCTGGTCTTGACGCAGTAGTCGGTGGCGAGGCCTCCCACCAGCACCGTGCTGACGCCCCGTGCTTGCAGGAATTCGATAAGCCCGGTGCTGCGGCGCTCGGCCAGGTCGTGGAAGCAGGCGCCGTACGGATGCAGATCCGGCTCGACCCCCTTCCAGACGAAGAAGTCATAGTCGATGGGGGCGGGCAGGCCATCGAGCAGCTCGAATCCCGAGGTGCCCGGCACGCAATGAGCCGGCCAGGTAAGATCGGCGTTGGGCAGATCCAGGGGTTGCAGCATGGCGGCGGGGCTTGTCACGACCCAGGCGGCGTTCGCGGGGTGGGCATCCTTGCTGCCGACTCGCAGGGTGGCGAGGGCGGCCTGCGCGTTGAGGGCCGCCACTATGTCAGCCCCGCCCGCGACGGGCAGTTCGTTCGGGCAGAGAGGGGTAAAGCCCTTCTGCGCATCTATATCCAGGCTGGCGATGGTTCCCATGGGTGGCTCCTGCACATAATATTCTTGTGATATTATCTACCAAACATTATTAGAAGGCGAGCAGGTCGACCAGGATGCCGAGAATGAGTCTGGATATGGTGGTGCTGCGGTTGAACGAGGAGCGGCTCGAACTGCTGCTCGAGACCCGGGATCGCCCCCCCTTTACCCACTGCTGGCAGTTGCCGGCCCTGCGCATAGACGAGACCCGGGACCGGGATCTGGATGCCGCACGCCACCGTCTGCTGGCGGAGTGGGGGCTGGGTCATTGCTACAGCGAACAGGTCTGTACCCTCGGCAATCTGGAGCGGGATCCCCGTGGCTGGTCCACCACCCTGGTCTATCTCTGTCTGGTGGAACCCAGAGCGGAGGCAGTACGAGGTCATTGGCACCCGCTCTCGGCCTTGTCTGGCCTCGACCTCGCCTTCGATCACGACCAACTGATCGCCAGAGGGCTGGAGCGGTTGCGCATCAAGAGCCGCTACAGCACCTTGCCGCTGCAACTGTTGGGGACCGAATTCACCCTCTCCGAGGTGCAACGGGCCTTCGAGATCGTCCTGCAGACGCCGATGAACACGGCGGCGTTTCGCAAGCGGATCCATCGCGCCGACATCCTGGTGGATACCGGTCGCAAGCGCACCGGCAAGCAGCGTCCCGCCATCCTCTATCGGTTGGAAAACCCCTGCTGCGTGATGTTCGATCAGGTGATGAATGGAGCCGAGGCATGAACAAAGCACCGCCCCGGGTGCTGGTCAGCGTCTGCCTGCTGGATCCAATGCCGCCGCACTACGACGGCTATGCACCAAGGTATCTGGTCGACCAATGGAGAACGAAGCATGAGTGACGCAGGAGTGCATAAGGTATTGGTAAGCGCTTGTCTGCTGGGCCAGCCGGTTCGCTACGACGGCCAGAGCAAGGGGATCGTCAGCGACTGGCTGAATGAACTGGGCGCCGAGGGGCGGGTGCTGGCCTTCTGCCCCGAGGTGGCGGGCGGTCTGCCGACCCCGCGTCCACCCGCCGAGCGGCAGGGGGAGAGGGTCGTGACCGAGGGCGGGCTGGATGTGACGGCGGAGTTCGATCGGGGTGCCTTGCTGGCGCTCGAGCTCTGCCAGCGGCAGGGCATCCGCTTCGCCTTGCTGAAAGAGGGAAGCCCCTCCTGCGGCAGTGGTCGCATCTACAATGGCCGCTTCGAGGGGGTTTCCGTGGCGGGGGAGGGCAAGACCACCGCCCTGCTGCGCCGCCACGGCATTGCCGTGTTCAGCGAGGATCAGTTGCCCGAGCTGGCGTCGGCGCTCTCCTTGGCGGTCAACGCCACGGGCGCCTGAGCCTGCTGCCAGCCTTCCAGCACCTCGTCCTTCTCCTGCCAGCGCTGGTTCAGCCACGCCTGGAAGCCGCGCTTGAACTGCTTGTCGTTGAAGTAATCCCCTACCAGCTGCCCGTCCACCGGCAGCTCCTCGATGCGTACCCGGATGCGCTTTATCCGCCCCATCAAAAAGTCCTTGAAAGGGGCCTCTGCGTTGTCCGGATAACTGATGGTGACGTTGATCAGACTGTCGAACTGCTCTCCCATGGCCGCCAGGGTGAAGGCCAGCCCCGCCGCCTTGGGTGGCATCAGGTGCTGGTAACGGGAACGGGTCGCCTCTCGTTTTTCCTCGGTAAAGCGGGTCCCCTCAACGAAGTTGATGACGGTGGTGGGGATGTGGCGAAACTTCTCGCAGGCGTGGCGGGTGGTCTCGATATCCTTGCCGCGAAGGTGCGGGTTGCGCAGCAGGAATTCCCGTGAGTAGCGGCGCATAAAGGGCATGTCCAGTCCCCAGCAGGCCAGCCCCAGCAGCGGTATGTAGATGAGCTCGTATTTCATGAAAAACTTGGGCACCGGCAGCCGATCACGGAACAGGTGACCCAGCACCACTATGTCGGTCCAGCTCATGTGGTTGCTGATGATGAGGTACCAGCCATCCTTGCGCAGCCGGGTCTCATCCTCAATCTGCCAGTCGATGCGGGTGGTGAGGCTTATCACCAGGGCGTTGCAGGCCAGCCACAGGCGCATGAAGCCATTGTTGAGCCGGCTGCAGGCGCGGCCAAAGGCCGGGAGCGGCAGCAGCAGTTTGACCAGCGACACCAGCAGGATCAGGCTGGCACACAGGGCGGCGAACAAAATGGTCATGCTGGTGCTGATGAACAGCACCAGGGGACCCGGGAGCAGGCTTGGCATGGGTGTCGTTTACTGCGTCTTGTCCGCCAGCAGCTGACCCAGGGTCTGGTCCTTCTCACGCCAGATCCCGTTCAGCCACTGTTGAAACTCTTGTTGGAACTCGGGGTCATTGAAGTAATCCCCCACCAGATTGCGTTCGATCGGCAGAAAGCGGACCCGAACCTTGATCTCCTTGACCCGACCGCACATGAAGTTCCAATAGCTGGGGATGCCACCCGGATAGGCGATGGTCACATCCACCAGCTTGTGCAGTTGATCACCCATGGCCGCCAGGGTGAAGGCGATGCCGCCAGCCCTCGGGTGCAGGAGATGGCGATAGGGCGCGCCCTGTTTGTCGTGCTTGTGGGCGGTGAAGCGGGTGCCCTCCACGAAGTTCATCACACTCACCGGAATGTGGCGGAACTTGGCACAGGCCTTCCGTGTCGTTTCTATGTCTTTTCCCTTCAGATGGGGTCGCTTTTCCAGAAGTTTACGGGAATAGCGCCGCATGAAGGGGAAGTCCAGCGCCCACCATGCCAGACCGAGAAAAGGTACCCAAATCAGTTCTTTCTTGAGGAAAAACTTCAGGAAGGGGATTTTCTGATTAAAAATCCGCTGCAGTACCAGTATGTCGACCCAGGATTGATGGTTGGCAATCACCATATACCACTCATTCCGGCGCCCTTTGTCCACTCCGACCACCTCGAAAGGGGTTCTGATGATGGTTTTCTGGATCAGGTTGTTGAAACCTATCCAGCAGCTGGCGCAGCCGTCCAGCAGGACGTTGCAGAGGGTGCGCCAGCCCTTGAGGGGCAGCAACAGCTTGATGAGACCGAGCAGCAGGATGGGGACAAACCAGAACAGGGTGTTGAAAAAATAGAGCAGGGTCGAGAGGCAGCCGCGCAGCCGCTCTATCAGCTTGTTGTGCATGAATCGGATCCGTTTTCGTGTCTGTGGGTGGTAACCAAGTGGTCAGATCTGTGGCCATAATATCAGCCGATCCGGCGCTAGACCATGGATGCACCGCACTGACGCAGGGCTCTCCTTGCCATCATGTCGCATTCACTGGCCGCTGCGCAGCCGTGACAGCAGCCGGTCCATTGCCCTGTAGCCGAGCGCCTCAATGAGATGCTCCTTCTCGATGGCGGGGCGCCCCGCCAGATCCGCTATGGTGCGCGATACCCGCAGGATGCGGTGCCAGGCTCGGATGCTGAGCCCCAGCTTCTGGATGGCGTTCTCCAAAAATTCGGCATCTTGCGGTGATAAGCGGCAAATATCTTCTATTTCTCGACTATCCAGCAGATTGTTGAGCTTGCCATTGCGGCTCAGCATGCGCTCCCGCGCGCCCAGCACCCGCTCACGGATCTGCCGGCTCGACTCCCCTCGCTCCGCCTTGCCGGTCAAGCTGCCCTTGGGCAGCAGCGGCACCTCCACCGTCAGATCGAAGCGATCGAGGAAGGGGCCCGAGAGCTTGCCGAGGTAGCGCAGTATCTGATCCGGGCTGGAGCGGGTCTGGCCGTCCCCGTAGTGGCCGCAGGGGCTGGGGTTCATGGCGCCCACCAGCTGGAAGCGGGCGGGGAAGTCCACCTGACGGGCGGCCCGGCTGATGGTGATGTGGCCCGTCTCCAGCGGTTCTCGCAGGGAGTCGAGCACCTTGCGTTCGAACTCGGGGAGCTCGTCGAGAAACAGCACTCCGTTGTGGGCCAGGGATATTTCCCCTGGCCTCGGGTGGCTGCCGCCCCCCACTAAAGCCACAGCTGAGGCACTGTGGTGGGGCGTGCGATAGGGCCTGTGATGCCAGTGACCGGCGCGGGGGGTGAGGCCGCCGATGGAGTGGATGGCGGCGGTCTGCTGCGCCTCCTGTTCGCTCAGCGGCGGCAGTATGCCGGGCAAGCGGCTCGCCAGCATGCTCTTGCCGGTACCGGGTGGACCTATGAACAGCAGGTTGTGGCTGCCGGCGGCGGCGATCTCCAGCGCCCGCTTGGCCTGGGACTGGCCGATCACATCCTGCAGATCCGGCACATCGGGCAGGGTGTCCGTGGTTTGGGGCTCCGGCAGGGGCAGCTCGTACTGGCCCGCCAGCCAGGCGGTGACGGCCAGCAGCTGGTGGGCGGTACGCACTTCGGCGTCCTGAATGAGGGAAGCCTCGGGGCCGTTCTCCCGAGGTACCAGCAGGGTACGCCCGGCGTCGCGGCAGGCGAGCACGGCGGGCAGCACGCCGAGCACGGGGCGGATCTCGCCGGTCAGGGCCAGCTCCCCTAAAAATTCGTGATCGAGCAGGTATTTTGCAGGTATCTGCTTGGAGGCGGCGAGAATGCCGATGGCGATGGCCAGATCGAAACGGCCCCCCTCCTTGGGCAGATCGGCAGGGGCCAGGTTGACCGTGATGTGCTTGGAGGGGAACTCGAAGTTGCCGTTGAGCAGGGCGCTGCGCACCCTGTCCCGCGACTCTTTCACCGAGGTTTCCGGCAGTCCCACCATGTTGAAGGCGGGCAGTCCGTTGGATAAATGGACTTCCACCGTGACTTGCGGCGCCGCAATTCCCAGGCTGGCACGGCTATAAACCACAGCTAATGACATAAATCCCGTCCTTGGTTTGATGTATGTGCTGGTTAACCGTTTTTTATTAGTTTTTTGTTCCAGAGAGCAGCTTGCAGATCAGTCAAAATCAGAGTCTTGTCAGGTAAAAAATGCTTGCCCAATAAAAATCACCGTGCTAGTTCTAATAGCCATTCGCGGTGCAAACCGCCCCCATTTCACAGGATTTCCGGTTGTAACTATGAACATGGCCTCCCGTTTCGTCAGCATTATTGTGGTCCTAGTGGTGATTATTATCTCACCGCTCGGGGCTCGTTTAGCTGCACGGAACAAGGGATAGACCCACCACCGGACAGAACGAAACAAGCGACCCCCGAGCCTCACGGCCCGGGGGTTTTTTTTCGACCAAAGGACAGGATTTCCACATGAACGGCGCGCAGTTTTTGGTACAGGCTCTCAAGAAACAGGGTGTGACCCAGGTGTTTGGTTACCCGGGCGGAGCCATCATGCCGGTCTATGACGCCCTGTATGACGGTGGACTGGCCCATCAGCTCTGCCGTCACGAGCAGGGGGCTGCCATGGCCGCCGTGGGTTATGCCCGCGCCTCCGGCCAGGTGGGGGTCTGCATCGCCACCTCGGGCCCAGGGGCCACCAACCTGGTGACAGGCCTGGCGGAGGCGCTGCTCGACTCCGTGCCCCTGGTCGCCATCAGCGGTCAGGTCGCCTGCGCCGCCGTCGGTACCGATGCGTTTCAGGAGGTCGATGTACTCGGTATGTCTCTCTCCTGCACCAAGCACTCCTTCATGGTGACGGATCCCGCCGATCTGGGCCGGGTGCTGGCGGAAGCCTTCGCCATCGCTACCGAAGGGCGCCCGGGGCCTGTGCTCATCGACTTTCCCAAGGATGTGCAGCTCGCCGCCGTGCCAACCCAGAGCCCGCTGTTTGCGGTGGAGGAGCCAGAACCCCTCAAACCGGCCGAGCTGACCCTGGCCCGCACCCTGCTGGCCGCCGCCGAGCGCCCCGTGCTCTATGTCGGCGGTGGTGTGGGCATGGCCAACGCTGAGCAGCAGTTGCGGGACTTTGCCGCCGCCACCGGCATGCCGGCGGTCACCACCCTCAAGGGGATAGGTGCCCTCGACCCCGACAGCCCCGTCTACCTCGGCATGCTTGGCATGCACGGCACCAAGGCCGCGAACTACGCGGTACAGCAGTGTGATCTGCTGCTGGTGGTGGGCGCCCGTTTCGATGATCGGGTGACCGGCAAACTGGACGAGTTTGCCCCCCACGCCAAAGTCATCCATCTGGACGTGGACGCCGCCGAGTTCGGCAAGCGCCGCGCCGCCGAGGTGGGGATCACCACTGATCTCAAGCGGGTGTTGCCCGCCCTAACCATAGCGCTGGCGATCGATCCCTGGCGTGAGCACTGCGCCGCCATGGCCCGCGAATATGCGTTTCGCTACGACCATCCCGGCCAGCCCATCTATGCCCCGGCCCTGCTCAAGCAGCTCTCCGAGCGCTTGCCCGAGACCAGCGTGGTGGCCTGCGACGTGGGTCAGCACCAGATGTGGGTGGCCCAGCACATGCGCTTCACCAGTCCGCGCAATCACCTCTCCAGCGCCGGTCTCGGCACCATGGGCTTCGGCCTGCCCGCCGCCATCGGCGCCAAGATGTCGCGCCCGCAGGACGAAGTGGTGCTGGTGAGCGGTGACGGCTCCTTCATGATGAACGTGCAGGAGCTCGGCACCATACGCCGCGCCCAACTCAAGGTGAAGATGGTGCTGCTGGACAATCAGCGCCTCGGCATGGTGCGCCAGTGGCAGGAGCTGTTCTTCGACGGCCGCTACAGCGAGACCATACTCTCCGACAACCCGGATTTCATCGCCCTGGCGGCCGCCTTCGGCATCCCTGGCGAAACCATCACATGCAAGGAGCAGATAGCACCGGCGCTCGATCGCCTGCTGGCAAGCGAGAGTGCCTACCTGCTGCATGTGGCCATTTCAGAGGAAGAAAACGTCTGGCCCCTGGTTCCGCCGGGAGTCGCCAACCACAAGATGATGGAGCAACGCCCATGAAGCAGCACAGCTTTCACCAACCCGGATTTGCGCAGCACACACTGCATATTCACGCCCAGCCCAGACCCGAAGTGATGGAGCGGGTGCTGCGGGTGGTGCGTCACCGTGGCTTCGCTCTCTGCGCTCTGAACATGGAGCAGGATTGCCAACAGCTGCGGATCACGGTTACTGTCGAGTCGGAGCGTCCCATCCAGCAGTTGTGGAGCCAGCTGGTCAAGCTGGTGGATGTCTCCCGGGTCGATGCACTGGAACAGCAACCCCGGATCAGCGCTTAAGGAGCCAAGCCAATGTCACAGCCTTCCCAATCCGCCACTCACCCCCAATACATCTGGTTCAACGGCAGCCTGGTGCCCTGGCAAGATGCCCAGGTCCACGTCATGAGCCACGCCCTGCACTACGGCTCCTCGGTGTTCGAGGGGGTGCGCGCCTACGACACCCCCAAGGGGACCTGCATCTTCCGCCTGCAGGAGCACACCCGCCGCCTGTTCGACTCCGCCAAGATCTACTGGATGGACGTGCCCTACAGCGAGGCCGAGGTGAATGAAGCCTGCCGCACCGTGGTGCGCGAGAACGGCCTCAAGAGCGGCTACCTGCGCCCGCTGGCCTTTGTCGGCAACGTGGGGCTGGGGCTGCATCCGCCGCTGGATGCCAAGGCAGACCTCATGGTCGCGGCCCTGCCCTGGGGCGCCTACCTCGGGGAGGAGGGGCTGAAAAACGGGGTGGATGTGTGCGTCACCTCCTGGAGCCGGCTTGCTCCCAACACCATACCTACCGGCGCCAAGGCGGGCGGCAACTACCTGTCGTCCCAGCTGATCAGTCGCGAGGCCAAGCGCAACGGCTTCGCCGAGGGGCTGGCGCTGGACGTGAACGGTTATCTGAGCGAAGGGGCGGGGGAGAACCTGTTCCTGGTGAAGAACGGCGTGCTGTTCACCCCGCCCGCTACCGCCGCCATCCTGCCCGGCATCACCCGCGACACCATCATGACGCTGGCGCGTGACTTGGGGTATGAGGTGCGCGAGCAGGCGCTGCCCCGCGAGGCGCTCTACGTGGCGGACGAGATCTTCATGACGGGCACCGCCGCCGAAGTGACCCCGGTGCGCTCTGTGGATCGGATGAAGGTGGGCGCTGGCAGCCGTGGCCCTGTGACCGAGCAGCTGCAGAACGCCTTCTTTGGCCTGTTCAACGGCAAGACCGAGGACAAGTGGGGCTGGCTGACGCCGGTCAACGACTGATAAGAGAGGGGAGGCGTCACGCCTCCCCGAGTCGCTTCCGGTGAAGGCTCCCTCGCAGCGCCTTCACCAGGATCGATTCCCGATCCGCGAATCACACATTCATGTTGAAAGACAATGCGCCCCAGGGGCATTCAGGGAGTAGAAACAATGCCGAAGTTGAGATCCGCCACCACCACCCACGGACGTAACATGGCCGGGGCCCGCGCCCTCTGGCGTGCCACCGGCATGACAGATCAGGATTTCGGCAAGCCCATCATTGCCGTGGTCAACTCATTCACCCAGTTCGTGCCCGGTCACGTGCACCTCAAGGATCTGGGTCAGCTGGTGGCCCGGGAGATCGAGGCCGCCGGCGGCGTCGCCAAGGAGTTCAACACCATAGCGGTCGATGACGGCATCGCCATGGGCCACGGCGGCATGCTCTATTCCCTGCCGTCCCGGGAACTGATCGCCGACTCGGTGGAGTACATGGTCAACGCCCACTGCGCCGACGCCATGGTCTGCATCTCCAACTGCGACAAGATCACCCCGGGGATGCTGATGGCCGCCCTGCGCATCAACATTCCGGTGATCTTCGTCTCCGGTGGCCCCATGGAGGCGGGCAAGACCAAGCTCTCCGATCAGATCATCAAGCTGGATCTGGTGGACGCCATGATCCAGGGCGCCGACCCCAAGGTCTCCGATGCCCAGAGCGATCAGATCGAGCGCAGCGCCTGCCCCACCTGCGGCTCCTGCTCCGGCATGTTCACCGCCAACTCCATGAACTGTCTGACCGAGGCGCTCGGCCTCTCCCAGCCGGGCAACGGCTCCATGCTGGCGACCCACGCCGATCGGGAGCAGCTGTTCAAGCTGGCAGGTCAGCGCATCGTCGCTTTGGCCAATCGCTACTACCAGCAGGATGACGAGAGCGCGCTGCCGCGCAACATCGCCACCAAGGCGGCGTTTGAGAACGCCATGGCCCTGGATATCGCCATGGGTGGCTCTACCAATACGGTGCTGCACCTGCTGGCGGCGGCCCAGGAGGCTGGGGTGGACTTCACCATGGCCGATATCGACCGCATGTCCCGCAAGGTGCCCCAGCTGTGCAAGGTGGCCCCGTCCACCCAGAAGTACCACATGGAAGACGTGCACCGCGCTGGCGGCGTGGTCGCCATCCTGGGTCAGCTGGAAAGAGCCGGCCTGGTGCACGGCGATACCCGCAACGTGCTTGGCACCTCCCTGAGCGAGTTGCTGGAGGCCTATGACGTCAGCCGCTGTGACGACAAGGCGGTGCACGACTTCTACCGCGCCGGCCCGGCCGGTATTCGGACCACCAAGGCATTCAGCCAGAACTGCCGCTGGCCGGAGCTGGATCTGGACCGGGCAGAAGGCTGCATCCGCTCCCTGGACAACGCCTACAGCCTGGAAGGGGGGCTGGCGGTGCTCTCCGGCAACCTGGCCCTCAACGGTGCCATCGTCAAGACCGCCGGGGTGGATGACGAGAACCTCTGCTTCCGCGGCCCGGCCCGGGTGTTCGAGAGCCAGGACACTGCGGTCGCCGGCATTCTGGACGGCACTGTAAAAGCGGGTGAAGTGGTGGTGATCCGCTACGAAGGCCCCAAGGGTGGCCCCGGCATGCAGGAGATGCTCTACCCCACCACCTATCTCAAGTCCATGGGCCTCGGCAAGGCGTGCGCCCTGATCACAGACGGTCGCTTCTCCGGCGGCACCTCCGGTCTCTCCATCGGGCACGTCTCCCCCGAGGCGGCGTCCGGCGGCACCATAGGGCTGGTGGAGGATGGGGACATCATCAACATCGACATTCCGGCCCGCAGCATGGTGCTGGAAGTGGCTGACAGCGTGCTGGCCGCTCGCCGCGCCGCCGTCGAGGCCCGTGGCTGGAAGCCGCTCAATCGCCAGCGTCAGGTCTCCTACGCCCTACGTGCCTACGCCATGCTCGCTACCAGTGCCGACAAGGGCGCGGTGCGCGATTTAAGCAAGCTGGAGGAGTAAGCCATGGTCTCTGCGGCGGATTATCTACGCAAGGTGCTGCTCTCACCCGTCTACGAGGCGGCGCGGGTGACGCCCTTGCAGACCCTTAAAAAATTATCCGAGCGACTCGGCAACCATGTGGCGCTCAAGCGGGAAGATCTGCAGCCGGTGCACTCCTTCAAGCTGCGGGGTGCCTATCACAAGATCGCCACCCTGAGCGCCGAGCAGAAGTCCCATGGCGTGGTGGCGGCCTCGGCCGGCAACCATGCCCAGGGTGTTGCGCTGTCGGCGGCCAAGCTCGGCATCAAGGCGATCATAGTGATGCCCAAGACTACGCCGGACATCAAGATCGACGCGGTGCGACGGCTGGGCGGTAACGTCATGCTGTTTGGCAACAGCTTCGACGAGGCCTACGGCGAGAGCCGCCGCCTCGCCGAACTGGAGGGCTACACCCTGATCCCGCCGTTCGACGATGTCGAGGTGATCGCGGGTCAGGGCACCATCGGCAAGGAGCTGCTGGAGCAGGATACCCACCTCACCCACGTCTTCGTACCTGTGGGTGGCGGCGGTCTGGCCGCCGGGGTGGCGGTCTACATCAAGCAACTGCTGCCGGACGTCAAGGTGATCGGGGTGGAGGCCGAGGGGTCCGCCTGCCTCAAGGCCGCCATGGAGGCCGGCGAGCCGGTCAACCTGGAGCGGGTCTCCCTGTTTGCCGACGGGGTGGCGGTCAAGCGCATCGGCGAGGAGACCTTCCGCCTGTGCAACCAGTATCTGGACGAGGTGGTGACCGTCTCCAACGACCAGATCTGTGCGGCGCTGAAAGACATCTTCGACGACTGCCGCGCCATCGCTGAGCCCTCCGGTGCCCTGTCCCTGGCTGGCCTCAAGGCCTATAGCGAACGGGAGCAGGTGAAGGGGGGACGGATGGCTGCCATCCTGTCCGGCGCCAACGTCAACTTCCACAGCCTTCGCTACGTGTCGGAGCGCTGCGAGATCGGCGAGAAGCGCGAGGGCATGCTGGCGGTGACCATACCCGAGCGCAAGGGGGCCTTCCTCGACTTCTGTCGCCAGCTTGGGCCCCGCATGGTGACCGAGTTCAACTACCGCTACGCGGATGCGGTGCAGGCCTCCTTGTTCGTCTCGGTACGCCTCACCGGCGGCGACGAGGAGCTGGGCCAGATCATCGACCAACTCGGTGGCAACGGTTACCCCGTGGTCAACATGACCGAGAGCGAGCTGGCCAAGAACCACGTGCGCTACATGATTGGCGGCCGCCCGGCCCGGCCCCTCGGTGAGCGTCTCTACAGCTTCAAGTTCCCGGAGCAGCCGGGCGCCCTGATGCGCTTCCTCGAGACCCTGGGCTGTCGCTGGAACATCAGCCTGTTCCACTACCGCAACCACGGCGCCGACTATGGCCGGGTGCTGTGCGCCTTCGAACTGCCGGACGAAGACGTGGCCGCCTTCCACGACTATCTGCACGAGATTGGCTACGGCTGGAAGGAGGTGAGCGAGGATCCCGCCTATCGCCTGTTCCTGGCGAGTGGTGATGAACGGATGAAATGATTCAAAGAGGGAAGTGTCAACTTCCCTCTTTGATATTTTCACGAGAGCATTTTTTCAGATGCGCGTCGACTTGGTAGGCTGAATAATTTTATAGAGGCGATGACTATTAGTGCCCCCATAATAGTTGTCGTCGTAATTTCAGTATCGAAAATAATGAAGTCAAAAAACATAGTTAATATTGGCACCAGATAGAAGAGGACGCTGACCTTGCTCGCCGAGTTTCTCTGGATCATATAGAACAACAATAATACAGCCCCGGTAGAAACGACCACTATCATCCATGACAAGGAGAAGACGAAGTTTGGGCTCCAATTCACATGCCATCCAATGATGAGAGAAGTGGCCACGAAGACGATGGAGGCACAACCATTCTGAAGCATGCCTGACTCCAATGGCGTCATGGGGATCGTCTTCTGGAAGAGAGAGCCTATGCTGATCGCCATTACCGAGAGGATCGCAAAGCTAACCCCCAAGGGAGTAACCTGACTGACATCCTTGGCACCAAAGATTGCAAGTCCCAAGCCTGAGAAGCCGATAAGAAGAATCAGTAGTTTATAGGGTGATGCTTTATCACCACCGAACAAGATAGTCATAATGGGTTGCAAGCCCAGGACAATGGAGACCAGGCCCGGCGAGAGTTCATAACGAATAGACAAGAAATAGAAGGCCTGATAAAAGACTTGCAAGAGGAGACCTGTCACCACCACTCTGGCAAGTATGCTTGGGGTTAATTTTGTTTTGCTGTTTATTTTAAAACAGAGATAGATCACTCCCATCAGTAGAAATGCACCTGTTGCCCTAAGGGTTAAAAAGGACCACACCGATGCGTTTTCCAATCCCATCTTGACGAAGATGGCACCACTGCTCCACATCAATAAAAATAAGATAGGAGCCAACCGTTCAAGATAGTTCATGCTGTACCATAGACCTGTCATCGATTCATGTTGAAATACGGCTTCATCACCGGATTAGTCATATTTGCTCTGCTGTTTTTGGCGCGCACGAAGCACAGCGAAGCCATTATAAATTTATTGGTAAATATTTTTTATGGACGTATTCCATTAAAAGTCCTTCATCGAAATATGCTAATACTGACAGCATTGTTAATATTTCGATGTTATCCAATTGATCTTTGGGGGTCAAACGGATTTGATTGTGACTGGACAGAGGCAATACAACCATAAGCGAAGGACGAGACTGCACTCGGCGAATGGGATCTATTCCCTTGAATATCAGGAAAAAGACTGCCCGGGCCTCAGAATGCAAGCGAGCTCACACTCCCGAGAGTTTTGTCATTTGAGGCTAGTGACAGATGGGATAATCTGAGTATGGGGCTTGGGTTCGGGGCCCCGTCAGGGAAGAGAGGCGCATCCGCGTCATAACAATTCATTGCAGGGGCTCATCCATGAACAGATCTATGCTCGCCGTCCTGATCGGCGCGTTGATGGCAACGGGGACGGTGCAGGCCGCCGCCCAAGACAATACCTGGTATGTCGGTGGCAAGGCTGGCTGGTCCAATTTTTACGGGGTGGATTACGACGATCAGGTCAAGGAGCTGCTCGATGCCTTTGATCCTGGCCAGGATCACAGCGATCTCGGTCTGGGGGCCTTCGCCGGCTATCAGGTAAACCGCAACGTGGCCGTCGAGCTCGGCTATGACTGGCTCGGCAAGTATCAGGTCGATCAGCGCTTCAGCAGTAACGGGGTCGAGGCTGGACTGGATGGGGAGGCCAAGGCCCAGATGATCCAGGCCACCATGAAGATCGGCTTCCCGGCGACCGAGGCCCTGGATATCTACGGTCGGCTGGGGGGCGCCTATGCCTGGACCGACAGCTCCATCAGTGCCTGGGCCAACGATGGCACCAGCAACCTCTCGGCATCGGGCGGGGGCAAGTATCACGGTGCCGCCTTTGTGGGGGCATTGGGCATCGAATATGCCATCGACAAGGATTGGGCTGCCCGCCTCGAATACCAGTACACCACGCCGCTCGGCAAGGACTCGCTGGATGAATCCGGCATAGAGCTGGACAACGGCCTGCTGTCTGTCGGCATGCTCTACCGCTTCGGCCAGATCGGCGACGAACCGGTGGTGCCCGCACCGGCCCCCGAGCCCGCCCCGGCCCCTGTGCTGGTGGAGAAACAGTTCAGTCTGGATTCGGATGTGCTGTTCGAATTCAACAAGGCGACCCTGAAGCCCGAGGCCAGCCAGGCACTGGATAACCTGTTTGCCCAGATTCTGGCCGCCAATCCGAAGGATGGGGTGGCGACCGTGATCGGCCACACCGACCGCATCGGCTCCGATGCGTACAACCAGTCCCTGTCCGAGCAGCGTGCCCGCAGCGTGGCGGACTATCTCATCGCCAAGGGACTGTTTGCCGACAAGGTGCGCGCCGAGGGGCGTGGTGAATCTTCCCCGGTGACGGGGGGCAGTTGCCCGGATGGTGCCAAGGCGCAGATGATCGCCTGTCTGGCGCCGGATCGCCGGGTCGAGGTGCGGCTGACCGGGGTCTCCCAGGCCGCCGAATAAGCCGGAACAGTCATGAGATAAACACAACGAGGGGGCCTTGGCCCCCTCGTTGTGTTCTGGTTCCCCCCTCATCCCCAACCCTTCTGCCGCGAGGGTGAAGGGGGAAAGACCCTAGGTTTGATTAGCCGCAAGGTGGCGTAATCAGACGCGCGATAAGAAAAACGCGGCTGGCGGCTGGTGAGGGAGACGGTTTAATTCAACTCCGTGGGGTCGATGTCCAGGCTCCAGCGCACCCGCTTGGTCTCCGGCCAGCCGTCCAGCTCCTTCACCGCCCAATCCAACAGTTGTGCCAGGGGTGCCCGGTTCGGGCCCTGCACCAGCAGCTGCATGCGAAACTTGCCCGCCTTGCGCTCCATGAAGCCGCTGATGGGCCCCAGCACCTGGACCTGGGGATAACGGGCGCTGCGCAGTGTCTCGGCGAGGCGGGTGAGGAACAGCTGCACCTCGTCACGGCCGTTGGCCTCGGCCCGGAACAGTCCCTGGTAGCTGAATGGCGGCAGCCCCAGCAGACGGCGCTCCTTGAGCGCGGTGTCGGCGAAGTGGCCGTAACCGTTCTGGGTCAGATCCTGCAGCAGGGCGTGCTCGGGGTGGTGGCTCTGCAGCACCACCAGCCCGGGCTTGCTGGCGCGACCGGCGCGCCCCGCCACCTGGGTGTAGAGCTGTGCCAGCTTCTCGGCGGCGCGAAAATCGGCGGAAAACAGGGCGCCATCCACATCCAGCAGACCCACCAGCGTCACATCCGGGAAGTGGTGGCCCTTGGCCAGCATCTGGGTGCCGATCAGGATCTTGTATTTGCCCGCCTTGATGTCGCCGAGATGGGTCTCCAGCTCCCCCTTGCGGCGGGTGTTGTCCCGATCGATGCGCACCACAGGGTATTGGGGGAATACCGTGGTGAGCAGCTG
>RCUS01000349.1_pt1 | contig 32204 bp, 28 predicted proteins | sample 2166221 | NCBI WGS metagenome assembly RCUS01 (sample SAMN09932758, study PRJNA488358) | compost metagenome | isolation source: compost soil in cyclohexanecarboxylic | place: Germany: Experimental Botanical Garden
GGCTGGGCCGCGGCCGGCATCGGTTTTTCGCTGAATAACTCGATGCTGATCATCGCCGGCTCGCTCGTGGGTTCTTCGGGCGCGATCCTGTCGTACATCATGTGCAAGGCCATGAACCGCTCCTTCTTCAACGTCATCCTCGGCGGCTTCGGCGGCGATGCGCCGGTAGCCGGGGCGGCTGGCACGCAGGAGCAGCGCCCCGTGAAATCGGGTTCGGCCGACGACGCCGCCTTCATCATGGGCAATGCGGAAACCGTCATCATCGTGCCTGGCTACGGCCTGGCCGTGGCGCGCGCGCAGCACTCGCTCAAGGAACTGGTGGAAAAGCTCACGCACAAGGGCGTCACCGTCAAGTATGCGATCCATCCGGTGGCCGGGCGCATGCCGGGCCACATGAACGTGCTGCTGGCCGAAGCGGAAGTGCCGTACGACCAGGTCTTCGAGATGGAAGACATCAACGGTGAATTTGGCCAGACGGACGTGGTGCTGGTGCTGGGCGCGAACGACGTCGTCAACCCGGCGGCGAAAGACCCGAAATCGCCGATCGCCGGCATGCCGATCCTGGAAGCGTATAAAGCCAAGAGCATCATCGTCAACAAGCGCTCGATGGCTTCCGGCTATGCGGGCCTGGACAACGAACTGTTCTACCAGCCGAACACGATGATGGTGTTCGGCGACGCGAAGAAGGTAATCGAGGATATGCTCAAGGCCGTCGAATAAGGACGGCTTGCAGCGACCGGACGGCCCGCCTTGCGCGGGCCGTTTTTATTGGGTATGGCGTCAAACGTGACAGCGGTGGCAGGTCGGATTAGCGCGGCGCCGCCGTGCGTAATCCGACAACAGGGTTGACCGAGCGTGCCGGCTTGCCGCCCCGCCTCATTCGACCTGCGCTTGTTTTCAGGCCGCCACGACCTTGTTGCGACCCTGGTGCTTGGCCGCATACAGGGCCTTGTCCGCTTCCGACATGGCCGCGTCCAGGGTGATGCCCTTGACCAGCGGCGCCAGGCCGATGCTGATGGTGACGTGCAGCGGTGTGCCGTCGGGCAGCACGGTGACGGCGGCGGCCACGGCCGCGCGGATGCGTTCGGCCACCTTGTAGGCCTGCTTCAGTGTCGCGTCGGGAAACAGCAGGCCGAATTCCTCGCCGCCCAGGCGTGCCGCCACGTCGGTGACGCGGCCCGTGTCGCGCAGCACCTGCGCCACGTTGCGCAGCACGGCGTCGCCTACGGCATGGCCGTAGCGGTCGTTGATTTTCTTGAAATGATCGAGGTCGGCCACGCCTACCGTGAGTGCCGCTCCGCTGCGCGCGGCGCGCGCCATCGCCTGCTCGGCCTGGGCTTCATAGGCGCGCCGGTTCGGCAGCGCCGTCAGCGCATCGTACAGGGCCTGCTGTTCCAGCTGCGCCAGCAGGCTGGCGTTTTTCGCCGCCAGTTCGCGCCGTTCGCGCACGTCGAGCAAAAAGGCGCCGAAATAGCGCATGCCGTCCACCACGCCCAGATCCATTGCCTTCATCTCGATGGGGATCATCTGCGTATTGCGGTGGCGGATGGCAAATTCGCGTATTTTCCCCAGCACGCTGGAGGTGCGCGAGCTGCGGATATAGTTGATCACGTGGTTGTCGTGCTGCGCGGCGACGGCGTCCGGCAGCAGGCCGTTCAGGGTCTGGCCCAGCAGTTCACCGCTGGCGTAGCCCGACAGTGCCTGCATGGCGCCATTGATGTAGCGGATGCGGCACTGCTCGTCGATGATGATGACGGCGTCGAGGGCGTCTTCCAGCAGGCGGGAAAAGAGGACTTCGGGAAGAGCGGCAGCCGGTGCTGCGGGCAATGCATCTGTCATGGAACGGTCGCCAAAATCCAGGTGACAGACATTGTCGCATCCGCGGGCCGTTTACTCCATGCCGGAGAGGTTCCGTGTTTCTTTTTTGCCCCAGCTCTTTCCTTATTGTCAAGACTTAGCGGCGGCCGTACATCATCAGTCCGGCCAGCGTCTTGCGCGCGGGGCTGACGACGTCCAGCAGGCCCAGCGACAGGCCCAGCAAACCTTGCGTGGGCGCGCTGCCCGTGAAGATGCGCGCCATGGTATCGGTCACGCGCACGGTCAGTCCGCGGTCGGCCTGGCGCAGGGCCACATAGCGTTCCAGGCCGGCCGGGCTGCTGTCCTGCGCCAGTACGCGGGCCAGCACGGCGGCGTCGCGCAAGCCCAGGTTCAAGCCTTGTCCCGCCACCGGGTGCAGGGTTTGCGCCGCATTGCCGATGGCGACCGTGCGGGCCGTGCCGCCCGCCTGGGCGTTCAGGCCCAGCGGATACGCCAGGCGCGGCGTCGTCTGGGTAAAGCGTCCCAGGCGGCTGCCAAAGGCGCTGCCCAGGCGGTCCAGGAAGGCCGCGTCGTCGAGTGCCAGCAGCTGTTCCGCGCGCGTCGGCGGCACGCACCAGACCAGCGCGTAGCCGTCGTCCTGCGGCAGCAGTGCCAGCGGCCCTTCGTCGGTGAAGCGTTCAAAGGCGCGGTGCGCGATGGGGGCGCTGGTACGCACGTGGGCAATGATGGCGCTTTGGCCATAGTCGCGGCTGACGGCGCGTTCCTGCTGCTGGCCGAACAGGCCGCCTTCAGCCTGCACCAGCAATCTGGCGCGCAGGCTCGACGCGGCGCCCGCCTGGTCGATCTGCACGGACACGCCATCGGCATCCTCCACGCTGCCCGTGACCAGGGCCGGGCGCAGGCTGGCCACGCCCAGGCGTTCGCAGACGTCGGCCAGCACGCTGACCACGGCGCCATAGCGGGCCACATAGCCGAGCGCCTCGACGCCGTGTTCCTCGCGGTGCAGCAGGCTGCGGCCCAACTGGCCGCGGCGCGAGACGTGGATTGCATGGATAGGCGTCGCTTCGACGGGCCAGGCGCCCGCTTCCTCGAGGATCTGGCGGCTGCCGTGCGACAGGGCGATGGTGCGCGGATCGCGCCTGGCTTGCTCGATGGATTTGGCGTCGAGCAGGGCGATGCCGGCGGCACGCGCGCCGCGCTGCACCAGCAGGGCGGCCAGCGCCATGCCGACGGGGCCGGCGCCACAGATGGCGAGATCGAAAGTGGGCGGTGTGTGCATGCTGCTGGGTTAATCCTGTGACATCAGTTGTTCGATTTCAGCCACGCTTTTTGGCGCCGTGCTGAACACTTCATGGCCTTGCGGCGTGACCAGCACATCGTCCTCGATGCGGATGCCCGTATGCCAGAACTGTTCCGGCACGCCGGCGCCGGGGCGCACGTAGATGCCCGGCTCCACCGTCAGCACCATGCCCGCTTCCAGCGGTCGCCATGGCTTGCCGGGCGCGCTCGTGTCGCGGTAGGCGCCCACGTCGTGCACGTCCATGCCCAGCCAGTGGCTGGTGCCGTGCATGTAGAAGGGCAGATAACTCTTGTCGGCGATGACGTCCTGCACGCTGCCGCTTTTTTGCCGGTCCAGCAATTGCAGATCCAGCATGCCCTGCGCCAGTACCTGCACGGCCGCTTCATGGATGGCGCTGTGCGGCAGGCCGGGGCGCACCATGTCCAGCGATGCCTGCTGCGCCGCCAGCACCAGTTCATACAGGGCCCGCTGCGGGCCGCTGAAGCGGCCGTTGACGGGCCAGGTGCGCGTGATGTCGGACGCGTAGCCATCGAGTTCGCAGCCGGCGTCGATGAGCACCAGGTCGCCCTCTTGCAGGACGGCGTTGTTGGCGCTGTAGTGCAGGATGCAGGCGTTGTCGCCGCCTGCCACGATGGAGGAATACGCGGGGAATTGCGCGCCGCTGCGGCGAAATTCGTACAGCAGTTCCGCTTCCAGCGCGTATTCATGCATGCCGGGCCGCGTGGCGCGCATGGCGCGCACGTGCGCCGCGCTGGAGATGGCGGCGGCGCGGCGCATCAGTTGCTGTTCCTGCGTGTCTTTCAGCAGGCGCATGGCGTCGAGCATGCCGTTGATGTCATGCGCGATAGCCGGCGCCGTGACGCCGCTGCGCGCCTTCTGGCGCACATTGTGCAGCCAGACTTTGACTTGCGCATCGAGGCTGCCGCCCAGCGCATAGTAGATGGCCGGCGCGTCGGCCAGGGTGCGCGTCATTTCCGCATCGAGTTCCTCGATGGGAAAGGCCGCGTCGAAGCCGAAGGTGGCGCGCGCCGCCTCGGGGCCGTGGCGAAAGCCGTCCCAGATTTCACGTTCCGTGTTCTTGGCGCGGCAAAACAGGATGGCGCGCGCGGGCGCCGTGGCGCTGGCGGCCACCAGGGCCACGGCGCTGTCGGGTTCCGTAAAACCGCTGAGGTAATAAAAATAACTGTCGTGGCGGTACGGGTAGTCGCAATCGCTGTTGCGCGGCACTTCCGGCGCCGTGGCGAGGATGGCCACGCTGCCGGGCAGCATCTGCGCCAGCAGCGCCGCGCGCCGCGCCGCGTAGTTGGCCATCATGCCGCAGGTACCTTCGCCGCCACGCCGTTGAGTGCGTCGAGCTGCTGTGGCGTGCCGACATTGGTCCATTCGCCCGGATAGACTTCGCCCCCCACGCGGCCCTGGTCCGCGTACTGGCGCAGCAAATCACCCAGCCTGGCGTGGCTGCCCGGCGCGATGCCGTCGAACATCTCGGGACGGTACACGCCGATGTTGGCGAAGGTCCACTTGGTCTCGTCCGTATTATTAATCGCAAACAAGGTCAGGCCGAAATCACCGTTGGGGTGGAAGTCGGGGTTGGGCACCAGGTAGGTCCAGGCGATGTCGCGCTGGTCGGCCGGGTAGGGCGTGCCCAGCACATCCTTGTCGGCCAGCACGTCAAGCACTTGCGTGAAATCGAAATACGGGCAATAGATGTCGCCGGAAATGGCGAGAAAGGGTTCATCGCCCAGCAGGTGGCGCGCCTGGGCGATGCCGCCGGCCGTTTCCAGCGGCGTGGTCTCGGGCGAATACGCGATGCGCGCGCCATACGCGCTGCCGTCGCCCAGGGTTTCCTCGATCAGGTGGCCCAGGTGCGAATGGTTGATGACGATGTCCGTGATACCAGCGCGCACCAGATTCAGTACATGCCAGACGATCAGCGGGCGGCCGCGCACTTTCAGCAGCGGTTTGGGACAGGTGTCGGTAAGCGGACGCATCCGTTCACCGCGGCCTGCGGCAAAGATCATGGCTTTCATGGTGGAACTCGTTTTCTGTGTCGTTCGGTAAAGGTTGCCTGGCGCGAGCCGCGCAATAAGTTAATTCTGCAGTCACGACACCGGACAAAACCGTAGCGAGCGGCGATGATTTGTGGCCGAGAAGCGCAACCGTACTCTAGTACGGTGAGCATCGCCGGCCGCAAAGCGCGACGCGCAGCAGGATTTGGCCGGTGTCCTCAGAAGGTGTAGCCGACTTGCGGCGTTTTATTCTCCAAGGCATCGAGCAAACGCACCAGCGGCTTGAGTTCGGTATAGCGGTTGGCCGTCTTGCGCACGTAGTCGAGCACGGTTGGCAGGTCGCCCATGTACAGATCCTTGCCGTCGCGGTAATTCAGGCGCGCGAACAGGCCGAGGATTTTCAGGTGGCGCTGCAGGGCCGTGAATTCGAAATCGCGGTAGAAGGCGTCGATGTCGGGATTGACCGGCAAGCCCAGCTGCTTGGCGCGCTGCCAGTAGCGGATCACCCAGTCGAGCACCAGTTCTTCATCCCACTGGATATACGCGTCGCGCAGCAGCGAGGCGATGTCGTAGGTGACGGGGCCGAAGACGGCGTCCTGGAAGTCGAGGATGCCGGGATTCGGGATGGACCCATCGTTGATATGCATCAAGTTGCGCGAATGGTAGTCGCGGTGCATGAATACTTGCTGCTGCGACAAGATGTTCGCCGTGATGGCTTCAAAGACCTTGTCCAGCTGGGTTTGTTGCATATCCGTCAAGGTGGCGCCCAGGTGCTTGCCGATGAACCATTCCGGGAACAGATGCATTTCGCGCAGGATGAAGGCGCGGTCGAATTCGGGCAAGACGTCCGGCTGGCTGGCCAGCTGGATTTTCATCAACGATTCCAGTGCTTCGGCGTACAGCACGCTGGCGTTGTCGTGGTTCAGGGCGTCCAGGTAGGTGGTCGTGCCCAGGTCGGACAGCAGCAGGAAGCCGTTGTCCAGGTCTTGCGCAATGATTTCGGGCACGGACACGCCGGCGCCTTTCAGCAAGCCGGCCACCTTGACGAAGGCGGGCACGTTTTCGCGCTCCGGCGGCGCGTCCATGGCGATCAGTGTCTTTCCTGGCAATGTTGCAATGCCGGGCAGCACGTCGAGCCGGTAGTAGCGGCGGAAGCTGGCGTCGCTGGAAGCGGGACGGGCGGAATCGGGCACGACGAGGTTCAGCGAGGTCAACCAGGCTTTCAACAGGGTCAGGCGAGCGTCGGCCGAGGCCGTCGCGGTGGAGGAATTGGAAGAGAATGACATTAAGCGGCCTGTGGAATCGGGTTGATGGTGCAGATTCCCATATAATAAGGGATTCAAATCAAAAAATCGCCTGTCAATGGTGCTTGCCCCTTCCAATTCATGAGCTGGTTTTCGGCCTCCCCCCCTTCGCAGCGCTGGGCTTTCGCCATCAGCGCGCTCGTCGCCGCCACGACGGTGCCTGTTCACGCCCAAAAAGCCCCGCGCCCGGTTCATGTGGAAGATCCGGACGCACCTACTGTCATGACGGCGGAAAGCATGAACGGCCGACCGGAAAGGGAGATCAATCTCGACAAAAATGTCGTGATTGAGCGCGGAAAAACCACAAAAATGACTTCCGATACAGCTTGTTACAAACAAGTTGAGGATCAGTTTGAGTCCGAAGGCCATATCAAGATGTGGCGTTTTGGCAATTACTACACGGGCGACGTGTTGAAGCTGAACATGGAGACGGGCAAGGGTTTCCTGCTTAATCCCACCTACCGCTTTGAAGTGGGCGGCGGGCAAGGCAAGGCCGAGCGTGTCGACTTCATCAATCCGGACGAGGCCAATGTTATCGAGGGTACCTACAGTACCTGCGAAGGGCCGAACCCGGACTGGTACCTGAAATCGAGCACCTTGAACCTCGATACGGGCCGCGACGTGGGCACGGGCAGCAAGACCATCATCTATTTCAAGGATGTGCCTATCCTGGGCACGCCCGGCATTTCGTTTTCGCTGTCAGGCGCGCGCCGCTCGGGCTGGCTGGCGCCGACGCCGGGCTTTGCCTCGAAGAATGGCTTCGAGCTGACAGTACCGTACTACGTGAATATCGCGCCGAACCGCGACCTGACCCTGTTACCTAAATACATACAGCGCCGCGGTATCCAGCTCGGCGCCATCGGACGCTACCTGGGCGAGACGGACGCCGGCCTGTACCAGGGCGAGACATCGATCGAGTATCTGCCAAACGACAAGCAGACCAAGACCGACCGCTACATGATCAAGTCCAAGCATGAACAGGCATTGGCCAAGGACTGGACTTACAGCTGGGATGTGCGCGACGCATCGGATAATAATTATCCAAACGATTTCTCGAAGAACGTGGCCAGCGCCACCGAGCGCCAGTTGCTGCGCGAATTGCGTACTGATTACCGTACCGAAGACTGGACCTTGACGGCGCGTGTGCAAAACTACCAGGTGCTGCAGGATCCCGATCCCAGCGTGGTGGTGCCACGCCCGTACGACCGGTTGCCAGCGGTTAACTTCCACGCTGGAAAATATGATGTTTGGGGCGGTTTCGACTGGACCTTCGACGCGGAAGCGACGCGTTTCTCGCACCCGACCGATGTACAAGGCTCGCGCCTGGTGGTCGTGCCGCAAGTGAGCTTCCCCATCGTGCGTCCGGGCTATTTCATCACGCCCAAGCTGATGCTGAACGCCAGCGCCTACCAGCTCGACACCGACGCCACGACCAAGGCGCAGTTCCCGCAGACCTCGCTGACACGCGCCGTGCCGACGTTCTCTCTCGACAGCGGCCTGGTGTTCGAGCGCGACACGAATCTGTTTGGTAGCAAGGGTGGCACGCAAACGCTGGAGCCGCGCCTGTTCTATGTCTACACGCCTTACCGCGACCAGTCGCAGTTCCCGAAATTCGATACGGATAACGGCACCTTCAACCTGACGCAGATTTTCACGGAGAATCGCTTCGTCGGCAGCGACCGCATCGGTGATGCCAACCAGGTGACGGCGGCCGTCGTATCGCGCTTCCTGCAACCGGATGGCGCCGAGCGCTTGCGCCTGACCTTCGGCCAGCGCTTCTATTTTGCCGACCAGCGCGTGCAGCTCAATTCGACCACGCCGGTCAACCAGTCGCGTTCGGACATCCTGCTGGCGGCAACGGGCCGCGTGTCGGAGACTTGGACCGTCGACAGCCTGGTGCAGTACAATCCCAGCGACAGCCAGCTGATGAGCTACAACTACACCTTGCAATATCAGCCCGGTCCGAAGAAAGTATTAAATATTAGCAATCGCTTCCAGCGTGGCAGCATGCGCAATGCGGAAGTGTCGACCCAGTGGCCGCTGACGAACCGCCTGTATGGCGTGGGCCGCATCAGTTATTCCCTGCTGGACCGGCGCTTGCTTGATGGCCTGATCGGCCTGGAATACAAGGGCGACTGCTGGGTGTTCCGCATGGGCGCGCAGCGTTTCGTGACCTCGACCAAGGATGCCTCGACGCCAATCTTCTTCCAGCTGGAGTTGACGGGCTTGTCGAGCGGCCTGGGCCTGGGGGCGAATGGCCTGGATACCTTTACCAAAACCATCCCTGGTTATCAGGCACTGAGCCAGCCACTCCGTTAAGATGGGCACCGTTGCCGCCGCCGGACTCCCCGGCGCTGGCACCAACCGGTTTTTTTATTCACTTGAACTCATGAGCGCTCTACACATTATGCGTAATGCCAGTATGCACCAACTCAAAATTGCAACGGTTCTGTTGTGCGCCATTTCCGGCGCCACGACCAGTAGTGTCTGGGCGCAACAGGCTGCGCCAGCGCCTGCCGCCGCGCCCACCGCCGCCGCACCTGCGGCCGCTGCGGCGAAACCTGCAGCTGCGCCAGTGAAAGGTTTCACGCCGCCAGCATCGAGCAGTGGCCAGACCATCGATTCCATCGCCGTCGTCGTCAATGACGATGTGATCACGCGCAATGAAGTGGCGGCGCGCATCAAGAGCGTGGAGCAGCGCATGAAGGCGCAGAACGTGCCCTTGCCCGATCCTGCCGACTTGCGCCGTCAATTGCTGGAGCGCATGATTGTTGAGCGCGCACAGATGCAGCTGGCCAAGGAAATGGGCGTGCGCGTCGATGACCAGACCCTCGACCGTGCGATTGGCCGTATTGCTGAACAGCAAAAGATGACGGTGCAGGACTTGCGCAACCAGATGGAAAAAGAAGGCACGCCATTTGCAACCTTCCGCGAAGAAATCCGCGATGAAATCATCATGCAGCGCCTGCGCGAACATGAAGTCGACGCCAAGATCCAGATCTCGGACTCCGAGGTCGACAACTTCCTGGAAGCGGAAAAAGCGGCGGCCAGCGAACAGGTTGAACTGAACCTGGCGCAGATTCTCGTGCGCATCCCGGAAAATTCCAGCCCGGAACAGATCGCCGCGCGCCGCGCGCGTGCCGAAGAAGTCAGCCGCCAGCTGCGCACGGGCGCCGATTTCGCCAAGATGGCCGCCACGTATTCCGACGCCAGCGATGCGCTGAGCGGCGGCGATATCGGCTGGCGCAATAGCGACCGCCTGCCGCCCCTGTTTACGGAACAGCTGCTGAAACTGAAACCGGGCCAGATCACGCCCATCATCAAGAGCAACACGGGCTTCCATATCCTGAAACTGGTGGACCGCCGCAGCGCCGCCGAGGCGCAAGCCGTGGCCGCCGTGCAGCAGACGCATGCGCGCCACATCCTGCTGAAAGTGACCCCGACCCTGTCGGCCGCCGAAGCCAAGCGCAAGCTGGCCGAATTGAAGGAGCGTCTCGACAACAAGGCGGCCAAGTTTGAAGACCTGGCCCGCTTGTTCTCGAACGACGGCTCGGCTGCCAAGGGCGGCGACCTGGGCTGGCTGTATCCTGGCGATACCGTGCCGGAATTCGAAGCGGCGATGAATGCGCTGAAACCGGGCGAAGTGAGCCAGCCGATCGAATCGAGTTTTGGTTTCCACTTGATCGAAGTGCTGGAACGCAAGAGCGATGACGTCTCGAAAGAGAAGCAGCGCAGTGCTGCGCGCAATGCCTTGCGCGAGCGCAAGCTGGAAGAAGCGACGGAAAACTGGGCGCGCGAAGTGCGCGACCGCGCCTACGTCGAATTCCGTCCGGAAGACCAGTGATTGTGACCGTTTGCGCATGAGTACCCAGACTGCACCACACCGTCCCGCCATCGCCATCACCTGTGGCGAGCCGGCGGGTGTCGGCCCGGAAATTTCCATCCGCGCCGCCTGGGCCATGCGCCACGAGGTCAATTGCATCCTGCTGGGCGACGCCGCCTTCCTCGCGCTGACGGCCAGCCTGATCGATCCGGAGATCCGCCTGGCCGCATTGTCGCTGCAAGCCGTGCGCAACAGCGGCTTGCCGCAATTCGGCCCCGGCCGCCTGGCCGTGATCGACATCCCCACCGTGAACAATGTCATCCCTGGCGTACTCGACAAGGATAACGGGCGCGCCGTGCTCGATACCCTGGACGCGGCCGTGGAAGGCATCAAGGCGGGCTGGTTCGGCGCCATGGTCACGGCGCCCTTGCAAAAGAGCACGATCAATGACGCCGGCGTGGCGTTTTCCGGCCACACGGAATACCTGGCGGAAAAAACCGGCACGCCGCAAGTGGTCATGATGCTGGCCGGCGAACCCGGCCATGGCGAACCGACCCTGCGCGTGGCGCTGGCCACCACGCATCTGCCATTGAAGGACGTGTCCGCCGCCATCACGCCAGCCAGCCTGGCGACGACGCTGGACATCCTCCAGGCGGACCTGCAGCGCAAATTCGGCATCGCCGCGCCGCGCATCCTGGTCACCGGCCTGAACCCGCATGCGGGCGAGGGCGGCTATCTGGGACGCGAGGAAATCGATGTCATCGCTCCCGCGATTGCCGCGGCGCAAGCGCGTGGCATCGATGCGCGCGGGCCATATCCGGCCGATACCCTGTTCCAGCATAAATACCTGGCGGACGCCGACTGCGTGCTGGCCATGTACCACGACCAGGGCCTGCCCGTGCTGAAATACGCGACCTTCGGGCGCGGCATCAATATCACCCTGGGCTTGCCGCTGATACGCACCTCGGTCGACCACGGCACGGCGCTGGACCTGGCCGCGCAAGGGCTGGGCCTGGCTGACGACCACAGCATGCGGCACGCCCTGCAAACGGCGCTCGACATGCTGCGCGCCAGCACCCCGACCAGAGCATAGGGCGCAGGTCGGGTTAGCCGGTACGGCGTAACCCGACGCTGCCTGCCCAACCGATTCCGCCGGCCTGTGCCGGCTTTACCGCATTAATAGAAAACACATTATGAAACACGTTGCCCGTAAACGCTTTGGCCAGAACTTCCTGCATGACCGCTTCGTCCTCGACGACATCACGGCCGCCATCGGGCCGCAGCCGGACGATGCCATGGTCGAGATCGGCCCCGGCCTGGGCGCCATGACGGAGCAGCTGCTGCGCCATCTGAAACAGATGCACGTGGTGGAACTGGACCGCGACCTGATCGTGCGCCTGGAAAAAACGTTTAATCCCGCCAAGCTGACGATCCACTCGGGCGACGCGCTGAAATTCGATTTCGCGCAAATCCCCGTGCCGGCCGGCCAGAAGCTGCGCATCGTGGGTAACTTGCCGTACAACATTTCCAGCCCGCTGCTGTTCCACCTGGCGGACTTCGCGCCACTGGTGCAGGACCAGCATTTCATGCTGCAAAAGGAGGTCGTCGAGCGTATGGTGGCCGAACCGGGCAGCAAGGCCTACGGCCGCTTGTCCGTGATGCTGCAGTGGCGCTATGACATGTCGCTGCTGTTCATCGTGCCGCCGACGGCCTTCGATCCGCCGCCGAAAGTGGAGTCGGCCATCGTGCGCATGATCCCGGTCCACGAGCGCCTGGCCTGCGACCAGGCCACCCTGGAAGCGGTGGTCATGAAGGCCTTCTCGCAACGCCGCAAGGTGATCCGCAATTGCCTGGCCGGGATGTTTACGGAAGAGCAAATCAAGGCGGCCGGCATCGACCCGACATTGCGTCCGGAAACGGTGGGGCTGGAGCAGTATGTAGCTTTGGCGAATTTACTGAAGGCACCGCAGTAATCGCAAAGGCTGGGGTCAGACCCTCTCCACCACCGGCGTCTGAGCAGACGCCGACGTGAGCGGGGGGCTGACCCCGGCAGTGCTGGCTTAACTCAAAACCACTGGTCGACCTGCTGCAAATCCTGCCGCAGCGCTGAAAAGCAATCGTCCACGTGGTGGTTGCGGCTGATTTCATTGCGCCGCATCAAGGCGATCTTGCGCTTGCAAGTGGGCAGGCGCAGGGGCGCCACGTGCAGGTCCTCGTCGTTGAGGAAAGTCGTGTACAGGCTGGGCATGATGCCCACGGCGATGCCGGCGCGCACCACGCCGTACAGCGATTCGCTGTGGATCATCTGGTACAGGCTCGACGGACTCAAGCCATGCTGGCGCAGCGCGCTGGAGGCGAATTCCCAGATGCTGCCCTTGGTAAACACGACGATTTCCTGTCCCGCCAGCTGTTCCCAGCGCACTTGCTTCAGCGGCGCCAGCGCATGGCGTCCCGCCGTCACCAGTACCAGTTCGTCCTCGAACAGGCCGACGCTTTCCAGCGACACGGAACCGGGCACGTCAATGCCCACGCAAAAGTCCAGCTGGCCCGAATGCAGGGCGTGCAGCAAGCCATCGTTGGGCATGTCGGACAGGACGATTTCCACTTCATCGCCATGCTGTTCGCTGTAGCGGGCCACCACGGCCGCCGTCATGGCCATGGCCGACGGGATGGCGCCGATGCGGATGCGGTGGCGTCCGCTGCCGATGGCGCGCTGGATATCGGCAAAGGTATTGCTCGCCGTATTGAGCAAATGCGTCGCGTAGTCGAGCGCCAGCTTGCCTTCGCGCGTCAGCTCCAGCTGGTGGGTTGTGCGGTTAAACAACTTTTTTCCCAATTGATTTTCCAGCAGCTTGATCGAGGCGCTGAGCGCCGGCTGGGTCACGCACAATTCTTGTGCAGCCTTGCTGAAGCTGTTTACCCGGGCTAGGGTGGAAAACGCTTGTAAATGTCGTAAGGAAATTTTCTTGCTCAACTCATGCATGGGTTTGCTTATTAGAAAAAGTAATGGATTTATAAAAATAAACAAATTTTCTTATCCCGCAATTTACCATATTCTGGACTGGTCTTTACTTGTCTTGAAGGCAACAATTTTCAGGGAAGTGCTTGCCGGGCGGCGCCGGCACACGCGGCAGCCAGCATGCAAGCGACACAAGCGATCAAAAATAATTCCAAAAAAACTCAGGGTTTATTCTTTTTTAGGGCGGCGGCGATGAACAAATGGATGACTGGAACGATGGTGGTAGGGGGCTTGCTGGCGGCGCACGGCGTGGCGCAGGCGCAAAGCAGCGTGCAGGTGTATGGCTTGCTGTCGGCCGGCATCGGCTATGTCTCGGATGAAGGCAAGGGCAGCCGCACGCATGCGTTGAGCGGCACGAACCAGAATCCCCGCATCGGTTTCCGCGGCCAGGAAGACCTGGGCAACGGCACCAAGGCGATCTTCGTGCTGGAAAACGGCTTCAATGTCATGACGGGCACGGCGGCGCAAAGCGGCCGCCTGTTTGGCCGCCAGTCGTACGTGGGCCTGTCCAGCAACGACAAGGGCACCTTGACCCTGGGCCGCCAGTATGAAGCCGTCAAAGATCTGCTGGGCCCGGTCGTCATCGCCAGTAACGGCGTGCACATCGGCGACAACGACAATGGCTACAACAATTTGCGCGTGCAAAACGCCGTCAAGTACGTCAGCCCGAACATCAGCAACCTGTCGTTCACGGGCTTGTATGGTTTCAGCGAAAATCCGGAAGATTCCAACCGCAACCGCGTCTACAGCATGGGCGCCGGCTACAAAGTCGATGCCTTCAGCTGGGCCGTCGCGTATACCAAGATGGACCACCCGAATGCCCCGGATGCGCCAAATGGCGCCATCGGCAATGACTATGGCAGTTCTTTGCTGATCTTCAACAAGAGCGCCGTCAGCGGCGCCGGCGTGAATGACCAGGCCATCGCCGGCACGGGAGGCTTTTATAATGTGGGCAGGACCAAGTTCGGCGCGCTGTACACGAACGTGCGCTACCACTACATGGATCAAAGCAATCTGACCCTGCAAAACGTGGATCTGAACATGAACCACAAGCTGACGGAAGCGCTGAACCTGGGCGCATCGTATTTCTTTACCACCGGTAAATATGATGTGGTCAACAAGACGCCGAAATGGCATCAGGTCAACTTCCAGGCCGATTACTTCCTGTCCAAGCGCACCGATGTCGCCATCACCTGGAGCTACCAGAAGGCGGCGGGCGATGCGACGTTTGCCCGCGTGTTCGGCTTCGGCGCCTCGGGCGGCAAGACGCAGAGCGTCCTGATCGTTGGCATGCGACATTATTTCTGATACTGATACATCTTTACAGGCGCTGTCCCCCAGCGCCGCCCCCTGAAAGGAAGCATCTTGAAAAAGCACCTCATGTTGGCGTTGAGCCTAGGCTTGCTGGCTAGCGCCGCCCACGCGGAAAAACGCACGCTGGTTATCTCGGCTTATCCGATTGCCCAGCCCTTGTTCATGAAGTATGTGTACGAGCCGTTCAAGGCCAAATGCGGTTGCGATATCAAGGTGGAAACGGGCAATAACGCGGACCGCATCGCCAAGCTGGTGGTACACAGCAAGAATCCGGTGATCGACCTGGTGCTGCTGTCCGATTCCGGCATGCTGGAAGCGGCGCAGAAAGGCGTCATCCAGCCCATGGATTACGCCAAGCTGAGTAATTACAAGGAGCTGTACGACGTGGCGAAAAACCCCGTCGGCGGCAACTACGCCGTTGGCTACACCCTGTATTCCGTGGGCCTGGTGTACCGCAGCGACAAGATTGCCCCACTGACGTCGTGGAAGGACCTGTGGCGCCCTGAACTGAAAGGCCGCGTCGCCTTCCCTGACGTCAGCACCACGCAGGGCCCGCTGATGCTGCGCATGGCCGATGCGGCCTGGGGCGGCAAGACGGATGACTACGCCACCGGTTTTGCGAAGATCGTCGGCATGAAGGGCAACGTCGTCACTTTCTCGAAAAACAGCGCGCAGCTGGCGGCCCTGTTTGCCCAGGATGAAATCTGGGCCGCGCCCGTGGCGCGCTTTACCTGGTCGCAAATGCTCAAGACGGGTCTGCCCCTGAAATGGAGCATCCCGGCCGAAGGCCAGGCGGCCGGCATGAACGTGATGGGCATCGTCGCCGGTTCGAAGAACGCCGACCTGGCTTACCAGCTGATGGATTTCTGGCTGTCCAAGGAAGTGCAGACGCAGCTGGCCACCAACCTGGTCGATTCGCCCGTCAACAAGGAAGTGCGCCTGTCGACGGCGGCCGCGCAATTCAATACCTATGGCCCTGACCAGATCAATTCGCTCAAATTCGTCAAGCCGGAAACCATCCTCAAGCAGCGCAGCAACTGGATGACGCAGTGGAACAAGGCCATGAGCAAATAGTGGTGACGAGGAGAAAACACCATGTTTGCTGATCCAAAAAAGCGCCTGGGCCTGCTGCTGGTCCTGCCCGCGCTGATCTTTATCGTCGTCTGCTTCCTGTTGCCCGTGCTGGCCTTGCTGGTCGACGCCTTCCGCGTCGGCGACGGCATGCAGTGGGGCTTTGACCGCTTCATTGAATTCTTCTCGCAGGAATTCAACCGCACCATCTTCTGGCGCACCCTGCGCATCGCCGCGCTGGTGACCCTGGCCTCCGTCATCCTCGGCTACCCGGCCGCGCAGGCCGTGGCGCGCGTGTCGCCGAAGTGGCGCGGCCTGGTGGTCGGCATGATGATCCTGCCGCTGATGGTTTCGCCGATCGCGCGTACCTACGCGTGGATCGTGCTGCTGGGCCGTAACGGCGCCGTCAACGCGGCGCTGGTCAACATGGGCTTCACGGAAGAACCGCTGCGCCTGCTGTTCAGCGAGTTCGCCGTGTTTGTCGGCCTGCTGCAACTGCTGCTGCCACTGATGCTGATGTCGCTGGCGGGCGCGCTGGAAAACCTGCCGCGCGACGTGGAACCGGCCGCGGCGACTTTGGGCGCCAATCCATGGCAAGTATTCTGCAAGGTCACCCTGCCGCTGACGCAGGAAGGCCTGGTCGTTGGCGGCACCTTGGTGTTTACGGGCTGCGTGACGGCTTACGTGACGCCGGCCCTGCTGGGCGGCACCAAGGTGCTGATGCTGGAAACCCTGCTGTACCAGAAGGTCAGCGTGGAGAGCGATTTCGGTGCGGCGAATGTCATCGCCGTCATCCTCGTTTGCATGACCCTGCTGGTGAATGCCGGCCTTAAACGTATTTCCTCGAGCCGGAGCTCCGTATGAAAGAAAGCTTGTTCTCGCGTGCCGTCCTGTGGCTGGTGTTTTTGTTCCTGCTGGGGCCTTTCGCCATTGTCGTGCTGGCGGGCTTTTCCGGCGGCGAAACCCTGGCCTTCCCGCCCGAGTCGTATTCGCTGCGCTGGATCATCGAAGTGTGGTCGGCGCCCGAGTTCCGTCGCGCCTTCCAGACCAGCCTGGAAATCGGTCTGATCGCCACCGTCATCGCCCTGGCCCTGGGCATTCCCGTCGCGTATGCGTTTTCGCGCATGCCGCCGCCAGGCATCGGTGCCATCCGTCAGGTACTGACGTCGCCGCTGATCATTCCCGCCATCCTGGTTGGCCTGGGCTTGCTGCACCACCTGGTGCTGACGATTAACGCGCCCGTCTACGCGGGCCTGCTGATCGGCCATATCGCGCTCTTGATTCCGTATTCGGTGCGCGTGGTGTACGCCAGCCTGGTGAATTTGCGCGTGGATATCGAGGATGCCGCCATCACCCTGGGCGCGTCGCGCCTGCGCGCGTTCTTCATGATCGTGCTGCCGAATATCCGCAATGCCGTGATCGCCGCCTTCTTCCTGGCCTTCGTCACCTCGTTCAACCAGGTGCCCGTCTCGCTGTTCCTGACGGGTCCCGGCATCAGCACCTTGCCGATCGAGATGCTGGGCCATATGGAAAACAGTTTTGATCCGTCGATCGCTGCCCTGTCGACCTTGCTGGTCCTGTTCACCATGGCGTTCGTGATGGTGACCGAGAAGGTGCTGGGCATTTCTAAATACATGTAAGAGGCAACACACCATGAGTTATCTGGAACTGCACAAGCTGAACCTCGGCTACGCCAAGAACACGACGTCTGTCAAAGACCTGGACCTGCACGTCGAGCAGGGCGAGCTGATTTCCCTGCTGGGCCCCAGCGGCTGCGGCAAGACCACCACCATGCGCGCCATTGCCGGCCTGATGCCGCTGCAGTCGGGCCGCATCGTGCTCGACGGCCGCGAAATCGGCAAGCTGGCGCCGAATAAACGCAATATCGGCATGGTGTTCCAGTCGTATGCGCTGTTCCCGCACCTGAACGTCTACGACAACATCGCGTTTGGGCTGCGCCTGCGCAAGGTCGCGCCGGCCCTGCTGAAAACCAAGGTGGAAGCGGTGATCGCCGCCGTGGGACTGACGGGGTTTGAAACCCGCTTGCCGGCGCAGATGTCCGGCGGCCAGCAGCAGCGCGTGGCGCTGGCGCGCGCCATCGTCGTCGAACCGGCCCTGCTGCTGCTCGATGAACCGCTGTCGAACCTGGACGCCAAGCTGCGCGTGCAGATGCGCGCCGAACTGCGCCGCATCCAGCGCGAGCTGGGCATCACCATGCTGTACGTCACGCACGACCAGGAAGAAGCGCTGGCCCTGTCTGACCGCATCGTCGTCATGAATGGCGGGCGCATCGAGCAACTGGCCGCGCCGGAAGCCGTCTTCAATACGCCGTCGACGCGCTTTGTTGCCAACTTCATGGGCTTTGAAAACCTGTTCGACTACCGCGACGGCGGCTTGCACCATGCGGGCGCCAGCCTGCCGTACACGGCGCCGGTGAGCAGCGGCACCACGGTGCTGGGCTGGCGTCCGGACAAGGTGCGCGTCTGCGCGGCCGACGACGCGGCGGGCCAGTATCCGGGCACCGTGCTGGCGCGCGGCTTCCTCGGCGACACCGTCGAATACCTGCTGCAAACGCCGCTGGGCCAGGTCAAGGGCATCTGCGCGGCCGGTGGCGCCGCCTGGCGCGAAGGCACGGCTGTCTCGTTCGTGCTGCCGGCCGACAGCGCCCTGTGCTTGGCTGCGTAATTGGCTGCCTAACTTCTACTGGAACCATCATGGACAAGCGTTTGAAAAAGATCTGGCTCGATACCGATCCCGGTTTCGACGACTGGCTGACGATGCTGCTGTTGGGCAGCAACCCCGGCATCGAATGGCTGGGCGTGAGCGTGGTGGCGGGCAATGCGCCCGTCGACATCACCTATGACAACGCCTTGCGCATCAAGGCCCATGATGGCTTGACGGTTCCGATCTACCGCGGCTGCGAAAAGCCGCTGGCCGGCGTCATCGAAACGGCGCAGCGCATCCTCGGCGACAGCGGCATGCCGACGACGGGAGAAATCCTGCCGCCGGGTGCCGCCAGCGACGCTGCCGGTCACGCCGTCGACGCGCTGATCGATGCCGTGCGCGCCCACCCTGGCCAGATCACCATCATGGCCATTGCGCCGATGACCAACCTGGCCACGGCCTTGAGCCGTGCACCGGACATCGCCGAAAAAATCGTCGAAATCATTTTGATGGGCGGCTCGACCGACCAGGGCAACCACACGGCGGCGGCGGAATTCAATATCTATGCCGATCCGGAAGCGGCCGCGCAAGTTTTCCAGGCAGGCATCCCGCTGCGCATGTTCGGCCTGAACCTGTGCCGCCAGCTCCTGGTGACGAACGCCGAAGTGCAGCAGCTGCGCGCCATCGGCACGCCGCGCGCGCAGCGTCTGGCCGGCTACCTGGAAGCGTATGTGCGCATCCGCAGCGCGGACGGTTCCGTGCCCATGCCCATGTACGACCCCGTGGTGGCGTTGTACCTGGAAGCGCCGCAGCTGTTCCAGTTCCAGAGCGCCCACGTGGCCATCGAATTGACGGGCGAACTGACGCGCGGCATGACGGTGTGCGAGTTTCGCGTGCCGCGCCGCGCCCCCATCAACACGCAAGTGGCGATGCTGGCCGATGGCCCGGCCGCCATCGCGCTGCTGATGCAGCGTCTGACGGCCATCCTGCACTGATTTTTAGCGTTTATCCACTAGCGAAGCGAGCTTCATGAGTAACCCTGTCGACACCGTGCCTGCCCTGACGATTGAACAGTTTTTACGCGCCATGCCCAAGGTGGAGCTGCATTGCCATTTGTTCGGCACTGTGCGGCAAGCCACTTTCCGCGCGCTGGCCGCGAAGACGGGCAATGTCGTCACCGCGGAAGAAATCGACGCGTTCTACACGCGCGGCGACAAGCCCGTCGGCGTGCTGCGCGTGCTGCGCGCGCTCGATGCGCACCTGATCGTTTCGCCCACGGACCTGTATTGCCTGGCGTATGAATACCTGGAAGACGCGCATGGGCATGGCGTGCGCTATGCGGAGTTCTTCTGGAACCCGACCGGCACGGTGCGCGTGTCGGGCATCCGCTACGAGTCGGCGCAAGACGCCATCGTCGCCGCCATCCGCGACGCGCAGCGCGACTTCGGCGTGATCGGCCGTTTGATTCCCAGCATCGACCGCGAAGCGAGTCCTGCCGAAGCCGTGCAGATGGTGGAATGGATGAAGGCCTACCGTGCGCCGGAAGTCATCGGCATCGGCATCGACTACCGAGAAAACGACCGTCCGCCCGAGCTGTTCATCGACGCCTACCGCGCCGCGCGCGCCGCCGGCTTCAAATGCACGGCGCATGCCGGTGAATTCGGCATGCCTTGGATGAACGTGGAGACGGCCATCGAGCAGCTGCAGGTGGACCGGGTCGACCACGGCTACACCATCGTCGACAATCCGGCCCTGGCGCAGCGCTGCGTGGAACGCGGCCTGGTGTTTACCGTGGTGCCAACCAATTCCTATTATCTGCGCACCCTGGCGCCCGGGCGCTGGGCCCTGGACCACCCGATCCGCGCCATGGCCAAGCTGGGTCTGAAACTGCATCCGAACACGGACGATCCGACCCTGCACCACGTGACGCCGACGGGCGCCTGGATGATGATGCGCGAATTCGGCTTCGGCCTGGACGACATGCGCGGCTTCATGTTGGATGGCCTGGACGCGGCCTGGATCGACGACAGCGTGCGGCGCGACTGGCGTGCGCAATTTTCGCGCGAATTCGACGCGCTGCGCGCGCGCGTGATCGACGAGTCTTAAGCAGATACGGGAGGCACGGCCAGCAGCAAGGATGGAAACGCCCGCTGCGGGCAGCTTTGGCGCTCGCATACCTTGCAGCCCGTGCCGATCGGCGTGGCGCTGGTGGGGTCGTGCAAGTCGAGTCCCTTCGAATAGATCAGCCGGTGCGCCTGCGAGATGTCGCAGCCCAGCGCCACGGCAAAGGTTTTCCCCGGTGCCCTGAAACCCGGCGACGCCGTGCTGACCTGGCGCGCGATCCACAGATAGGTGCAGCCGTCCGGCATGCTGGCCACTTGCGTGAGCACCTGGCCCGGGTGGCTGAAGGCATCGTAGACGATCCACAGCGGACAGGTGCCGCCCACCCTGGAAAAGTGAAAGTCCGTGGCCGACTGGCGCTTCGAGACATTGCCGGCGCGGTCGACACGCACGAAGAAAAACGGCAGCCCCGCCGCCTCGGGGCGTTGCATGGTGCTCAGGCGGTGGCATACGGCTTCGAAACCCACGCCGAACTGGTGCGCCAGGCGCTCGATATCGTAGGCGCGCGTTTCCGCCGCCTGCAGGAAGCGTTGATACGGCATCAGCAAAGCGCCGGCAAAATAATTGGAAAACGCCAGGCGCGCGCCCGTTTGCGCGGCCGGGCCGGAGAGTCCCGCCGCCAGCACCAGGGCATCGATCAGGTCGCTGTGTTCGAGCAGGCTGATTTGCGCCGCCATCTGGAAGGCGCGCTGGCCGCCCGTCAGGGTGTCGGGCAGCCACAAAATCTGTTGCTGGGCGTCGTAGCGGTGCTTGCGCACCATGCCCGCGTCGCCGTCGGACAGGCGCACTTCGATGCCGTGGCGCTCCAGCAAGCGGCCTTGCAGCGCGTCGAGCGTACGCAGGGCGGGATCGAACTCGCCCGCCACCAGTTCCGCCGCCCGGTCCAGTTCATCGATGTAGTTTTGCCGCCGGTTCAGGTATTCGCGCACTTCCTCGTCCGTGGACGGCGCCGCCGAACTGGCGCCGCGGCTGCCGTCGTCGAGGCGGGCCGCCAGGGTATCGGCCCGTTCCGCCATCACCCGGTAGCGCCGCTGCAGCAACAGGATCGAACGCGCCAATTCCGGCATGTTTTCCACCAGCATTTTCAATTCCGCCATCGAGGTGGGCGGCGCATCGGGCAATTCGCCGAATACATCGCGCACGTCTGCCACCAGGCTGGCACTGTCGTGCTCGGAAAAGATCTGCGGGTCGACTCCCAGTACCGTGCCGATGCGCAAGAGGATCGGCACCGTCAGCGGGCGCTGGTTGCGTTCCATCTGGTTCAGGTAGCTGGGCGATATACCCAGGGATTTGGCCAGCGCCACCTGCGTCATGCGCCGTTCCTCGCGCAGGCGCTGCAGGCGCACGCCCATGAAAACCTTCGCCATCGCGCTTCTCCTTGCCTGGTTTGTGGAATCTGCAAATTTACAATATTTGCAGATTAACAGATTCAGCTTTGCATTATCTCGCATTTTCACGCCTTGTTCGCGGCGGCGATTGTGCGAATAATGCAAACAGACTTATACCCACACCAGGAGACACCGAGTGACCACGCAAACTGCAATTCCGACCGTTCCCCTCTTGATCAACGGTGAATGGGTTGAATCCCGTACCACCGTCTGGCGCGATGTCGTCAACCCCGCCACGCAGGAAGTATTGGCCCGCGTACCGTTCGCCACGCCGGACGAAGTCAACGCGGCCATTGCCTCGGCCCAGCGCGCGTTCAAAACCTGGCGCAAGACGCCGATCGGCGCGCGCGCCCGCATTTTTCTCAAACTCCAGCAGTTGATCCGCGAAAACATGGCCGACCTGGCCGCGACGCTCACCATGGAACAGGGCAAGACCCTGCTTGACGCGGAAGGCGACGTCTTCCGTGGCCTGGAAGTGGTGGAGCACGCGGCCAATATCGGCACCCTGCAGATGGGTGAATATGCGCAAAACGTGGCCGGCGGCGTCGATACCTACAGCGTGATGCAGCCGCTGGGTGTGTGCGCCGGCATCACCCCGTTCAACTTCCCCGCCATGATCCCCCTGTGGATGTTTCCGATGGCGATTGCCTGCGGCAACACCTTCGTCTTGAAGCCATCGGAGCAGGATCCGCTGGTGACGGAAAAACTCGTGCGCCTGGCCTTGCAGGCGGGTATTCCTGCCGGCGTGCTGAACGTGATCCACGGCGGCGAGGACGTGGTCAACGCCCTGTGCGACCATCCGGACATCAAGGCCATCTCGTTCGTCGGTTCGAGCAAGGTGGGCACGCATGTGTACCAGCGCGCCAGCCTGAACGGCAAGCGCGCGCAATGCATGATGGGCGCCAAGAACCACGCCGTGGTGCTGCCGGATGCCAATAAAGAACAAACCCTGAACCAGTTGCTGGGCGCGGGCTTCGGTGCCGCCGGCCAGCGCTGCATGGCCGCCTCGGTCGCCGTGCTGGTGGGCGAGGCGCGCGACTGGCTGCCGGAGCTGGCGGCCAAGGCGCAAGGCTTGACGGTGGGCGCGGGCAAGGACAATCCTGACCTGGGACCCGTGATTTCGTGTGCGGCCAAGGAACGCGTATTCAGCCTGGTCGCCAAAGGCATCGAACAGGGCGCCGTGCTGACCCTCGATGGCCGCGACGTCAAGGTCGATGGCTATCCGAACGGCAACTTCGTCGGGCCGACGATTCTGTCTGGCGTGAAACCCGGCATGGTCGTGTACGACCAGGAAATCTTTGGCCCCGTGCTGATCGTCGTCGAAGTCGACACTTTGGATGAAGCGATTGCCCTCGTGAACGCGAATCCGAACGGCAATGGCACGGCGCTGTTTACGCAAAGCGGCGCGGCCGCGCGCTACTTCCAGGAAGAAATCGACGTGGGCCAGGTCGGCATCAACGTGCCCATTCCCGTGCCTGTCCCGCTGTTCAGCTTTACGGGTTCGCGCGGTTCCAAGCTGGGCGACCTTGGCCCGTTCGGCAAGCAGGTCGTGCTGTTCTACACGCAGACGCAGACGATTACCCAGCGCTGGTTCACGGACGCGGCTTCGGTGGGCAAGGTCAACACCACCATCAGCCTCAAATAAGGAGCTGGCATGGACTTTGAACTGAGCGACGAGCAGCGCGAGTTCCAGCAGGCGGCGCGCGCGTTTGCCGAAGGCGAACTGGCGCCGCACGCGGCGCATTGGGATGCGGAATCGATCTTCCCGGTGGAAACCATCGCCAAGGCGGGCGAGATGGGCTTTTGCGGCCTGTACACGCCGCAGCGCTGGGGCGGCCTGGGCCTGTCGCGCCAGGACGCGGCCATCGTCTTCGAGGAGCTGGCCGGCGGCTGCACCTCGACCACGGCCTACATCACCATCCACAACATGGCCACCTGGATGCTGTCGCGCTGGGGCCAGGAAGCCCTGTGCGACGAATGGGTGCCAGCCCTGGCGGCCGGCCAGAAGCTGGCCAGCTATTGCCTGACGGAACCGCAATCGGGTTCCGACGCGGCTTCCTTGCGCACCAAAGCCGTCAGGGATGGCGACTTTTACGTTCTCGACGGCACCAAGGCCTTCATTTCCGGCGCGGGCCAGACGGACATGCTGATCGTCATGGCGAGGACCGGCGGCGAGGGCGCGGCCGGCATTTCCGCCTTTGCCGTGCCGGCCAACCTGCCTGGCATCGTGTATGGCAAGAAGGAAGAAAAGATGGGCTGGAACAGCCAGCCCACGCGCATCATCAGCTTCGACCAGGTGAAAGTGCCGGCGGCCAACCTGCTGGGCGCGGAAGGCGAAGGCTTTGCCATTGCCATGAAGGGCATCGACGGCGGACGCATCAATATCGCCGTGTGTTCGGTGGGCACGGCGCAGGCGGCCCTCACGCGGGCGCAGGCGTACATGAAGGAACGCACGCAGTTTGGCCGCGAGCTGGCGCAATTCCAGGCCTTGCAATTCAAGCTGGCCGACATGCTGACGGAACTGGTGGCGGCGCGCCAGATGGTGCGCCTGGCGGCCTGGAAACTCGACCAGGAAAGCCCGGACGCCACGGCCTACTGCGCCATGGCAAAACGTTTTGCCACGGATGTGGGTTTTAATGTCGCCAACGATGCGCTGCAGCTGCATGGCGGCTACGGCTACATCCGCGAGTATCCGCTCGAGCGCCATGTGCGCGACACGCGGGTACATCAAATCCTGGAAGGGACGAATGAAATCATGCGCCTGATCGTCGCGCGAGCGATTCTGAAAGACGGCGCCACGGAGACCTTGCGATGACTAAAGTGTATACAAATTTGCTGCTGGAACGCCGCGGCCACACGGCCCTGGTGACTCTCGACAATCCGCCCGCCCATACATGGACCCTGGCCAGCCTGCGCGCCCTGAAGGAACTGGTGGCCGACCTGAACGCTGACGCCGACGTGTACGCGCTGGTAATCACGGGCGGCGGCGCCAAGTTCTTCTCGGCCGGCGCCGACCTGAAAGTGTTCGCCGATGGCGACAAGGACATGGCCTTCAATATGGCGGCCGCCTTTGGCGAAGCGTTCGAGGCGTTGTCCGCGTTTCGCGGCGTCAGCATTGCCGCCATCAATGGCTATGCCATGGGCGGCGGGCTCGAATGCGCGCTGGCGTGCGATATCCGCATCGCCGAGGAACATGCGCAGATGGCCTTGCCGGAAGCGTCCGTCGGCTTGCTGCCGTGCGCGGGCGGCACGCAGCACTTGCCGTGGCTGGTGGGTGAAGGCTGGGCCAAGCGCATGATTTTGTGCGGCGAGCGGGTCGATGCTGCCAAGGCCCTGGCCATCGGCCTGGTCGAGGAAGTCGTGCCGACCGGCAAGGGAGCGGCCACGGCGCTGGCCCTGGCCGCCAAGGTGGCGCGCCAGAGCCCCAGCAGCGTGACGGCGTGCAAGACCCTGATCCAGGGGGCGCGCAGCCATCCGCTCGTCAATTCCCTGCCCGACGAGCGCACCTTGTTCCTGGGTCTGTTCGACACGCAGGACCAGAAAGAAGGCGTGCAAGCGTTCCTGGAAAAACGTCCGGCGGAGTGGCGCAATGGCTGAAATCTTGGCTGAAATCCTGGCTGAAAGCACCCTGATTGATGCGGTGAAGATCGAAGAGCGCGACTGTCCCGGCGGCATGAAGCTGGGCGTCATCACGCTCGATGCGCCCAAATCCCTGCATGCGCTGACCCTGGAGATGATACGCGCCATCGATGGCGCCCTCGTGCGCTGGGCCGATGACGCCGCCGTCGCCTGCGTGGTGCTGCAATCGTCGAGCGACAAGGCCTTTTGCGCGGGCGGCGACGTGCGCAGCCTGCGCACGGCCGTGGCCGAACAAGCGGGCGTGGTGCCGAATCCGCAGGCGCTGGCTTTCTTTGCCGAAGAGTACCGGCTCGACCACCGCATCCATACGTATGCGAAACCGCTGCTGGTGTGGGGCGGCGGCATTGTCATGGGCGGCGGCCTGGGCCTGATGGCGGGCGCCAGCCACCGCGTGGTGACGGAAAGCACGCGCATCGCCATGCCGGAAATTACCATCGGCCTGTTCCCCGACGTGGGCGGCAGCTGGTTCCTGGGCCGCATGCCGGGCCGCAGCGGCCTGTTCCTGGGCTTGACGGGGGCGCCGATGAACGCGGCCGACGCCTTGTACACGGGTCTCGGTGACTATTTCCTGCGCCAGGAGGAGCGCGCCATGGTGCTCGACGCGCTGGCGCTGGCGCAATGGCAGGCCAGTGCGCAGGCAAACAGCGAGCAGCTGGACCGCTTGCTGCGCGGCTTCTCGGCGCCAGCCACGTCCTTGCCCGCCTCGGAGGTGCGCGCCAACTTCGACGCCATCGCCGTGCTGACGCAAGCGCCCACCTTGCAGGAAGTGGTGGCTGCCATTGCCGCGTATGACGGCGATTCGGTGTGGCTGCAAAAGGCGGCTCACTCGCTGGCCAAAGGTGCGCCTACTTCGGCTGCTTTGGTATGGGCCATGCGCGAGCGCACGCGGCACATGAGCCTGGCGCAGGTGTTCCAGCTGGAACTCATCGTGGCCGTGCAGTGCTGTGCCCATGCGGACTTCAGCGAAGGCGTGCGCGCCTTGCTGATCGACAAGGACAACGCGCCGCAGTGGCAGCCAGCCAGCCTGGCCGACGTCAGGGACGCGTATCTGAATGAATACTTCACGGCGCCGTGGACACAGCATCCATTGGCCGATTTACCCATTTAAACTTTAAGTAGTGCATAAAAATGCTCAGGGCTAGGCGCCTTGCCGAAGGCAGTACGACTAGTACGACGAGGCAAGGCAACAACGCCATGGGCTTTTTTAGGCGCTACAGGAGACATACATGCAACATATCGCTTTTATCGGCCTGGGCAACATGGGCGCGCCGATGGCCCGCAACCTGGTGGCCGCCGGCTTCCACGTGTCCGTCTTCGACCTGGCGCCAGCTGCCGTGGCATCGCTCGTTGAAGCGGGCGCCACGGCGGCTGCATCGGCCAGCGCGGCCGTGCAGACGGCCGACGCCGTCATCACCATGCTGCCTGCCAACAAGCATGTGCAGGAACTGTACCTGGCGACCGGCGGCGTGCTCGACTCGGCCAAGCCGGGCACCCTGTTCATCGATTGCAGCACCATCGCCGCCGATGTGGCGCGGCAAGTGGCGCAAGCGGCTGGCGAGCGGGGCTTTGCCATGATCGATGCGCCCGTTTCGGGTGGCACGGCGGGCGCCGCGGCCGGTACGCTGACGTTCATCGTCGGTGGTAGCGAAGCGGCCTTGCAGCAGGCGCGGCCATTGCTGGAAAAAATGGGCAAGAACATTTTCCATGCAGGTGAGGCGGGGGCGGGCCAGGTGGCGAAGATTTGCAACAACATGCTGCTGGGGATCTTGATGGCAGGCACTGCCGAAGCACTGAACCTGGGCGTGGCGCATGGCCTTGATCCGAAAGTGCTGTCCGACATCATGGCCAAGAGCTCGGGCCGCAACTGGACCCTGGAAGTGTACAACCCGTGGCCCGGCGTCATGGACGGCACGCCTGCTTCGCGCAACTATAGCGGCGGCTTCGGCACGGCGCTGATGCTGAAAGACCTGGGCCTGGCGCAGCAATCGGCGCTGTCGGCAAATGCGCCCACCCCCCTGGGTGGCCTGGTGCGCCAGATGTACCAGATGCATGCGCAAGCCGGTTATGCGCAGCAGGATTTCTCCAGCATCGTGCAGATGCTGCAGCCGGGATTGCAGAAACCTGCCGCCTGAGGAATTTTGGGCAAAAAAAAGCCCGCTGGTAAAAGCGGGCTAAATCCAATTCTTGGAAGAGTTGGAGGAGACAGATGCATTATGCTGCATCGCCACATATAACTCCAATTTATCTTTGAAATATCAATTATAGATTTTCATGATATCTCTTCCCGGCAGCCGCGCTGCGGCTGCCGGCGCCATGCTTGGCTTAGTTTTTGGTGGCTGGATTGCAGACGACTTGCACGGTCGTGACGTTGGCTTCGCCCATGGTGCCGGTACCCGTGCCTGGCACCACGCTGCAAGTCAGGCCGGTTGGCTGGGTGAGCACGCTGATGCCATAACTGGTGCCATCGGCAACCGTGCCGTTCAGGGTGAACGTCTTGCTATCCTTGGTGATCGGCGTTTGCGTGTTGCCGTTAATCAGTACCAGGTTGTCCGCCGTCAGCCCGGTAATCGTGCCGCCCAGGGTGTAGGCGTTCTGGCCACACGTCACGATAGCGTCGATGCTCACGTAGTGGCCGGCCGAACCGGAGCCGCCGTTGATGGTGCATGTCATGTGGGCCGGCTGTTTCTGGAAGGTGATGTTGTAGTCGGTGCCATAGTCGATACGCTTGGCAAACGTGAAGCTGGTGGCACCGGCGGCAGGCGATACGGTGTCGCCGCCATTGGCCAGAACCAGGCCATTATTGTTCAAGCCAACGATGGTGCCGCTGACATCATACGAGGCCTTGCCGCCGCAGGCAGCCAGTCCCAGGGTCAGCAGCAACGCGCCGAGAGGGCGCAGGCAGGATAACTTCATGTATTTCTCCAAAATGGGGTAGTGACAGATTGCAAGGCTTACTGCTGCTGCGGCGTGCAGTTCAGTGTGGCGCCGGTCGTGGCGGCGGAACCCATGGTGCCCACGATATCGTGGCCATCGGCGCTGGCCGAACCGGCGAACCGGCAAGTCAGGCCCGCAGGAGTGGTCAAGATGGAAATATTATAGGGCGCACCGTCAGCGATCGCCGGGAAGGTGTAGCTGGTGCTGCCTTTCAGCGGGCCGGCGCTGTTGCTGCCGATCACCAGGGTCAAGCCTTCGCCAGTCAGGCCCGTGATGGCGCCGCTCAGCGGATAGGTATTGGTTTTGCAAGTGACATAGGCCGTCGTGACGGAGTAGCTCGATGCCTTGCCGCTGCCATTGCTAATCTCGCACACGGCGCCTTTTGGCTGTTCCTTGATGGTGATGTTGTAGCGGTCATCGGTGTTGACCAGCTTGGTGAAATAGAAGCTGGACGCGCCCGATGCGACCGGCAAGCTCTCGTCGCCATTCTGGAGGATCAGGCCATCCTTGAACAAGCCGCTCACCTGGCCGCCCAGGTACAGATTGCCGCCGCTGCCGCCGCAGGCTGCCAGTGTGGCGGCGCAAGCCACCGCCAGCATCGAGCGCAGGTACAAATTTTTCATACATTCTCCAAAACGAATTAGGTAGGGTAGCGCAACACGGACGCTGGCGCCGCATTGGAATGGCGCCTATTTTAGTCTATCTGGCATGCCGATTGATCTTGCCTTGTATCTCCGTGTAACAAATTTTCCTTGAGAAGCGCTGGCCTGGCCCCATTTTGCTAGCGAGCCGCCATGTCGGCGGCGATGATCAGTGCGACAATAGCCTTCCGCCGCGCGCCTTGCCGTGGCACTCTTTTGTGAATCAGCCATGTCTCTTGCTCCTGTCAATACCGCCGTGCCGCCCAAGGCTATCCTGTTCGACCTCGACGATACCCTGTGGCCCATCGCGCCCGTGATCGCCGCCGCCGAAACCTTGCTGCACGACTGGCTGGCCACGCACGCGCCCAAGGTGGCGCAGCAGTTTTCCATCGAGGTGTTGCGCCAGCATCGCCTGGCCATGCTCAATGCGCAGCCGCATTACCATGGCAACCTGATCGAATTGCGCCGCGCCGGCCTGCTATCCGCCTTCGAGGCGGCGGGCGAGGATACGGCACTGGTGGACCAGGCCATTGCCCAGTTCCTGGCCGCGCGCAATCGCGTGCAGCCCTTTGACGACGTGTTGCCCGGCCTGGCCTGGATGGGCCAGCGCATGCTGGTCGGTTCCATCTCGAATGGCAATGCGGATCTAGACATCATCGGCCTGGCGCAGCATTTTAAAGTCTCCATCGCCGCCAGCGATTTCGGCGTCGCCAAGCCCGATGCCAGCATCTTCCTGGCCGCATGCGCGGCGCTGGACGTGGCGCCGAGCGAGGCCGTGTATGTGGGCGATGATTTGTATTTTGACGTGACGGGAGCGCAAGGGGCCGGCATGCGCGCCGTCTGGATGAACCGCAAGGGCAGCGATGCCCACCTGGCGGCCGGCGTGCAGCCCGACGCCATCTGCGCCAACTTTGATGAATTGCTGCTCTGGCTGCGGCAGCAACTGGAAGATTGATCGCCGTGGGCCGGTCGAACGTGCATAATAGAAGCAGTTGACGCACGCTTGGCCACTTTCGTTGCCGCTTGCTTAACAGAATACTGGCTTAACTCTACACACCATGCAACTCGATACCCGTGCCCAAACACTGCTGAAAGCCCTGGTCGAGCGCTATATCGCCGACGGCCTGCCGGTTGGTTCGCGCGCGCTGTCGAAAATTTCCGGCCTCGACCTGTCGCCGGCCACGATCCGCAACATCATGGCCGACCTGGAAGAACTCGGCTATGTGGCCAGCCCGCATACCTCGGCAGGACGCATCCCCACGCCGCGCGGCTACCGCATCTTTGTCGACACCTTGCTCACCGTCAAGCATCTGGACGAGCATATGGTGGAGTCGCGCATGCGCCTGCAGACGCCGCAGCCGCAGCGCACCATCGCCAATGCGGCGCAGATGCTGTCATCGCTGTCGCAATTTGCCGGCGTCGTGCTCAGCCCGCGCCGCGAATCCGTGTTCCAGCAAATTGAATTTCTGCGCCTGTCGGAAAAGCGCATCCTGCTGGTCATCGTTGCCCCGGGCGGCGACGTGCAGAACCGTTTATTGCTGACGGAAGCGGACTACACGCCCGCGCAACTGGTGCAATCGGCCAACTACATCAACCAGAATTATGGCGGCCTGTCGTTCGACGCCGTGCGCGTGCGCCTGCAGGGCGAGCTGCGCCAGTTGCGCGACGACATGGGCAGCCTGATGCAGGCGGCCGTGGAAGCGGGCAGCGAAGCGATGGCCGACCACAGCGACGACATGGTGATTTCAGGCGAGCGCAACCTGCTTAGCGTGAGCGATTTGTCATCAAACATGAGTTCGCTGCGCCAGATGTTCGACATGTTCGAGCAAAAGACGGGACTGATGCAGCTGCTCGACGTGTCGAGCAAGGCGACGGGCGTGCAGATTTTCATCGGCGGCGAATCGAACCTGGTGCCGATGGATGAAATGAGCGTGGTGACGGCGCCGTATGAAGTCAACGGCAAGATCGTGGGCACCCTGGGAGTGATCGGACCGACGCGCATGGCCTACGAGCGCGTCATTCCGATTGTCGATATCACGGCAAAACTATTGTCCAACGCGCTCAGCCAGCACTAGGCGCTGCAGCGGCGGATGGATGGTTTTGAAGACCATGCCAGCCGCTCCCTGGTGGAAACGGCCGGCATGCGTCAGGCGGTTTTGTGCGGGCAAGCCGTCTTGATGCAGTTGCCATAAATGGCCAGCGCGTGTTCGGCGATCTTGAAGCCGCGCTCTTCCGCTACTTTTTGCTGGCGGATTTCGATGTCTTCGTCGAAGAACTCTTCGACCCGGCCACAATCGAGGCACACCAGATGGTCGTGGTGGGAACCTTCATTGAGTTCGAAAATCGCCTTGCCGGTTTCAAAATGGTTGCGGTTAAGCAAGCCGGCTTGTTCGAATTGCGTCAGGACACGGTAGACAGTTGCCAAACCGACATCCATATTGTCGGCCAGCAGAATTTTGTACACGTCTTCCGCTGTCAGGTGGCGTACCGGGCTACTCTGGAAGATATCGAGTATCTTCAGCCGTGGCAGGGTGGCTTTCAGGCCGCTTGCCTTGAGATCACTAGGATTGTTACTCATGTTTGTTGCTCGTATGTGGGTCAGGTGCTTTATCATATAGCGTTTTAGCGGGGAGTGCCAAAATATGCATTTTTTGGCGGGCCGGTCACTCCTGGCGTTTTGTTCATCAAATTGAGGTCATTTATGCGCGTAACACCGGCTGTATTGCCATCTCTCTGGCAGCGTCTTTCATTTCGAGCCCCAGTCGTGGCAGGCATGGTCTGTGTCGCGCTGGCTTTCTCCGGCTGTGCCAGCCGTGGCATCCTCGGCGAAAAGCCGGCCATCACCCAGAAAGAGGGCACGGAAGTCGTGCCAGAAAAAGGTGCGCAGACCACCACGGTGACGCCGCTGCAGAAATTCATGTGGTTTTTCTCGCCGTATCGCCCTGACATTCAACAAGGCAACTTTATCTCCGAAGAGATGCTGGCCCAGTTGAAAGTCGGCATGACGCGCGACCAGGTCCGTTTCATCCTCGGCACCGCGCTGCTGACCGATATCTTCCATGCCGACCGCTGGGATTATCCATTCCGCCTGGCCCGCGGCAACGGCGAAACCACCAGCAGCCGCGTCGTCGTGTACTTCGACAAAGAAGGCAAAGTGGA
>RCUS01000352.1_pt1 | contig 32005 bp, 43 predicted proteins | sample 2166221 | NCBI WGS metagenome assembly RCUS01 (sample SAMN09932758, study PRJNA488358) | compost metagenome | isolation source: compost soil in cyclohexanecarboxylic | place: Germany: Experimental Botanical Garden
CTTGCTTTTGGGAACACTTCCTCGGCATTTCCAACCCGAAGCGTACAGGATAGCGGCATTCCTTGCAGCGCTAGCCAGAGTACCCGAGCCGACTCTTGACGGTTGTTACCGTATGTATCATGGCCCATACAAAAGCGGCGCGCCATTCACAGGGGAAGGGCGCGCCGCTTACGGGTCATGGCAACACTCAAGCCTTGTTGTCGAGTGCGACCAGTTGCTCGTCCGTCAACGGCCCCGTGCCGCTGAACTTGTCCAGGAACAGATAGATGACGGGTGTGATGAACAGGGTAATGACTTGCGAGAAGATCAAGCCGCCCACCACGGCCAGGCCCAGCGGCTGGCGCAGTTCGGCACCCGCGCCCAGGCCCAGGGCGATCGGCAAGGCGCCCATCAGGGCCGCCGCCGTGGTCATCATGATGGGGCGGAAACGCAGGATGCACGCCTGGCGGATGGCCTCAGGCGGGCTCATTCCTTCATTGCGCTGCGCATGCAGGGCGAAGTCGATCATCATGATGGCGTTCTTCTTGACGATGCCGATCAGCATCAGAATGCCGATGATGGCGATCATGGTCAGGTCCATATTGAACAGGCGCAGGGTCAGCAGCGCGCCCACGGCCGCCGACGGCAAGCCGGCCAGGATGGTCAGCGGGTGGATGTAGCTTTCGTACAAGACGCCCAGCAGCACATAGATCACGGCCAGCGCGGCGATGATGAGGATGATCTGGCTAGCCTGCGAGCTCTGGAAGACGGCCGCGTCGCCGCCGTAGCGCGTGATGATGGAAGCCGGCAAGTTCATGTCCTTGGACATCACGTCGATCTTGCCCGTGGCGATGCCCAGCGGCACGTCCGGCGCCAGGTTGAAGGCGATCGTTACAGCCTGCAATTGCCCCTGGTGATTCACGGACGTGGGACCGATCGTGCGTTCCACGCGAGCAATACTGGACAATTTGACCAATTCGCCCGACTTGCTGCGCACGGACACGCGCGTGAGCGCATCGTCGTACTGGCGGTCCGCCGTGGCCGCTTCCAGGATCACGTAATAGCTGGCCGCCGAGGAATAAATGGTCGACACCTGGCGTTCGCCAAAGGCGCTGTACAGGGCCGTACGGATGTCGGACATCTGCACACCGAGCAAATTGGCCTTGTCGCGGTCAATTTTCAGCGAGGCTTGCAAACCCTTGATCTGCGAGTCGCTGGTAACGTCGCGGAAGGCGGGATCGGCACGCATGCCGGCAATAAATTTTTCAGCCCAGTCATTCAAGGCGTCGGGACTGACGCTTTGCAAGGTGTACTGGTAGCGGCTCTTGCTCTGGCGCCCGCCCAGCTGCAAGTTTTGCACGGGACGGAAATACACGGCCATGCCGGGCACGGCACTGGTCGCGCGGCGCAGGTTTTCCAGCACCACGGGCATTTTCGGGCGCTCGCTGCGCGGTTTCAAGACCATGAACATGCGGCCCGTATTGCCGCCGCCGACGAAGGAGGTGACGTCCTGCACGCTGGGGTCGGCGCGGATCACCTCGGCCATGCGGTTCTGCAAGGCAAGCAAGGCTTCCGAGGAAATATCTTCCGACGCTTCCGTATTCACCTGGATCTGGCCCAGGTCTTCCTCGGGGAAGAAGCCTTTCGGGATGGTGCTGTACAGGATCACCGTCAGGGCGAAGGTGACGACGGCAACGCCCAGCACCACGTTGCGGTGCGCCAGGGCCTTGTCGAGCATGAACACATAGCCATTGCGCAAGCGCGTAAAGCCCGCTTCGAAATGGCGGCCGATGAAGCTCTTTTCACCATGGCTGGGGTCGCTGTCATTGTGCTCGCGCGAGTCGGCCGGCAGGAAGCGGCTGGCCAGCATCGGCACCAGGGTCAGCGAGACGATGGCCGACACCAGCACGGCCAGCGAGACGACGACGGCGAATTCGTGGAACAGCAGGCCGATGACGCCCGGCATGAAGAAGATGGGGATGAACACGGCAACCAGCGAGACGGAGATCGAAATGATGGTAAAGCCCATCTCTTTCGCCCCGTCCAGGGAGGCGCGGATGGGCTTCTTGCCCATCTCGATATGCCGCACGATGTTTTCCAGCACCACGATGGCATCGTCGACCACCAGGCCCACGGCCAGGGTAATGCCCAGCAGGGACACATTGTCGAGGCTGTAGCCGAGCCAGTACAGCAGGGCCAGCGCGCCCAGCAGGGAGATGGGCATGGTCACGGCCGGAATGAAGGTGGCAGCCGCGCGGTGCAGGAACAGGAAGATCACCAGCACCACCAGCACCACCGTCAGGGCCAGGGTCAGGTTGACATCGTGGATGGCTTCGCGGATCGACAGCGAGCGGTCATTGACCAGGCTGATCTGTATCGACTGGGGCAGTTGTTCCTTGAAGCCGGGCAGCAAACGGCGCACGCCATCGACCACTTGCACGGTGTTGGCGTCCGGCTGACGCTGCACCATCAGGCTGATCGAGCGCTCGCCATTGAAACTGCCGGCCGCCTTGATCGATTGGAAACTGTCTTCGACCTCGGCAACTTCCTTCAGGCGCACGGGCTGGCCATTGCGCGTGGCGACGATCAGCTCGGCAAAGTCGGCCGCCTTCATCATCTGCGGATTGCCCTGGATGGTCAGCGTCTGGCTGGGGCCGTCAAGAATGCCCAGCGGCGAATTCGTGTTCGACGTGCGCAGCGCCGTGGCCAGCTCGTCCATCGTCAGGTTGCGCGCATTCATCAGGTCGGCACGGGCGCGCACGCGCACGGCAAAGCGCTTCTGGCCATTGACGATGACCTGGGCCACGCCAGGCAAAGTCGACAGGCTCGGGGCGATCAGGTTTTCCGCGTAATCGTTGAGGTCCGACAAGTTCAAAGATGGCGAGGTCAACTGGATGAACAGCACCGGCGCGTCGGCCGGATTGACCTTGCGGTAGGACGGCAAGTCCGTCATTTCCGTGGGCAACTGGCGCTGCGCGCGCAGCAGAGCCGCCTGCACGTCGACGGCCGCTTCATTGACATTGATGCTGGCGTCAAATTCGAGGGTCAGCGAGGTGTTGCCCAGCGTACTAGTGGAGGTGATCAGGCTGAGGCCGGAGATGGTGGAAAACTGCTTTTCCAGCGGCAAGGCCACCGAGGACGCCATGGTTTCCGGGCTGGCGCCAGCCAGGTCGGCGCTGACGTTGATGACGGGCGTGTTATAGCTCGGCAAGGCCGCCACGGGAATCTGCAGATAGGCCAGCACGCCGGCCAGGATGATGGAGAGGGACAGCAGCACCACCATGGTGGGGCGGCGGATGCTCAGTTCGGACAGGTTCATGCTGGCTTGCCCTGCGCTGCGGCGGCGCCATCGGCGGCCTTGTGTTTGTCCGCCAGGCGCACCTTGCTGCCCGGACGCAGGTTTTGCTTGCCATCGACGATGACTTGCTCATCGCCGTTCAAGCCCGTGACGACGGCATTCGGCCCGAACGCGTACACGCGGGCGATCTTGCGCATCTTCGCCGTGTTGTCCGCTTCCATCGAGTAGACGAAAATGCCGGTGGTATTGGTGATGATGGCGTTTTGCGGGATGACCAGCGCATCCTTGAGGGTGCGCACGGTCAGCTGCGTATTCACATATTGGCCAGGCCACAAGTCGGTGCCGCCATTATTGAAACGCGCCTTGACCTTGATCACGCCCGTGGTGGGATCGACAGCGTTGTCGATGAAACTCAGCTTGCCGTCGAGCTGCTTGCCGCCAGCGTCTGCCAGCAATGCCGTGACGGGCACCTCGCCCGCCTTTTGCGCCGCCAGCAAGGCCGACAAGCTGCTTTCCGGCAAGGTGAACGCCACGTCGATCGGGTCGAGCTGGGTGATGCTGGTGAGCGACGTGGTCGGCTGCACGAGACTGCCCGCGTAGACACTGATGGCCCCCACCCTGCCCCCTTGCGGCGCGCGCAGGACGGTGTAGCTGGAATCGACCTGGGCCGCACGCAATGCAGCCTGGTCGGCGGCCAGCAGGGCACGCGCCGCGTCGAGCTGGCTTTGCAGGGTATCGACGGCGCCCTGGGCGATGAAATTCTTGCTCAGCAAATCCTGGTTGCGCTTGAGCTGGCGCTCCAGATCGGCCACCGAGGCGCGGTCGCGCAACACTTGCGCCTGCGCCTTGTCCACATTCGCGTGTTCGCTGCGCGCGTCCAGCGTGAACATCAGCTCGCCCTGCTTGACGAACTGGCCTTCGCGGATATGTACCTTGGTGATCGTGCTGGTGGTCTGCGGGTGCAAATCAACGCTGCTGATCGGCGTCACGCTGCCGTTCGCTTGCAGCAGCATCGGCACATCCTGGCGCAGCGGCTTGATGACGCTGACGGTGGTGGGCGCCTGCATGCCGCCCTTGCCTCCTTTGCCATCCTGGCCAGCGGCAGACCCGGCGGACTGATGATTGAAATACCAGATACCGCCGCCGATACACAGGGCCGCACCCACCACGATTGCCAGGCTAGTCTTTTTCATTGTTCTGTCACGCTGTCGCAGCGCAGGGCTGCAGGTTGAATGTAGTTGCCAGAGGGCATAAAGCGCAATATTGTCGCATGGAAATGCTCACTTTCCAGCGTAATACTCTGGCACGATGAGGGTGACTTCCAGTCCACCCTCGGCATGGTTTGCCAGCAAGACCGTGGCGCCATGCTGCTCGGCGATATTGCGCGCGATCGTCAGGCCCAGGCCGGTGCCGCCCGATTCGCGCGAACGCGAAGTCTCGATGCGGTAGAACGGCTCGAACACTTTCGCCAGCTGGTCCGGCGCAATCCCGGGACCGCCATCGCGGATGCGGATACGTGCCGCGCCGGCAATGCGCTCGACGGTCACCTGCGCGTACGCGCCATATTTGACGGCGTTGTCGATCAGGTTCACCAGGCAGCGGCGCATGGCGATCGGGCGCGCCATCAGGGCCATGCCTGCACGGCCGTCTAGCGTTACTTTCTGGCCGGCATCCGCCGCATCGGAACAGACGCTGTCGAGCAGCGAATCAAGGTCCAGCGCCTGCATCGCTTCCGTGCTGTCCATCGAGCGGGCCAGGTCCAGGCCTTCCTTGACCATGCTTTGCATGGCGGACAAGTCGCCCACCAGGCGGTCGTACAATTCCGTATCCGCCACTTTTTCCAGGCGCAGGCGCAAGCGCGTCAGCGGCGTCTGCAAGTCGTGCGTGATGGCGGCCAGCATCTGCGTGCGCTGTGAAATATGCTGGCGGATGCGTGCCTGCATGGCATTGAAGGCGGCGCTGGCCTGGCGGATTTCACTGGCGCCCGAGAGGGTCAGGGGCGGATGGTTGATGTCGTTGCCCAGGTCTTTCGCCGCCTGCGCCAGCTGCTTGAGCGGACGCATGGTCATGCGCGTGACCAGATAGGCAAGGATGGCAATGCTGATCAGGAATGGCAGCAGGGTCATCCAGTCGTTATGTTCGTTGAACGCGGGCTGCTGGCGCGGCGGCAAGACCATCAGGCGCAGCACGTGGCCATCCTGCATGCGCACGTCGAGATTCTCGCAAGTGCCGCCCCATGGCTTGGCGCCGAACATGCCCGGCGATTTGCGCGGCTCGATGCAGGCGGCCGGACGCTCGGCCAGCGCGGTGACCTTGAAGCCTTCGCCCAGCTTGGCTTGCAGGGCAGTGGAAAATTCCGTCGGCGAGCCCGGCTTGTGTTCCGTCTCGGGCCGCAGTTCCAGGCGCACGCTGCCCTTGTTGGCCACCTTCAGGTAGGCCGCGCGCGAGGCCATCGGCACCACGTCGGCCGCCATCACCAGCTGCTCGGCCCGCTCAACGGCGTGGTAATCGCGGTATTGCTCGATGGCGCGCTGGCGTTCGCCCACGGCCAGCCACTGCGTCAGCGCGGCCGAAGCGACAATGCCGATCAACAAGAACATGAAGACCCGGCCCGTCATCGACCCCAGGAAGGCCTTCACGCGTGCGGCTCCACATTGACTTGCCCGGCCAGCACATAACCGCCATTGCGCACGGTTTTGATAATTTGCGGCAAGCGCGCATCTTCACCGAGCTTTTGCCGCAAGCGGCTGATCTGGATGTCGATCGAACGGTCGAACGGGTCCGCATCACGGCCCTGTGTCAGGTTCAGCAGCTGGTCGCGGTTGAGCACGCGGTTCGGGTGTTCCAGGAACACGCGCAGCAGGCGAAATTCCGCCCCCGAGAGCATGATCACCAGGCCCGTGGGATTGAGCAAATGGCGCGCCGTCAGGTCCAGGGTCCAGCCGGAAAAGCGGATTTGCTGGGCCTTGTCCGACGGCACGTTCGACGGCATGGCATGGCTGCGGCGCAGCACGCTGCGTATGCGCGCCAGCAATTCGCGCGGCTCGAACGGTTTCGGCAGGTAATCGTCTGCGCCCATTTCCAGGCCCAGGATGCGGTCCAGCGGCTCATTGCGCGCTGTCAACATGATCACCGGCACCGTCGACTGCGCGCGCAGCTTGCGGCACAGGGTCAGGCCGTCGTCGCCGGGCAGGTTCAAGTCGAGCACGATCAGATCGGGCCGCGTTTCGTCGAGGATTTTCCACATGGCCGTGCCATCGGCCGCACCCAGGGTGCGGTAGGCGTTGGTTTCCAGGTAGTCCGCCAGCAAGCTGCGGATATCGCGGTCATCGTCGACGATGAGAATTGTAGAAGTGGGTTCCATAGAATGAATTATCCCCACTTCGCCAGGGCTTGCACAGCGCATTTGTATCGTCTTGTATATAGGGGAGCCGAAGAAACATATAGATACAAACTGTCTGGCAGCGGACACTTCGGGGAAACATGGCGCGTCCAACATGGATTCATGTGCAGCACATGTACATTTCTCAATACTTATAAAGGAATCCAGATGAACGCCTCAATGAAAACCTTGCGCAAGAATGTGATCATCGCCATGAGCGTGCTGAGCATGGGTGCGGCATCGCTGACCGTCCACGCCCAGGAAGCGGCCGCCAGCGCGCCAGCTGCCAGTACCCAGGCCAAGCCCATGCATGAAGGCCACCGTGGCGGCCCGCGCGGCGAACGTAGCGGCAATCCCGCCGAACGCATGGCCAAGTACCAGGCCCGTTTGCATGACAAACTGAAGCTGACAGCCGCGCAGGAACCGGCCTGGGCCACGTTCACGGCCGCCAACGCGCCGAAAAAACCGATGGGTGACTGGAAAGCCAAGCGCGAAGCCATGGCCAAGCTGTCGGCGCCGGAACGCATGGAGCAGTGGATCGCCATGTCGAAGGAGCGCATCGCCAGCCAGGAAAGCCGATTGGCTGCGCTGAAAACGTTTTACGCGGTGCTGACGCCGGAACAGAAGAAAGTGCTGGATGACAGCGTGCCTGGTGGCAAAGATGGCGGCATGCGCGGCCACCATCGTGGTCATGGTGCACACCATAAAGCAGGCTGAGCGTAGGTCGGATTAGCGGCGGAACGCCGCGTAATCCGACAACATTGTTGCGGTGTGCGGTGGTGTCGGGTTACGCCCTGGCGGGCTAACCCGACCTACCTCGACCTACCCCGACCTGCCCAACCTACCCGCCTACTCTTCCAGCTTGCGCAGCGAGGTCAGGAAGGTTGCGGCATTCTGGAAGCCGATCACGCGCGACTGGGCAATCTCCTGCCCCTGCGGGTTGAACATGATGATACCCGGCGGGCCGAACAGCTGGAAACGCTTCAGCATGGCCTTGTCGTCCGCGTCATTGGCCGTCACGTCCACTTGCAGCAGCACGGCTCGCCCCATCTTCTCGCGCACGGCGGGATCGACGAAGGTCAGTTTTTCCATCTCGATACAGGACACGCACCAGTCGGCATAAAAGTCCAGCAGGGCCGGCTTGCCGTTCAGCTGGGCCAGCGCTGCATCGAGCTGCGCCACGGTTTTTACGCGCGTAAATGGCTGCGCATGGACCTGGCCACCACCCAGGTGCGCCAGCGGCGCCAAGGGGTCGCGGCCACCGCTGGCCACGCCGACCAGTTGCATCGCGCCCAGCACGGCAAACACCAGGCCGAAGGCCTTCGCCACCCAGGCGTGCTGCGCGCCGCTTTTACCCACCAGCAGATACATGCCATAGCCGACAAACAAGACGGTCCAGCCCAGCATTTGCACGGCGCCCGGCAAGACGGGCGAGACCAGCCACCAGGCCACGCCCAGTTGCAGCACGCCAAAAAAGCGCTTGACGGCATCCATCCAGGCGCCGGCGCGCGGCAGCAAGGTGCCGGCCGACACGCCCACCAGGATCAACGGCACGCTCATGCCCACCGCCATGGCAAACAAGGCGCCGCCGCCGATGATGACGTCGCGCGTCTGGCTGATGTACAGCAAGGCGCCAGCCAGCGGCGCGGCCACGCACGGGCCCACGATCAGGGCGGAAATGGCACCCATGACGAACACGCCCGCCAGGCGGCCCGACGATTGCTGGTTCGACACGGAGGTCAGCTTGCCTTGCAGGAAAGCCGGCACTTGCAGTTCATAAAAACCGAACATCGACAGCGCCAGGCCCGCCATCAGCAAGGCGAAGAAGCCCAGCACCCACGGGTTTTGCAGCTTGGCCGCCAGGCCTTCGCCAGCCAGGCCGGCCGCCACGCCCAGCGCCGTGTAGACAATCGCCATGCCCAGCGCGTAGGTAAGCGACAGCAGCAAGCCACGCGAACGGCTGACCTTGGCGCCATCGCCGATGATGATCGACGACAGAATCGGCACCATCGGCAGCACGCAGGGCGTAAACGCCAGGCCCAGGCCCAGCAGCATGAACAGGGGCACGATGACCAGCAGCTTGCCGCCCTTCAGGGCCGACTCGATCTTGCCCATCTCGTTTTGCACCGGCGCAGGGGCTGCCGCCACGGGCGCCGCTGCCGCGTCCGGCGTGCTGGTAATGTCCGCCTGGGGAATGCTCATCACGGATACGCCAGGCGAGGCCTGCGCCTGCGGGCCGTTGACGGCCGCCGTGTCGACTGCCGGCGCGGCCGGCAAGGCGAATTTCGACGGCAGGCCGGCGCCTGGCGCCTGGCTCTGGCCGCCACCACCACCGACCAGCTGCGCCGTGGCATCCTGCGGCGCATAGCACAGGCCCTTGTCGGAACAGCCCTGTCCCGTCGCCTTCAGGGTGAAGGCGCCGGCCGCTTCCACGGGAATCGTGATGGTCAGGGTCTTGCGGAAGGTTTCCACGTTCTTCTGGAAGGTGTCGTCGAATTTGACTTTGCCTTTCGGATACACGGGCGTGCCCAGCTTGGCGCCCACGGCCTCGAACTTGAAGCGCTCGTGGTACATATAGTAGCCATCGGCAATCACATAGGTGACGGCGATGGTAGCCGGGTCCTGCATGCGCGCGGAAAACTTGAAAGCCAGTTCCGGGTCGAGGAATTCATCATCGGCGCGGGCATGGCCCGTGCCAAAGATGGCCATGGCCAGCAATAAACAGGTGGCAAACCAGAGCAGCAGTTGACGTAAGGGGGCGGCGCGCGCAGTGGCGCTGGAAGGAAAACGGGACATGAACGACCTTTTTCTGCGGCATCAGCTGTGCCATTCAACAAGAGACGCGCGGGGCGTGCAGTGGCTGCAGGGCCGGCGCGAAAGGTGAATAGTACACTGCAGTAAGAATAGCTGCAGCAGAAAACAAAAAAGCCAGGCTAGGCCTGGCTTCTCAGATGCGGCTACTGGGATTACTCGCCAGCAACTTCAACTGCTTCGGTCGTATCTGGACGATCCATCAGTTCAACGAACGCCATAGGAGCGTTATCGCCGACGCGGAAACCCATTTTCAGGATACGCACATAACCACCGTTACGGTTGGCGAAACGTGGGCCCAGTTCAGCGAACAGTTTGACGACCATTTCACGGTCGCGCAGGCGGTTGAAGGCCAGACGCTTGTTTGCCAGGGAGTCGGTTTTGCCCAGGGTCAGAATTGGCTCGACAACGCGGCGCAGTTCTTTTGCTTTTGGCAGGGTGGTTTTGATCGCTTCGTGACGCAGCAGCGATACTGTCATGTTGCGCAGCATTGCCAGACGGTGGGACGAGGTACGATTCAGTTTACGGAGGCCGTGACCGTGACGCATGATAAATCCTTTCGGTGAGTGTTTAAATGCCAGTTCTTCGATCGGCTGGGCGGGAAACCCGTACAGCCGCGGACCGGTTTGGTACTACAAAATAAAAGCCTGGGACACCTGTCCCAGGCAGTTTGCTACAACTACGAATAACGATTACTTTTCCAGGCCGGCAGGCGGCCAGTTTTCCAGCTTCATGCCCAAGGTCAAGCCGCGCGATGCCAGCACTTCCTTGATTTCGTTCAGGGACTTGCGGCCCAGATTTGGCGTTTTCAGCAGTTCGTTTTCCGAACGTTGGATCAGGTCGCCGATGTAGTAGATGTTTTCCGCTTTCAGGCAGTTTGCCGAACGCACGGTCAACTCCAGGTCGTCGACTGGACGCAACAGGATAGGATCGACCAGCGGAGCGCGCGATGGCGCTTCGGCGGCGGCTTCCGTGCCTTCCAGGGCAGCGAACACATTCAACTGGTCCACCAGAACGCGGGCCGACTGGCGGATCGCTTCTTCCGGCGAGATTACGCCGTTGGTTTCGATGTTGATGATCAGCTTGTCCAGGTCGGTACGCTGTTCAACGCGGGCCGATTCAACGAAGTACGATACGCGGCGCACTGGCGAGAACGATGCGTCCAGGATGATGCGGCCGATGGTCTTGTTGGTGTCTTCCGACAGGCGACGCACGTTACCAGGAACGTAGCCGCGGCCTTTTTCAACCTTGATCTGCATGTCCAGCTTGCCACCGGCGGTCAGGTGGGCGATCACGTGGTCAGGGTTGATCAGTTCGACGTCATGCGGCAGGTCGATGTCGGAGGCCAGGATCGCGCCTTCGCCTTCTTTTTTCAGGGTCAGGGTTACCGAATCGCGGTTGTGGACTTTGAAAACCACACCCTTCAAGTTCAGCAACAGATCGACGACGTCTTCTTGCACGCCATCGAGGGAAGAATATTCGTGGACGACGCCAGCGATCGTCACTTCGGTCGGCGCGTAGCCTACCATCGACGACAGCAGAACGCGGCGCAACGCGTTACCCAAAGTGTGGCCATAGCCGCGCTCGAACGGTTCCATCACGACCTTGGCGTGACCTGCACCGAGAGCTTCAACATCGATAATACGTGGCTTCAACAAACTGTTTTGCATGAAATGTCCTTTTCAATACCCTCGGCTCATTACACCGATAAGGCTGATGGCATTAGTAAAACGCCCACTCAAGAAGGTGAGTGGGCGGGAGTCTTGCTAACTACTATTAACGCGAGTACAGCTCGACGATCAGCGATTCGTTGACGTCGTTAGCGATTTCGTTACGCTCTGGCAGGGACTTGAAGGTACCTTCCATTTTCTTGGCATCAACCGAAACCCAGCTAGGCATACCAACTTGTTCAGCCAGCGACAGTGCTTCAACGATACGCACTTGCTTTTTCGATTTTTCACGAACAGCGATGATGTCACCAACTTTAACTGCGTACGAAGCGATGTTCACAACGATACCGTTCACGGTGAACGCTTTGTGGCTGACCAGTTGACGCGCTTCAGCGCGGGTCGAGCCAAAGCCCATGCGGTAGCAAACGTTGTCCAGACGCGTTTCCAGCAACTTCAACAGCGTTTCGCCGGTGTTGCCTTTACGACGGTCTGCTTCAGCGAAGTAGCGGCGGAATTGACGTTCCAGCACGCCGTACATGCGCTTGACTTTTTGCTTTTCGCGCAGTTGGTTACCGTAGTCCGAGGTGCGGGCGCCGGATTTGACACCGTGCTGGCCTGGCTTGACGTCCAGTTTGCACTTGCTGTCCAGCGAGCGACGTGCGCTCTTCAGGAACAGGTCTGTACCTTCACGGCGGGAAAGTTTTGCTTTAGGTCCGATATAACGTGCCACGATACTTCCTTTTTTTAAATGATAACGCCCCAGCCACATGCATGATCAAACACACTGATGCGGTTAGGCGCTAGTCTGATTTGGTTTCAATCAGACGGTGGCTGAAAACGAAAAACCCGTCAAACAGGATTTGACAGGCAAGAACGGCCGGGCAGTATAACCGTTTCCGGCTCCCTGCTCCAGCGTTTTCACACAACTGTACTGAGTTACAACAGACAGCAAAGCAGCTGGCGCCGAAGCGCCCTCTGCAACACTATCTTAGATACGACGACGTTTCGGTGGACGGCAACCGTTGTGCGGTACCGGCGTCACGTCCTGGATCTCGGTGATCTTGATGCCCAGGTTGTTCAGCGCGCGAACGGCGGATTCACGACCAGGACCTGGGCCCTTGATACGTACTTCCAGGTTCTTCACGCCACACTCAACAGCCACTTTACCAGCGGCTTCCGCGGCGACCTGCGCTGCGAACGGGGTCGATTTACGCGAACCCTTGAAGCCTGCACCGCCGGAGGTAGCCCACGACAAGGCATTGCCTTGACGATCGGTGATGGTAATGATGGTGTTATTGAACGATGCGTGGACATGTGCGATGCCTTCAGCGACGTTCTTTTTAACTTTTTTACGCACGCGTGCTGATGCGGCGTTATTTTGCGACTTAGCCATAATTATTCCCTAGCGGATTATTTTTTCAGCGATTGAGCGGCTTTACGCGGTCCCTTGCGGGTACGTGCGTTCGTACGCGTACGCTGGCCACGGCAAGGCAGACCCTTACGATGACGCATGCCGCGGTAGCAACCCAGATCCATCAAACGCTTGATGTTCATGGACAGTTCACGACGCAGATCGCCTTCGACGATGAATTTACCTACTTCATCGCGCAGCTTTTCCAGTTCGCTGTCATCCAGATCTTTGATCTTTTTGTTGGTTGCTACACCGGTCGATGCACAGATTTTCTCTGCGCGTGGACGGCCCACACCGTAGATGGCCGTCAGGCCGATAACGGTATGCTGATGATTTGGGATATTAACCCCTGCAATACGTGCCATTTGTTATTCCTCGATTAACCTTGACGCTGCTTGTGACGTGGTTCCACGCAGATAACGCGGACTACGCCTTTGCGCTTGATGATCTTGCAGTTGCGGCAGATCCGCTTGACTGATGCGAGAACTTTCATTTTTGGGCTCTTTCTTTCGCTTCTTTGGTTTGATTCAGTGTGTTACTTGGTACGGAACACAATGCGGGCTCGGCTCAGGTCGTACGGCGTCAACTCCACCGTCACCTTGTCTCCAGGGAGAATGCGAATATAATTCATCCGCATTTTACCTGAAATATGCCCGAGCACCACGTGTCCGTTCTCCAGCTTCACTCGAAATGTTGCATTTGGGAGATTCTCAAGAATCTCGCCCTGCATCTGTATGACGTCGTCTTTTGCCATTCGGTATGTTTACCGCGCTTAACGCGTCGGAATTCCGCCCTTGAAATTTGCTTTGCGCAGCAGCGAATCATATTGCTGCGACATCACGTAGTTCTGTACTTGCGCCATGAAATCCATGGTGACAACTACAATAATCAATAAAGAAGTACCGCCGAAATAGAATGGTACTTTCCACTGGGCTTGCATAAATTCCGGCAATAAACACACCAGGGTGATGTAGACTGCGCCGGCAAGTGTCAAGCGTGTCAGGATCTTGTCGATGTAACGGGCTGTCTGCTCGCCTGGACGGATCCCGGGAATGAACGCACCGCTTTTCTTCAAGTTGTCCGCTGTTTCCTTGCTGTTAAATACCAGCGCTGTATAGAAGAAACAGAAAAACACGATCGCCACTGCGTACAACAGCGCATGGATAGGCTCACCAGGCCCCATCGATGCTGCCAAATCTTTCAAGAACCGCACCGCAGGGTTAGCGTTGTCGGCGCCCTTTGAAAACCAGTCCACGATAGTGGCCGGGAACAAGATGATCGAAGAAGCAAAGATCGGCGGGATCACGCCGGCCATGTTCAGCTTCAACGGCAAATGGCTGGTTTGACCGCCATAAATCTTGTTGCCTACCTGGCGCTTCGCGTAATTGACCAATATTTTGCGCTGACCACGTTCGACGAATACAACGAAGTACGTTACCAGTGCTACCAGGATCACGATGAAAATCGCGCTGAAGCTGCTGATCGAACCATTCGACACCTGAGTGAACAAGCCACCCAACGCCGACGGCAGACCGGCTGCAATCCCGGCAAAAATGATGATCGAGATGCCATTCCCCAAGCCACGCTCGGTAATTTGCTCACCCAACCACATCAAAAACATTGTTCCGGTCAACAAAGTGACGACCGTCACGAAGCGGAATGCAAGACCAGGTTCCAACACCAGACCAGCTTGCGACTCCAGTGCGACTGCAATGCCTAACGCTTGGAACAGTGCCAGGGCAACCGTGAAATACCGGGTGTACTGGGTGATCTTGCGACGACCTGCTTCGCCTTCTTTTTTCAACGCTTCCATCTGCGGTGACACGATCGACAGCAATTGCATGATGATCGAGGCCGAGATATAAGGCATGATACCCAACGCAAACACTGTAAAACGAGACAAGGCACCGCCCGAGAACATGTTGAACATGCCCAGGACGCCGCCTTCGTGCTCCTTGAACAGCGAGGCTAATTGTGTCGGGTCAATCCCGGGAACCGGGACGTGAGCACCGATACGATAAACCACCAATGCGCCAAGCAAAAACCAGAGCCGTCCCCAAGGGAAACCGGCCGCTGCACTTTTAGCAAGTTGTGGATTAGTCGCCAATTTTCGCTCCGATCAAGCTGTTAGCGGTCAACTCAGGCTACCGAGCCGCCGGCTGCTTCGATGGCTGCTTTCGCGCCAGCGGACACTTTCAAGCCCTTCAAATTCACCGCTTTGGTGATTTCGCCGGACAAGATCACGCGCACGTCACGGGCCAACACGCCCAGAACGCCAGCTTGCTTCAAGACCAGAATGTCGACATCGCCAACAGCCAGGTTGTTCAGATCGGACAGGCGCACTTCAGCTTTGAAGGTTGCGTGCATCGATTTGAAACCGCGCTTAGGCAGACGGCGTTGCAGAGGCATCTGACCGCCTTCGAAACCGACTTTATGAAAGCCGCCCGAACGCGATTTCTGACCTTTGTGACCACGACCCGAGGTTTTACCCAGGCCGGAGCCGATACCGCGACCGACGCGACGCTTGTAGTGCTTAGCGCCTTCGGCTGGTGCAATAGTATTCAATTCCATGATTTGCTCCGTTCGTGTAAGCCCGAAGGCTTACCCGACAACTTTAACGAGATACGATACTTTATTGATCATGCCGCGTACGGATGGGGTGTCTTGCAATTCGGAAACCGAATTTACACGACGCAGACCCAGACCGCGCACGGTAGCGCGATGCGATTCGCGCGTACCGATCAAGCCCTTGACCAATTGCACTTTGACTGTGTTTGTCATTTTGTCCACCTTAAGCCAGAATGTCTTCGACCGACTTGCCGCGCTTGGCAGCGATATCGGAAGCAGTGCTCATTTTCGACAGGCCGTCCAGCGTAGCGCGTACCAGGTTGTATGGGTTGTTCGAACCGGTGGATTTCGCCACCACGTCCGTCACGCCCATCACTTCGAAGATAGCGCGCATTGCGCCACCAGCGATAACGCCAGTACCAGGCTTAGCTGGGTTCATCAGGACCTTGGAGGCGCCGTGACGACCAACAACCGTGTGATGCAAGGTGCCGTTTTTGAGCGGTACTTTGATCAGGTTGCGACGGGCTTCTTCCATTGCCTTCTGCACGCCAACTGGCACTTCTTTCGATTTGCCCTTGCCCATGCCGACGCGGCCATCGCCATCACCAACTACGGTCAGCGCGGCGAAACCCATGATACGACCACCCTTGACCACTTTGGTCACGCGGTTGATCGCGATCATTTTTTCGCGCATGCCATCATCCGGCTTGTCGCTTTGCATTTTTGCTTGCATTTTTGCCATGATTGATCCTTAGAACTTCAGACCGGCTTCGCGTGCGGCTTCTGCCAACGCTTTCACACGGCCGTGGTAACGGAAACCGGAGCGGTCGAACGCAACTTCGGTAATTCCTGCTTTCAACGCTTTTTCAGCGACGCGCTTGCCGATCAAGGCTGCAGCAGCGGCATTGCCGCCTTTGCCGGATTGGCCTGCCAGTTCAGCGCGAACTTCCGCTTCAGCCGTCGAGGCCGAAACCAGGACTTTAGCGTCCGGGCTGATCAGGTTGGCGTAAATGTGCAGGTTGGTGCGATGCACCGACAAGCGATTTACTTTCAATTCCGCAATCTTGATGCGGGTTTGGCGTCCGCGGCGAAGCCGTGATTCTTTCTTATCCATCGTCAGCCCCTAATTACTTCTTCTTGGTTTCTTTAAGCTTAACCACTTCGTCCGCATAGCGAACGCCCTTGCCTTTATAAGGCTCAGGAGCGCGGTAAGCACGAACTTCAGCGGCTACCTGGCCAACCTGTTGACGGTCGATACCTTTAATCAGGATCTCGGTCGGGGTTGGTGTTGCGCAGGTAACGCCAGCTGGCATGTCATGCACTACAGGGTGCGAGAAACCCAGGGACAGATTCAGCTTGTCGCCTTGAGCTTGCGCCTTGTAACCCACGCCTACCAGGTTCAGCTTTTTCTCGAAACCCTTGGTGACGCCAACAACCATGTTGTTGACCAGTGCGCGCAGCGTGCCGGACATGGCATTGGCTTCGCGGCTGTCGTTCGCCACGTCGAAACTCAGGGTTCCTGCATTGTTTTCCACTTTAACCTGGCCGGTAAGGGCCTGGGAAAGTACGCCCAGCGGGCCTTTTACGGTGATCGCTTGTGCGGAGATGGCGACTTCGGCGCCAGCTGGCACTACGATAGGCATTTTAGCTACTCGAGACATGTGTAACTCCTTAAGCCACGTAGCAAATAACTTCGCCGCCGACACCGGTAGCGCGTGCTTTGCGGTCAGTCATGACGCCTTGCGGAGTCGACACGATCGCCACACCCAAGCCATTCATCACAACAGGGATCTCGTCTTTACCCTTGTAGACGCGCAGACCCGGACGGGACACGCGCTCCAAGCGCTCAATGACGGGACGGCCAACATAATACTTCAAACCGATTTTCAGTTCCGCTTTGCCACCAGCTTCGGCAACAGCGAAATCTTCAATGTAACCCTCGTCCTTCAGGACGCTGGCAATCGCAATTTTGACTTTCGACGATGGCATGGCCACGGTCGTCTTTTGCACGCCTTGTGCATTGCGAATGCGGGTCAGCATATCGGCGATAGGATCGCTCATACTCATTGCATATTCTCCTATTACCAGCTTGCTTTTGTCATACCCGGAATTTCACCACGCATGGCGAATTCACGGAGCTTGATACGACCCAGACCGAATTTACGGAATGTGCCGCGCGGACGACCAGTGATGGCGCAACGGTTACGTTGACGCGTCGGGTTCGAGTTACGTGGCAGCGCCTGCAGTTTCAGGCGAGCTTCGTAGCGCTCTTCTTCCGATTTCGATTGGTCATCGACGATGGCCTTGAGAGCTTCGCGCTTAGGGGCGAATTTCGCCACCAGGTCAGCACGCTTGATCTCACGATTAATCAGTGACAGTTTGGCCATGATCAGTTCCTGAAAGGGAATTTAAAGGCGGCGAGCAAAGCTTTGGCTTCGTCATCGGTCTTAGCGGTTGTCGTGATGCTGATATTCATACCGCGCAACGCGTCAATCTTGTCGTATTCGATTTCAGGGAAAATGATCTGTTCCTTGACACCGATGTTGTAGTTGCCACGACCATCAAATGCACGGCCGTTCACACCACGGAAATCGCGTACGCGCGGCAGAGCCACGGTAATGAAGCGATCCAGGAACTCGTACATGCGAGCGCCGCGCAGGGTGACCATCGTACCGATCGGGTAACCTTCACGGATTTTGAAGCCTGCGATCGCTTTGCGGGACTTGGTGGTCACTGGCTTCTGGCCGGCGATCTTGGTCAAGTCAGCAACTGCGTGCTCGAGAACTTTTTTATCCGCGATAGCCTCACCAACACCCATGTTCAGGGTGATCTTGGTCAGGCGTGGAACTTCCATTACCGACTTGTAACCAAACTTGCTGGTCAGGTCGGCAACGACTTTTTCTTTATAGAATTCTTGGAGACGTGCCATGATTTCTTAAGCCTTCACTACTTCGCCGGAGGATTTAAAGATGCGGACTTTTTTGCCATCCACTTCTTTGAAACCCACGCGATCTGCCTTGCCAGTCGCTGCATTAAACAATGCAACGTTGGACACGTGAATTGGCATGGTCTTATCGACGATACCACCAGTTACGCCAGTCATCGGGTTTGGCTTAGTCGCTTTTTTAGCGATGTTAATGCCGTCAACCACGATATGTTCAGCATCGATACGCTGCTGTACCACACCACGTTTGCCCTTGTCTTTCCCGGTCAGAACGATGACTTCGTCGTTTTTACGAATCTTATCCATTACGACTCCTTACAGGACTTCCGGTGCCAGGGACACGATTTTCATGAACTTCTCAGTGCGCAGTTCGCGCGTGACAGGTCCAAAAATACGGGTACCGATCGGTTCCAGCTTGGCGTTCAACAGAACGGCGGCGTTGCCGTCGAACTTCACCAGGGAACCGTCTTGGCGGCGAACACCTTTAGCGGTGCGCACAACCACGGCGTTATAAATTTCACCTTTTTTGACACGGCCACGTGGCGCAGCAACCTTAACGGTTACCTTGATCACATCGCCAATGCCAGCATAACGGCGCTTGGAGCCGCCCAATACCTTGATGCACATTACTTCTTTGGCACCGGTATTGTCAGCCACTTCGAGCCGGCTTTCAGTTTGAATCATAGTATTCTCTTTCCCAACTTAAGCCGAAGAATCCACACAATGTAGACCCACGGTCAGTCTTGGTCCCGCCAGAGCCGCCCTGCTGGGCTTCACTGTTTGGGTGCATGACCTTCATACATCAACTGACCGCGAATGCTACTGTCTGTGGCCAGACACTTTGCGGCGTTACATGAACGAAGCCCGCAAGTATTACATACAATTTGCGGGCCTGCAAGTACTAATTAAAAGCCACCGCCGAAACGGTGGTTTTTATTTAAACGGTTGGTGCGGCTTGAACCACACGTGTCACCGTCCATGCCTTCGTTTTGGAGATCGGGCGACCTTCCTGAATCTCGACCGTGTCACCGGCCTTGACTTGGTTGGTCTCGTCATGCGCGTGATACTTGTTCGAGCGCATGATGATCTTGCCATACAAAGGATGTTTTACGTGGCGCTCGATCAGAACGGTAACGGTCTTGTCCATCTTGTCCGAAACCACTTTACCGATCAGCGTGCGCTTGAGCGACTGTTTCACTGGTTCGTTCATTTGGCTTCCTTCAGATTCATTACCGTCTTCACACGCGCGATATCGCGGCGTACCTTCTTGAGCTGCGAAGTGTTGCTCAGCTGCTGCGTAGCGATTTGCATGCGCAGGCCGAACTGTGCCTTCAACAGGTCATTCAGCTCTTTTTGCAGAGCTGGCTGGTCCTTGCCGCGGAGTTCAGATGCTTTCATATACAACTCCAATTATTGGCCGACTTGGCGGATGACAAACGTCGTCGCCAGTGGCAGTTTAGCGGCGGCAAGACGGAATGCTTCCCGTGCCAGCGCTTCATCAACGCCATCCATTTCGTACAGTACTTTGCCTGGCTGAATTTCAGCGACGTAGTACTCAGGATTACCTTTACCGTTACCCATACGGACTTCAGCCGGTTTGTTCGAAATCGGTTTGTCCGGGAAAATACGGATCCAGATACGGCCACCGCGCTTGATGTGACGCGTCATTGCACGACGCGCCGCTTCAATTTGACGCGCAGTGATACGACCGCGCGCAACTGCCTTCAGACCGAATTCGCCAAACGACACGGCGGTGCCGCGGCTGTGCGAAATACCGGTGTTACGGCCTTTCTGCTCTTTACGATACTTTCTGCGTGCTGGTTGCAGCATGATTATTCTCCTGCTTTCTCAGCTGGTGCTGCTGCGGCGGCCGGTTTAGCGGCGGTACGCACACGTGCACCTGGTGCTGTGGATGGTTTCGCACCGGCACCGGCTGGACGTGGACGGCCAGCTGGCTTGCCATCGTCACGGCGTGGGCCGCGGCTTTTCTTCTCGTCAGCTGGGGTATCGATGACTGGTGCATCGCCGTTAGGCGCGCGGTCACCTTTGTATACCCACACCTTGACACCGATGATGCCGTAGGTGGTCGACGCTTCGCTGGTACCGTAGTCGATATCGGCGCGCAGGGTATGCAGAGGCACGCGGCCTTCGCGGTACCATTCTTTACGTGCGATTTCGATACCGTTCAGACGGCCGGACGACATGATCTTGATACCGAGTGCACCCAGGCGCATTGCGTTTTGCATTGCGCGCTTCATGGCGCGGCGGAACATGATACGTTTTTCCAGCTGCTGCGAGATCGAATCGGCGATCAGTTGCGAATCGATTTCCGGCTTGCGAATTTCTTCGATGTTCACGTGAACAGGCACGCCCATGATCTTGGTCAAAGCGGACTTCAGTACTTCGATGTCTTCGCCTTTTTTACCAATGACCACGCCTGGGCGCGAGCTGTAGATCGTGAAGCGCGCGTTCTTGGCTGGGCGCTCGATAACGATGCGGCCAACGGATGCGTTCTTCAGTTTCTTTTTCAGGTAAGCACGTGCTTTCAAGTCTTCGTTCAGCATGGCAGCGAAATTACCGTTGCCTGCATACCAGCGCGAAGCCCAGTTACGGGTGACCGCCAGACGGAAACCGGTTGGATGAATTTTCTGACCCATCGTGGCTCCTTAGTTACCGACAGTCACGTAAACGTGACAGGATTGTTTCGAAATACGGTCGCCACGGCCTTTTGCACGCGCGGTGAAGCGCTTCAGGACGGGGCCCTTTTCGACGTAGATCGTTTTCACGAACAATTCGTCGATGTCCGCACCATCATTGTGCTCGGCATTCGCAATAGCGGATTCCAGAACGCGCTTGATGATCGCAGCACCTTTTTTCGGGCTGAATTGCAAGATGTTGAGTGCAGCGTCAACTTTCTTGCCACGGATCAGGTCAGCAACCAGGCGGCCCTTTTGGTCCGACAGGCGCACACCTTTGAGGATAGCTTTAGTTTCCATTATTTCTTAGCCTTTTTGTCAGCTGCATGGCCCTTGAACGTACGGGTCAGTGCGAATTCGCCGAGCTTGTGACCAACCATGTTTTCGGAAACATAAACCGGCACGTGCAGCTTGCCGTTATGAACCGCGATCGTCAGGCCGATGAAGTCAGGCATGATTGTCGAACGACGCGACCAGGTTTTGATTGGCTTTTTGTCTTTGGCAGCTTGCGCAGCTTCAACTTTTTTCACCAGGTGGGCGTCACAGAACGGCCCTTTTTTCAATGAACGTGTCATGTGCTACCCCTTATTTCTTGCCGCGGCGCGAGACGATCATGGAAGTCGTACGCTTGTTGCTGCGTGTCTTCTTACCTTTAGTCTGTTGGCCCCAAGGCGAAACTGGATGACGACCAGCTGCTGTTTTACCTTCACCACCACCGTGCGGGTGATCGACCGGGTTCATGACCACACCGCGAACGGTAGGACGAACACCGCGCCAGCGCATCGCACCAGCTTTACCGATTTTACGCAGGCTGTGCTCGGCATTGCCGACTTCACCAACGGTAGCACGGCACTCGATGTGCACGCGACGTACTTCACCCGAGCGCAGACGCACTTGAGCGTAGGTACCTTCACGGGCCATCAGCACAACGCCGGCGCCGGCGGTACGTGCCATTTGGGCACCTTTACCTGGCAGCATTTCGACGCAATGCATCACGGTACCGACTGGGATGTTACGGATTGGCAAGCAGTTACCCGATTTGATCGGTGCTTCCGAACCGTTCATCACGCTGTCGCCAACGGCCATGCCTTTGGTTGCGATGATGTAGTGACGCTCGCCGTCGGCGTAGCACAGCAGAGCGATATTCGCGGTGCGGTTTGGATCGTATTCGATACGTTCCACTTTCGCTGGAATACCATCTTTGGTGCGCTTGAAGTCGATCAGGCGATAGTGTTGCTTGTGACCACCACCGATATGACGGGTGGTGATGTGACCGTTGTTGTTACGACCAGCGGTCTTGGATTTCTTTTCAACCAGGGCAGCGAACGGACGACCTTTGTACAGGTCGGCATTCACCACCTTCACCATGCCGCGACGGCCTGGCGAGGTTGGTTTCATCTTAACGAGTGCCATTATGCAGCCTCCTCGGAGAAGTTGATTTCCTGGCCAGGCTTCAGGCACACGAAAGCACGCTTGGTATGGTTACGACGACCGTTGAACTTGCCGGTGCGCTTTTGCTTACCTTCGCGGTTTGCAGTTTGCACGGACAGAACTTCAACCTTGAACAGCAGTTCGACCGCTGCCTTGATTTCAGGCTTGGTTGCATCCGGCAGTACGCGGAATACAATTTGCTCGTTCTTTTCCGCGACCATGGTGGCCTTTTCGGAAATCACGGGCGCCAACAGCACCTTCATCAAGCGTTCTTCGCTATGTTTCAAAATCGCGCTCATGCCAGCATCTCCTCAATCTTGGCCAGTGCAGCTTTGGTGACCAGGATCTTCTTGTAGAACACCAGGGACATCGGGTCTGCGTGACGTGGCTCAACGACGAGTACGTTAGGCAGGTTGCGCGATGCCAGTTCCAGGTTTTCGTTCAGAACGTCGGTGATGATCAGAACCGAATCAAAGCCCAGGCCGTTCAATTTTTGCGACAGCAGCTTGGTTTTTGGCGCGTCGATCGTCAGATCGTCGATGACGATCAGGCGCTCTTCGCGAGCCAGCTGCGACAGGATCGAGCAGATACCTGCGCGATACATTTTTTTGTTCACTTTGTGGGTGAAGTTTTCGTCAGGCGAGTTCGGGAAAATCCGACCACCGCCGCGCCACAGTGGCGACGACGACATACCAGCACGAGCGCGGCCGGTACCTTTTTGGCGCCATGGCTTTTTCGTCGTGTGGTGAACTTCTTCACGGTCTTTTTGCTTGCGGTTACCACTACGTGCATTCGCTTGATAAGCGATGACGACTTGGTGGATCAGCGCTTCATTGTAGTCACGGCCGAAAATCGTATCGGCTGCAGCAACGTTCGAGGCGGCTTGACCTTGCGCATTCAGAAGCTTGAGTTCCATCGTTTAAGCTCCCTTCTTGGCTTTGGTTTTGATGGCTGGCGAGACAACTACCTGGCCATTTTTCGCACCTGGAATCGCGCCTTTGACCAGCAACAGCTGACGGTCGGCATCGATACGGGCGATCACGAGGTTCTGGATCGTACGGTTAACGTCACCCAGATGACCGGTCATGCGCTTACCAGGGAAAACGCGACCTGGATCTTGTGCCATACCGATGGAACCTGGAACGTTGTGCGAACGCGAGTTACCGTGCGTTGCACGGCCAGAAGCGAAGTGGTAACGTTTGATAACGCCTGCATAGCCTTTACCGATGGTAACGCCTTGCACGTCGATCTTTTGACCGACTTCGAACAGGGAAGCGGCGACAACATCGCCAGCTTTCAGTTCAGCGGCTTTAGCAGCGTCAACGCGGAACTCTTTCAACAGAGTACCGGCTTCAACACCAGCTTTAGCGTGATGACCAGCAACAGCTTTGGTCACGCGGGAAGCGCGACGTTGACCGAATGCGACCTGAACAGCGGAGTAACCATCTGTTTCAGGGGTTTTGATTTGCGCAACACGGTTGTTCGATACGTCCAACACGGTGACAGGAATCGAATCCCCTTCATCCGTGAAAATGCGCATCATACCAACCTTGCGACCGAGAAGGCCTAGGCTCATTTTTTCTCCATTCCCACCTGCGATTGGGCGGGGCTTGTTTAACTACAAAGTAACGTAGGACTCAAAAAAGACGAATCCATACCGAAGCCGGCTAGTATATAGCACAAAAACCCTTGACGCAACAAGTTAACACGAGGTATGTCAAAGTGTTGCGCGACGCCCCTGCGGGAGTTGTCGGCGCGGCTGAAAAAGGCTGTTTTCACGCCAGAAAAAAGGGCGCAAAGCCCCGCCGCATGCGGCTTGCGCGCCGCTCGGCTATCACGACAGTCGCTGGCAAGCACGCCAGCCGCTGGCGCCAACAAGAAGGGCGCGCGCATGGCGTACGCGCCCTCCTCCCGCATCAGTCAGGCAAGGCCCCCTAGCAGTAACAGGGCGCCCTGGCTCAGACCTTGCACTGCGCGATGCAATGCTGGTAGATCATCTCGCAAATGGGGCTCGATGCCGAGCCGGGCATGCCGCCCGAACAAGTATTGGCCCGGATGGCGCACTCCAGCGTGCAGTCATTACCGGCCATGGCATACGATGCGCTGCAGCCGATGGCAAACAGGAATACCGCGATTTTCTTGTACATGCATGTCTCCACTCATAGGTTTCTGGTTAAAAAATCATCGGTGCTGCCCGTGCGCCCGCAAGGCGCAGCACCAGCAGGACTTACTGCTGGCAATTGGCCAGGCAATGATCGTACAGGTCGGTACAGATGGGACTGCCGCCCAGGTGGGCCCGGCAATTGGCCACTTTCTGCCCGCATTCGCTGTAGCACTGCGTCACATCGCCAGCGGCAAACGCATAGGACGCGCTCAGGCCGAGCGCAAACAGAAAGGCCGCGGTTTTCTTCATCATGGTATGTCTCCGTTGGTGTATTGATGAAACGATGGAAGGACCGGCAGGCAGCATCTGGCCCGACATTACCAAAAAAGTAACACCAATAGAATACCGTAAACAATACCAACCAGACACCAATTTGTTGATAAATCAGATAAGTTTATGCGTTCGCTATTTTTACCCTGGAAAAGCCGATGGCCAGCCCGGGAACGTTCCGGGCTGGCCATCGGCCTGCCGCATCATGTCGACGGCAGCAACCCTATTCTTGCACCGGGCCTTTGCCAATCTGATACCAGTCAACCTTGCGCGTCGCCACCATGATGGCGGCCAGGACGGCGAACAGCAGGATGCTGCCCATTACCAGCGCATTGTTTTCCGAGTTCAGCAATCCGTACAGGGCGCCATACAGCATGGTCAGCGCCGCGCCGAAGCCGATGCCGCGCCAGGCGTTGTGCAATACATGCGCCAGGTAAAAACTGGTCAGCGCGATACAGGCGGCGCTGGCGATCAGGTAGGCGGCAAGGAAAGCGATATGCTCGGCCAGGCCCACCAGCAGCAGGAAGAAGATCACCAGCGACAGGCCCACCAGCAGATATTGCACGGGATGGATCGGCAGACTCTTCAGGATCTCGAAGATGAAGAAGGCGGCAAACGTCAGCGCCACAAACAGCAAGCCATACTTGGTGGCCCGGTCCGACTGCGAATACACATTGATCGGCTCGATGAAGCCGACGCTGAAACGGTCCACCTGGCCCAGCGGCGCGCTGTCGGGCACCTTGAACTCGCCCTCGATCGTGCTCAGCTGCGTTTGCGCATTGCTGGCCAGCGACGAGATATTCCACTCGACCTGAAAGCCATCGGCATTGATCTGGCGGTGTTTCGGCGACGGCAGGAAGCGCCCGCCAAACTGCGGATGGGGCCAGTTCGACTTGATGCTGATCTGGCTGTTTTTCGCCACCGGCACGAAATGCTGGCGTTCGATGCCGTCCAGTCCCAGGTCAAAACTGAATTTCACCTGCTGCGCTTGCGCCAGCGGCATGGCGCCCAGGGGTGCATGCAGGCCACTGCGGAAGGCAAACAGGTCGGTGCCCTGTTCGAATTCGATCTGGCGCCCGCCCCAGTCGATTTTCGGGATGTTGCGGATGCCGCGCACGTCCTCGATGGACAAGGCAACAAACGGCTCGCCCAGGGTCACGCGCGCGTCCGGCGTCTTGCGCGGCAACTGCTCAAGACTGGGCACCGTGAAGTCGCCCTTGAACGCATGCTGGCCGCTGTACACCAGCACCTGGTGGATGCCACGGTAGCGGCGGTCGGTCTCGATGGTGCCTTCCTGCAGCAAGAGGTTCGGGTACACCAGCAAGCGGCGCTGCATGACGCGGCGCTGCACCTGTGTCTGCGCCGGCACGCTGCCTTTCTGCTCCTTGTCGACGGCGATCTCGACCCGCTCGTCATACTGCTCCACATACGGAATCACGAGGATGGGCCCGATGATGGTTTGTTCGCGCACCGAATCGGCGGCAATGCTGTTGACGGCTTCCTGGCGGAATTCCATCCTTTCCTTGATCGTTTCCTGGATCATCAGCAATGGCAAGCCGATCAGCAGCATCAGGCCGAATACGATCAACGCTTTGACGAATAAAGTTTTTTGCATGGCGCATCCTTGAAGTAAGGATGCCAGTGTAAAAAAGCCATGTGCGCTGACTGTGCGCTGCGTGTGAAGTGCGGAAATAAATTCAGGCCATAAATCCAGACCATAAACGGGCGAGCTAGGCCAGCGGCAGGCACAGGCGGGCGCAGGCGCCACCCTGCGCATGATTGATGACCTCGACCGTGCCGCCATGCAGCGAGGCCACCTCGCGCACGAAAGGCAGGCCCAGGCCCGTGCTCTTGCCGCTGGCGGGGCGCGGCAGCGAGTAAAAGCGCTCGAAGACGCGCTCGAGCGCATACGCGGGGATGCCCGCGCCACGGTCGCGCACGGCAATTTCCACCTTGGCGCCCTGGCGCCGCGCCGTCAGGTCGATGCTGCTGCCCGGTGGCGCGAAGCCGGCCGCGTTGTCAAGCAGGTTGCCCAGCGCCTGGCGCAGCAGCAGGGCATCGCCGGCGACCAGCAGCTCGTCGGCGTCGAGCTGCACGCGCACGCCGCGCGCCGCCAGGGTGGCGGCCGCGTCCTGCGCCACTTGTGCCAGCAGCGGCGCCAGCGCGATGCGTTCCGGATGCTCGAGGCGCTGCTGCTTTTCCACGCGGACCAGGGCCAGCAGCTTGTCGATCAACTGCCGCTGGCGCGCGTTCTGCTCCAGGATGCTGGCGAGGAACTGGCGCCGTTCGGCCGGCGGCATGTCTTCCTGCAGCAGTTCGGCCGAGGCCTGGATGGCGGCGATCGGACTTTTCAATTCATGCGCCAGGGTATGCATCAGCTGCTCCACATACTCCTTGCCTTCGAGGCGGATGCGCATGGCTTCCAGCGCCCGCCCCAGCGTGCCGAACTCATTGCTGCCCAGCGCTGGCAATGCCACCTTGCGCCCCGCCTCCACCTCGCCGATATAGCGCATCAGCTTGCCCAGCGCGTGGTGCAACCACCAGGCAAAGCCCAGGCCGATCAGCAGTGACAGCAACAGCAGCACGGCGCCGCGCTGCAGGATCTTGCGCTGGCTGCGTTCGACGAAGGCTTGCACGCTGGCATTCGGCTTGGCCACCGTCAGCACGCCGATCACCTCGCCGCCGTCGCGGATGGGAGCGGCCACGTGCATGACCGTCGACATCTCGTCGTCCGCCACGCTGCGCGTGCTGCGCGCGCCATATTTCCCCTGCAGGGTCAGGTAGACGTCGTTCCAGCGCGAATAATCGCGCCCCACGTCGCGCCCGCTGGAATCGAACAGCACGATGCCGCGCCGGTCCGTAATATAGATGCGGTAATCGAGGGTCTGCTTGCGCACGCCATTGATATTGATATCGACGCCGTGGCGCGCGTAATCCTGCATGCGCGTCAGCACCGCCGAATTGGCCAGCGTGCCGGCGCGCAGGTCGGGCGCCACCAGGTTGGCCAGCAGCTGCGAGGTATCGACCAGGGTATCTTCCAGGGTCGAGCGCACGCCCGGCTTGACCTGCTCCATGAACACATTCAGCAGGAACCAGGCGGCCAGCCCGACGATCAGGAAGTAGCCGAGCAGGATACGCAGGCCGATCTTCATGCGCCGGCCAGGCTGTAGCCAAGGCCACGGTGGGTATGAATGGGATCGGTCTGCGCATCGACGGCGCGCAGCTTGGCGCGCAGCGATTTCACGTGCGCATCGACGGTGCGGTCGAGCGTATCGGGCGCCCCGCTCCACACGCGCTGCATCAGCTGCGCGCGCGACAGCACGTGGCCAGGATGCTCGAGCAGGGTTTTCAGCAGCAGGTATTCATAGCGGGTCAGCTCGAGCGGCTGGCCGTGGAACAGCACCCGCGCCTCCAGCGCGCGCAGCTCGAAGCGCGCCGGCGTTGATGCTGGCTCGGCGGGGGCGGCTATCGTCATGCCAGCTTCGCGCGGCGCTGGCGCGGCGCCCGCGCGGCGCAAAATGACGCGGATGCGCGCCACCAGCTCGCGCGGTGAAAACGGCTTCGTGACGTAATCGTCGGCGCCGATTTCCAGGCCCACGATGCGGTCGATCTCGTCGCTGCGGGCCGTCAGGAAAATCACCGGCACGTCGGAAAACTGGCGCAGGCGGCGGCACACCTCCAGGCCGCTCATGTCGGGCAAGCCCACGTCCAGCACCACCAGTACAGGCATGGCTGCGGCGCCGCCAGGGCCGGCACGCAGCGCGGCCAGCGCCTGTTCGCCCAGCATCACGTGCTGCGGCGTGAAGCCATCCGTGCGCAGCGCATAGGCGATGCTGTCGGCAATCGCCTGCTCATCTTCCACCAGCAGGATGGTCTTGCTCATACGCCAGCTGCCTCGATCAAATCACACTGGCCAATGGAATCAATAGTCATCAGATTAGTTATAAAAAAGAGTACTTAAAAAGATATTTATGGCTGTAAAATAACATTGACGGATAAAAAACCGCCGCCTTACCCAGGCAGGATTTCAGCGATGACCATCGCTGACTGCCTTTTTCCTCGACCAGCACCGCAGCACCCAAGGATTCCTATGCACGCCCCGCTCCGAGTTTACCTGCCCGTCTTCCTTCTCCTGGCCGCTCTCAACACCAATACGGCTGCGGCCACCCCCGTCAGCCCGACCGTTAAAAGCGCCACTGCTTCGATCAGCAATATCGAATACAAACTCAAGGATCTCGCACCGAATGATGGCATTACGCCTGCATTGCGTCTCGACCTGTCGAAGACCTATACCGACAGCCAGAGCCACATCTCATCCTATGAAAAGTTTCCCGAGATCGAGGATCGCGCGTTCTCGCAGCACAGCGCCGGCCTAGACGGTGCCGAGAGCACCATCAGCCTGAACAGAGGCACAGCGCAATTCTACCGCTCCGGCGGCACCCTGGGAGGAGGTAGTTCGGCCGCCTTCCTCGGGATTCCGGGCGACACGTTCAGCGGTACCTCGTTCTACACCGCATTCTCGCTCGCGCCGCGCACTTCAGTCACCTTCACCGGGCATATATCACTTTCCATCGATGTCGATGGCGGCGTGTTCGGCCACCCGCTGAGCGGCGACTACGCAGCCGCCACCACCAGCATTCGCCTGGGACGCGATTACCCCGGATACACCGGCAGCTTCGAGCACCTTGGCAGCCATCTCGGCACGTGGAAGGATAGCCGGACGTTTGAAAAAGACTTCTCCTTCACCTTCAGCAATACGGGAAGTGTCTGGTTGAATGACATCAGTTTTGAGGCACAGCAAGATGTCAATCTGAAACAGTATCAAATGTGGCCAGCGCCTGTCCCGGAGCCGCACACCTACGCCATGCTGGGTTTGGGCATATGCCTGCTAGGCACAGTGATCCGACGCCAGCGCCGTGGCAAGCTGCACGGCAAGTCCGGCACCCAGGCACGCTAAGGCCCAAGCCGCCGCGGCGCTCAGTACCCGCAGAAAAAGTCCAGGCGGGCGCGCAAACTGATGTACGATGAGCGACAGCTTGACTCCACACAGATACCTGTTTAATGACTATCGAGGAGACCATGAAAAGCCCTGCCATCACCTTGCTGTGCATCGCCGGCCTGCTGGCCGCCTGCACGACGCCCGTGTCGCTCACCACCACCTCCAACGAACAGTACGATGCCTGCAACGCCGCCGAGCTGAAAGGCCAGCTGGGCGAAGCGGAACTGGCATGCGTGCAGGCGCTGCGCACAGCCGAGAAGGCCGGCGCCAGCGCGGAAATCCTCTCACAGCGCCAATACAACCTGGGCCGCATCAAGCGCCTGCAAGGCAAGAATACGGAAGCCGAAGCGCTGTACCGGCAAGCGCTGGCCACGGAGGAGTCGGCAGAACCGCGCAGCGATGCGCGCGTCGGCCGGCGCCTGGTGGAACTGGCCTCGGCGCTGTCGGCGCAAGGCAAGTGGCAGGAGGGCAGCGGCTACCTGGAACGCGCCCTGCCCCTGCTGCCGAAACTGTCGCCAGCGTCGCGCACGTATTCGGCCGAGGTATTGCGGCAGTATGCGAAACAGCTGCAGGGCGGCCCGCAGGCGGCGCTGGGCCAGCGGTTCGCGGCCGTGGCCGCCGGCCTGCCGTAAGGGCGGCAAGCGGCCACGACGCCCTTGCGCCACCGCGCGGCCGCAGGGGCATCCACGCGGCCCAGCTTATTGCCGGGCCACGTGGATGCTGGCCTTGATGTGCTTGAGGTGCGCGACGATGGTGAAGGTCATGACCACCAGCAGCGACCATGAACTCCATTTGCTGACGTGCACCGCCGACCAGGCGCCAAGCTGGTTCGGATAGCGCCACACGCCCCAGAATGTGCTGATGTTTTCGGCCAGCCAGATAAAGAATCCAACCAGCACAAAACCCAGCAGCAAGGGCATGCTGCGGTCGCGGTCGAGCGGGCGGAACACGACGGTGGTGCGCGCGTACAAGCCCAGCGCGCAGGCCGCCAGGTGCCAGCGGTAGTCGCCGATGTAGTGGTGGGTGAAGAAGTTGGCGTAGATCAGCAGCGCGATCAGCACCGCCATCCAGTACGGCGGATGGTGGCGGATGCGCATGTCGAGCAGGCGCCAGGTCTGGATGATGTAGCTGCCGACGGCCGCATACATGAAGCCGGAAAACAGGGGCACGCCAAACACCTTGGTGTAGGCGAAGTCGGGATAGCTCCACGACTGGATCGAACCCGACACCTTGAACACCTCCAGCGCGAAGCCGACCGCATGAAACAGGCTGATGGCCTTCAATTCATCCCACGTTTCCAGCCCGCTCCAGAGCATGGCGCCCTGAATCGCCAGCGCCGCCAGCAGCAGCACGTCATAACGCGGCAGGCCGAGCAGGCCGGCGCGCGGCACCAGGAAGACGGCGGCAAAAAACAGCCCGACGAACAGGCACGCCCTCGCCTCCTTGATGCCGAAATACAAAAATTCCGTGAGAAAGCGCGGCCAGCCCCGCAAGCGGCTACGCGGCGCGGCATTTAACAGATGGGCATCGAGGGCATTGAGCATGCCGCAACTTTATCGACGGGCCGCGGCACTGTAAAGCACTATTGCAGGCGTATGCTTGCCAGTAGCAGTGGGATGGCGGCCGGGCGCGCATGGGCGGTCTCAGGGGGCGAAACGCGCAGCAGACAGGGAGCGGACAAGGCCGCGCGCAGAACGCGGGCACCAAAAGCAATGGGGCCGGGCGCGTTCGCGATTGCGAACAGGCCCGGCCCCATCATCAGGCAGCGGGACACCCCGCCGGCCTGTTAACAACGATTACTGCAGTTTGATTTCGACATCAACACCAGCTGGCAGGTCCAGCTTCATCAGCGCGTCAACGGTTTTGTCCGTTGGGTCAACGATGTCCATCAGGCGTTGGTGCGTACGGATCTCGAACTGATCGCGCGAAGTTTTGTTGACGTGCGGGGAACGCAGCACGTCGAAACGCTGAATACGGGTAGGCAGTGGTACTGGGCCTTTGACGACAGCGCCGGTGCGCTTCGCGGTTTCAACGATTTCCAGAGCGGACTGGTCGATCAGCTTGTAATCGAAAGCCTTCAGGCGGATACGGATTTTTTGGTTTGGTGCCGACATGATATTTCCTTAAAAGAACGAACCGCGCGGTGTGCACGGCAATGAGGTCATACGGGAATTTCTGACGCAACAACCGTCAGGGTCGACATGATAGCACCAAAATGCTTGCCAACCCCGGCAGTTGAATAAAAAGAAGGGCGCCGGGCGACGACGCGTCTTCTTTTATAGCTGCTTAATAATTAAGCAATGATTTTCGCAACAACACCAGCGCCGACGGTACGGCCGCCTTCGCGGATAGCGAAGCGCAGACCTTCTTCCATCGCGATCG
>RCUS01000353.1_pt1 | contig 31961 bp, 24 predicted proteins | sample 2166221 | NCBI WGS metagenome assembly RCUS01 (sample SAMN09932758, study PRJNA488358) | compost metagenome | isolation source: compost soil in cyclohexanecarboxylic | place: Germany: Experimental Botanical Garden
TTCTTTGCGGCTAACTGGGCTCTCGCCAAACCGCCAGGAGCGTACATAAGAACGACGGCAAACGCATAAAGTGAAGGACGGAGGGATGTCTATGGTCATTTCGCTGCCTAAAGCGCTTCGGCGCCTGATCTTTATTGTGATATTTGTCGCTTTTACCTGCCTGTTCTATAATATAATGGACCTGTTTCACCGGTGGATGGGTCCGATTCCCAATCCGGATATTCCGGAAGGCTCTGCCGTTCGCGCATACACTGGCGTTAATCCGGCGGACGGGGACATGAAAGCGTCCCAGCGCCTGAAGCTGTACTATTGGTATGGGGAATAAGTCTCAGACAGGAATTGCATGGATGACTGCCGAATGAACAAAGAGAGGACGGTGCCGAGGGAAACGATGAAATCAGCGGTACAAGACTTTCTGGAGTATCTTTCTCGTGAAAAAAATGCCTCGCCCCGGACCCTCGAATGCTACGGACGTGATATTTCACGATTTTTGGACTATGCGGCGGGACGGGGAGCGGAGATCCTGGAGGATATCCGCAGGCCGCTCATTTCGCTGTATTTTGGCGAGCTTCGGTCAGAAGGGCGTTCTGCGGCAACACTCAACCGGAACACGGTGTCGATCCGTGCCTTTTTTCATTTTTTGCTGAAGGAAGGCTTGATCTCGGGAGACCCCACTCTTGGAATGGAATCGGTTAAGGTGGAGAAAAAGCCGCCGCTCGTGCTGAACATCGAAGAAGTTGAGGCTCTGCTTGCGGCTCCGGACCCTGGGACTCCCCAGGGACTGAGGGACAAGGCGATGCTCGAGCTGCTCTACGCATCCGGGATTCGCGTCTCGGAGCTTGTAATGCTGGATGTGAGCGATGTGCAGACCTCGATGGGGTTCGCGCGCTGCTCCGGCTCCGGTGGAAGGGAACGGGTGGTTCCGATCGGCGGGGCCGCGTCGGAGACAGTGGAAGCGTATGTGCGGACAAGCCGGGACAAGCTTCTGCGGGGAGACGGGGAGATGGTGGAGCCAGCGCTGTTCCTGAACAATCTCGGAAGCCGGCTGACCCGTCAGGGCTTCTGGAAAATGATGAAGAGATACGCGAAAGAGGCGGGAATCCGCGAGGATATCACCCCCCACACACTGCGCGCTTCCTTCGCCTCTCATCTGCTCGAGCGAGGAGCCGACCTGCGCTCCGTTCAGCAAATGCTCGGCCATGCGGACATCTCCACGACCCAGATGTACGGCGGCGCCGCGCGCGGAAATATGAAAGAAGTGTATGAAAGACATCATCCCCGTGCACGTCCGCCCGGCTAGGGCGAGCTGCAGCGGGACAAGCTTCCAAGCCGTCTTAAGCGTTAGTGAAGCATACATGAAGGAGCGTGGCATAAGTTGTCTACATTTGACAAGATCTGTTTTATCGTACTGGATAGCGTGGGAATCGGGGAAGCGCCCGACGCCGCTAGCTTCGGCGATGTTGGAGCCCATACACTGGGCCATATTCTGGAACGGAATCCGCAGCTCAAGCTGCCGAATATGCAGCATCTGGGACTTGGCAACATCGCCCCGCTGCCGCATCTGGAGCCGGTTCAGGCTCCGGAAGGCTACTATGGCAAAATGCAGGAGGTTTCCGTTGGCAAGGATACGATGACCGGCCACTGGGAGCTGATGGGCCTCAAGATCGAAATGCCGTTCAACACCTATCCGGACGGATTCCCACAGGAGCTGATCACAAAGTTCGAAGAGGCCACCGGCCGCAAGGTGCTCGGCAACAAGCCGGCCTCCGGAACGGAGATTCTGGTCGAATTCGGCGAGGAGCAGATGAAGACGGGCGCCTGGATCGTCTACACATCCGCCGACAGCGTCTTTCAGCTGGCCGCCCATGAGGATATTATTCCGCTGGACGAGCTGTACAAGGCATGCCATATCGCCAGAGAGCTGACGATGGCGCCGGAATTCTCGGTCGGCCGCGTCATCGCCCGTCCGTATGTCGGACAGCCGGGCAGCTTCACCCGCACCCCGAATCGGCATGATTATGCCGTGAAGCCGCCGGAGCCGACCGTCATGAACGCGCTGGCGGATATCGGCCGCGATGTCATTGCCGTCGGCAAAATCAATGATATTTTCACAGGCGAAGGCGTTACGGAAGCTTACCCGACGAAGAGCAATGAACACGGCATCGAAGTCACGCTGGAACATCTGCGCAAGCCGTTTAACGGCCTGCTCTTCACGAATCTGGTCGATTTCGATTCCCTGTATGGCCACCGCCGCGATCCGGAAGGCTACGGACGTGCGCTGGAGGTGTTCGACAAGGCGCTGCCGGATCTCATGTCCTCGCTCGGCGAGAATGATCTGCTGATCGTATCGGCTGACCACGGCAATGATCCCGTGCACAGCGGGACAGACCATACCCGCGAATATGTGCCGCTTCTCGTCTACTCGCCGCGCTTCAAATCGCCGGGCAGTCTAGGAGTGCGTTCCACCTTCTCCGACGTGGCAGCCACGATTGCCGAGAACTTTGGCGCCAAGGCTCCGGCTTACGGAACCAGCTTTCTTCAGGAACTGAAATAAGGAGGATTACAGATGAAGGATTCAATCAGCCTAGGCTCCATTCAGGAAGCGGCGGCCTATATCAAGAGCAAGGTCGCCGGAACGCCCGACATCGGACTTATTCTCGGATCGGGGCTCGGTATTCTGGCCGATCTGATCAAAGACGGAATCAGCATTCCCTACCACGATATTCCTCATTTTCCCGTATCGACGGTGGAAGGGCATGAAGGCGAACTGCTGATCGGCACGATAGAGGGCCGCAAGGTCGTCATGATGAAGGGCCGCTTCCATATGTATGAGGGCTACGGCCCCGAGACGACGGCGTTTCCCGTTCGCGTTATGAAGGAGCTCGGCGTGAAGAGCCTGCTCGTTACGAACGCCGCCGGCGGCGTGAACACCGGTTACACGCCAGGGGATCTGATGCTTCTTACCGACCATCTCAACCTGACCGGCCGCAATCCGCTCATCGGACCGAATGATCCGGAGCTCGGCGTGCGCTTCCCTGACATGTCGGAGCCTTACAGCCGCCGGCTGCTTCAGGCGGCGAGAGATGTGGCGAAGGAACAGAACTTCACCTTTAGAGAAGGCGTCTACGCAGGTCTTCTGGGACCTACTTACGAGACGCCGGCCGAGATCGTTATGCTGCGCCGTCTGGGCGCCGATGCGGTCGGCATGTCGACCGTCTCGGAGACGATCGTCGCCCGCCATGCAGGCATCGAGGTGCTCGGCATTTCCTGTATCACGAACATGGCTGCCGGCATTCTAAATCAGCCGTTGTCCCATGACGAGGTTATGGAGACGGCTGAACGGGTGCGCGAGACGTTCCTGGGCCTTGTGCTTGCGCTCATTCCGAAGATGTAAGTGAGCTTAATTCCAAATATCCGGGAGGGAATCCATTATGACACAATCCGCAAGCAATGCGCCTGAGGTTCTGGCATACGGCGCACAGGTTAAAGAAGCCGCCGATTATATCGCGTCCAAGCTTGGCTCGTACAAGCCGGTTATCGGCCTGATCCTCGGCTCCGGCCTCGGCGATCTGGGCGACCAGATCGAAGACGCCGTATACCTGCCTTATGAAGAGATTCCCCATTTTCCGCGTTCCACCGTTGAAGGACATGCCGGACGCTTCGTTATCGGCAAGCTGGAAGGCAAGGATGTCATGATCATGCAGGGCCGCTTTCATTACTATGAAGGCTACGCCATGCGCAAGGTCGTGCTTCCCGTCTATGTCATGGCCAAGCTGGGCATCGGCACGCTTGTCATTACGAACGCGGGCGGCGGCATGAACCGCGCCTTCAAGGCCGGCGACCTCATGCTGATCACCGACCATCTCAACATGACGGGAGACAACCCGCTGATCGGGCCGAATGATCCCGAGCTCGGCGTCCGCTTCCCGGACATGTCCCGTGCTTACGATCCGGAATATATCGCGCTTGCCAAACGCCTTGCTCCCGAAATCAAGGGAGCGGACGGCGAAAGCCTGACGCTGCAGGAAGGCGTATACGCCGGCATCAGCGGCCCGACCTATGAGACGCCTGCTGAACTTAAGATGCTGGCGCTGCTTGGCGGGGACGCAGTCGGCATGTCCACGGTTCCCGAAGTCATCGTGGCGAGCCACAGCCGCCAGCGTGTGCTTGGCATTACCTGTATCACCGACATGGCGATCGGCGACGAGCTGGAGCCGCTGACGCATGAGCAGGTCGTGAAGGTTGCGAACCTGACCAAGCCGAAGTTCATCGGACTTGTCCGCGCATTCGTCCGCGAGGTAAGTCTCTAATATGAGAGCGGTCGACATCATTCAGAAGAAAAGAGACGGCGGGGAGCTGAGCCGGGAGGAAATCGCCTTTCTGGTTCAGGGCTACAGCCGGGGAGAAATCCCGGATTATCAAATGTCGGCCTGGGCAATGGCCGTCTACTTTCAGGGGATGAACGCCCGCGAGACCGGCGATCTGACGCTGGAGATGGCGATGTCCGGCGATCAGGTGGACCTCAGCCCCATCGCCGGCATCAAGGTGGACAAGCATTCCACCGGCGGAGTCGGCGACAAGACGACGGTCGTCCTGGCGCCGCTTGTCGCTTCAGCCGGTGTGCCGGTCGCCAAGATGTCGGGGCGCGGCCTCGGCCATACCGGCGGCACGCTCGACAAGCTGGAGTCCATCTCCGGCCTGACCGTCGAGATGGACCAGAGCCGCTTCTTCGCCCAGGTCGGCGAAATCGGCGTAGCCGTCATCGGCCAGTCGGGGAACATCACCCCGGCCGACAAGAAGCTGTACGCGCTGCGGGACGTAACCGCAACCGTGGATTCCATCCCGCTTATCGCAAGCTCCGTCATGAGCAAGAAGATCGCCGCCGGCGCGGACGCCATCGTGCTCGATGTGAAGACCGGCAGCGGCGCGTTCATGAAGACGCTGAACGATTCCATCGCGCTGGCCAAGGCGATGGTGGACATCGGCACCCAGCTCGGCCGGCACACCGTTGCGGTTATCAGCGATATGGATCAGCCGCTCGGATACGGCATCGGCAACGCGCTGGAGGTCAGAGAGGGGATCGACACGCTGCGCGGCAGCGGACCGGCCGACCTGACCGAGGTCTGCCTCATTCTCGGCAGCCAGATGCTCGTGCTGGGCGGCAAAGCCAAGGATACGGACGAAGCCCGCAGCATCCTGAAGGCCCGCCTGGAAGACGGCAGCGCCCTTGCGAAGCTGAAGGCGCTCGTAACGGCGCAGGGCGGAGATGCTTCGCAGATCGACGACCCCGCGAAGCTGCCGTCCGCAAGCCGGCGGGTGGAGGTCAAGGCGGCGGCAGGAGGCCATATCGAGGCCATTCAGGCCGAAGAAATTGGCATCGCCGCCATGCTGCTCGGTGCGGGACGGGAGACGAAGGAATCGCAGATCGACCTCGCCGTCGGTATCGTACTGGCGAAGAAGGTCGGAGACGCGGTGTCGGAGGGCGAGACGCTAGCCGTTCTGCACCTGAACGATGCCTCTGAGGCCAAGGTTAAAGAGGCCGAGTCCAAGGTGCTGGAGGCGTACCGGATTACGAATCAGCCGGTAACGCCGCCGCCGCTCGTCTACGCCATCGTGACCAAGGAAGGCGTGACCCGATTCTAGAGAGCGGGGCCGCTTGCAGGCCCGGCAGTGTTCATCTCCCGGAAGCCGATAAGGGTTAGCCGGATGACAAGCGGAACCTGCCCGCCGCTCGCGGGAACTCTCAGCAGAATCAGGGACGCAACACATCCCATAACGAAGTCAAGGCCGGGTTAAGCTCTATGCTTAACCCGGCCTTTTGTATAGTAAGAGCAATATGTTGCCATTTAAACTTATTTCACCACAACCGTGAAGCTGACAATTGGCTCCTTGGCATTGAAGCCAGCCGTTGGAGGACTAGACAGCGTGACGATGTAAGTTCCCGGTCCTTGCTCCGGCTTGATCCGTATCGAGAAGCTGCCGTCTTTGGCCAGCGGAGCACTAACGGCCTTGCTCTCTCTGCCCCCGGCAGGGCGGGTGGTCAGATATAACCCGGTCACACCGCTTGCCGCGTTCGTCAGGGTCCCGCGCAGATCGGCATAGCTGTCTGTCTCCGCATAGCCTGCCGGCCAGACGGTTCCGTCAGCGGTAACAAGCGACAGGTCCAGCTTCCACCCGTCAAAGGATGGACTGCCGGTGTAGCGGAAATCAATATCCGCTGGCTGAAGGTCGGCCCGGATCGGGATGCTGTTGATGATCCGCCCGGTGGTGGCATCCCGGTATACGAACTCGTTATTTCCGGGAAGCAGGGGAATGCTGACTTTGTACATGCCGTACTTCAAACCATTGTAACCCTGAGGCGGGCTGGTTGTCTCATAGCTGTATGTCTCAAAAGCGCCGAACCGGCTGTTTTCATAGGAGAAGCCGCCTATTCCGAACATCGTCACCTGGAGGCTGCTGCCGGTTACCTCCGGCTGCTTATAATTGGTGTACCAACTGCTGTACCGGAGTGTTCCTGAATTCGATGCCGGGTCGTAACTGTAAGCGACTTTATACTGCCGCTGCAGGAAACTGAGCGGGACGAGAATCGTTCCGCCGCTTCGCAGAACTTTGATGGAGTCGACCTTCTCATTTTTCCGGTACACCGTCCCTGTTCTTACATCCAGCCTCAATTCGTTCACATACCCGTTCTCCGCGAAGTAGACGGAATGCTCCGAAGGCACGCTCTGCATTTGCCCTTGGATAAAAGAGACGGCATCCTTCAGCGGAAAATACGGGACGGAGCCGGACATAATCGGGGCTGCGCTCAGCTTAATCTGTTCGTTCTCCCGCTTGCGCAGCGCCGAAGCCGTTCCAGGGCGGAATGCCAGCTCGTTCTCGTCAGGAAGCAGCACGACATCCGCCTCATCCAGCAAATTAATAACCGGTCTGTAGCTGGTTAACACGGACAGGAAATCGCGGAGAGATGTGCGGGCTGACAGGGTATACCCTGTTGCTTGATCAAATGTCCAATAGGCGGAATAGACCGCCTTGGCACCGCTTCCCGAAATCTGGATTACCCCTGTGACATCATTCGAGAGCGGCGTCGCGAATTTGAATGCCTGTGTCCAGAACTGAACGAGCTTTTGCTTGCTGCTGGAGTTTCCTGCGGCTGCTTCATCGGCGTATACGGTCCAGCCGTTTTTCGTCAGCAGCTTGACGCTGCCCTGCGGCATGGTTCCGCTGTATGCCGAGGCCGATGTCTCGAGCAGTGTGTCGCCGGTCGCGCGGAATGCAGTGGCTCCGGGCAGTGAAGATGCCGAAGAGGGCTTCAAGCCGCTTTTGTACAGCTGGATCTTATAGCCGTCCGTGGTCAGCTTGCTCGCGATTCTGTAGTAAGACAGGCCTGCATCAGGCAGGCGTGTCGGCAAATAAGCTTTCACTTCGCTCTCTTTGTACAGCTTGCTTGCCAACTGCTCCCACAGGCTGCGATAGCCGAATCCAGGGTCCAGCACGACTTTCGCGTCCGGCTTAGTACCATCTTCAGCGGATGCCGGTCCTGCCCATAGGCCAGACACCAGACCGGCCAGCAGCAGCAGCTTCACACCAAGCCCGAGAATTTGCCTCGTTGTATTCTTTTCTTGCCTAACCTCATGATGCCGAATCATTCTTCTACCTCCCCAATCCTTCTTTTTCCAGAATGCTCTGATGTCTAGACGCGTTTCATTGCCAAAAGTTTCAAGAAGCAATTCGGGCATCCTGATCATCCTGATCATCACCGCAACCCTTGCCGGAATAATTCCTTCCATTTCTGACAAAACTGGAACACAGTACCTGTGATAAAGGTAAACGCTCAGGAGGGGAATTGGAATGAAGAAATGTCTCATTGCTGTGCTGGCGCTCTGTATACTGCTGGGGGTGCTCAGTCCCGTTTCGGTGTTCGCGGAGGAGAAAGGCCAGAAACCCGGAAGCGCGGCGCCCGATCTGGCGTCCCAGGCCCGCTCGGCGATTCTGATGGATGCCGGGACGGGAACGGTAATCTACGAGAAGAACAGCCACGACAAGCTGCCTCCGGCCAGCATTACGAAGATTATGACGATGCTGCTGACCGTGGAGGCGATCGACGGGGGCACGCTGAAGCTCACGGACAAGGTGCGGACGAGCGAATATGCCGCCTCGATGGGAGGCTCGCAAATTTTTCTGGAGCCTGGCGAGGAAATGACCGTCGACGATATGTTGAAGGGCATCGCGATGGCCTCGGGCAACGACGCGTCGGTCGCGATGGCCGAGAAACTGGCCGGTTCGGAGAGCGCTTTTGTCGACCTGATGAATAAGCGGGCGGAAGAGCTGGGGCTGAAGGACACGCATTTTGCCAACTGTAACGGTCTGCCGACCAAGGACCACTACTCCTCCGCCCATGACATCGCCGTTATGAGCCGGGAGCTGCTGAAGCATCCGCAAATTATTAAATACACGGGCTCCTACCAGGACTATTTGCGCAAGGACACCCCCAAGCCTTTCTGGCTGGTGAACACGAACAAGCTGGTGCGCTTCTACACAGGCGCGGACGGCCTCAAGACCGGATATACATCGGAAGCCAAGTTCTGCCTCTCCGCTACCGCTTCCAAGGATGGGCTGCGGGCGATCGCGGTTGTGCTGGGCGAGCCGAACACCAAGACGCGCAACAGTGAAGTGTCGGGCATGTTCGATTACCTGTTCGCCCAGTACAAGGTGCATACGATTCACAAGACCGGAGACACGCTGGGAACCCTCAAGATCGAGAAGGGCGTCAAGCGCGAGCTGCCGATTGTAGCTCAGGAGAACTATACGCTGCTGCTGAAAAAAGGAATCGCCCAGGAGGGCATCCGGCATGAGACGGTGATCCTGGATAAGGTGAAAGCCCCGATTGCCAAGGGTCAAACGATCGGCAAGCTGGTCGTCTACCAGGGAACTACCGTCGTGAAGGAATATGAGCTCAAGGCGCCGGAAGCGGTCGCCAAGGCGGGCTGGTGGAAGCTGTTCAAGCGGACCACGGGTTCCATGTTCTCGATGGGCTGACAGAGTCTAGACGGACTTTTGACAACCCGGTACTCCGGGTGCAAATGAGAGACAAGAGAAACGCTGCGCGTCCGCCAAGGATGCGAATGCAGCGTTTCTTTTTTTGCCTCGAACGAGTATATCTCTCTATAAAACTGTCAACACTGGATAACAGATTATTATGATCACACGGGCAAAATGGGGAATCCTGGCTGTTCGTTGCGGATGTTGTCCTTCATTCTTGTAGATACTTGAGAGGTTTCTTCTAGTTTTGTCGGCAGGCAGGAGTCCCCCGCAGCGGCGTAGAAATCGTTGTCCGAAAGGCGCCGAGAGGGCGTCTGAAAGCCGCTTCCAAAGCAGCGAAGAGGAGAGTGACGATTATGAATTCCCATGTGCAAATGGAGCAACACCGCGGAGTGCTGGTCGTGCGCCTGACAGGCGAGCTGGACCATCATGCCGCTGATTATGTAAGAATGGATCTGGATGAAGCAATTCTGCGCCGGCAGGTGGAGCATCTCGTTCTGAATCTGAAGGACCTTCAGTTCATGGACAGCTCCGGTCTAGGCGTCATTCTGGGAAGGTACAAGCTGATTCGCGGCAAGGGGGGCAAAATGGTGCTCTGCGACGCCAATCCGGCGGTCCGCCGGCTGCTCGATATGTCGGGCCTGTTAAAAATCATGTCTCTATATGACAGTGAGGATTCAGCGCTTACAGATCTGGAGGTGGCGTTATGAGCATGGAGCCGTCCAAAAATGTAATGAGCGTCCAGTTCGCCGCATTGTCGGAGAACGAATCGTTCGCCCGCGTCGTTGTAGCAGCCTTCGTGACCCGGCTTGATCCGACTATGGATGAGCTTAACGATTTGAGAACCGTCGTCTCCGAGGCGGTGACCAACTGCATCATCCACGGCTATGACAGCGACCCAAATGGGGTTGTCTATATCTCGGCGGCCATTGAGGGTGAAACCGTAAGCCTGACCATCGAGGACAAGGGGCGGGGAATCGAGGATCTGGAGCTGGCGCAGCAGCCGCTGTATACATCGAAGCCGGAGCTTGAGCGCTCGGGCATGGGCTTCACCATCATGGAGAACTTCATGGATGAATTCGAAGTGAGCAGCGAGCCGGGACGGGGAACCACCATTCGGATGAAGAAGACGATTGTCTCAAAAAAAGCGCTATTTAACTAGGGGATGGAGCTATGGATGCGGAATCAAAGAAAGCTCCGCCGACCTATTTGGACGATGCGGAGGTCAAACGGCTGATCGCGCTCAGCCAGGCCGGAGACACGACGGCCCGGGACACGCTGGTCGGCTGCAATATCAGGCTCGTCTGGTCGGTTGTGCAGCGGTTCATGAACCGGGGCTATGAGCCCGACGACCTGTTCCAGATCGGCTGCATCGGCCTGCTCAAGTCCGTGGACAAGTTCGATCTCAGCTACGATGTGAAGTTCTCTACCTATGCTGTGCCGATGATTATCGGCGAAATCCAGCGCTTCCTGAGAGACGACGGGACGCTGAAGGTGAGCCGTTCGCTGAAGGAGATGGCGAACAAGGTGCGCAAGATGAAGGATGAGATGTCCAAGACGCTGGACCGGCTGCCGACGATCGGCGAAGTTGCCGAGGCGCTGGGCGTAACGCCTGAGGACATCGTTTTTGCCCAGGAAGCGAACAAGCCGCCGGCTTCGATCCATGAGACGGTGTTCGAGAATGACGGCGATCCAATCACCCTGATCGACCAGATCGCCGACGATTCCCAGGAGAAATGGTTCGACAAGCTGGCGCTGAGCGAGGCCATCGGCTCACTGACCGAGAGGGAGCGTCTCATTGTCTATCTGCGCTATTACCGCGACCAGACCCAATCCGAGGTCGCGAGCCGTCTCGGCATCTCCCAGGTGCAGGTGTCGAGGCTGGAGAAGAAAATTTTGCAGAACATCAAGGAGCAGATCGCCCAGTGAAGTCCGGCTTGGGCCAAGTTCATACCCGCAGGCTGGCAGCCCTTCAATGAAGGACGCCGCCCTGCGGTTTTTTCATTTATGGGATGAATCCGAATGGAGAATTGGATTTAATTTACTTGTACGGGTATGCTATGATGATAGAAAATCCTGGACTAGAAATGGAGAGTGGAGTTATGAAAGAAGAACTGGCGAAAGCGTTGAACGAGCAGTTGAATTTTGAGTTTTACTCGGCGCATGTCTATCTGGCGATGGCGGCTTATTGTTCGGGCGAAAGTCTGGACGGCTTTGCCAATTTTTTTCTGATTCAGGCGGAGGAAGAGCGGTTCCATGCCATGAAGATCTACCGCTTCCTCAATGACCGGGGCCTGCGGGCTACGCTTGCGGCACTGCCGGAGCCGAAGAATGATTATTCATCGGTTCTGGACGCGTTTGAGCATGGATATGCCCATGAGCAGCAAAATACGGGCAAATTCTATAACCTGACCGACCTTGCGCTGGAGACACGCGAGCATGCCACCATGTATTTTCTGAAATGGTTCGTGGATGAGCAGGTGGAGGAAGAATCGCTGTTCAGCACCATTATTGAGAAGCTGAAGCGGATCGACAAGGACAGCAACGCTTTCTACATGATGGACGCCGAGTTTGCGGCGCGCACATTCACACCGCCTGCCGAATAGAGCAGATTCGCGGCAAGCAGCCTTTGATATTCATTTCAAATATTCATTTCAATATGGAATCTCAACAGCCCGGACATTTGTGTCCGGGCTTATTTGGTGTGGAGAAGCACTACCCTGTACTCAGAATGCAGAGGCTCGGCAGGTTGTAGTTGCCAAAAACAGGGCGATCGGTTAAAATTTAATTGATAATGATTATCAGTATCACAACAATAACGGAATGATGTCTGGAGGATGACGATGAACGAGCATTCTGAAATATACGATGTGACCATTATCGGCGGCGGACCGGCCGGTATGTATGCGGCCTTTTACAGCGGCATGAGAGATATGAAGACCAAGCTGATCGATGCAAATGAGGAGCTTGGCGGCAAAATGCTCGTATATCCCGAGAAGATCATCTGGGATGTCGGGGGCGTTACGCCGATAAGCTGCCGAAATCTGATCGATCGGCTGAAAGAGCAGGCAGCCACATTCGATCCGACCATCGTACAGGGCGAGCAGGTAGTGGAGATGAAGCTTCAGGGTGACGGGATCTACCGCCTGACTACCGCTTCGGGAAGCGTTCACTTGACGAAGACGGTCATATTGGCAATCGGTTACGGAATTCTGCGGATGGCGAAGCTCGACATTGAAGGAGCAGACCGCTATGAAATTACCAACCTGCATTATACGGTCCAGGAGCTGGAGCCATTCCGGGGCCAGCATGTGCTGATTTCAGGCGGCGGAGATTCCGCAGTGGACTGGGCCAATGCTCTGGAACCCATCGCCGGCAAGGTGACGGTAGTTCATCGCCGGGACCAATTCGGTGGACATGAAGGCAGCATTCTCAAAATGCGGAGATCATCGGTTGACGTGCGTACTCCATATCTGATCAGCCAACTGCACAGCAGTGATGGTGAGCTGATCGAAGAGGTCACGCTGGCGCATTCGGAGAGCGGGACGACCGAACGGCTTCAGGTGGACGCGGTCATCGTCAGCCACGGACTGAAATCCGACTTCGGTACGGTACGCGACTGGAATCTCGAAATGGGCGAATGGAACGCATTCGTAAGCCCACTGTTGGAGACCAATCTGCCCGGTGTATTTGCGGCCGGCGACTTCGCGCATCATGAGAGCAAGCTAAGACTGATCGCGGGAGCGTTCACGGATGCCGCGCTTGCGGTGAACAGCGCCAAGCTGTACATCGATCCCTCGGCGGACAAGGTGGCGTACGTCTCTTCTCATAACGACAAATTCAAAGAGAAGAACAAGGCTCTGGGCGTTAAGCTCAATGCCTAATTACCAAGAGCAGGTATCATTCTGCTCATACTAGTGAGTATTGGCTGGGGATTCCGGCCGAAGCTGCGAAGCTGCCCGGGTGATCCTCGGCAGCTTCTTTTTTTTCTGAAAGAAAGTACAAAGAGATGATGAAGGCTAATGCTGAATTTCCGGCGAGGAGAGGCTGCACAAACTACCCCTTATTGATGACAAGAAAAAATCGTTAACAAAGATTGATAAAGCGTTTACATTGTCAGTGGCATATGCTATGATAAAATTAACATGTTGATGCAAACGATTGCACAAATTAACCGTTTCAGTGCTTCAAACCGACTTCAGCCGAAATAAGGAATGATTTGTCGATGAAAAGTGCAGAACGGTATTTTTGTGTGATTTGTGCAAACGTTAGCGCAACAAATTTACAAAAAACTGGAGGGGATAAAGGTCTATGTCCATTAGTGCAATGAGTAAACACCGGCGCTGGATTTCATTTGTAACCGCTATCATTATGGTGCTTCAACTGGTGCTTGGCATTGTACCGCAGTCGGCGCACGCGGATACGGAAGCACCGGTCGCCGATGTGCTGGCCGATCAGCCGGGAGGCGGGAGCAATTGGGTTGTGGTCGGCACCTTGAACGGCTGGAATAACAGCGACACGGCAACACGGATGAAGCATCTGGTCGGAGGTTTCTATGAGTATTCGACCGTGCTGAACGCCGGACACCATGAATTCAAGCTGGTCAAATCCGGAACCTGGAACGGGTTTGAGAATGCGGGGAACAACTTTGCCTTTGATTTGGATTCGGCATCGAAGGTCAATTTCTACATAAACGAGGATCTGAATCAGGCGCGGATCAGCCTGCCGAACGTACAGGGCATACAGCAGTATGTGCCCTCACGCTCCGTGGACAGCTGGCCAAGGCTCGTTGGCACTCTGCAGAAGAAGCTGGGAGAGAGCGATGATTGGTCGCCAGCGACCAGCCAGCTGTTCTTTGTGGATTATAACTTTGACGATACGGTCTACAAAATTCAGCGCACGCTCCCGGTCGGGAATTATGCAGCTAAGGTGATCTTCGGCACCGACTGGCTCACAAGCGAGAACTATGGAGACGGGGGGCAGAACCTGTCACTCAATGTGCTGGACCCATCCGACGTGACCTTCACGATTGATTACAGCGCTGCCAGCAAAAACCTGACTCATAATTATGTCCCGAAGAATTCTGTGTTTGACGGCAAAATCGACAGCGGCTCGCTAGCCTTTGACAGCCGTTCGATCACGTATAAGAAACCTTTCGGTGCCATTAAAATGGGGCAGGAAGCGGTCACACTGCGCATTGCAGCTCTTAAGGGCGATGTGCAGCTGGCGAAGGTCGAGCTGACGAATCCGGACTCGCTGTCCAAGGATTTTACGATGAACCGGGTAACCTCGGTGGACGGCAAGGATTATTTTGAAGTGACCATTCCGGCATCCCAGTTCTCCAAAATCGGCGTATGGGGCTACAAGTTCATTCTCGTGGACGGGGCGGCCAAGATGGAGTACGGCGATGATGCTGCAAGAGGCGGCACCGGCACTGTCAGCGTTGAAGGCGCGGTGCCTTATGACCTGACGGTCTACGACCCGGACTTCAAGACGCCGGACTGGATGAAGAACGCGGTGGTGTATCAGATTTTCCCGGACCGGTTCTTCGACGGTGACGAGAGCAATAACCGCGCCAAGACGGCCGACGGCTATCGCGGCGCGCTGACCGAGGAAGCAGCCACGAGCAAAGACGGGCAGAAGCTGCAGTATTTCGATGGCGGTGTCAGCAATGATCCAACACCGGACCAGGTGTGGGGGGATTGGAGTACTGCGCCGGAGAACCCCGACCGTTCCAAGGCGGAGAACAAGCCGTATTATCCGGATGCGAAGACGGACGGCGTCTGGACGAATGAGTTCTATGGCGGCGACATTCAGGGCATTCAGGAGAAGCTGGGCTATCTGAAGTCGCTGGGCGTCACAACGCTGTATCTGAATCCGGTTGCGTGGGCCGCCTCCAATCATAAGTACGATGCCACGGATTATGAGCATCTCGATCCGATGTTCGGCGAACCGGTGTACAACACGCCGGGTGATCCGGCTTCCGGTCTTAATTATACGGAGACCCGGGCCCAGTCGGACCGCATCTACCAGCTGTTCGCCAAAGAGGCGCGCGAGTTGGGTATGCATATTATCAACGACGGCGTATTCAATCATGTTGGTGACGATTCCATCTATTTTGACCGGTATGAGAAATATCCCGAAATCGGGGCCTACGAGTACTGGTCCAAAGTCTATGACAAGATGGAAGCCCAGAAGCTCTCGCAATCCGACGCGGAAGCAGCGGTACGGGCGGAGTTCACCGCCAAGATCAATCCGCTGACGAACGAGCACTACAAATACCCCGAGGACTTCACATACACCACCTGGTTCACGATCTCGAACGTACTGGTGAACAACGGGGACGACAGCAACAAGCATTACAAATACGACGCCTGGTGGGGCTATGATTCGCTGCCAGTAATGGATGCCAAGGAGCCGCAGACCGAAGATACCGATTTCTTCCCGGCGGATTCCGAAGCGATTGAAGGAGCGAATGAGTGGAATAACATCGGCTACCGCGACACGGTCATCGGTCATGATCTGACGGGATTGACCGATTCACAGGCCTCCCAGGAGATGCAGTCGACCAATTCGCAGCGCTGGCTGTGGATGGGTTCGAGCGGCTGGCGTCTGGACGTGGCTCCGGATGTATCCGGGGGGACGTGGCAGAAATTCCGCGAAGCCGTCAAATCGACGGAAGGCAGAACGGATGCGAACGGCAATGTGATCGAAGAGCCGGTCATTCTGGGCGAAGAATGGGGCGTAGCTACCAAATACCTGCTTGGAGACCAGTTCGACTCCGTTATGAACTACCGCTTCCGCAGCGCGGTTCAGAGCTATATGATTTCCGGCGACGCCGCCACGCTTAACCAGTCGCTGGAATCGATCCGCGAGGATTATCCGAAAGAAGCCTGGCAGACAATGCTTAACCTGGTGGACTCTCACGATACGACAAGATCCATCACTAAATACGACAACCCAAGTTACGAGGAAGAGCATCTCGTTATCGCAAAAGATGCGACCGATAAAGCGCTTAAGCTGCAGGCGCTGACTGCGATCATGCAGATGGGCTACCCTGGGGCCCCTACGATCTACTATGGAGATGAGGTCGGCGTCACGGGCACGAAGGACCCTGATTCCAGACGCGCCTTCCCATGGGAACGGGTCATTGAGAACAGCAATGGAAGCTACAGCGCAACAGGCGTCTATGAAGAGCTGTTCCAGACGTATCAGACCGCAGCGCAGGTTCGCAATGACAATGAAGTGTTCCGCACCGGAGATTTGAAAGTGGCTTACGCAAGCGGGGATGTTATTGTTTATGCCCGTAAAAATGATACAACAGGCGCGCTTGTCGCCATCAACCGCGGCAGCTCCGAACAGACCGTATCGGCCGATGTAGCAGGCTATCTGCCGGAGGGACTGACACTGCGCGATCAGCTCGGCAGCGGTGCCGAGGGAACGGTAACCGGAGGCAAGATCAGCCTGACGATTCCGGCACTGTCCGGCATGATGCTGCTGTCGACCTCCGATCTGTCCGTACTCCCTGCCGTCACGGGACTTCAAGCGGTTGCAGGTAACGGACAGGTTACGCTGAGCTGGAATCCGGTGAACGGAGCAGAAGGCTATACCGTTTATCGGGCGGCTATTGAAGGCGGTACGCAGCAAAAGGTCGGGGATACGGCAGATCCCGCTTTCACCGACAGCACCGTCACGAACGGCAGCAAATACTATTACACCGTAACCGCCAAGCAGGGCGTCTATGAAAGCACGCCGTGCGAGATGGCGTCGGCAACGCCGGCTTTTGCGATCCAGAGCGTTGCGATCGTGCAGCAGGCGAAGGATATGACGATCGGCGTCGGCAAGGCGACCTACGAAATCCAGGTCGAGATCAAGATTCCGGGCCTTACCGATGTGCCGTCCAGCGTGTATCAAGAGCCTTCCGGCATTGTGGCGAAGCTGATCTACTATCCAAGCGGAGCCTCGCCGGATCAGGCGGCCGAAACGAAGCTCCGTTATAAGGATGACAATGTGGAGGAAGGGGCCAAAATTTACTGGGCAGCCTTCGAGCCGACCATGCCGGGTTCCTACACGTATCTGGCACAGGTCTCCACCGATAACGGAGAGAGCTTCACTTCATCCGCACCAGAGACGATGACGGCCTATGCCGATCCTGACGATGCGGTTCCGCCGGCTGCGCCGGTGCTGGCCGAAATTCCGGTCGAATCGAATATGACGAATCTGTCCTGGACACTCGATACGGAAGGCGCGGCTGGCGTTGAAGTGTTCCGCAAGGAAGCGGGCCATGATTACAGGCTGATCGCTTCGCTTGACAAGAACGCCGTCTCCTACCGGGATTACACCGTCAGCAACGATACCGCGTATACGTACAAAATCGCGGCCTATGACAGCTCGTATAACCGCGCCTATTCTGAAGAGCAAAGCGTGACGCCGAAGACGGTCATGATCGATGTAACCTTGAGGCTTCATCTGCCGGATTATACGCCAAGCACCGACAGCATCTATATTGCAGGCGACTTTAACGGCTGGAACGCCAGCGGTACAGCGTTGACCGTTCCGAGTGGCGCGACCGACCGCAGTGTCGTCGAGTATTCCTTCAAGATGATGGCGGGCAAAACGATTCAATACAAGTACACCCGGGGAGCCTGGACCACCGAGGCGTTCACCAGCCACAGCCGCTCTGCGAACGACACGACGGATATGGGCAACTGGGCGTACAGCTCGACAGACACCAATATGAAGCTGACCATCGTCAATCAGGGCGGCAGCAAACAATTAATCGATGATTACGTGCTCAGATGGAGCGACATGCCGATGATCGTGACCCTTCCGCGAACCTCTTACGGGTCCGACATCGAGTACACAACCGATGAGAGCACGATGAATCTGAAGGCATTCGTTCCGTTCGGCGTAGCTTTTACGATCAATGGACAGCCGATTCCGCAGGGCTCGATGGACAGCCGGGGCAATGTACTGCTGAACGGCATCCCGCTGGCCTATGGAACGAACAGCTTTGTACTGCATATGGAACCGACAGAAGAGACGCTGGCGCTTCCATGGTACACGGACAAAGGACGCGCAGGCCAGGCGACCAAGACGCTGACGATTACGGTTAACCGTACCGGAGGCGGAACGACGCAGCCTTCACTGACAGGTCTGGCTGTAAGCTCCCCCGCTGCGGCCCTGACGGTCGGTGATACCTGGAGCACAGTTGTTACCGCGCAGTACGACAACAACAGTATGGCGGATGTTACGAACGGCGCAGTATTTGAATCCTCGCAGCCGGCTGTGGCAAGCGTGGACAGCAAGGGCGTCGTCACGGCACTATCGCCGGGCAATGCCGAAATTACCGCATCGTACGGCGGTATGACCAAGAGCTATAGCGTACAGGTAATTGCCAAGGAGCCAACAGTGATGGCGCTGTCGGTCAGCGGACCGGCAAACAGCCTTGCCATAGGCGGCACCTGGAGCACCGTAGTGACAGCCGTCTACAGCGACGGAAGCCGGAAGGTCGTCACGGCGGCTTCGGTGTTCGAATCGAGCACTCCGGAAGTGGCGAGTGTGGATGCAAGCGGTACAGTTCATGGTCTTGCAGCAGGTACGACTATCATTACCGTGCGTTACGGTGAATGGACCGGAAGCTTTGATGTAACGGTAACGTCGGCGGCTGCAAGCGGCAGTGGAACCTCTTCCGGACAAACCCAGACTCCGGGAGTGCAAATCGTCACGGCGGCGCAGTTGAAGCCGGACGCAAGCGGCACAGCTGCCATTACTATGGAAGCTGACGTGATACGGCTTCTGCTTCCTGCAGAGGCGGCAACAGCGGAAGGACTGCATACGCTTGTGGTTAAAGCCAATGGAGTGACGCTGTCCATTCCGTCTCAAGTTCTGGCCTCGCTCTCGGCATTGCTGACGGAAGACCAGCGCAAGTCCGGAGCCCGAATCGAACTTATTGTGAATCCGCTGGATGCCTCGACGAAAGAGGCTGTGACAAGCGGGCTGCAGCTGCCGGCGAACACTCGTATGACACTGGCCGGAGAAGTCTATGACTTCATTCTGCAGGCAGTGTCCGAGGACGGTACTCGCATGAATCTGACGGTCTTCCCGACGCCAGTTCAACTGACGTTCCCGCTGAATGACAGCATCCATTCTGAACTGGCGGGCGTGTACTACCTTAGACCCGGCGGTGTCGCCGAGTATGTTGGCAGCACGTTGAGCGGCGGTCAGCTGAAGGCTGGGGCAACTCATTTCAGCCGTTATGCCGTAATGGAATATGTAAAGAGCTACAGCGATCTTCCGGCGAGCCATTGGGCAGGTGAAGCCGTTGCTGTACTCAGCGCGAAGCATATCGTAACCGGCGTTACAGCCGATCTCTTCGCTCCGAACCAGCGCGTAACCCGCGCCGAATTCACGGCAATGCTCGTCCGGACACTGGGATTGACGGCGAAGGGCAAGGCTCCGTTCTCTGATGTGGCAGGCAGCGCATGGTATGCCGAATATGCTGCGGCAGCCTATGAGAACGGAATCGTCAAAGGCAGCGGCGGACGCTTCAATCCGCAGCAGGCCATTACCCGCGAAGAAATGGCATCCATGCTGCTCCGGGCTAGCCAGGTGAAGACGGGAGATAAATCTGTTTCCGGCGAGTCACCGGCATTCTCGGATGCAGGCAGCATCAGCAGCTGGGCGAAGGAAGATGTAGCGGCAGCTGTTTCACTTGGGCTGCTGAAAGGCCAAGGCAATGGCATCTTCGGCGCCAAGGCTGTATCTACCCGCGCAGAAGCGGCGCAGGCGATCTACAACCTTGTGATGAAGCCGTAACAAATCGCTGCGAAGAGAAGACAAGACTGATCCGGCCCGCAAGCTATCCGCGATAGCTGCGGGCCGTTTTTTAACGTAATTCAAATTAACCCGCTGATTTGATTTCCTCATTGTGATGAAACGGACGGGGGGTGGAGAATGAGCGAAGATTGAGAGGAGAGTGAGTGAAGATTGAGAGGAAAGTGAGCGAAGATTGAGAGGAGAGTGAGAGAGGGATGAGGGTGTGCGTGCGTTGAGTGAGAAGTGAGGTGTAACATGGTTCTGGGCGTCTGATGCGTCTGAAGCATATGAAGCATATGAAGCGGCAGAAGTTAACGAAAAACCCCCGCTGTCTTCAGCGGGGGCTTGCGGCTTATCTCTTGGTAATATATCCTTCGGCCTTCAGCAGCTCAGCGATCAGGACCGCGCCGCCGGCGGCGCCGCGGAGAGTGTTGTGGGACAGGCCCACAAACTTGAAGTCGTACAGGGAATCTTCGCGAAGACGGCCGGCCGAAATGCCCATGCCGTTCTCGATATCACGGTCGAGATGTGTCTGCGGCCGGTTCTCTTCTTCGAAGTAGGTGATGAACTGTTTCGGCGCGCTCGGCAGTTCAAGCTCCTGCGGGCGGCCCTTGTAACTGTTCCATTTGGCGAGGATGTCTTCCTTGGATGGCTTGGTCTCAAAGGAGACAAATACCGTAGCCAAATGGCCGTCTGTTACAGGGACGCGGATACACTGGGTCGTAATTTGCGGAGCGGAAGCCTTGACGATCTCGCCGTTCTCCACCGTACCCCAGATCCGCAGCGGCTCTTGTTCGCTCTTCTCTTCCTCGCCGCCGATATACGGGATGACATTATCCAGCATTTCCGGCCAGTCGGTGAAGGTCTTGCCGGCTCCGGAGATCGCCTGATAGGTGCTGGCGATGACCTGGGTCGGTTGGAACTCTTTCAGAGCGGACAGCATCGGCACATAGCTCTGGATGGAGCAGTTCGGCTTAACGGCGATAAATCCGGTCTCCGTGCCGAGACGTTTGCGCTGATGTTCGATAACTTCCAGATGCTCGGGATTGATTTCCGGCACGACCATCGGAACGTCAGGCGTCCAGCGGTGCGCGGAGTTATTGGAGATGACAGGAACACCGGCCTTGGCATAGGCTTCTTCTAGCGCCTGAATCTCATTCTTCTTCATATCGACAGCGCAGAAGATCAGGTCGAGTCCGGCTGCAACTTCTTCCACCTTGGAGGCGTCCTGAACCTGAATATGTTTAACGCTTTCGGGCATCGGCGTGGAAAGCTTCCATCTGCCCTTTACCGATTCTTCATAAGGTTTGCCTGCCGAATTGGCGCTTGCGGCAATTGCAGTAACTTCAAACCAGGGATGATTCTCGAGTAGAGCGATGAAACGCTGGCCGACCATGCCGGTCCCGCCGACGATTCCGGCTCTCAGCTTCTCTGTCATGACGTTCTTCAGTTCCTTTCGAAGGCCATATATAATAGCGGCTTTTTATTGTACTGAATTATATAGGATATGCCCGGAACCTTCAATATGAGAATGCCTCCAGGAGCTATATTTATTTCATGTTGTGTAAGGATGATGACAAAGGAGGGGGATTGGAAAAAAATTCTGGTACACTGGAGATTGCTATTATGGAGATTGCTATTACTCTGTGGCTAAAATATTCAGGGGGGCTTGATGCTCAAAGCGCAAAGCACCAAACGTCAGCTACGTGCTCGGGCGAACGCATGAGGGGCTGCCTTTTGGAGATAACTCCTTCGATTTGGCTTATACCCAAAAAGGCCCAACCAGCTGGTACGCCGAAGGGAACCGGATCGTCCGGCCCGGCGGCAGGCTGTTCCTCTTCCATCCCGGCGACGGCAACGGAGAAGGGGGAGAGCTGGGAGTTTATTTTCCCGGCCTGTCCGCTCCCCCATTACCGGGTACGCCGATCCTGGACAAAATCGAGCAGCGCCTCAGCGCCAGCGGTTTGACCGATATTGTGCTGTCTACAATCAAAGAAACGGTGTGGCTCCCGGCACCCGGGGACATTTTGTCACTGCTGACCTTCGGACAGAGCGACGGCTTCGCCCAGTATGCGAGAGAGCGATGCCTCCCCGGGATTCGGGATCAATTCGAGAAGCATGCAGGCGCGAAGGGGCTGCTGACAACCGGCTTCTATTATTTCATCGAGGCGACAGCAACTTAAGGCTCGGGCTGCTTAAACCTGATGAATCTTGATCAGATTCGTCGTTCCGGCCTTCCAGATCGGTACGCCTGCGCACAGGACGACGGTATCGCCCTTATCCACCATGCCGGTCTTCACGGCATTTTCCACCGAGGATTCGAACAATTCATCGGTCGTAGTTACAGATGAACCCAGTACGGGAATGACGCCGGAGAGCAGGCAGATCTTCGGGAGCACCTCTGCATTGGGCGTCACCGCGATAATGGGCGCTTCCGGACGGTGCTTGGAGATCATCCGGGCGGTGAAGCCGCTCTCGGTGGCGGCGATGATGGCTTTGGCTCCAAGCATCAGGGAGGAGCTCACGGCGCTGCGGCTGACCACCTCGGTGACGCTCTGTTCCTCCCAGTCGAATCCACGGATGAACTTCTCTTTGTAATTGATCATCGTCTCGGCCTTGGCTGCTACGGCCGCCATCGTGCGTACCGACTGGATCGGGTATTTTCCCGCCGCTGATTCGCCCGACAGCATCACGACATCGGCGCCCTGCAGGACGGCGTTCGCAACGTCGCTGACCTCCGAGCGGGTCGGGCGGGGATTGATCTGCATCGATTCCAGCATATGCGTTGCCACGATGACGGGTTTGCCGGCCTGGTTGCATTTGTCGATCATTTCCTTCTGGAGCATCGGCACATCCTCAATTGGAACCTCCACGCCAAGGTCGCCGCGTGCGGCCATGATGCCGTCCGAAGCTTCAATAATATCATCGAGATTGATCATGCCTTCATGGTTCTCGATCTTGGAAATGATCTGCACATGCCCTGCACCGTTCGCATGAAGGATGCTGCGGATTTCACGGATGTCGTCTCCTTTGCGGACAAAGGAAGCGGCGATCATCTCGATCTTCTCGCCGATGCCGAAATGAATATGCTTGATATCCCGTTCGGTCACACCCGGGAGCGTCGTATGAATGCCGGGCAGATTGACTCCTTTTCTCGGCTTCAGCAAGCCGCCGCTGACTATCCGGCACTCCATATCCGATCCATTGACGCCGGTTACGGTAAGATCGATCAGGCCGTCGTCAATAAGAATGCGGTCTCCGGGCTTGATGACCGAGGTCATATCGGGATAATTCACAGAAATCCGTTTCTCGTCGCCGAGAATTTCCTCGGTCGTCAGGGTCAGCTGTTCGCCGGCTTTCAGGGTGACATAATCCTCTTTCAGCTTCCCGATCCGCACTTCCGGTCCTTTGATGTCCATCATAATCGGAACGAAGGTGCCCAGCTCGGACGCGGCCTGCCGGACATTTGAGATTCGGGCGGAATGTTCTTCAAGCTCTCCGTGAGCCATATTGAGCCGTGCTACCGTCATGCCTGCCGCGATCATTTCCTTGAGCGTTTCGACCGATTCCGATGCGGGACCGATCGTACAGATGATTTTGGTCTTCCTCATTTCAAGTTCCTCCTTGCAAGGCAAGATTGATGGACATATGCTGTGATTAGTATATCGTTTAGCCATGCCGTTATTCATTGATTTACCCAGGACATACAGGCATAAACGTAAAAAAGGAGTGGGGACATGACGACGTGGAATCTGGAAGGAACAACCTGTCATTTGCTAGTCTGCGGCGGAAGCAGCTGCAAGAAGCGCAAGGGGGAAGACATTATTGATGCCATCGACGGGGAAATTGAGAAACAGAGGGCGGAGGCGGCCATTCATACGACTCTGACCCGCTGCAATGGCCGCTGCTCAGACGCACCGGTGGTCATCTCTTATCCCGATGGCGTCTGGTACGGGGATATGTCGCCGAAGCTCGGCAAGGCGCTTGTCCGGCAGCTGCTTCAGGGCGGAAGACTGGAGGACAATATTGTCTATACCTTCGGGACTGAAGGAATGCAGGCTGCCGGCACACCCGGAACCAAAGGGAAGAAGAAAAAGAAAGGCTAACCCTCTTTAAAGGAAACCAAAAGCGAAGGGTAAGCCTGCTGTCAGCGAGCTTGGCATACAATTATCAAGGAGCCGTAAAGGCCAGAATAATGTAGCCGCGCTGCCAAAAAACAAGAAGAGTTGGAGGGACAGCCTCATGTTCATGAATCTGCCGAAAGACGATCTTGTGCTGGAGGGAGAGCTTTTTCGTAAAGACGAAGTCCGTTATAATCTGCTTCACCTGATCTGTGGAAGCCAGGATGCGCTCCGGGTCAGAACGGAGGATGGCCGTCTGGTAATCGGACAGACTCCGGGATTTAATCCCTGGCTTTGGATTTCCTCCGACGTATCTCCATCTGATAAGGACGAGCTGATTCGGCGGCTGGCTGAATATATGGATGACCGGGAGTTCCCTGGCATCACCGCCGATCTGGATATTGCGGACCGCTTCGCACGTTATTATTCAACTGTGAAACCGTGCCAGCCATACCCTTATATGACGCTTGAAGCGTATGAGTGTCCCGAGGTCTTCATGCCCTGGGGGGTGCAAGGCATGCCGGAGAAAGCGACCGTGGCGCATACGGAGAAGATCGCCGCTTATATGGCCGCGTTCTCGCAGGAAGCCTTCGGCAGAAGACCGGACAGCAGGGAAGTGTACAAAGCCGCCACCTCGGCGGTCAGCTCGGGCGGCATGTATCTCTGGAAGGATGGGGATCAGATTGTCTCCATGGCGAGAATCGCCCATCGCTCTCCCCGACACGCCCGGATCAATGATGTCTATACACCTCCCGCCCACCGAAAAAAAGGATACGCCAGCGCCCTTGTCGCCTCGCTAAGCCTTACCTGCAAGCAGAACGGGCTGACCCCGATGCTGTATGCCGACGCCAAAAATCCGGATTCCAACAAAGTCTATCGTTCGATCGGATTTGTCCACGCCGGCAGACTTGAAGAATTCCGTTTTGCATAGATTGATGAAACGTCATGCCGCCTGATTTGACTTGACCTCCGGATGTTGTCTATCCTTAATGCAACACTATTTTTTGGGAGGCTCAAGTGGATGCAAAGGCTGCAAATCTGGCCGGAGAAATTTCGCAAATTTTTTCTCAATAATAAATTCGTCGTCTTTCTGCTGGTGCTTCTGCTGATCGGCTTGAATGTGATGGTGCTGTCGAAGATACCGTTCGTCTTCAGGCCGTTGTCGGTGCTGCTGCACACGGTGGCGCTGCCCCTGATTCTGTCGGGAGTCGCCTATTATTTGCTCAACCCGCTGGTGGACAGGCTGGAGAAGAAGAGCCGGCTGAAGCGTTCCTATGGAATCATCATCCTGTATCTGCTCATTATCGGCATTATCACGATCATCCTGCTGACGGTTATCCCGATCATCCGCCGCCAGCTGTTGGGGCTGATCGACAATTTTCCGACGTACAGCACGCAGATCCAGGAGGAAATCAACCATCTCATCGGCAGCAAATTTTTCGGCCAGCTTCAGGAGAAGACCGGCTCCGGCATCGATGAAGTGACGACCCGGGTCACCACCTGGGCAACCTCATTTCTGCGGAATGCCCTGAACAGCGTGGGCAATCTGGTCGGCACGATTACGGAGATCGTTCTCGGGATAGTGACAACTCCGCTGATTCTGTTCTATCTGCTGCGCGACGGCAGACGGCTGCCCGATTATATTCTGCGTTTCGTGCCGAATGGGCTTCGGCCGCAGACACGGTCGGTGATGTCGGAGATGAATGACCAGATTTCTTCCTATATCCGGGGTCAGATTATTGTCAGCTGCTGCATCGGTGCGCTTCTGTATATCGGCTACCTGATTATCGGACTCGACTACTCGCTGGTGCTTGCGATTGTGGCGGCATGCACGGCGGTGGTCCCTTATCTCGGGCCGGCGATCGCCATTACACCCGCGCTTATTGTTGCGGCGGTCACCTCTCCGTTCATGCTGCTCAAAATGATCGTCGTCTGGACGGCGGTGCAGCTGATCGAAGGGAAATTCATCTCGCCCCAAATTATGGGCAAATCGCTTAAAATCCATCCGATCACCATCCTCTTCGCCATTGTATTCGCCGGCAAAATGTTCGGCGTGGTCGGCATTATTCTGGCCGTTCCGGGATATGCAGTAATGAAAGTGGTCGCGACACATGTGTTCCAGTGGTTCCGTTATCGTTCGGGGCTGTACGACAAGCCGGACGAAGACGATAAACCGCTATCTTAGTTTCGAAAGTCAGTCTCAAAAATAAGTCTCGAAAGCAAATCTTGAATGTTAGCTTCGAAAGGATGTGTTGTTGTGAGACAACCTGAAGCCTCAACCCGTTATGGGATTGTGAGAGGAACGGAGGAAGACGGTGTTGTGATCTGGCGCGGCATTCCTTTTGCCGCTCCTCCGGTCGGAGAGCTGCGCTTCGCTGCGCCGCGTCCGCCGTCATCCTGGGAAGGCGTCCGGGATGCGTCCTCCTTCGGACCCGTCAGCCTTCAGCCGCCCGATACCCGGGGTACCCGGTTCCGGGGCCAGCAGCCCGTCTTCTCGGAGGACTGCCTGCATCTTAACATCTGGTCGCCTGCCGAAGAGGATGAATCGCTGCCGGTCATGGTATGGATTCACGGCGGCACCTTCCTGACGGGCTCCGGCAGCCAGCCGATGTTCGACGGCCGCGTCCTCGCTTCCGAGAGCCGGGTCGTGGTCGTATCGGTCAATTACCGCCTGGGACCGCTCGGTTTCCTGCACCTCTCGCCGCTTGGAGACGGCTTCGTCTCGAACGCTGGTCTTCTGGACCAGGTCGCAGCGCTGGAATGGGTGCAGGGCAACATCGCCGCATTCGGCGGCGATCCGCAGCGGGTGACCGTCTTTGGCGAGTCAGCCGGAAGCATGAGCATCGCCGCCCTGCTGGCGATGCCGTCCGCGCGCGGGCTGTTCGCGCGCGCCATCATGCAGAGCGGCGCGTCGCAGGCGCTCCCGCCGGAGGCAGGCTCGGCTATTGCAGCTGCGCTGCTGGCCGAGCTTGGGCTGGACCGGAGCAATGCTTCGCAGCTCCGGTCACTGCCGGCCGAGAGCATTCTCTCGGCCGCATTTGCGGTGGCGCAGCGGCTGACCGGCGACTCGCCCGGCATGGTCTTCCAGCCGGTCGTCGATCCCGCCACGCTGCCGGAGGAGCCGATCCTCGCCGTGAGCGGCGGATCGGCAGCCGGGGTTCCGCTGCTCATCGGCACGAACAGCCATGAAGGGCATTACTTCTTCCGGGAAGGCACACCCGTCCCGCCGATGGAGAAGTCGCTGAGAGCGCTGGAGCAGACGCTCGGGCTCTCCGACCTGTCGGCGCTGGCGCCCTATTATTCGGAAGATTGGGAGGGGCAGGCGGGCATGATGACCGACCTGTTCTTCTGGCGCAGCTCGGTCGCTTTTGCGGAGAGCTATCTGGGCCATGGTCCGGTATGGATGTACCGCTTCGATTGGGGAGTGGAGGATCATACCTTGCTCTCCAAGGCGGTTCATACCGCCGAAATTCCCTATGTGTTCGGGAACATGGATTTCTTGCGGGCGCTGGGCATTCAGGTAACCCCTGAGCTTCAGTCGCTATCGGACGCGATGCGGAGCGCCTGGACGGCTTTTGCTTACAGCGGCAATCCGGATTGTCCGGCTCTGCTCTGGCCGGAATATGAGACTGATGAACGTGCGACTCTGATTTTTGATGAAGCACCGGCAGTCGTCAAAGACCCGGAGAGCGAAAAGCGGAAAATGATATTCTAGCAGCGGATAGCAATGATTATCATCAGACTTTTAAAGTGCCGAGATCGAAACTGACATCAGCCCTTGTGTATAAGCAAGCTAAGGGAGCATCTGACTAATGCTTTTATCTTAATGTTGAACGCCTGCCGGCGGTGGAAGGACTGCGGCAGGCGTTTTTTCGTGAAAATTTCATGAAAACTCTTTACGAATTGTGCCGAAAGGAATATGCTTGGGTTGTGAAAAAATTAACGGAATACAAGATTCTCGGGGTAAGGTGAAATTCCTGACCGGCGGTGAGGTTCGCTGAATAGCGAATCGCAGCCCGCGACTCCCTCGCTTGGGCAAATAAGCAAGGGACTGATCTGGTTAAACTCCAGAGCCGACGGTACAGTCCGGATGAGAGAGGATCAAGGATAGAAACGCCGAGTGCTGCCGGCGGAACGGTTGTCCCTGCGAAGAACGGGGGGCACACTGTTTCTTCTGGCTGGACGTTGATATCGAATATTACCCCCGGGACGCATTCAAGTGCGGCTTCGGGGGTTTTTTGGTCCCAATATAAGAATCTGAAGCTTCCCGCTTATAACCTTCAAGCGGTAATCCGGATTCATGGCGAACGGAAACGCTGTGCACAAGGCAAGCTCCAAGGCAGGCGTTAATCCTTGCTACCCGAAATTTGTATCAGTGAGGAGTAATGGTTATGGGTAAATCAATAGCTGCCGGCGAAGAAATGCGGAAGACGCCGCTTCGCGGAGGCTTCTGGCTGGTTGTTCTGGGCGCCGCCCTATGGGGCGTGGACCCGCTGTTTCGTATTTTGCTGCTGAAATCGCTGACGTCTTCGCAGATTGTGCTGCTGGAGCATGTCGTGCTGTTCCTAGCTGCCGCGCCGGTGCTGTGGCGCCGCCGTGCCGAACTGAAGCGAATTCGCCTGCGGCATGCCGGGGCCTTGCTCTTTGTATCGTGGGGAGGCTCGGCGGTGGCGACGATACTGTTCACCCAGGCTCTGTCCAGCGGTGATCTGAATGCCGTTATCCTGCTGCAGAAGCTGCAGCCGCTGTTCGCGATCGGCCTGGCGGCGGTCATTCTGAAGGAGCGGCTTCCCCGTTACTTCCTGCCGCTTCTGCTGCTTGCGCTGGCTGGCACCTATCTGCTGACCTTCGGATGGAGCATGCCGTTCGGGCATGCGGGCAGCTTCGTTACGGCCGGCAGCGCGCTGGCTCTTGGAGCGGCGGCGCTCTGGGGCGGTTCGACCGTCATGGGACGGTATTTGCTCGGAACGATGCAGTATGAGACGGTAACTTCGCTGCGGTTCATGCTGGCGCTGCCTCTGCTGCTTGTGATCACGGTGTCGCAGGGGGCACCCTGGCAGCTGAACGGCGGACTTGGCACATCGGCCTTGATCTCGCTTAACTTGCTGCTGCAGGCGTTGCTCCCGGGTCTGCTCAGCATGCTGCTGTACTATCGCGGCCTCAGCACCACGAAGGCATCGTTCGCCACGCTGGCTGAACTCAGCTTCCCGATGACCAGTCTGGTGCTGAACTGGGCTGTCTATGGTCAGCTTGTAACCTGGGCGCAGCTTCTGGGCTTTGTGCTCATCTGGACGGCGCTGTTCGCGATCTCTGCCCAGCAGAAGGAGCAGGCGGAACCCGCCGCCCAGGTAGAGCTGCGCAAGATTTCCTGATGCCTTAACGCCCGGAAGCGGGAGGCCGATACAGAGTTTGATGTAATCAAATACCGCATGACACGCCCTTGTGGACTCGCTCCGCAGGGGCTTTTTTCTGCTTCCTGAAACTTGCAAAGTTGCTCTCTCTGTGTAAAAAACTTCACTTTCATCCATACTATCGGTATTCCAAGTCCGCATGCGGCGGATGAGGGCCGGAAATGGACCCGGTTATGATCTGTCCGGATATCACATGCACCATGCACATTGCGCATTGCAGATGAACCGCAAGGAGGCAAGCCGATGCAGAGCCTGACCAGTCCCGTCATCTATATTCAGCTGAAGAGCCGGGTGACGCTGCCGCATGGAGCAGGCGTACGGCTTGGCGATATCGCCTTTATCATTTCACCTCCGGAAATGAAGGAGTCTCTCGATTCGCTGCTGCTTGTTCAACCGGAGGAAGAGGACGGAAATCTCATCCTGATCGACATGTTGAAGGTCATTCCTCATGTGCAAAAACTCGCGCCGGAAGCGGATATCGAGCCGATTGGAGAAGGACGGACGATTGTGGAAATATACAAGCCGAATACGAGGCGGAAGCCCTCCCGTTTCCGGTTTGCGCTCGTATGGCTGCTGCTGTTCTTCGGCGCCGCACTGACCATTATGAATTTCCATGCAGATGTCAATATGGAGGAAGTCCAAATCCGGATCGTCGAAATGCTGACGGGCCGGAGAGACGAGCATCCGTACGCTTTTCAGCTGGCTTATTCACTGGGAATCGGATTTGGCATGGTCATCTTCTTCAATCACCTGTTCCGGAAAAAATGGAATGAGGAACCGACTCCGCTCGAAGTGGAAATGTTCCTCTACCAGAAGAATATCGATCAGTATGTCGTTCATGAGGAGTACCGAAAGATGAAGGAAGAGGCAGGCATGAACAGGCGGAAAGGAAGACGCGAATGAACGCGCTTCTCGAACTGCCGGTCAGTCTGTTTCTCGGCATAGCCGGCGGAATTGCGGTTGGAGGCGGCGTCATCGCCTTGTTCGTCGTGCTGGATATGATTCCGCGTCTAGCTCAGCTGACCCAGAGCTATGATAAGGTCCACTGGTATGAAGGCGCGATGGTCAGCGGATCGCTGATCGGTACGATCGCGGATTTCTGGCACTTCAAAATCGGAGCGGGTCCGGTAATCCCGGCCGTTGTCGGTCTGTTCGACGGCGTATTCGTCGGAATGCTTGCGGCTGCGCTGACAGAGGTGCTGAATGTGCTTCCCATCCTTGCGAAGCGGCTTCAGATGACGTCCTATTTGTTCGGCCTGCTGATGGCGATGGTCGCCGGGAAGGTAGCGGGCTCGTTGTTCGACTGGTTTATATACCGACAGTAAACGGGGGCTTACGATGAGCAGATATATACACAGCGGTGACAGCATCAATGAGGAAGAGCCGGGACGGGATAAGCAGCAGGACTCTCACCGCCTTGAGAACGGGGCGGGAAACTTTGGGGATGGGGCAAGTAATAACGCGTCATCCGATATTGCTGCAGATGCTTCCTTGACTAAGGAAGCTTCAGACGGCGCCTTGGCCGACGAGAGCACAGAAGCGGAGGACTCGGAATCAGAGGGCACGGGAGCTGAGAGCACGGAAGCGGAGAACTCGCGATCAGAGGGCACGGAAGCTGAGAGCATAGAAGCGGAGAACTCGGAACCAGAGGGCACGGAATCAGAGAGCACAGAAGCTGGGAGTACAGATGTGGATACGGAAGCAGACAGGAGGATCGCGAAGGACGGGATTCTCTTAACGGAGGGGGAGGAGACGGAAGCGGAAGATGGTCAGAACTCTGATCCGGCAAGCCGATCTCAGTCCGGGGATATGGAAGCTGCAGGGGAACTGGGCGCAGAGGAACAGGCGGGAGAGGCATCGCCTGCGCAAGGCTGGGCCCAAGTAGGGCAGGATGCCCAAGGCAACGACTTCTCAGGAGAAGATGCCCTAACGGAAGAAGCTGCCCCGATTGGGGGTGAAAATCCCGGAGCCGGAGAAGATGATGTTGAAGAAGCTCAAGACGCTGTGTACGGAGCGTCCGGGAAGCGTTCCGGAACGGAAGCGGACTCCGGCAAAGGGAAGAAAAAACCTAAGGACAAGAAGGCCCGCGTTCAGGAGAAGAGAGACAAGGAGTTATCGAATTCGCTTGAGGAATCGATCAGGTACTGGAACGGAGACGACCGGGTTCCTGAATCACTGGATAAAACCCGAAGCGTGCTGACCGAGGTAATCGGCCTTGACACTTCCTTTGATATTGTATTCAGAGAGATGAGCTTTGCCGGAACAAGAGCGGGTCTTCTCTTCGTGAGCGGCTTCGCCAAGGATTTCGTCATGGATGAAATATTGAAGCGGCTGACCTATTTGACACCGTCCGACATGTTGACTGACGCTTTCGCCGCCTTTTTGAACGATTATATTCCGCATATACAGGTCGAGAAGACGGACCGCTTCAGCGAAGCGGTCAACAAGACGATGATGGGCATGAGCACCCTTTTCGTTGACGGGGAACGCCATGTTATCGTCATGGATACCCGTGCGTATCCGGCCAGATCCCCGGACGAACCGTCAATCGAGCGTGTTGTCCGCGGCTCCC
>RCUS01000361.1_pt1 | contig 31562 bp, 27 predicted proteins | sample 2166221 | NCBI WGS metagenome assembly RCUS01 (sample SAMN09932758, study PRJNA488358) | compost metagenome | isolation source: compost soil in cyclohexanecarboxylic | place: Germany: Experimental Botanical Garden
ATGAATAATAAAAATCAGTCTCTAATATCTCATTTAATTGATCAGAAAAAATATTTTCATAATTTAAATTCATTCTAGGATTTTTTAAAAATTGATCACTTAAATAAAATTTAAAATAATCAACGATAATTTCTTGCTTCCCTTTTAAATCAAAAGAAAAATCTCTATCATTATACTCAGACGGATAAATGATATAAAAAATCACAAAATCTAAAAATTAGTTAATTATATATATGCCTCATGACCTATATTTAAGCCATTAAAACTTTGAACAAAGACTATAGCAGAATTAAAAATTCTATATTTATCTGCTTTCCATGCGTCTATGATGGGTTCAATATCTATTTTTCTTTCTATACACCAACCGTAATTGATTAAATATTTTCAATATTAGCACTTAAATCAAAATTGGATACTTGCATTTACTTCTTCCCTATTAACGCTTTGTATATTAAAAGGTGATTAACAACACCCTAAAATTAATAACATACTCACCACCTAAACATTATTACATATAATATCTGAGATATTTTCCTTTAAACTTTTTATATCCCCACACTCTTTTTCAATTATAGGTGAGTTCCAATTCATATCTTTTATCAATACAATTTTAAAAAAACCATCTACCTCTAGATCTGGATACCATCCTACATCCAATATTTTATTGTTATTAAAAGAAATTTGTAATAAATCTTCAGACAAGTCAAAAACTGCATCTTCATTTATTTCAAAATTATCATCAATCCAAGAAATGGAGTCATGACTAACAACTCCATCTTTAATATCAATATTCCACCAAATGTTCATTTTCCAATTATAATTCCAATATTTATAAACCACATAAATTATGGCTTTGCTTTATCTCTTTTCCAAATGATTATTTACAAACACTAGATGATATCTAATTGACAATTTAACTAGTTAAATTAATCATTAGATATCATGATTACATTCTTTTAAATTTACTTTTTAGCCTCCCCAAAATTTATATTTTCCAATGCTCTTTCAATATCTGACATATCATCTACACCTAGATCATTATTAAATTTACTAGATAAAATTTTTCTAATACTAGCCAACCTATCACACACATTATTATTATCTATAAAATTAGTGGTTTCTTTTGCATATTCTTCATAAGAATTAGGAAGAGTTTTAGCATAATAGGACCCAATGTTATGCAATGAAATTAACATAAACTCTATCTCTTGTAAAACATTCAAAACTTCATCACCTGTGTATACTAATTTCCTATTAACTTTTAACACCGTCTACTCCCATTAACAACTAAGCCACATAACTAAAAACACCAGCTCTCATAGCAATTTGTTCTGTTTAGCAATGTAAAAAACAAAAAAATCAACTCCAATATATATTATTCAAATTATAAAAAATATTAAACTTCAATTCCACTTACCACAAAAAACAAGACTAAAAACACATAGCCTTGATTTAAATAGTTCAGACAAAATAAATATTATCATTTATTTTTTTCAAAAAAATTATCTATATTTTTAAATATATCAACCTCACTAATAGACTCATCTAAATTATGACAAACATCTATCAATATAATATTTAAAAACTCACAAACATCCACAACATTATAAAAACTAAAATTCCTCATAAAAATCAATTTATTCTTTTTTGAAATCTCATACAACCCCAACCCAACCTCATATTCAAATTTCGTATACAAACCCTCCTCAATCTCCGGATAAACAGAAATATCAATCACAAAACTATATGTTAAATTATTAATTATTCTCTCTAACTTCGCATAAAATATATTTTTATATAGATAAATTTCTGACATCTTAAATTTATCATCATCATTTAATTGATTTAACCAATTGCAGCTAACTTCATAAAGATAGTTTTTAGAAATATACCAATTTGAAGGAACCTTTAAAGGTAATAAAAGTTCTTTATCTAAAAAGTATTCCAAATTATTCATATTCATTTTACAGCCTTTTTCATGTAAGATTCATAACGTTGTTTCGATATAGGATGCCCATGAAACTCATTTGTTGATGAGACTTCAATTCTCATATATTGAGTTTCCCGACCTTCATTAAAACCAATATTTCTTCCAGCATCATAAATATAATAATGTGAACCTTTATTATCCCCTAAATCGACTTTATAACCTTTATTCAGACCTTCTTTTTCTAGCCTATTTCTAAAGGCTGTAACTTGTGCCACATTAGATTCACACTTACTCATATCCCAATATTGTGCTTCTTTTTTAGAAATATTTTGTGCCTGAGTTTTACATTTAGCCATCGTATGTTTTATATAAGGGGCTGAACTTGAAGTCTGCCTTCTTGCTCTCTCCTCTTTAATTTTTCCGACAGATTTAAAATTTAACCCCGTTGGATCAACCCAACTAACAGGATTAGGACCGTATTGATAATGATTATAGCCGCCCAACAATCCAATTGGGTCTTTACTAATAAACCTCCCTACATAGGGCGAATAATAACGATAACGATTGTAATGAAGCCCTGTTTCCCCATCAAAATATTGACCTTGGAAACGGATGTTATTGCTAATAATTTCTGAATTTTCAAAGAAATCCGACTTATCTTGTTCTACCTTACACTCACCCCAAGCTTTATATTGAGCTTTCCAAACAATAGCACCCGTCTGGTCACTCATTTCTTGCGGAGTACCTAAGTGGTCACAGTGATAGAACCATACATCATCAAAACCTTGGCTTTGTTTTACCGTATTATAAATGCTATATGTTTTTTCTGTCCAATCTTGTGTTTGGTGTAGCTCAATTGAGTGACGATAAGCCGCTTGTAACAAAGGCACAAAACTATCTTTTTCGTAGAAATAGTGTTTAGTTATATCAGCGCTAGATTCATACGCTAAAGTATCACCATCCCAACCATAAATAATGTTCTGCTCTTGCCCTGTATGGTGGTGCTTACTTCTTTTTTGAATACGTCGGCCTAAAGCATCGTAGCGATAATTTGCCGTGTATTGATTGTTTCGGCTACGAACAAGACGTCCCAACACATCCCATTCAAGATTTAAATCACCTTGTGATGATTTTTGTCGAATCAGTTGCCCAAAAGCATCATATTGATATTGTTGGTCAAGATATTCTTGCACAACGTTATTAACTAAGCGGTTATAACCAAGACCTTTTTCAGTGGCAGTGTGGTGTGAGGATTGCTCTTTGGTACTGTTATATCGATCTAAAATATTACTTGCTGGGTCAAAATTAAATGTCTCTTTCCCAAGCTTGCTGGTTGCCTCTAATAAACGCCCAACAGGATCATATTTATAATGAATGGTTCCACGACGTGTATCTTTAATGAGCGTTAACTCACCTGTTTTGTCGTAGTGATATAAGCGCTCAATTAATTGGTTGGTATGCTGGATGGCATTATTTTGAGTTTGGGCCTGATAGCCTTTGTCATGCCCATTCAACATTAATTGCTGGGTTAAACGTCCGGCTTCATCATAACGTTGTTGTTGGCTAAGACCATTTGCATAGTGGCGTAATGTCTCTCTATGCAAATCATCACGCTCAAAACTAACAACATCTTCACCATTTAAAGCCACGCCATAGACATGTCCACTTCCATAAGTGAGCCAATCTATTTTCTGTCCATCTGGTCGTAATTCGATTATTTAATTCATCTTAGAAATATTCTCTCACATAAAAAAGCCTATCAATTGGATAGGCCTCATACATAAAGGATTAAAAATGTTATTGATTTTCCATATCTAAATACCAAATAGTCTCTCCCCAAGAATTATCTTTAATTTCAGGCATGATTTCACCTTTGGTAAAGTATCTCTTCTGCATATTATTAGCTGGGCTATACCAATCTCCAGAGTATGGACAAACATCTCCAGCCTCACACTTTAATAGCTGTCTATCTAACTCATCGTTATCAGGATGGCTAATTATCTCCCAAACATTTCCGTCATAGCGTATAAGTTTTTTATATGTTAGCACCCAAAGAATATTTTCTTTAACTTCAACTGATATTACTCCTTGAACTGCTTCTAACTCTGAGACTATGGAGTATTTTCCCTCCTCATACAGATAAAGTCCTTGTTCAGAAGCTATATAAATTTTATTATTATAAAAAGCAGCATTATAAAATGTAGAATTAATACTTATATCTTTTAAATTCTTAAATCCATTATCAATATTACCTCTTAAAAGTGTTCCATATTGACCCAGAACTAGAATGTTTTTTCCATCAGGACAAGGAACTATTGCATACAGTGCAGATGGCGTTATACGATTAACTTCGAGCCATTTTAAGCCATTAAAAAATGCAATAAAGCCTTCATCATTTTGTGTTCCACATACATAAACATTATTATTATCAAAACCATTTATATCATAAAGATTTTTTTTGAAAGTTAAATCTTGATCATTATTTAGAAAAAAATCATCATTTTTAGGAATTTCTAAAGGTTTCTCTTCTAAGTTGTTGGCGATACTTTTCCAGTTTTCATCTTCATAAATATAGATTTTTGCACCATCTCCACAAGCATAAATCCTATCTTGAATTACACGTAAACGATTAAATTGTCCAAATATAAACTGCTCATTAGTAACAGGACATATTTGTTGGTACTCTTCACTAGCTTGCTGAAAAATCTCTACATTTCCCTCTTTATCAAGCGAGATTAGAGATCTATTATTTAATAAATTCGTGTAAGCCACTGAAATAACTTTCCAGCCATCTAAATCATGACTAGACCAATTTGTATCTGATTGATGACGATAAATAAATACTCTGCTAAAAGTATCCCATGAATCTAATTCGTCAATACTAGCAGAAAGGTAATAGTTGTTATTACTAATAGCACATCCAGCAGTAAAGGTAATTGGTGTTTTTTCCATCTTAGAAATCTCTATCACTATTCTTTGTAGGTGAACCGAATACTTTTGTTGGTAAGTTTCGTGCTGTTTTGCCACTTACATCAACACGAACCCTATATTTGGCTCCAAGATTTTTTGATTGATGATATGTTCGTAATTGAATAGCCAATTTTTCGGCACTACACTTCTTAAGCACCTTTGATACAGCCTTAGCTCCTGCAATTTCCACTTCAACTAAGGGAGCAGTAGCTTCAGGCATATGTATTCCCTTAAGAGCTTTTTCATAAATACTATATTGTGCATGAACTCTACCATGCTCATTTGTAGGTGTAGGAGTTGCACCTTCCAAACAAATTACTAAGCCTTCAGCTTCCGATAAAGCCCCACTAATTGGGTTTCTTTTATCACCAGCTCTACTTCCTAGCCTAAAACATCTATCAGGTACAACATGATGTCCAGTTTTACCTAAAGGTTTACATGTATCAGGTTTATAAGGCCTGAGCAGACATGGGTCATCTAGTATCTTATCTTTTTTAGGCTTTTCTTTTTCTGGTTCAATCGCTTTTTGCTGATGCTTCTTTTCTGTTTTCTTACCAGAATTGGCATTTACTTCATAACGTCCTGTAGGTACATTCTTACCTCCCCCACCTACATGTGCCATTGCTAATTGTTGTTGAGGTAATAAATGGCCAATCGCCTTATCCACTTCATCACACAACTGATCAATATACTTTTTGATGGTATTTAAAACATGGTTTAAAGTTGCCTGAAATTTTGCTAAGGCAGCTTTCAATGCGCCATTAAATTTTTTCAAACACTGATTAATTACCAATAGGATTCGGTTAATATTATTTTTTAAAGCATTAAAACCTTGTGTTGCTATACCTTTCCAAGGTCGAGATCTTAACCATGCCTCAGGTGCCTTACCCCATGGGCATTTGACTTTGAGCTTTGTTAAAGCCTCTTCAAAATATTCCATGACCTTAAATAACTTTACCTTACTGACATCTTTTGCCCGACTTGATTTCACAACAGTTTTGATTGCTGAACCAATTTCAGGAATGATACCTACACTTGTCAGAGCAAGTGCCATATAATTATCTTTCGTTCGATCTTTTTCATCCGACAATGTAATAAGGTTAGCAATAACATCACGAACATCACACACCTGATCTGCAACAGGTATAAGGCTAATCAATCCACCAACAATAATCTGAGACATGGAAGGGTCTTTATTAAAGTCACCTTTGAGCATTCCCCACAACCAGCTCCCTTGATCAGCAATTACTTTACTTGTGTTATAGCTACTTACCGCCTCATTGTAGTGAGCTTGTCCACTGTAAAATAATATCTTTTCCCACCATGATAAATTAGGGCCAGGTTTACTTGTATCGTATTCCATATAACCTTTATACATAGCTGGATTATCATTGAGATACTTTGCTAATTTTTCAGCACCATACCAAAACTGCTGTTGTATTTCAGTAGGTCGTTCTGCGATCTTTGACCAGAATTGTTGATTTTGAGGATTTGGCATAATTCTTTATTCCTCTTTTCCAGTCTTTGTGCTACTTCCAGATTGAATAAACCAGTCATCTACCTCTAAAGCTGGAAATTCATCTTTACTTTGGTCTTCCCCATATTGGATTTTGGCTCGTCCAGCAGGTACACCACTCACGATAGCTTTACCAGAAGCATCTAATTTTCCTTTACGGATAGAACCATCAGATAATAGCACCTCATAATCAGCACCTTTAACAGGTGTTCCATCACTATGTAAATACTCTAATAATAAATCATCGGTTTTTGTTTCTAGTGCTGGTAAAGGAGGTAAAACATAATTTGCCTTTGTCCCCCCCATAAATAAATGCTGCCCAGCCTTCACCTCAAACTTGCCGCCAGTGACAGGGAAAATTCCCGAGCCATTAATCTTGAGTTGAGATCCACCCGCCGTGATAACAATTTCTTTAGAAGCACTAATTTCAATTTTGTCTTCTGTAGAAATAATCTGAACCGCTTTACGGGCAATTAAATCGGCCCCATCACCCTGCGCTTGTATCTCAACTTTACCTTTGCCTGCATAGAGTCTCGCCCCTTCTTGGGCCGCAAAAAGGCTGATCTTGTTTTGGGCATGGGCAATCAGGTTCTTTTGTGTAGACAGATTAATGCTGTCTCCAGCCGTTTGGCTTAACTGAGCATCTGCGCTTAAGTGAATGTCTTCATTACTGGCTATAGCAATACTGTTAGGTGCGGTTAATATCATCAAGGCTTGCTTAAAAGCAGCAGCTTTGTCTTGATCTTTTTCTTCAATTTGCTCTATGAAGGTTTTTAAGTTCTCAAGCACTTCCAATGGATCAGTTTGTTGATTTTTAGCAACTTCACTGAGTGCCTTGGCATTATTAAGGCCGCCTTCTATTTGCTGTTTGGCTTCATTTGCGTCTAGATGTACGCCTTGGGCTTGGTCCTGTTTGTGGGTGCTAACGAGTAAGCCACTGCCAGCTCTTACCGCACCCCACTGGTCAGTTCGTAGCTCGAAACCCTCACCTCGACCATCACTTTCGGCTTTATCTTTTGGATGGCTTAAGTTACCCAAGTTTAGTTGGCTGGCTGCATGGCTGCTTTGTAGTTGGGCACTGATCTGGCCTGTAGTGTCATCAAAGCGTAGCTGGTTAAAACCTTTGCCATCAACTTCTTCTGAGCGGATGCCGCTCAGTTTTTTACTGTCAGGTAGCTGGCCTTTCTGGTCAAACTGGGTTGGGTGACGTTCAGCTTCGTGAATGCGGCCCACCACAAATGGACGATCAATGTTGCCGTCAAAGAAGTCGATCACTACGATCTCACCAACACGTGGCAAGAAGCGTGCACCATAACCCGCACCTGCCCATGGGGTCAGTACATCTACCCAAGCGGAGTCGGTGTCATTGTCATTACTACCTGCTCCACCATCATGGCTATGGTCATCAGCTCGGGTAAACAAGAAACGGACTTTAATACGACCCCACTGGTCGACATGAATGCTTTCACCTTCTAGCCCCACCACTCTAGCGCGCTGCGGGTGAGCGGCTGGTCGGTGTTCTAGCGGGTTATATTCAGGCACAGCTTTAATGTTGCGTCGAACGACATTCAGCTCAGCAAAGTGGCGCTGCTCAGGGTTTTGCGTGTCGAGTTGGGCTGCCTTAAGCTTGTCTTTTGGCAACAGACGCTCGAGTTGCTGTTGTAATTCTTTCGGTAAATTATTCTGGTTATAGTAGTGCTTGCTTAAGATTAAAAACTCTTTATCGGCACTGTCGTGTTGATCAAGTTCAGGGTGATCATTCAGTTCAAACCAGTAACCTACCTGTGCATCACGGATATTACCTGAAACCGTAAACTGTTTAGAACTAAGGTGATGGTAAGCATTAATGTGCTGATTGAGCTGTTCAAGCTGGCTATTACCAGAAGCGGTGGCTTGATCTTCACCGTTTAAATCCTGCATCCAAGCGGGGCTGACGTGCCATGCATCTTCAAGGTTTAAGCTGGCATTGTCATAGTGTTCACTGTGCTGCTGGGTGCCTTGTACGCTGCCACTGCCTTCTTCTTGTTGCAGCGCATCAGCTTGCCAGCGTTGCACATGAACCGAAGTTGGTTGTAAGCGACGCTCAGCTTTGACTTGGGTAATGCTATCGAACTGTTCTGTCGCACTGCTGCGTTGGTAACGTAGGCTACGGCGTTCAAGAGCTTTATAATTTTGATTCTCGTCAATTAAACGGAGTACTTGTGGCTGAATAGAAGCATTCGGGTCAGCGACCAAAAGCTGCGATTCATCGACCAACCAGTTAATTCCTTCGCTACGCCACAAACGGGTTAAAAAGTCATAATCGCTTTCGTTTGACTGCATCACAAATGGACGCACATCGTAGTCTTTAGTTAACCCAGCTGTGTCGAGCGTTAAGCTTGAGGCAAATAACGGGCTTTTCCCCTGCCATTCCTTAAACAGAATTTCGCTAATATCCCGCACGCTTTTGTTCATAAACACGCGGCTATTACGGCGTTTATGCCAGAGTGCAGTTGGGTCTTTTAAGGTGAGGTTATAAATAGTGAGTGAGCCGTCGCTTTGCCCTTGGCTCGCTTCGGTAATAATGCCTGTCGTTCTAAAAAACTGGCCCATGTCAGTGACCTGATCGACAGCAACCTGACAGCCAATAAATTGTTTTAATGCAATATGCGCGTTCGTCGACAGACACAGTAACTCAGCAACGCTACCTTGATTGAGCGTATGTTCGCCTTCAATGCGTTGCAAGAAGACTTGATTGTTTAATGATGGGTTGGAAAATTGCACATGAAGTACACGATTCTGTGCAACCAAACCTAAACTATCTAAAATTTGAAATATTTTATTGGACATCATTATTATAAAACTGAGTCATAATCAGCGCTATTTTATAAAAAACAGACAGAATTGTCTATTTATATAAAATAGCTTATCGTTCATAACTTACATATTTTTTAGTTTATCTAAAAGAAAGACGGGCTACTAAAAAATCTATAAATGCCCGAGTTTTGGCCGGTAAATTAGAAGTACTAGGGTAAAGTAATTGAATATTTTGTAACGGTAACGAGAAATCAGGAAATAACCGAATTAAGCGTTTTTGTTGAATATCTTCATCAACTAACCATGCTGGACAAATCGCAATACCTAAGGATGAAAGAGCCATTTGATGAATTGCTGTTACCGAATTTGATTCATACTGACTTCGAATAAAAGGTAATGAATATTGCTCGCCTAAACTATTTTGTAAAATATATTGTGAATCTTGCCAATTTAATAAGGTGTGTCCAATCCAAGGAACATCTGCCAAATCGGATATATTTTCTACAGAATGGTCTTTTATAAACTGCGGAGTAGCCACAAGATAAATTGGATATTCTCCGATCTTTCGAGTTTTTAGAGATGAATTCTTTAAATTTCCTAGCCGTATAACAAGATCTAATTTTTCAGTGACTAAATCATCAAGCGATGAATTAAATGAATATTGTAGTCGTAAATGTGGGTAAAGCCGACAAAACTCAGGAAGTAAAGGCAGAATAAAGCGTTGACCAAATTCATTGGTTGATGAAAAACGTAAAGTGCCTGTAATGCTTGTGCCTAAATGTTGGCTTCGCTCAAAAGCCTCATCAATCTGAAGTTGGATTTGTTTGAAGTCCTCATAAAAATGCTGGCCTATTTCAGTTAATGCAATATTACGAGTGTTTCGAATTAAGAGACTTGTATTTAACTGCTTTTCTAATTGTTTTATATCAATACTGACCATTGATCGGCTCAGTCCCAAAATTTCGGCAGCCTTAGTAAAAGATCCGGAATCGACAACTTGTAAAAAACTAGTAATTTGCTTGAGATTTTTTTGCACAATTCAGCCGATTGTTTGAAATTATTAAACAATGATTTTACTTCTCTTGCATCGACAATAAAAGAGCCGAATCTTACCCTGCCTGCACGGAGGTAGGTATGTCTTATCGATATAAAATAGCAACGGTGTTTTTACTTGGGTTCTTTATTGATTGCATTAACATTTTTATGTCAGCAATTGCTTTACCTAATATTGCATCATCATTTTCAGTCAGCCAATCCATGGTCGCTTGGGTAACAAATGCCTATATTCTCGGCCTCATTTTAATCATGCCGATGAGTTTATGGTTAGCCACCAAGTTAGGGAACCAAAAGTTATTGTGTTATTCGATGCTGTTATTCTCGATAAGCATTTGCTTTATTGGATTTAGCGAATCGATTTATAGCTTAATTTTTTGGCGTTTTATTCAAGGTATCGCTGGAGGTTTATTAATTCCAGTCGGCCAAGCTCTCGTATATGCCTTATTTCCCAATCAAGAGCGCCAACGCATTTCTACAATGATTATGGCAATTGCCTTAATTGCGCCCGCATTTTCACCCGCCCTTGGTGGTGTGATTATTGATTCATTGAATTGGCGATGGGTGTTTTTTTCTAATCTTCCATTTTCTTTACTTGCCTCATTTTTAGCATGGCTATGGGTTAAAAAAACAGAGAATGTGTCGAGTGAAAGACCAGACATAAAAGGCTTGGTTATTTTCAATATAAGCCTGTTATGTTTGTTACTCTCATTTTCATTCTATGGGGATTATCACAATCTCATGTTGGCTATAAGCAGTTTCCTAATTTCGGTGGGAATGCTGATTTTTTACATTCAACATTCGAAAAAAATCGATCATCCTATTCTTAATCTTCAGTTATTAAAAAATAAAAAATTACGCAATGCATTTATTATTTATTACGCCGTTCCAGGTATTTTTACAGGTGTTAATTTACTCAATATTTTTAATTTACAGGTTAACCTTGGCTTTAATGCAAAACAAACTGGCTCATTCATGTTGCTCTATGCAGCAGGTGCGCTGGTGGCAATGATCAGCGGTGGCCTACTCTATCAACGGTTAGGAAAGAAATATTTACTTATTATTGGCATTACCCTTCATAGCCTTGGAATCTTTCTTTTATTTTTTATTTCAAACACTAGCTCCATAAGCTTTTTAGTATTCGCCTATTTAGTGATGGGTATGGGAGGTGGCTTAAGCGCCAATATTGCCCAAATCAGTTCGTTAATTGATTTCAAGGGTCAAGATTTACTACAAGGCAGTGTACTCTGGAACATCAATCGACAAGTTTCATTTAGTGTCGGTACTGTTGTTCTCATTTCAATATATAACTTGATATCTGGCTCAACTGATCTCATTCGTTATCAACATACATTTCTTGTTGCAGCAGTCCTCTGCTTACTTTCACTCATTCCCATTTTAAAGGAGAAAGCCTATGTCTAACCAAATGGATCAAGCCATTCAAAGCGTGATTGACCTACACGTTTTGATCGAAAATGTATTTACAGGCCACAATGCAGAACAGAGTCTTAACCCGCTTTTAGATAGTTTCGATCAAAATTTTAAGATGGTCACGGTTCAAGGTCACTCCATTGATTTCGCCGAAGTGAATAGTTTATTTAGCCAAAATGTTGGGAAAAAACCCTCTTTAAAAATCACCATACTTAAAAGCACAGCTTTATACGAATTTGAGAATTATTGTTGGGTGCAATATCAAGAGCATCAACAAACGAGTGAAACCGAGACAGTACGTACGTCCACTGCCTGCATTAAAGTAGAAGGTGAAAAATGTTATTGGGTTTATTTACATGAAACTTTAGTTCCACTCCAAAACTAAAAACTAAGTCATATCGCTCGCCTTAAAGATGGCACTTATTTTGCTTAACAATATTACGTTTTATGAAAATCGTAATACTGATCAAAATGGGGAGCTCTCAATATGGGTTATGTTGCAAAGGAATTTACGCGAAAGAACAAGCTGATTCTCAGTATTTGTTCTTTCGTTATTCCAATATGTCTTTGGTGCGCAATCAGTTATTTACCTTTTGTTTGGCATCCTCAAGTACAAATCACGAGTTCGGGAAGTGTTTCTTACTTACAAGTAGGAAGTCGCGTTGATAAAAATGTGTTCTATCTCGAAGCACAAAATGCAGTCAATCGAAATTCTGCACCACCACAAGGTGTTTTGGTCAATCCGATTTATTTACCTGCTCCCCATGAAGTCGCTCAGGCTTTGGTCACCGCCTTTACCACACCACCAGAACAACCTGATTCACCGTGGTTTCATCAAAGTTTATGGCACAGTATTAAACTGGTTTTTTCAGCGTTTTTTATCTCTTCCTTGATTGGGATTCCACTGGGTATTTTGTGTGGTTTTTCTAAGCGCATTTCACTGTTAACAGAGCCTTTTGTCGAGTTTTTCCGTTACTTACCCGCTCCTGCCTTTGGTGCACTTGCAGTGGCAATTTTAGGGATTAATGATGCACCTAAAATTGCAATTATTGTGATTGGTACCCTCTTTCAGCAAATTCTCATTATTGCCAATACTACACGAATGGTAGATCGAAGCTTAATTGAAGCTGGTTATACGCTTGGCACCAATAAGCTCAAAAGTTTATTCCATGTGGTGATCCCTGCTGCCTTACCTGATATTTATCGTGACTTACGTGTATTACTGGGTTGGGCTTGGACCTATTTAATTGTTTCAGAGTTGATTGGTACAACCTCTGGTATTACTTGGTTTATTACCCAACAGGCACGCTATCAAAACTTTGACAATGTATATGCGGCCATTTTGATTATTGGGGTGATTGGACTGGTCTGTGACTGGGTATTAATGAAGTTAGGTGAGCGGATGTTCACTTGGAAAGTAGGAGCAAAATAATGAATGATTCAACATTTAACGCACATGAATACTTTCAAAAAATTTATGAACGTCCTGTTATTTTAGAAGCCAAACAGCTCAGCCAAGTCTTTAAACATGGTCAAACCGAACGCACTGTTTTAAATAAACTCGATTTAAAAATTCACAAAAGAGAATTTATTTGTGTGATTGGTCCTTCTGGCTGCGGTAAATCGACGCTGAGCCGTGTCATTGCGGGTTTAGACCCATACCATAGCGGAGAAATTTTAGTAGACGGCGAATGCATTACGGGTCCATGCCCTGAACGCGGCATGGTATTTCAGGGTTATACCCTTTTCCCTTGGAAAACTGTAAAAGAAAACGTGATGTTTGGCCCACAAATGCGAGGAGCCAGCCAAATGACAGCCGAGGCTCAAGCCCGTGAATGGATTAATATTATTGGTTTAGAAAAATATGAAAATCAGTATCCACACCAACTTTCTGGTGGCATGAAACAGCGCGTTGCAATTGCGAGAGCATTGGTCAATCAACCTAAAATTTTACTGATGGATGAACCTTTTGGTGCGCTCGACCCGCACACACGTCAAAAAATGCAAAAGCATTTAATGGATTTATGGCAGAACATTGATATCACCATTATTTTTGTGACTCATGACATGGATGAAGCTATTTTACTGGCAGACCGAATTGTGGCACTCAAAGCCAATCCGGGTGAAATTAAGGAAATTATCGAAGTTAATTTACCGCGCCCGCGTTCACTGGAATTAATGAGCACACCAGAGTTTAAACAACTTCGTTCAAGGGTTGATTATTTGGTACATGCTGAAGAAGATGAACTTGACCCAGCTTTACAAGACTTACCAAAAATTCCGCGTATGACTCAGGTCAGTACAGAGAAATAAGTAAGACATTAAAAAGCCCAAGCTGAACTTGGGCTTTTTTATTTATTGGGCTTATTTGAGTTGTTCTATCAGTGTTGGATAAATCAGCCCATCTACATTTTGTTCAGTTTTATAAATACCGTTTTCAACGTTAAATTTATTGACATGATAGGTAGAGCCATAAATTGAGTCAAAGCCTTGAGATTTAGCAAATACCTTTTTATTGGCATTGATATCTAATAGATGCGTCCCGCTGACCATCGACTCATATTGTTTCGGGTCAACCCCCGAACGGTTTGCCATGATTTTAACTGCATCGGCATGAGTTGCAGGGTCATTAATATATTTAACTGTTTTGTCCCACACCTGAATGATTTTTTTCCATTCTTCTTGATGGGCAGTTAAATGACTCATGTTGACGGTCAGGGTATCATAAATTAAACCCGGCTTGTCTTTAGAGGTATAGATAATTTTAGAGCCTGCCACTGCCTTTAATGCCTGACCTGCAACAGGTTGCCAAACAGCAATCGCAGAAATATCTGGGCTATTGAACACTTGAGGTAATTGGTTGGTTGCTGAGTTTACCAGCTTCACCTCACTCGCTTTAATGTTATGGTCGGTCAAAGCAGTTGCTAGTAAAAGATGATCAACCAAGCCTTTTTCAACGCCGATTGATTTTCCTTTTAAATCTTGAATGGTGTTAATACCCTCTTTGGCAATAATGACATCATTACCCGCTGAATAATCTGTTGCCATGATCATCATGCCTTGCGTGCCACCCGAAGCGGTTACCAAGTTATCGCCATTGGTGACCAAAACGGCATCAAGCTGATTTGCTGAAAAGGCCGAAAGAGAAGCCGAATAATCAAACCATTTAAATTCTACATTTAACCCTGCTTCTTTTAACCAGCCTTTTTCAATGGCTACTTGCCAAGCCACCCAGCCCGGCCAATCACTATAGCCAATGGTAATTGGTTTTGTATTCGTGGCTGCCTGAGCATCTTGTTTAGCTTCAGGCACTTTAGCCGTATTGTCACACCCACCCAATACAACTGCCGATAAAATAGATACGGATAAAAACGCTTTTTTAATCATATAGAAACTTCCCCAACATTTTTACTAACAACACTTTGAGCGGTTTGATTGAGTGACTGTATATAGGCTCGCCAGCCTCCAAAATGGCTAATATCGGTTGCATCATGAATGGCATAAGCTTCGCAAATAAAGCCTTTGACCCATGTTCCATCTTTTAATTTGAGGTTGCCAATACCAAGCGGTGCAGGCACTTCAGCTACAATGGCTCCAAAATTTGCTAAAGGAACATCCCACACTTCAACTTCAATGGAAGTACCTGCTGCATCGCATTGCAGGCCGGGTTTTGGTGGTATGGTATTTTTTAAAGCAAAGAGCTTATAAGTATCTGCAGTCTGGGTTTTCTTAAGCAAAGTGGCATTGCGGCTAGTGAGCTGAAAATTAAGTGGCATGCCTGTTAAATGCGCTCCGACTACTGCAAGCTGCACTGAATGATTCGACTGGATGTTTATACTTTTTTGATAATGTTGGGTTGATTTACCCAAGCTTAGCAATGTTTCGGCTTGCCAGAGCTGCGCAAAATTGGCGAGTGCCTGATCGTGCCAAGCTGGTGCAATAAAGGTTACCCCGCTTGGTAAACCATCCTCACGCAGTACATTTGGTAAGGCCAGTGCAGAAAGATCTGCAAAATTTACAAAGTTGGTATAGGCCCCCATATGCGCGTTTTTAGTCAATGGGTCGGCTTCAACTTCGGCAATGGTATAAATGGTTGGTGCTGTTGGAACCATCAAGGCATCAAAAGGCTCTAATACCAAATTAATTTTTCGAGCCAGAACGGCGCGGTTATATTCAGCTTGAAGTGCATCTGTTGCTTTGAATTTATCTGCCTGCTCAATAATTTGAGCAATGACTGGATGAGCCTTTTCACGGCTTGTCATGCGTTCAACGGCGACTGTTCTTTCCGCTACCCATGCATCATTATAAAGTGCAGCAGCAAGCTCATTAAACACGCTAAAATCTATACTCTCTACTTCATAACCCAGCTTTTTTACGCGCTCAATTGCAATTAAAAAGGCTTTTTCAGATTCAAGATCACCATAAAACTCAAGCTGGGCAGGAATGGCAATTTTTCGTTTAGAAAACTGAGTTGGTACATTGGCTGGATGTGCTCGTGAATATTCATCTGTTTCATCATAGCCTTGCATTAAGTTGGCAACGGTCCACGCATCATCAATATGCAGCGCAAAAATAGAAATGACATCAATAGTCCGACATGCAGGAATTAAACCTGTAGTAGAAAACCAGCCCTTTGTCGGTTTTAGGCCTACAATATTGTTATGGCCCGCAGGAACACGCCCTGATCCTGCCGTGTCTGTTCCTAAACTAAAAGGCACTATACCGTTAGCCACTACTACAGAAGAACCAGAACTTGAACCGCCGCTAATATATTCAGGGTTAAAACTATTTTTTACTGCGCCATAGGGAGAACGAACACCAACCAGTCCAGTCGCAAACTGATCTAAGTTGGTTTTGCCCACCACAATCGCCCCTGCTTTTTTCAACTTGGCAACTACGACAGCATCTTGCTTAGCTAAATATTGAACCTCTTTACAAGCAGCAGTCGTGTGAAAGCCAGCGACATCAATGTTGTCTTTGACTGCAAATGGCACGCCGTATAGAGGTAGGTCAGCAATATTCTGGTCTTTTAAAACATCAATTTGCGATTGAATCTGCTCGCTCGATGCAATTTCGATCCATGCGTGGTCATCATTTTTAATTTCTGCAACATAAGCAATCAGACTTTCAATATGGATTTGTCCAGTTTGATATGCTGTTTTCCAGTCTTGAATTGTCCATAAATTTTTCAACACGCTACTCCTCATTTAGTCATTTTGCTGTATAGGCGGCATGACGGCATCCATCAGTTCTAAATGCCCTTTAATCACCCCTTTAAGCACAATAAATTGCTGGCTAATTTGTCTGAGTTCAGAGCTCGCACCCTGCATTAACATGACTTGCAATATCTTTTGTTGGTCAAGCTGGATATGAAGTGAACTAATTACTTGTGCTAAAAACTGTTGTTGTAAATCAACCAATTGATTGCGCAAGGTCATTTGGCTAGCGTCATAAAGCAGCGTCAAGGTGCCCACCATGACCTCATTGGCCTGTGCCTGCTCTGCAATTAGGTGTTTATTAATCATGTCAACAATTGCTTGCGAACGACTTTCATAGTTCTGCTCGACAATTTTTTGGTCGAGTGCGTTGAGGGTCGTTTCAGGTACGGTAATACTGATTCGAGCTAACTTTTGTTTTGCCACAGTCTTATCCTTTTGTTTTAGTCGGATAATTGTTTTGTTTGATATATACGCCTGCGCGAACGCTGAGCAATTCGACTAAAAAGGCTTTTAAAGTTTGCTTTGGTTGAGCCACGGGTTTTACATCGTTCATATCGCACCTCTAGCTTGGTATTACCAAATTCAGTTTTTGTATTACTGATAAGAGATGCAGAAAATGTGCCAGTTTTTAAGTGTGGTTTGATAGATTTGGTGGGTATTTATGAGTGATTTTTGGGCAAAAAAAAGCCCCATGCACAGGGATGGAGCTAATTTATGTGAACAATAAAACCAATCTTCTATATTAATTAAATCACAATAAATTGAGTTTTGATTTTGACTCTTCAGATAGATTAATCAAACTATGAGCCCATACATATAAAGAATCTAAAACTGGCCTAAAAGTTTTTCCAAAATCTGTCATTTCATAGACAACTTTGATCGGTGCTTTTTCACCATAAACCGTTCTAGAGATTAAGCCGCTTTGCTCTAACTGCTTGAGTTGAAGACTTAATGTCATTTCAGTAATTGTAGGAATGAGTTGCTTGATTTCATTAAAGCGTTTCGGCTTATCTTTTAAATAATACAAAATCACGCATTTCCATTTTCCACCAACCAAGTCCATAGCCATACTGATATGACATGGATAAGTTTTTCCATTCATGGTGATTTCACATTTATTTTCAGTATTAGCCATTTTTAACGCCACCTATCAACTTTGATAGTTATTGTACGCCAATACTATAAAAATTATAGTGGCTATTATTTTTATAGTTTAAAGGCACTCTCATGGCTTTACTTATTTTGGCTCATCCCTACTACGCTCAATCAATTGCAAATAAAACGATTGTGAATGAACTTTTAAAAACCTATCCAGACCTCGAAGTACGAGATATTTTCCAGCTCTATCCAGACTATCAAATTGACGTCAGTGCTGAACAAGAAGCGTTATTACGCCATGACACGATCATTCTGCAATATCCAATGTTCTGGTTTAATATGCCGGCGATTTTGAAATTATGGTTTGATGAAGTCTTTACTTATCAGTTTGCTTATGGCTCTCAAGGCGACAAATTAAAAGACAAAAAAGTCATTATTAGTATGACAGTCGGGCAAAAAGAAGCCGATATGGTGAACGACCGAGAAAACTTAGCCGATAGCTTTTTAAAAGCGGTTCAATATTCAATTCAATATACGCAAATGCAGTTAAGCGCCACTTACTTGCTTTATGACGTATCACCGTTATCAGGCAATCCAGAGTCGAAAATTAAATTAGAAGCTGTTGAACATGGTCATAAAGTATTAAAGCATTTGACCGAAGCATAAAGTTTTAAAGAGAGCATCAATATCGATGCTCTCTTTTGGGTTTAAGCGACAGGTGCCAAGGTAAAGAGTACTTGTCCCGTTTTTACGGTTTGCCCTTTTTCAATGGTAATGGTTTCAACTTTCATGCGTTCAGGCGCAATAATTGGAATTTCAATTTTCATTGCCTCAATCACCGCAAGAGTTGCACCTTCTTCAACAATATCTCCCGACGCGCATTCGATTTTCCAGATTGAGCCTGGCATGTGTGATTCGACTGCACAGCCCCCTTCAGGAATAACTACGGTTTCACCTTCATCAACTGCATCTAGGCTTTCAGAGATATATTCTTGCAAACCGGCTTCATGCCAACGGCGTCGTTCAGCCTCAAAATTGGCTTGTTGCATGTCTTTAAAGGCTTGAATGCTGTCTTGATGTGTTTTTAAAAACTCGTTGTATTCTTTTAAGTTGAGCACGCCATCTTCAATGCGAAGTTGTAGACGGCCTGCCTTAAAGTCTTCGCGCATTTGCAGAAGTTCAGTCTCAGAAACTTCATAAAACTTAACTTGGTCAAAAAAGCGCAGTAGCCACGGTTTGCCATCTTCGAAGTCGGCATTTTTACGGTAACGGCTCCACATTTGGGTAGTACGACCAACAAACTGGTAGCCACCCGGCCCTTCCATACCGTACACACACATATAGGCACCACCGATACCCACGGCATTTTCAGGTGTCCAAGTTCGCGCAGGGTTATATTTTGTGGTGACTAACCGTTGGCGTGGGTCGAGTGGTGTCGCAACGGGTGCACCTAAGTACACATCGCCTAAACCCATTACTAAATAGTTCGCACTATAGACCACATCTTTAACCGCTTGCTTGGAAGCTAAACCATTAATACGGCGAATAAACTCGACGTTATCTGGGCACCACGGCGCATCTGGACGAACAATTTGTGTGTAACGCTCAGTTGCAAGTTGAGTTTGTGAATCTTCCCAAGCCAAAGGCAAATAGACAGTACGTGAAGAAACCTGCATATTTTGAATGTCGGGTAACTCCGCTTCTGCTTGTTGAAGTTTATGTAAAAGCTCAAGTTGATCGAGCTGGATTGAATCAAAATGAATTTGTAGTGAACGGATGCCTGGTGTTAAGTCGATAATGCCCTGAATGTTTTGATTTTTGACCCATTGCATGAGTGCATGAATACGGAAGCGTAAATTTAGGTCGAGTACTAACTCACCATATTCCACCAACAAATAGCTATTTCCAGCTGGTCGATAGGTCACGCTTGGTAAGTCAGCTTCACCTTCTAAAGTTGCCAAAACTGCATCTTTTAAAGTGTCAGGTTCTGCTTGAATGGATGGGTTAAAATCAATACTAGTTGTACCAGTCGCGCTCAAACTTTGATGATATTTTTGATCGAGTGTTTTTGCTTGCGCATAACTCACAGGTACAAATTTGACCTTGTCGCCTGCTTTTAGCTGCCCGATTTTCCAAAGCTCGGAATGAATCACCACGGCAGGACATACAAAACCGCCTAAGCTTGGACCATCCGGACCCAAAATAATTGGCATATCTCCCGTAAAATCAATCGCACCAATGGCATAAGCATTGTCGTGAATATTAGAAGGATGTAAGCCTGCCTCGCCGCCATCTTCACGTGCCCACTCAGGTTTGGGACCAATTAAACGAATGCCTGTACGGCTTGAGTTATAGTGAATTTCAAACTCATTGGCAAAGAAGGTATCAATATCTTGTTTAGTGAAAAAGTCTGGCGCGCCATGTGGACCATACATGACTGCAATTTCCCAGTTTTGGGTAAAGCTAGGAATTTGTGCTTGAGCTAATGCAGTGGTTGATTGAGCTGAATATTCAGTAATCGGCAGCATATCGCCAATTAATAAATTACGTCCCGCGTGTCCACCAAACTGACCCAAAGTAAAAGTCGCCTGCGACCCCAAATAGTCAGGAACATCGAAACCACCTTTAATGCCAATATAGCTGCGACAACCTAAACGAATGAGGCCACATTTTAAAACTTGGCCTTTTTTAACGTTGATGGTTTGCCACATCGGCACCTGTTCGCCATCAAGTTTTGAAGGCATATCACCGCCCGTAATCACAATTTGGCTGTCGCAGTGAAACTTTAAAGTTGGCCCTTGCAAGGTACATTCAAGCCCTGCCGTATTTGGTTCATTAGCTAAAAGCTGGTTTGCCACAGTTAAACTGAGTGGATCGATTGCACCTGATGGCGGCACACCGACATCCCAATAACCTAATCGGCCTGTGACATCTTGAATAGCGGTTTGAATGCCAGACTGCAACACCTCAATTTTTTGAGTTTTCCATTCAAAAGTATTTAAAAATCGGGTTGTTTGGGTTCCAAGCGCAAACACATCACAAGCAATAATGTTTTGTAAATATTCCAGATTGGTTTCGATGCCTGCGACTTGCGTGTTGGCAAGACTAGTACTCATTGCCTGTATAGCTTGGTCCCGTGTTGCAGCAGTCACAATGATTTTGGCAATCATTGGGTCATAAAAAGATGATACCGTTGAACCAGTCTCTACCCATGTTTCGACTCGGGTTTGCGCATCAAATTTAACATGCGTGAGTAAGCCCGCACTCGGTTGGAACTGTTTAATCGGGTCTTCGGCATAAAGACGAACCTGAATAGAGTGTCCTATTGGCTCTAACTGTTCGGTCGGTGCTGACCAGTCACCACTTGCCAATGTCACCATCCACTCAACTAAATCGACACCAAACACTTGCTCAGTCACGCCGTGTTCAACTTGCAAACGTGTGTTGACCTCTAAGAAATAAAATTCTTGGGTTTCGGTGTCCATGACAAATTCAACTGTGCCTGCCGAGCGGTAGTTCACTGACTGCATCAGTTGAATCGCAACCTTTTGAAGATAATCGCGTTGCTGTTCATTTAAGTGTGGCGCGGGTGTTTCTTCAATGACTTTCTGATTACGGCGTTGCACCGAACAATCACGCTCACCCAAAGCTAACACTTGCCCTTGTCCATCACCAAAAATTTGAACTTCAATATGGCGCGCATGCTGTACAAATTTCTCTAAATACAATCCCGCATCTTTAAAATTGACCTGAGCCAAATAAGACACAGTTTGATAGGCATCTTTTAATTCGGTTTCGTTCCAGACCAGACGCATGCCAATACCACCACCACCCGCGGTACTTTTCAGCATGACCGGATAACCAATACGGGCCGCTTCGGTCAAGGCTTCTGCTTCATCTGCAAGTAGTGAACTGCCCGGAAGTAAAGGCACGTTGCTTTTAATAGCCAGCTCACGTGCCGTATGTTTTAAACCAAAATCGAGCATTTGGCTTGAAGTTGGCCCAATAAAAGCAATGCCTTGGCTTTCACACAAATCACAAAACTCGGCATTTTCAGACAAAAAACCATAACCAGGGTGAATGGCTTCTGCCCCCGACTGTTTTGCAACCTCAAGGATTTTTTCAATATTTAAATAGCTTTGATGAGCAGGAGCAGGACCAATCAGAAAAGCTTCATCGGCCAAAGTCACGTGTAAAGAATCACGGTCGGCTTCGGAGTAAACTGCAACCGAAGCAATACCGAGTTTTTTTAGGGTGCGAATTACGCGACAGGCAATTGCACCACGGTTGGCAATTAGAACTTTTTTAAACATGCTTACACCCCTTCCACTTCACGGATAACCAACTGAATTTTGGTTGGGTTATAGGCATTACATGGGTTGTTCAGCTGCGGACAATTGGAAATTAAAACAATTAAATCCATTTCTGCCCGAACTTCGACATATTTACCCGGTCCTGAAATTCCGTCATCAAATTTAAGCTGACCGTCTGGCGTTACTGGCACATTCATAAAAAAGTTAATATTTGGGCCGATGTGACGGACATTTAATCCATGCTTTTTTGCAATTGGGTGTTTTGCCAAGGCATACATAAAATTGTTACGGCAACTATGCATTGGGTAAGTTTCATGTGCATAGCGAACCGTATTACTTTCACATGAACAGGCACCACCAATGGTGTCATGGCGGCCACAGTTATCATCATGAATAACCGCAATTGGACGGCCAAAGTTACTGTAGAGCTTGGTGCCCTTTTCTAAATAAATGTGTTGATTGATGGCCAAGGTATCCATTGCACTATAACGCTCAGTTGGGTTTTCGGCACTCATAAACAAAGTATCGACCGCTTGGTTTCCCTCAAGATCAATAATTCGGAAATATTGGCCCTTTTTAACCTCGCACATCCACGCTTCACCCGCAGGACAAACTTCATTTAAAACTGCTTTTTCAAATGATTGTAAAACTGTCATGATGCTTCTCCTGATTTAAATATTGCTAAGCGCGTAGTAGCGGGCTGTGTTTTGAAACGCACGCTGATTTTGCGAACATGCATCACGACAAATATCGCTATCTGTTAAGGAATTGGCTTTAAATAAACTGAGCTGAATATCGGCAGGTTGATAGCTTGGGCTGGTGTCTAAACCATGCGGCGCAGCAGATAAAAATAGCAAGCAGTCCATTTCAAAACGCAGCTCAATGGTTTGATCGGTGTTATCAGAACTGACATAAGACAAAGCACCGCTTTCATCTGCCGCAACTTTAGAAAATAAATTAACGGCGGCACTGAGGTCTTGGCTTGCAAGTCCATATTTACACATTTCAATGAGTAAACTGTCTAAGCCGTTTTGGTACATATCATTACGGGCATCTTGAAATGTACGCGTTCCAAATTGCTTTTCAATTTGTTCGGGTCGGCTTGGACCACAGAGTGCATCGTTCCAACCATGCTCATCATGAACAATTGAAGCCATGACACGACCAAGGTCTGAATAGAGCACATTTGAAGCTTTTAAATAGGCGGTGTGTTGCCCTTTTAAACTGTCAGGCATGTTAAAACGTTCAAGCACATCGGCAGCATTTACACAAAACAAAGAAACGTTTGCTTGCGCGCCAAGTGATTTAAATCTAAGAATGGTTCCCTTTTGAATACGGCCCGACCAGTGATGTCCACTGGGTAAAAGTTCAGTCCAAATCGCCTGATTGTTGTGATAATTTGCAGTGTTCATAGCTACTCCTGTCGGATGGTTTTAGACTTCCTCCCGGGCTTTTATCCCTCCGTGTAGTTCGCTAGGAACCGTGAACTCTCGGTCCAGTCATACATGAAGTATCGGAACCCTAGATCACTTTTGATTGTTTATGACTATGCAAAGGACATGCCAGCTTAGTATTACGTTTTTGATTAAAAGTAATACTAAATTTGAGCAATTTGGGTGCGGTTTAAAATAAAAAGTAAAAATCTGCACTAAAAATTGTGCATTTCATAGCAGCAATACCGCATCGACACCGCAGTAATTATCTCAATAGAGATTTGAATAATATTTAATGAATGCACAGCAATTTTAATTAGGAATGTTTTTCTTATTGATCTAACAAAAAGCCAATCATCTCTACAGTAAAATGATTGGCTCTATTATGAAGACTGGTCTTAATCTAACTTGAGCTGCTGTCTGAGCTTTAAGATATCCACCAATCCTTTGTCTCTGGTTTGGTATAAATCGATATCTTTATATTGTGTTAACAGCTGGTTGGTTTCTGCTTCCAATAACTCTGTTGTCTCGTCTGAATGTTGAAATGCTTGCATATCGTTCCACCATTCTGTCATCGGTGGGCCTAAATGATGGATAGCCTCTTTAAAACCCTTTTGGTTTGCAAGCTGCATATTAATGTAGGGACCAAATAGCGCCCATCGTAATCCCGGCCCACTGGTAATCGCAATGTCAACATCTTCGGCAGAGCACACGCCTTGTTCAACCAGTGAAAAGGCTTCTCGCCATAGCGCAGCCTGCAAGCGGTTTGCTACATGCCCTTTGACTTCTTTATTTAAAACGATTGGGTTTTTGCCAAGCTGTTTATAGAACTCAGAAGCCTGTTTCAAAACTTGTGGAGACGTCAAAGTACCACCAACAATCTCAACTAAAGGTAAGAGATGAGGCGGATTAAAAGGATGGCCTAGTAAAATACGTTCAGGATGTTGGGCCTCTTTTTGAAAATCAGACACTTTTAAGCCCGATGAACTTGAAGCAATAATGGTATGTTCAGGGCAATATGAAGTGATTTCTTGATATAGCTTTTGTTTTAAATCCAGACGTTCAGGGGCATTTTCTTGAATAAAATCAGCATCTGAAACTGCATCTTTTAAGTGATTAGAAATTTCCAGATTAAGTAATACATCTTGCAGAGAATGGTTATGCTCAGAGTTTCCATCCAAAGCCAATAAATCGTTTAGATTTGCAGATATTCTTTTTTTAAAAATCGCTTCATCTATAGGATAAGGGTCATAAACCTTAACTTTGAACCCTTTATATAGAAATAAAGCGGTCCAACTTGCTCCAATTACACCTGCACCTACCACACCAACCGTCTTAATAACTTCCATATTTTCCTCGTAACAATGTTGTTTTATTCGAAATTTCTTTACCCAATTGAATGCTTAAACAAACATAGCAGATTCAACCAATCAATAAATTTAATTGTTTATATTTTATATAATTTGTCCTATATTCCCTATCTTGAAAATTTATTCCTTTCCCCAGCACAACTTAATCTTTTACCATTTTCTAACCATTATTTACTGAATTTTATGTCAAAAAAACTAGCAACATTGATTGGTCTAAGCGCCATTCTCATGTGGGCATCTATGGTCGGTCTGATGAAACAAGTCAGTGCCGCCATTGGACCTGAGCTAGGTGTTACGCTTATTTATTCTTTAAGTGCGCTACTGTTGCTTGCCATTTTCAAAATTCCAGACTTTAAGCAGATTTCCAAAAAATACTTAATATTGGGTACAGTCCTGTTCGTTGCTTACGAGCTGTGTTTTTCATTTGCGATTGCTTACTCTCAAAGTCCTCAACAAGCAATTGAAGTTAGCATTGTTAACTATCTGTGGCCGAGTTTAACGGTTTTGGCTTTTGTTATTTTTAAGGAATTAAAGTTTAATTTTCTTATTATTCTCGGCTTACTTATTTCAATTTCCGGCATTATTTTTATTCAAACTGGAAGCGGTGATTTTAGTCTAAGTAGTATTGTCGATAATTTGCATAGCAACCCATTGAGCTATATTTTGGCATTTGTAGGTGCCATTATTTGGGCTTTTTACTGTGTACTCACCAAAAAAATGAGTAATGGGCAAAACCCGATCTCTATTTTCTTTGTTTGTGTCGCACTCACACTATGGCTCAAGCTGCTTCTCTCTGGGCAATTTGCCATTCCTTCAATGGATATTCCAACTGTAATCACCCTTTTAATTGCATCCGCTGCAATTGGCTTTGGCTATGCGGCATGGAACATTGGCATCATTCATGGAAACATTACCATGCTTGTGGTTGCCTCGTATTTCACCCCTATTATTTCATCTATTTTGGCGATGTTTGTTTTACAAACTCAATTATCTTTGAGCTTTTGGCAAGGAACAGCCATGGTTACGGCTGGTTCATTTATTTGCTGGATTTCAACCAACTGGTCTGTGATTCAACCTTTCCTCAAAAAATTAATAAATAAAAAACCGTAACGAGCAGAATTAAAACGAATCACAATTACTCGTTATTTCACCGTAGTGCTGTAAAAGCTATCAATGGCATCAACCATTTGAGATAAACCCGGCTGCTCTAATGGGTAATGCCCTGCATTTTCCAATATTACGGTTTTTACAGGTACCTTCTGAATACGGCTAAGAAATGGTGTACTTAAATCAAGTGGAGTCCAACGGTCTTTTTCTGGTTGAGTTAACAAGACTGGGCACACATCAAACTCTTCAGGCGTCACTTCAGGTTTGTAATGTATATATGAGTCTAAAAATGTGAGTGAAACCGAGTTACCAGCCGAGGTCTTATCTTTCATAAAGGCCTTTAAAGCCTCTTTATTGTTCACCAAAGTACTCATTTTACTTGTCCAGCTCATTGGAATCCGCATTGAGGCCAGAGGTGTTTTTGCAGTCCAATGCGCAATTGGTGTCCCTACTCGACTCATAAATAAGTTACTTGCTACAGTGTCTGTAACCTTCTGGCTACTTGTGTCAAGAAAGGTCATTCCAACAATTGCTTTCACTTTTTTATTCTTAGCTGCGACGTGATACGTCAGCATTCCACCTGCGCTTAAACCATAAAGTACAATTGGACGACTATCTTTTGCTAATTCAATATCAATTAAATCACTACCAGCCTGCACCCAATCGTTATAGCTAATAACCTTGCCTTTGCTAACTTGAGTTACACCATAGCCCGGCATATCGACTGCAATTGTTTCATATCCCCGATCAGCCAATGGTTTACCTAAAATCATCGACATTTGTCGGCCATTCGTACCTACACCATGAAATAAAATCACTTTAATTTTTGCATTTGGATTTCGATAAGTATCCAAATGGATGTTATTACCATTCCAAGCCCACCACTCTTCTTTTGGTAAGTGGTCTTTAGGAATATGAAATTCTTGAGGAAGAAATTGTTCAATTTGTTGCCAAGCAGTTTGATTTTGATAACCCATTGCCGAATCTCCTGATTTTATTTCTTTAGCGGCAGATGCACTTGTGACACAGACTACGAGGCCTATTACACTCAGTTTACTTATTAAATACCCGATAACACCTGCGGGCTTTGTTGGTTGAACAGCATTCATTTTTGTTGTACTCGTTCTTATCCCAAGCATAGATATTAGGCGTTTAAATTTTAATTAACCATGTTAGGTTAAAGCAGATGTTTTAGTATTTAGGTCAATTGATAAATTCAGGCTCTGAGTGCTGAAGACTCAAAACTCCGATGAAGTAGAATTCCCCCATTGCCCAAAGCGTGCTAATATCCAAAAACTGACAATTACCAATGTCAAAATTATTTTCAGAGGGAACAAGATGTTAAAAACTCAAAAAATCAACATCGTACAAGAATTTGATGCACCCGTAGACAAGGTCTTTGCAGTCTTGAGTGAACATGAAAACCTAAGCAAACTTTTCGCTCCTGCTAAAGTCACTCGTATTAGCAACGGAAAAGACGCTCGTAATGGTGTTGGCTCTGCTCGTAAAATGTCTATGCCATTTACACCTTCTTTTGTAGAAACAAATTTAGTCTACAAAGAAAATGAACTGATCGAATATGCAATTACAAGCGGTATTAGCCCAATTAAAGGTCACCGTGGTGTAATGAAGTTTATTGATTTGGGAAACAACCGTACTCGTTTGGATTACACCATTAGCTTTAAAGGACGAGTGCCTTTTCTTGGCCCGATCATTAAAGCAGCTCTACAGAATGGCGTAAGCCGTGGACTTAAAAAACTTAAGTTTTAATCGAGACATATCAAATAAAAAGCCCAACTAAGGGCTTTTTATTTAGCCACAAAAACAAAAGCCGACTCGTTAAAGTCAGCTTAATACCACAGTGTGAGAAAATTGCTTAAATAGTTATTGTTCGTGGCAATCTTCTATCTATTTTCTTTTTCTAACATTAATTTACACCTTGGTTATGACGGTTTGATTAAAAAGAAATCAGAAACACCAAATAAAATGCAAATTAATTCACTCTTAATAGAATAAATGTAAATCAATTAACATTTATTAAAAGTGATGTATATCAACTACATCTTTAGAAATTTTCTAAAGTTTAGTATGCTGAAAATAACTTACTAATTAATAGAAAATAAGCAATACAATGGAACATCAGAGTTTGTTAAAGGAATTAAATTCGCTTATTGAATATTATTCCAAAAGAACAGATTGTCCACCTACCAGAATTCGTATAGGTTACAGAGCCTATGCCAAACTCATGCAGAATCCAAAATTTGCTGATGAAGTGACAAACTCTGCTTTAGATCCAAACAAGCGTAAATATAGAAAGATGAAAATCAAAGTCACGAAAGATGACGATCAACTAGAGCTCGAATAAATAAAAAGCCCAATGACGGGCTTTTTACTTTTAGAAAGTGTGTGGATTTCTCTCTAAGACAGCATTATTAAAAAATAATTTAGTAGCTTGTCTCGCTCATCTACACTGTTTTTACTTAAAAGTTGAACCATTGCCCCATCAATCACAAACAAGAACATGTGAGCGTCTTTCATTGAAGCACTAGTTTTGACGGTTAAAAGCAGTTTATAAATTTCGTTGATTAGCCAAGTTCTATATTCAATCACCACGCTATAGACTTTTGGGTAGAGCTTTTCAATTTCAAAAATTGCTTTAAAGGGCAAATGATAAAAGCCATTTAAGTCGGCATGTAAAAGGTAAATCTGCTTGAGTTTATCAAGCACCATTTGCTCTTTATATGAATTAAGAATGAAGAACACTTTTACTTTGAGCGCATCTTTTTGAAAAGTCAGACACATCTCGATCAGTCGTTCTTTTGAATGAAAGTCGTTATAGAAAGTAGCTTTGGGAATTTTGGCTTCCGCAATAATTCGGTCAACACCGACCTTATGAAAGCCATCTTGATTAAATAAATCTTTTGCTGTGTGAAGCACTCGCAGCGCTCTAAATGAAGATTCTAAATTTTTCATGTATACCGCTTAAAATAATTTTTTGTTGTATCTAAAAGAGATAGAAATGCCGTCACTCTTAAAATGAGTGCTAAAAAACAGGCATACAGAAGCAGCACAAAAATGTGCCCTAAGCTATCTCAGGTTTTATTGTTGCTATGATTTTAGTCGTAACGATTCTTAAGGCGTAGAAAACCTAGAGTCGATTAAACCGTTTTATAGACTGTTTAATTGGTATGGGCGGAGATATTTTGGAAAAGGCCAAAAATTGAGAAGAATTAGTACGCATAGCGGACTCCTTTGTTAACAAAAGAAATCCTACCGATCACTGCTAAATGATGGTGGCAGGACGAAAGAGGGTTAGCAGACTGGCAACAAAGAAACCAGCACACCCGAAGGTGTCCCCCTTCCGCCCTACCGTAGAGAAAAAGGGGGCGAACGAGATCACGATACACAAAACAAGGCTTCGTATATCGTCTTTGTTAAATAGGGTCTGCTAAAACCCGCTAGCAATGTAGGCCAGCCCGCAAAGGATAGTATTCGCACTTGTTGGCGTCAAGCGTGTGAAATGACAATCGTATTAAAGTAGAGCGGTTGGGGAAATAAAAAAGCCATTACATTATTAGGAATGTAATGGCTTTTAAAATGTAATGGATCTATTAAAAAAATTAAATATTTCGCCAGTTTGCTACATTGTAAAAATGAGTAAGATCTTTCAATTCATCTTCACAAAACTCTGTTTCCTTAAGATATTCCGCATACTTCTTTTCAATGATTGATAGTTTTATTGCATCTTTCATTTCTTGATGAATAATGGTTGTATCAAAACTTTTAACTTCATTGGTGATATTTCCTTTTTCTATCACACGATATTCTTTTAGCCTTTTTTCATCTTCAGCAATTCTCTTAGCTTGCATCCGAATGCTTTCAAGACCTTCAAGTTTAAGTCGGTTAATAGCATTTTTGGCTGAATCACGAATATTTTGCTTAAGCTCAGGTTTAATAGTTACCTGAATTCCTTCAATCAAATCTCTATCAATTGAATTCCCAATTAGATAATCAGCTATAAGCTTAAATAGTTCATTATCTTTATTTACTGTAATAGAGGTACGACCAATTACAGGTAAATTACTTGCTTCAGATTTGTCTAAACATTCTTGAATAGCTTCAATTTTAAACTCTAGTGCCCCCAAATTAAGACGAGAAAATATATAGTGCATAAAATTCTTAAATCCTGCAGCAGTAGGTGCACCTAAACGGCTAGCAAAAGAAAAGATATTTCTGGATGGGTCAAAGAAAATATATGAAGCAAAACCAATATTAGTATCTTCTTCTAACTCTTTAAGAATATTAGATGCATGAATATTATCGGCTGTTTTCTTTATTTTTTGGACCGCATCATTCGTTTTCGCTGATACAAATAAATAAAAATTATCAATACCATCTACAGGTAATAAAAATATCTTATCCCCTGTCATTACTACATTACTAGCAATTTGCATACTAGTATCCCAATTTGTAAAAGCGTTCAAAAAAGGCTTTAAATCAAAAGGATAAATTTCGTGTGTATTTGTGTCTTCAATATGAAAGCAATAGTGATAGATCTTCAATTCATTTTCCTACGACAAAAATTAAGATTGGGTTTTATTTGATCTATTAACTATATCTTGTGTCAAAAAAAATTCAAACACCCCACATGTAGTGTTTTTTAAATTTTATAGTTTTCTTAATTTTTTTGATAAAAGTAAGGCTTTCTATTAAAAAAATATTAAGTAAAATTAAAAAATGATTATAAAAATAGCTAATTAATCTTTAAAATAAAAAGTAAGAAAATAAATTGTTAGTACTTATTATTCCATTTTTTATAAGACCTAGGTTGTATTTACTTATAAAAAATCTCAAATATTAAAATCATTTCTTAAATAACTCTAATATATTCACTATATTTCTTAAAAAAACTTAACAATCAAATCAATTATATATAATATTTAATTGTTAAGTATTACTAAAACAATATATCCTCATGAAGTTTAAAATAAAATGTAACCAATTAATACAAAAAGATATTTTGTAAAGTTAAAAAGTAATTTTACTCATAAATTAAGGGAGTATATCAGACTGGATCAAAACCCAATCAAGCCCACCTTATAAACCATCCACTAATCCATCAACTTTTTACGGCGATACAACCCACAATTTCCCGAAAATAACGCTGCCAACAAACAAGTAATAATAGCATAAGTCGCAATATTCATTCCAAATAGCTCAACCGCTAAAATAATAGACGTCAACGGCGCCTTACTCGCTCCTGAAAATAGGCTCACCAAGCCTAAGCCTGCAAGCAATGAAATCGGCAAGTTTAAAACCGCCCCTA
>RCUS01000364.1_pt1 | contig 31333 bp, 26 predicted proteins | sample 2166221 | NCBI WGS metagenome assembly RCUS01 (sample SAMN09932758, study PRJNA488358) | compost metagenome | isolation source: compost soil in cyclohexanecarboxylic | place: Germany: Experimental Botanical Garden
AACCCGACGCTGACCCTGCCGGGCGCACCGGACGGCAAACAGAACTTCCAGGTGGCGCGTTCCAAGGGCTTTGAAGGCATGGCGGCGTCGCCGGACGGCAGCAAACTCTACCCGCTGCTGGAGGGCGCGCTGTGGGACGGCGAGAAGTTTGAAAACGTCGACGGCAAACGCTACCTGCGGGTGCTGGAGTTTGACGTGAAACAGCAGGCATGGACCGGCCGCAGCTGGCAATACGTACTGGAAGATAACCAGAACGCCATTGGCGATTTCAATATGATCGACGCCACGCACGGCCTGGTGATTGAGCGCGACAACGGCGAAGGCACGCCGGACAAAGCCTGCGCTGCGGGTGCGCCGACCGACAACTGCTTCAGCCAGGTGGCGAAGTTCAAACGGGTGTATAAAATCGCCTTCTCGGACGCCAATGCCGGCAAACCGGTGGAAAAGCTGGCGTATATCGATCTGCTGAACATTCAGGACCCGAACAAGCTGGCGCGCAAACCGCTGAACGACGGGGTGCTGACCTTCCCGTTCTTCACTATCGAGAATGTTGATGTGGTAGACGGCAGCCATATTATCGTCGGCAACGACAATAACTTCCCGTTCTCTTCCAGCCGCCAGCCGAACGTGGCGGACGACAACGAATTTATTCTGCTGGACGTGAAAGATCTGCTGAAGCCTTAACCCCGCCGGCCTCCGGTATCGCTGCCGGGGGCCAACGCTATTTCCCTCTTAGCGCTAAGGATAAACTGCGCTATAATCAGCCTCTTGCTTCCGACTCCCGAAGGAAGATCCTCGTCCCCGGTGGGGCGGCCGGACTTCAAATCCGGTTGGGGCCGCCAGCGGTCCTGGGCAGGTTCGACTCCTGTGATCTTCCGCCAAAGCTTGTCCTGACAGCTCCCGCAATTGAAGCGAGCAGCCGTGAATGACACACGAATAAAACCGACCGGTGGACTCTGGCTTACAGGGAGGAAATCATGCGTACTTTTGAACCGGATGTGTTTCCGTCGGTTGGTCAACGTCCATTGCATTTTCTGAAGAAGCTAGTCTCTATGCCTAGCCTCCCAATTGTCTGAATAGCCTTTAGTGGCCATGATCGGGCTCACAACATACCTGTTTACCGCCAATTCCATCAGGTTTACTGATGCTTTTCGAGACGCAGATAAATCATAGAGCATAATTTCCCCTGTGATATTCTTCGTTTGCTGAATGTTGTCCTATCTTACTCATCATGTTAGGGAGCTTTATCGTGAACAAAATGAAAGTATTGGGTGCCGGCTTTGTCCTGCTGGTTTCTGCGTCGGTTCTGGCTGACGACCAGGACATTTCCATTCAGGGAAAGCCACTGCAGGTGGCTACCGTTGACGGGAAAAACCATTCTCTGGCCACCTGTGGCGACTATCTTGCTTTGCGTAAAAATAACCAGCAGATCACTTCTATCAGCGGTTTATCAGATCGCGATTATATGGAAACCCAGGACATGCTGATTCAGTGCAATATTCAGAACTATGCAAAACAGCATCAATATGTGTTGGATACTCAAGCTGGCGTTCCGAGTATTGAGCAAGTGGTCGCACATTTTCCTTCCAGCGCCGCTCTCGTAGTATCGGATGATGAGGTCAAGGTACTAAAAGCCAAGGGCCAGGGTAAAACGCTGCAGCAATGGACACCCACTCTGAAATTGAAGGATGACCGGATGGTGTCGGACAAAGAGCAAGTCGCTTACGCCATCAGCCAATATCAGGTATTCAAGCGCCCACAGGGTAAACCTTTGACTTTCATCACACTAGGCTCTGCTGTGACTGGCGGAACGCTGGGTACGCTGTCGACATATCGTATCGATGACACGAGCGGTAAGATTTGGACCATCACACATGTTACTGAAAACACCTCTTTGTAATAATAATAGTTCCCTAATGAGGGCTATCATTAATGGCTAACGGGCAAGCAACAACGGGTCGCGTGTTGCATTATTTCGGTCATCACTGATCTTCCACCCTGTGATCGCCAATCACTGTTTTCCGCACTTTCTTTAATTCAACGAAAGGTGCTCTGCATTTGGCCCGCATAAAAATTAAGACACCCGCGTTCGGTGTCTTTTGCAGGTTTCGCCATCAAGTCAATAACGCATAGCGGGCAAACTATGACTGATAAACATTGCCTTCATGCATCTGCAACAGGTGGTTGTTCGCCTGCTCGCAAAGTTCTAACAGAGCAGGGAGCACATGCGCGGAAGCTTTGAGCCAGGCGCTGATTTGCACCCCGCTGCTTGCTGAGCTCTGTTCCCCATTCTCCAACGATTCCGCCAGATACAATAAGCCATGACATAACCCTTCTGCGGATTCCTGAGCTACGGCGCTGAGATCGCACAATTGGATATCGCTGAGTTTGCAGAATTGCAGGTCGGCAATAAGGTTGCGGAAGATAGAGATGGAGCTGTCGGTATTTTCAATTGTCGTGTTCATCATGTTTTTCCGAGATAGTAGTGATTGCTACCATCACGCGAGGTTCCAATCTCGGGTGGTGGCCCAGACAGGTTTGGAACCCCGGCTCTCAGAAAAACCGGTCAACCTTGCGGTTGCCCTGCCTGAGCCACCAAAGAGAGTGTGCACGTAGGCGCTGAAAAAACACAAGGTTTTTCAGTTCTGAGATAATCGGGGGTTCCAATCCCGGCTACGGATTTTGCCGCAGCAAGAAGACTCTATCCCGGCGATAACGCGCAGGATACAGGCTGGATAGATTTACAGGGATTTGTTGTAGAGATTGGAATCGGGCTCGCAATTTATTATTACCTTACGGACCTTATTATCTCCGACACCTGTACAGGGTGGGGCAATATTATCGGTAGGATAAACACCTTGCCCTGAGCGGTTAACATCTATTCCAGAGCGCTATTCTTCACGAGAATTTTTATTTAAATATTATCATCATGATAAATTTAACCCCCTCAGTGATTCCTGCCGAAATCATTCCAAGTGCAATCATAATTGGTTTTCCAGGGTAATAGAAAAACGTCTAATCTGTATTTAAGTAAACTACTACCGGAGCACATATGTTCGAGCCATGCTTTCCAGAGAATGAAGCCGAACGTCTGTCGGTTCTGAATTCGTTGAACGTATTGGACACGAATTCAGTGGAAAAATTGGACCGCATCACGCGGCTGGCCGCAAAATATTTTGGCGTCAGCATTGCGCTGATTTCTCTGATAGACCGTGATCGTCAGTGGTTTTTGTCGCGCTTTGGCCTGGATGCCAGGGAGACGCCACGCAATATTTCTTTCTGCGGGCATGCCATTTTGCAGCGAGAGACCCTGGTTGTGCCCGATACCGCCACCGACCCGCGTTTTTTCGATAACCCCCTGGTCACCGGCGGCCCAAAGATTGGGTTCTACGCCGGGCAGCCCTTGCTCTCGCTGGATGGTCTGCCGCTGGGGACACTATGCATTATTGACAGTCGCCCCCAACCCTTTTCCCATGACAGGGCGCACGACTTACGGGATTTTGCCGCGGTAATCGAAGAACATCTGCATAGTGTTGAGCGGAATATTTATACCGAAAGCCTGAAATCTAATCTGCAGCGCAGCGAAGCCATGTTTGAACAGACATTTTCTCAGGCGGCGGTGGGCATGGCCCTGGTCTCGCTGGAAGGGTATTGGTTGCGCGTCAACCCACGCATTTGCGAAATGCTGCAGTATTCTGAACGGGAATTGCTGGAGCGCACGTTCCAGGACATCACCCATCCGGACGATCTGCATATCGACCTTGGCCTGCTGAAACAGTTGCTAGCCAACGAGATAGAAACCTATTCGATGGAAAAGCGTTATTACCGCGCAGATGGCTCAATTATTTGGGTCCAACTCACTGTTGCCCTTAACCGTTTGCCAAACGGTAATCCCCACCATTTTATTTCTGTAATCGTAGATATCAGTGAACGTAAAGCGGCTGAGGCCGATTTGTTCGCGTTGCAGCATGAGCTGGAAGAGCGGGTCGAACTGCGTACCCACGAGCTCAGCGTGGTCGTTAATAAACTCAATCTCGAAATTGACAGCAGAGTCCTTACCGAACATCAACTTAGCGCAGAGAAAGAACGTCTGCGCGCCATTACCGACAATATGCCGGCCCTGATCAGCCAGATTGACAACGAGGAACGTTATCTTTTCGCCAACAGCGCTTATAAGACCTGGTTTGGCCTGGATGAAGCGCGCCTCAAGGAAATGACGGTACGAGAGTTGATAGGAGAGGCTGCTTATGCGACGGCCAAACCTGTGATCGAAAGAGCATTATGCGGGGAAACCCTAAGCTTTGAGAATGAAATCCAGACGCGGCAAGGGTTATTGATGGTCCATACCACATTAGTGCCCTGTGAAACGCAGGGTTTCTATATTTTGTCTATGGACATCACCGAGCTTAAACGCTTGCAGCAGCGGCTGGAATACGATGTCACCCATGACATGTTGACAGGGTTAACCAACCGACGCGCTTTCCTGCGCCGGCTGGCCGGCACATTGCAGCTCTGTTGTCCCCAGCAGCAGATGGCGCTGTTGTTCATTGACCTTGATGGTTTCAAAACCATCAACGACACCTTCGGCCATGATTTTGGCGATCTGATCCTGAAGACTTTCGCCAAACTGCTCAGTGCCTGTGCCGGCACCAACAACAGTGCGTCGCGGTTAGCCGGGGATGAGTTTACGGTAATCCTGTGGCCGCTCATGCATCCGGAGCGGCAAGTCAGTGAGTTTTGCGAGAAGCTACTCACGGAGCTGGCGGCGATAACGCAAATTGGCAATCAGAAGGTGACCCTGTCCGCCAGCATCGGCGCCGCGATATCTTCAGACGGCAATATCAGCGCTGAAGCGTTACTGACCAAAGCCGATGACGCCATGTACCAGGCGAAGTCCGCAGGCAAAAAGACCTACACGATCCGCTAGTTGAATCGTCTTTATCGGCTTTGATGGGGGATTCCAGGCATGCTAAGACACCTCAGTAAAAACGAAGAGGAACGACAAGCCACGATCGATGCCCTGGAAGGGCTTGATACCAGCCATAATGACGCTATTCATAATGTGTTGGATCTGACGTGCAGGCTTCTGCAAGTGCCCGGCTGTTTTATCTGTCTCTACGGCTCAAAAAAAATCTGGATCAAGGCAAAAATCAATACCGAACTGCAGGATATCGATTTTAACAGCCCACTCTTCAACTTTGTCCGACATAGCGGTAAGCCGCTGATTTGCAAGGATACCAAACGGGACAAACGTTTCGCATCAGACCTGATGGTCACCGGCCCTGCCGCGATTCGTCACTATGTCGCCATGCCTATACGTACCCGCGAAGGCTATATTATCGGGGCGTTATGCATCACCGACAAACAACCGCGTTTTTTTTCGGCCGCTAGGGTCGGTTTGCTCAGTAATATGACCACCATCGTTATTGAGCTGATTGAGGCACAAAGTGAGATTGGTTTGGTCGACGTGGTAACGCGTTTCCCTAATCGCCAGAGGTTAATGAGAGAGATCGGCAATCTGTCGTCGGCCTCCGGTGAATATGCCTTGATTCTGCTCGATACGATCGACATTAAATACGCCTACGAAATGGCGCGCTCTTTCGGTCTCTCGGCCGTGGAGCTGGTGTTGATGGATATTGGGCATTTCCTAAAAGGCACCTTTCTTGGCGAACAACTTTTATACAGCATTTCCCCGGGACGTTTCGCCACCATTATCGATGCCCAAAAAATACACCCGGCAATAGGCATGCTGGAAACTTGTGCAGAGCGGATCCGCCATGAAGTGCGCGGTATCGTGCCGTTGAAACTGGAGCTGTATGCCGGCTACACCCTGTTCTCGGTCCAGGGCAGCAACCCGCAGGAGGTGTTGCGCGAAGCAACCAGCGCCTTGCATGACGCAATAGATGAGAGCCTGACCGTCTCGGCCTATAACGTCTCGAAGGATGCCATACGTAAATACAAATTCAATTTGCTCAATGAACTGGCGGAAAGTCTGAAACAAAGGGTCGGTTTGTATCTTGAGTATCAACCCAAAGTTGAGCTGATCTCGAAGAAGATTATTGGGGCGGAAGCGCTGCTGCGCTGGCAGCATCCGGTACTCGGGGCAATCCCCACCGGTGATTTTATTCGTCTCGCAGAGAACACGTCGCTGATCAAACCCCTCACCGAGTTTGTGATTTCACAGGCGACCCGCGAGGTCTTCAGGTTGCGTCAGGCAGGGGTCAATATACCCGTATCGATCAATGTCACCGCCGAAAATTTTGCCGAGAAAGACTTTTCGGGCAGGCTGGACGACGCACTCGGCCACTATAACCTGCAACCACAAGATATCGAGATCGAATGTCTGGAGTCACAGCGGATCCTTGAAAGCGGTGAGGCGTTAGCCTGTTTGCAGACGCTCAAGGCCAGAGGTTACACCATTGCGCTGGATGACTTTGGCGCAGGCTACAGCAATCTAAACTACCTGCGGCATATCCCCGCCAACGTGATTAAGCTGGATGGATCTTTGATCAAAAACTTGAGAACGGACAACGAGAGCCGAATCGTGGTGCAAAGCATTATTGATATGTTACATAAGCTCAATTATGTCGTATTGGCCGAAGGCGTAGAAGATCAAGAGTCACTGCACTACCTTGAGCAATATGGTTGCGATATCGCTCAGGGATTTTATTTCTCCCCTTCAGTCAGCCTGGAGAAACTGTGCGTGTTGCTTAATACCCACCCTCAGCGGGTAAACATACCCTGACTGCATATACCCGGTTTTTCCAGGGGCGTTGATCGCTAGCCATGGTACGCAGTGTGTTGAGATGGGGTGGTCGCTGATTATTTGGCTTTTTGCCGGTTTCAGGAAATCATTGGCAACGCCAAAATCCCCCCTTGCCAATAATGTTCATTCACCGAAGGTCAAGGATGTAAGGTCCACGTCTTATCTTGGCCCAGAAGTGCACGACAGCATGACCCGTAATCACCAGTGCCGCTCAATGTGGCAACTGTTGAAAAAGGTTCGTCATTTTATGGAAACGGTCGGTATATTGCCTCTAAGTAGGCATGGACTGACAAAGCTGTAGCGATATCAGATGCAGCGATTCTCTGACCAACGACGTTATCTCTGGCAGTACCTGGCGCAGGAGGAAAACTCAAATGGACAGCAGTCGGCTAGCTAAAGATTTGCTGTCTTGGTGAAGATGAATTTGAAAGAATAAATTAGCAGTGTTAAAGTAAGTGTCCCGGCCAGCAGCGATTTTTTGCATACCCTGTCTGACCGGAAATTTTTCCCTGGTGTTGGCTGTGTTGGCTACCTGACCGTACAGGTCAGGTTTTTTTTACCATTGCCTAACGAGGTTTATTATATATTTCGGGCTATAATTCGTAAGTTGTACTTAAGTATAATCCGTACCTATACTTAAGTTCAGGTTCTTTCATTCAAGGGAAAAGTCAGATCGTCACGGAGCCTGTATGTTTTCTGTATTCAATAAGAATCAAACAATAACGGAAACACTTCGGGACCATATCGACAGGAAGCTGTCCTCACTCGGTAGTCCTGAATACGCTTACACGGTCGTTAGAAAAAAAAATCCATCAGATGTACTTATTATTTCAAGTTACCCGGATGAATGGGTTGATCTTTACCGTGCCAACAATTTCCAGCTCACTGACCCGGTGATACTGACTGCGTTCAAACGAACGTCGCCCTTTGCATGGGACGAAAATATCACCCTCATGTCAGATCTGAAGTTCACCAAGATTTTTTCCCTTTCCAAACAGTACAACATCATTAATGGCTTCACCTTTGTGCTGCATGACCATATGAACAACCTTGCGTTGCTGTCTGTCATCATCGCCAGCAACGGACAAGAGGAACTGGAAAAGCGGCTTTCGTCCGAGCGCGGGGCAATGCAGATGTTACTGATCGATATTAATGAACAGATGTATCGTCTCGCCGGAGCCGCTTCATCCAGCAATCAAAAATATCATACGGACGCAGACAAACCCATTTTCACCCCGCGGGAGAATGAGGTGCTGTATTGGGCCAGCATGGGGAAAACCTATGGAGAAATTGCTGCCATCGCGGGTATTTCTGTGAGTACGGTGAAGTTCCATATGGGTAATATTGTGGTTAAGCTGGGTGTCAGCAACGCCCGCCAGGCTATCCGGCTGGGCGTTGAGTTGGAACTTATTACACCGGCAGCGACAGCGGCCAGGTGATAACGGACGATCTCGGACAACCAAGCCCGGTGACGATCCCCGATGCCATCCGGTTTTGATCTTCTGACCCTGTTGGCAGAAACACCAAGTAAATACGCTCACGCTCGGTGAGGAATGCTTCTTTGAGTACGCTGATTTTCCACCCTGAGCGCTGCAAGATTCTCAGCATCGCCCGACTCACGATGGTGTGAATGCCGTTGCGTTCATGGTGATGCCCCCAGTTGATCATGGCTAAAAACAGAGCCTGGCTGACAGGGTATTGTTCACCAAGCAGTTGTCGAGCCCGAGCCTTGTCGACAAAAAAACGGCTTGATTCGATTCCTTCGAAGGGGATATGCACGCTGTCAAAGCAGGAGCAGAATGTGTGGGTTATCATGTTGGGCTGGCTTAGGGCGATAAAGCGCACGCTGCAAACCAACTGTCCTTGGCATAGACCGAGAATGTAACGTGTGCGGGGGTTATCAAACTCATCAAACTCCATGTCGAGGTTGCATGCTACGTCCCACCCCAGACGGTCACTGAAGGTTTTTTTTCTCAGTCGGTAAAGCTCGTTCGAGTGCGTCACTTTCAGTTCTTCGTAACTAACATCAAATAGTTCAAGCATTCCATTACCTTTTTATTATTGGCGCAAATATATAGCGGTTTTCAAACAGCTTGCCGGTATTCTACAAAAATTTTAAGCTTGCCGATGAAAACAACATCATGCGGGCGATAAAAGGGTACTCAGTTTCCAAAATTTTCACTTTACATAATAGAGTCATTTCTGGTCGTAGATAAGGCGTTCTTTGCATATTCTTTTAGCAATGAACATGCATTCCGGTCATGCGAACACAAATTCGGATAAGAGAGTACTGCAGGCTAATAATTATTAGACTATGCCAAATCAATAAGTCATCGTTTAACATTACTCTAAACATAGGACATTCCTATTTCCAAGCTGGCTATATAGAATTAAGCCTTAGTATCAGGTTCTGCGGGGCTGCAGCTCTCCATCTGCCAAACCCATCTAAGGCTGTTCTGGCTTTACCCTGCGGACGGGCAGGTCTCCGCCAATTGAACCAGCCCCTCACTTTCCTGTTTAAATGACACCTTATTCACTCCGCCGCTGTTATCCAGCGTGACCACAAAAATGCTGTCGAAGTCGCTGCCCGGCCATTTGGGCACCTGATTGGCGTCGCCACCGCGTGCGGCAACGATGCTTTTCACCACCTTGTCGAGGTTCTTGTGTTCCCAAGCGATGAAAATGCGCGAGTTTTGGTATTTATCGCTGAGCAGCGCTTGTTCAAGCCCGGCGATGTCGTCGGCATGGAACTGAATGTTGATGGGTAACTCAGCATGCACGGCGGTGGGCATAATGGTCGACAAAGCGCGCAGCGAACTGCCGCTTTTGTTTTCCTTCGGCCCGGCGGCAAAGATAAAGTCCGGCTTGCCGTAGCGGCCCAGCAGCACCTGCGGTAATGCCAGTGCGCGGTTCAACCCCTTACAGGTCAGTTGGCCGCTGTTGTTGGCGGGTTTCTCCCCGTGCCGGACGAAGATCAGCGTTTCCTGCGCCTGTGCGCTCTGGCTGCACAGCCACAATGCCGCCAAACAGCCCAGTATGTTGTGGCCTATCTTGTTGCGCATCTTTAGCCTTCACCTTCATGCAATGGTTCGTTGATTTTCTTGCGCTTTGCGTCGCATAACTCGTTATCATAACCGGCGTAACAAATAGGGCCGGCCGCCATATCGACGCTGACGAGTCGCCTCTGGGATAATTAAATACTGACCTAAGGAAGGATTTACAATGAAAAATATTTTCTTTTTTGACGCGATGCTGACACCGAAAATCATCACCGCCGTTTACTGGCTTTGCCTGCTGGGCATTCTTGTTAGCGGGATTGGGGCGATGTTCTACGGGGAGTTCTTCCGTGGCCTGCTCGGGATTATTCTCGGCGGCGTGTTTACCCGCGTCTGTTTTGAAATGATCATCATTGCATTCAAAAATAACGAATATCTGCGCAAAATCGCCGAAAAGCCGTAATTTAGCCAAGCTGTCAGGCGCCAGGGGAAGACCGATAATCTGGCACCTGTAAAAAAAATGGGGTGCCAAAGCACCCCATCCGTCACGTTGGTATTTCGCTCTCTTCCCGCCCCCGTTTTTTCCGTAGTGCATAGACCGCGATTAGCAGGCCGATGCCGGTGGTAATAGCACCTACCCAGTTAGGCGAGACGAAACCGTAACCTGCATCGATAGCTACACCACCCAACCAGACACCGCCGGATGCCCCAAGATTGAACGCCGAAATATTGGCGGCAGAGGCCAGGGTTGGCGCGCCACTGGCGGTCTCCATCACGTACATTTGCAGCGGCGGGATAGTGCCAAAGCCAATGGCGCCAAGCAAAAAAACGCTGATAATGGCTAAGGATTTGATGTGAAGGGTGTAGGTAAATAACGCCAGAATCAGGGCCAGCAGGAACAGCAGTGTCAAAATGGTCGGCACTAAAGCGCGGTCGGCAAATTTAGCCGCCACAATGTTACCGACCACCAGACCAACGCCATAGATTGACAGGATCCAGGCCAGATTTGTTGGCGCAAAACCGGCCACCTCGGTCATCATCGGGGATATATAGGCAAAAGAGGCCAATAATCCGCTAAAACCGACGGCGGTGACGATCAATGCCAGCCAGACCTGCGGCCGCTTGAAGACCGCAATCTCGTCCAGAATAGGGCTGCGCTCGGCCAGCTGTTTCGGCACCAGCGCCGCCAACCCGGCAAAGCCAATCACCCCAAGCGCTGCAATCGCCCAAAATGCGGCGCGCCAGCCGAAGTGTTGCCCCACGTAGGTGCCGAGCGGAACGCCAACCACATTCGCCAGCGTCAGGCCGGTGAACATCAAAGCGATGGCGCTGGCCTTCTTGTTGGGTGCGACCACGGTGGTGGCGACGACTGCGCCGATACCGAAAAAAGCACCGTGACAGAATGCGGACAGCACGCGGCCTAACATCAGTTGTTCAAAGGTGGCGGCCCTGGCGGAGACAAGGCTGCCGACAATAAATAACAGGATCAAAAACACCAGGGTATGTTTGCGGTTAAAGCGAGCCAGCAACAGGGTCAAGATAGGGGCGCTGATCACCACGCCTAACGCATACCCGGAAGTCAGGTAACCGGCCTGCGGAATAGTAATGTGAAGGTCGCGGGCAATATCTTGCAGCAACCCGGTAGTGACGAATTCCGTTGTGCCGATAGCAAAAGCGCTAATCGCCAACGCCAGCAAGGCAAGCGGCATCTTTACTCCTGAGAAGGGAAATAGTGTGGAGATAATCATGCCGGGCCTTGGGAAATCGCGCCATACAGGGGTTGGAATATCACTTGTGAAGTTCTGTCACAATGACAGCGAATAACTATTCCCCTTTATTTAGTTTATTCTGGCAAAACTCGATAAGAAAGTTGGCAAACATCGATATTCTTATCGGTACCGAGTTGCGGCCGGTACGAACGATTTGAATTGGGCTAATGGGTTCGTGCCACTGCGGTAATAGATTAATTAATTCACCGTTGGTGAGGTGTTTTTGTACGCTCCAGGATTCACGTAATGCAATGCCATGGCCTTGCAATGCCCAGTGGAGTAACGTCATGCCATCATCGGCGCTCATGGCTTTTTTGACCGGCACGCGCCGCACTTCGCCATTTTCGGTATTTTCCAACGTCCAGTAGGCTGAATTGTAGCCCGGATAAGCGAATACCAGGCTGTTCAAGGCTGACAGATCCTGAACATGGGTTGGCGGGGATATTTTTGCCAGGTACGAGGGGGAGCAAACCAATACCCGGTGCTGCTCAAGCACCTTGCGCGCCACCAGTTGCGAGTCTGAAAGTTGGCCGGAACGAACGGCCAGATCAATGCCCTCTGAATAGATATCCACTACCCGGTTGGCGCTATCCAGGTAGAAGCTAACCTCTGGATGTTGCCGTTTAAAACACTCAATGGCTTCGATCAGAAAATAATTATTGAAGGTGGTGGGGCTGCTGATGGCAATATTACCGGAGAGGCTTTGCCTGCCTTGTTCAGCGATGCTATAGGCTTCATGGAGGCTGCTTAGCCCTCTTTTAACACATTCGTAAATCTGCAGCCCTTCATCGGTAACGCGAATGCGACGGGTGCTGCGCTCAAATAGCGTTGCGCCCAGCGAGCTTTCAAGCCGCCTTATTTGTTTACTTACTGCTCCGGCGGTAACGTTTAATGAACGCGCCGCGCTTGAAAAATCACCGCTGTCGACCACGCGGACAAACGCCTCCAGGTCATCAAGATTTTTCATCCACTGTGTTCCTTTTTCGCGTAAGTGTTTTCCAAAATACCGCTTTCAAAACCGCTTCACGTTGACTGGAAATATAGCCTATCTCAGTTCTAATGAAATACCGGTTATTTTAGCTATCCGTACAATGCCCATAAAATAACACCCCGCCATTAATAATTTAAAAGGACGGCAAGCGTGCGCTGCCCCTAAGCCCCTTTAGCACCTATAATCGCTGCTGGATAACCGTGAATTCAGGGGTGAGTATGCCGTCCAGGGCGATAATCAAAGGGATCAAACGGCTGACGATTGTGGTCGTCACCGTTGTATTCACGTTGCTTGCGGTGCGGGTTTACGACACCCAACGCGGCCCGGCGTTGGAGCCGTGGCACACTTTTGTGCCGCACGAGTTGGCTGCCGCCGAGCTGGATAAGGCTGACTGGCAAGCGTACCTGGCCGCCGAAAACCGGGTGTTCGACGAGGTGAAGGCCAACGTCACCGACAAGCTTTCCGCCAGCGAGCGCATTCCGCTTAACCGCTATTTCGACGGCAGCCCTGTGTATCCGCCGCACTTCGCTCAGGACTGGAACCGCTCCTATGAGCTGCTGCCGCAGGGCGAACCGCGTGGCGCGGTGGTGTTGCTGCACGGCCTGACCGATTCCCCTTACAGCCTGCGGCATATCGCCGAAAACTACCGGCAGCGCGGTTTTGTGGCCGTCGGCATTCGCCTGCCGGCGCACGGTACGGTACCGGGGGCGTTGACCGATATCGAATGGCGCGATTGGTTGGCGGCGACGCGGTTGGCGGTACGCGAGGCACGCAGTAAAGTCGGGGGCGACAAGCCGCTGCATATCGTGGGCTTTTCTAACGGCGGTGCGCTGGCGATGAAATATGCGCTGGACGCGCTGGAAGACCCGAAACTGGCGGCACCGCAGCGGCTGATTCTGATTTCGCCGATGATCGGCGTCACCAGCTTTGCCCGTTTCGCCGGCATCGCCGGTTGGCCGGCGGTATTCCCGGCGTTTGCCAAAGCGGCGTGGTTAGGGGTGCTGCCGGAGTTTAATCCGTTTAAATACAACTCGTTTCCGGTGAATGGCGCGCGCCAGTCTTATCTGCTCAGCAATAGCCTGCAACAGCAAATCGCCCGTGCGGCGCGTGACGGCAAGCTGGGCGCATTGCCGCCGGTGCTGACCTTCCAGTCGGTGATGGATTCCACCGTCAGCACCCGGGCGGTGATCCGTGCCTTATACAACGAATTGCCGGCGAACGGCAGCGAACTGGTGCTGTTTGACGTCAATCGTACAATCAACTTCGGGCCGCTGCTGCGGCCAAACGCGGCGGCGGCGGTTAGCCAGTTGTTGCCCGCCCCCCCGCGCCGTTACCAGACGACGGTAATCGCCAATGCTTCACCGGAAAGCAGTGAGGCAATTGCCCGCATAACGGCCGCCGGTGAAACCACGGAAACCGTGCAGCCGCTGGGGATAACTTACCCGGCGGATATTTATTCGCTGTCGCATGTGGCATTGCCGTTCCCGGTGAGCGATTCGCTGTATGGGCGTTTCCCGGCGCAGCGCGATGAGTTCGGCATTAGCCTGGGCACTATCGCTGCGCGCGGCGAACGGTCGGTGTTGGTGGTCGATCTCGATTCGTTGATGCGTATCGCTTCCAACCCGTTCTTCCCTTACCTGCTGCAGCGCATCGACAACAAACTTTAGGCGAAGCCCAGAATGCTGAACGCATCGTCTTGCGGGTAGTAGCCGAGCAGGCGGCTGGTCTCTTCCAGCGACAGCCGCTTATAGCGGTTGTTGGAGACGCCGTGTACCACCGCATGGTGCACGCCTTCAATGCGGACGCAGCGGTCCAGCAGATCGGCGGCGTCGCGGTGGCTGAGAAAAGCGCTCATGTCACGGGCGCTTAGCTGCTCGCCAGCTTCCAGCGTGGTGAAGTTGGCGATGCGCACTGACAGCGCGGAAAGCCCTTCCTGATGGGCAAAATAGGCGGCGATGCCTTCGCCGAACGCTTTGCTGACGCCGTACAGGTTTTTCGGTTTGGGGGCGTCTTCCGGCCGTATCTGATAATCCAGCGGATAACCTTCCACCGCCTGCGCGCTGCTGGCGAATACCACGCGTTTGCAGCCTGCGTCTTTCGCCGCACGGAAAATATTGTAGGTGCCGAGGATATTGTTATCCTTCAACGAGTTGCAAAAATCGGCGTCGGGGGAGGGGTCGGCAGCCAGGTGCAGCACGGTATCGATATTGGCGCAGGCCGCACGGCAGGCTTCGAGATTGGCAATGTCGAAGCTGATCACTTCATCGCCGGGGTGCAGGCCGGTCAACAAGTTGATGTCCTTTTCCGCCAGCCGCAGTTGATAGCGATCGCCCACCGATTGACGGAATGCCGTGGCGACCCGCCCGCCCGCGCCGGTAATCAAAATTCGTCCAAACTCAGTACGCAATGTCATGATCGCAACTGTCCATAAAGTAAATTTCGCGGTGATCAGTAATAATCCCCCGCGTGACTTTTGTCCAGAATTCAATTAGCTATTCTGATGTTTCACGTTGCCGTCGGGCATTTTTTTCCGATGAGATCGCTCAGGAACGTCATGACCGTGCGGATGGCGGTGGAACGCGCCAGATCGGGGTAGGTGACCAGCCATAACTCGCGCGTGGGCGGCGCGATCGGCGTCGGCAGGGCAACCAGCACCGGGTCGTCATCAGCGACAAACGTCGGCAATACCACCGCACCTAGCCCCGATCGTGCGGCTTCTTGCAGAGAGAACAGATCGCTGGCCTGAAACACTACCGGGCGGCCCTGCAACAGCTGTTGCAACCACTGCTGGTGAGGTTGGTTGCTGTAGTGATGGTCGTAGGCGATAAAGGCCCGCGCCGCTTCCGGCAGGGCTGCGTGCTGCGGCGTAGCGTACAACCTGTAGCGCATCATGCCGATGCGCTGCACCAGCAAATCCGGCTGCTGTGGCCGCACCATGCGCACCGCCACTTCGGCGTCGCCGCGATCCAGTTCGGCGATGGAGGCTTCGCCGGAGAGTATCAGCGTAATATGCGGAAAAGCCTGGTGAAACTCGGCGATATGGGGTGCGATGACCCGTGCGGCGATCGACGGCGGCGCGCTGATACGCACCTGGGCCTGCGGCGTTTCACCGGCGCTGCGGGCATGGCGAGCAATGGCGTGACTTTGATTTTCGATCTCTGCCGCCAGCCCGCCCACCCTTTGGCCGTCCGGGGTCAGCGGTGTGCTGCGCGGCAATCGGAGGATCAGCCGCAGCCCGAGGGCCTTCTCCAGCGCCGCCACCCGCCGGCCGACCGTCGCGTGGTCACAGCCCAATTCCCTTGCTGCCGCCGACAATGAACCGGTGCGTGCCAGCACCACAAAGTGTTTTAAATCCTGCCAATCGAACATCAGTGAATTCCTGCACAGCATTGCCGCGATTTTATGGAATATTCACACAGAGTGGGTTGTGATTCAATGCCGTAATCTCTTCAACTAAATTGAATTATTCAATTAGGATATCTTATGGATTTGCAGTTACGGGATCGTATCGCGCTGGTCACCGGCGCCAGCGAAGGCATTGGTGCCGGTATGGTTCGGGTTCTGGCGGCGCAGGGGGTCACCGTGGTGGCGACCGCCCGCCGTGAGGAACGTTTGCTGGCTCTGGCCGATGAGATTGAACGAAGCGGCGGCACGCGGCCCTATGCGATCGCGGCGGACATCACCGACGCGGCGGCGCTCGACAGCCTGCTGGCGCAGGCGGCACGCCTGGCCGGGACGATTGATATCCTGATTAATGCGGTCGGCGGCGCTCGTCCGACCGCGTTGAGCGAAGGTGACGCCGGTTGGGAAGAGGCCTTTGCCTTGAACTTTACGCCGGCCCGCCGGGTGACCCACGCGCTGTTGCCCGGCATGCAAGCGCAAGGCTGGGGGCGAATCATCAACATCAGCGGCTCGATGGAACCGCGCAGCCTGAATGCCGCCACCGCCGCCAAGGGCGCGCTGCACCTGTGGGCCAAGGGGCTGGCAAGCGAGCTGGCGGCGCAGGGCATTACCGTCAATACGCTGCAACCCGGGCGGATTAACAGCGAGCAGGTGCGCGAAAAACTTCACCCGACCGAGGCCGCACGCCAGGCGTTCATCAAGCAGAATATCCCGATCGGCTATTTTGGCGAGCCGGAGGACATGGCTTATCTGGCGGCGTTTCTTTGTTCCCCGCTGGCGCGCTATATCACCGGCGCCGTGATCCCGGTAGATGGCGGCATGCACTATTTTGCCCATTGAGGCCGTTTTGCATGCCGGATCACAGTTCTACTCTTTGCTGCCGGAAAGCCTTGCCGTGGCAAAAAGCCGGGTGTTAACGTCATAGCTCAGCCGATTTAGGGTTGTCACTGCTCCGGCAGGCAAAACCTAAACCTCATGCTTCTGTTCCCCTTTTGCGGGTGCAGGGCCATGAGGTTTAGGTTTTTTTTTGCGCTGAATTCCGTCACGGCGATTGGCCATCGCTGCGCAGGAGCGGCAGAACATCGATTGTAAGGATAACACTATGAAATATGACACATTAGCCAGTGAGATTTTGGCCGGCGTCGGTGGCCGCGACAACGTGAAAAGCCTGGTGCATTGCGCCACTCGCTTGCGCTTTAAGCTGCGCGATCGCCAGCGCGCCGATGCCGCGGCGCTGAAAGAAAATCCCGGCGTCATCATGGTGGTGGAGAGCGGTGGGCAGTTCCAGGTGGTGGTGGGTAACCACGTGGCGGAAGTCTATAACGCGGTCAATCAGGCCGCCGGTCTGGGCGATGGCACGGCGGCGGATGACGCGGGCGATGGCAAGAAGGAAAACCTGTTCAGCCGCTTTATCGATGTGGTGTCAGGCATTTTTACCCCGCTGCTGGGGGTGATGGCCGCTTCGGGGATCCTGAAAGGTTTTCTGGCGCTGAGCCTGGCCTGCAACTGGCTGTCGGGGGAGGGCGGCACCTATAAGATGTTGTTTGCCGCCAGCGACTCGCTGTTCTACTTCCTGCCGATCATGCTGGGCTATACCGCCGGGAAAAAGTTCGGCGGCAATCCGTTCGTTACCATGGCGATCGGCGGCGCGCTGACCCACCCGCTGATGATGGCGGCGTTTGAAGCCGCGCAGCAGCCAGGCGCAGTGCGCGAGTATTTCTTCGGCATCCCGATGACCTTCATCAATTACAGCTCGTCGGTGATCCCGATTATTTTCGCCGCCTGGGTTTCATGCCGGCTGGAGCCGTTGTTTAACCGGGTGATCCACAGCGCGCTGCGCAACTTCATTACGCCGCTGTTGTGCCTGGCGATCACCGTGCCGCTGACCTTTTTGCTGATCGGCCCGGCGGCAACTTGGCTCAGCCACCTGCTGGCCAACGGTTATCAAAGTATCTATGCCTTTAACCCGATCGTTGCCGGCGCCTTTATGGGGGCGATGTGGCAGGTGTGCGTGATCTTCGGCCTGCATTGGGGGCTGGTGCCGTTGATGATCAATAACCTGAGCGTGCTCGGCCGCGACACCATGGTGCCGCTGCTGTTGCCGGCGGTCATGGGGCAGGTGGGCGCCACGCTGGGCGTGATGCTGCGTACCCGCGACGCCAAACTGCGGGCGCTGGCTGGGTCCGCCATCGGCGCCGGGGTGTTTGGCATTACCGAGCCTGCGGTCTACGGCGTGACCTTGCCGAATAAACGGCCCTTTATCTTTGGTTGCATCGGCGGTGCGCTCGGCGGCGCGGTGATCGGCTATTTCCATACCGCCACATACTCTTTCGGTCTGGTGAGCGTCTTCACCTTTGCGCAGATTATTCCCGCCGGCGGCTTCGATGCCACGGTGTGGGGGGCGATTGGCGGCACCCTGTTGTCGTTCTGTTTCGCTGCGGTAGCCAGTTATCTGTTCGGCGTGGCGCCGGCAGAGGAGGCTGCACCACAGGAGCCGATGCCCGTCGCATCGCTGAACCGCAAGGAGATTGTCGTCAGCCCGATCGCCGGCGAGGTGATGCCGTTGGCACAGGTCAACGACGCCACCTTCGCCAGCGGGTTGCTGGGCAAGGGTGTGGCGATTGTCCCGTTGCAAGGGCGGGTAGTGTCGCCGGTGGCGGGGCGCGTGGTGTCATTGTTTAAAACCAAACACGCGATTGGCATTGAGTCGGAGGACGGGGCGGAAATCCTTATTCACGTCGGCATCGATACCGTCAAGCTCGACGGGCTGCATTTCACCGCCCACGTGCAAGAAGGGGATCGGGTCAAGCCGGGTGATCTGCTGATTGAGTTCGACCAGGCGGCGATCCACGCCGCCGGCTTTGATACCACCACGCCGATCATCGTCAGCAACAGCGATGACTACGTCGACGTGTTGGCCGGTGGCCAGGGCAGGGTGCAGGAACAGGCGCCGCTGCTGACTTTATTACGTTAACCAAGGAGAAAGCGATGAGCAGCAAATTTCCAGACCATTTTCTGTGGGGCGGCGCGGTGGCGGCAAATCAGGTGGAAGGGGCTTACCAGACTGACGGTAAAGGGCTGTCGACTTCCGATCTGCAACCGCAGGGCATTTTCGGTGCGGTGACGCCACGGGTTGACGGCGACAGCGGCATCAAGGACGTGGCGATCGACTTTTACCATCGTTACCCGCAGGACATCGCGCTGTTCGCGGAAATGGGCTTCAAGTGCCTGCGCACCTCCATTGCCTGGACGCGCATTTTCCCGCAGGGCGATGAGGAAACCCCCAACGAGGCCGGGCTGGCGTTTTACGATCGGCTGTTTGACGAAATGGCCAGGTACGGCATCCAGCCGCTGATTACGCTGTCGCACTATGAGATGCCGTACGGGCTGGCGAAAAAGTACGGCGGTTGGGGCAATCGCAAGACCATCGGCTTCTTTGAGCGCTATGCGCGTACTGTGTTTGAACGCTATAAGCACAAGGTGAAGCACTGGCTGACCTTCAATGAGATCAATATGTCGCTGCACGCGCCCTTTACCGGCGTCGGCCTGCCGGAGGGCAGCAGCAAGAGCGAGATTTATCAGGCGATTCACCATCAGTTGGTCGCCAGCGCCAAGGCAGTGAAGGCCTGCCATGAGATTGTGCCGGAAGGCAAAATCGGCAACATGCTGTTGGGCGGTATTTTGTATCCGCTGAGCTGCCGGCCGGAAGACCTGCTGGAAACCCAGCGCCAGAACCGCGACTGGCTGTTCTTTGGCGACGTGCAGGCGCGCGGTAGCTATCCGGCCTATATGAAACGCTATTTCCGTGAAAACGGCATTCAGGTCGAGATCACCGCCGAAGACCAACAGGCGCTGCGCGAGACCATCGATTTTATCTCATTCAGCTACTACATGAGCGGGTGCGTCACCACCGACGAGGCGCAAAACGAGACCGCCCGTACCAACATTCTCAACATGGTGCCGAACCCACACCTGGCCAGCTCGGAGTGGGGCTGGCAGATAGACCCGATCGGGCTGCGTTACCTGCTCAACGTGCTGTATGACCGCTATCAAAAGCCGCTGTTTATCGTGGAGAACGGGCTGGGCGCCAAGGACCGCATTGAAGCCGACGGCAGCATCAACGACGACTATCGCATCAATTATCTCAATGACCATCTGGTGCAGGTGGCGGAAGCGATTGACGACGGCGTGGAGGTGATGGGTTACACCAGCTGGGGGCCGATCGATCTGGTCAGCGCCTCTAAAGCCGAGATGTCCAAGCGCTACGGCTTTATTTATGTCGATCGCGACGATGCAGGCAACGGCAGCCTGGAGCGTCGCCGCAAAAAGAGTTTCTACTGGTATCGCGATGTGATCCAGAGCAACGGTAACAGCCTGAAAGACCACGGCTAAATCTGAATGCCCGCCCGGCGGCAATCGTCGGGCAATCACCTTTACTCACTGCTGCCAATTATGGGGAATTCTCGCCCAGGGAATGCTGTTGCCCGCAGTCAGCGTTTTATATGCGGAGAAATATAATAATGAAATATCCATTACCTCACACCGGGACACTCGCGGCACTGCTGCTGTTTTGCAGCGGCGTGCAGGCGGAAACGCTGCAAACCGGCAAAGACGTCGAAGCGCCAACTGCCCAATGGGATGGCGTGGCGCTCGGTTTCGAACCGCCTTCGCCGGGGTTGCTGGGCGATATGCTGGGGATCAGACCTATCCTCGAAGAGAGCGGCTTCCACTATAACCTCGGCTATCTCAGCCAACTGTCGTATAACGCCGGCGGCGGGTATAACCAGGATAAGCAGGCTTCGTATATCGATCAGTTCTCGTTGACCTTCAGCCAGGATTTGCAGGCGCTGACCGGCATCCCGGACGCGGCCATTGAGGGCAATATCGTCAACCGCAACCACGACAATAACCTGATGCGCGATCGTTTGCAGGATCCGCGCGCCAATCCGACCGATCTGTCGCAGGAAAGTTATGGCGGCCAGTCGATCACCCGGCTGGGCTGGCTGACCTTCAGCCGCAGTTTTCTCGATCGCCGGTTGCAGTGGCGCGTCGGCATGATGAACAAGGTGCAGGATTTCGATCAGATCATTCCCTGCGATTTCCAGACGCTGGCGCTGTGCGGCGGCAAGTCCGCCAACTCGCTGACCTGGTATAACTGGAACGTGCACTACTGGGGCACCACCCTGCAATACAAACTGACCGACGGGCTGACGTTCAAAACCGGCGTGATGGAGCAGAACCCGAACGCCACGAGCCGCGGCCATGCCTGGAGTACCACCACCAAGGGCAGCAAGGGCTTTTTACTGCCGATGGAACTGGAGCTGAAAACCAATGCGGTCAATCAGTTGCCGGGGGTGTACAACATCGGTGTCCTGTTCACCAACGCCAGGCAGCAGGATCTGTATGAAGGGGTTTCCGGTGGGGCGGGCGCGACCGATCCGAACGGGTATCGCAACCATAACCGTACCTGGTTCCTGTACAGCGGTTTTAACCAGCAAGTGACGCGCCACCGTGATGACGCCAGCCGGGGTTTGAGCCTGTTCTACAGCCTGGGGCTGGCGGATCAGCGCACCAACTATATGCACTATTCCACCTCGACCGGCATTCGCTACCACGGCCTGTTCGACGCGCGGCCGGACGACTGGCTGGGGCTGGGGGTATCTATGGTCAAGCTGAGCGATCATTATCGGGATAATCAGCGTTATATGAATCAAATCAACCAGGTTACCGATTATCAGGATCCCAACTATCGCCCGGTGCCGGGGCATTCGGTGACGGCGGAACTGTTCTATCGCTTCAACGTCACCCCTTGGTTACAGTTGCAGCCGGGTCTGCAATACTGGCATCACCCGGCGGGCGTCAGCGAAACGCAGGACGCCTGGGTGACGGCGTTGAAAACGGTGGTCACGTTCTGACGGCTACGCCGCATCGCTTTCCCGGTAACGCTGGCGCGCATGTTCGAACCAGCTTGCCGGGACGTTATGCGGCGGTAACTGGAGCCTGGTCAGCCCTTGTTCGACGATATGGCTGGCCTGCCGCCACAGCGTCGGGTCGCCTTCGGTCAGCACTTCCAGCAGCCGCTGTTTTTCAATCAGATAGGTTCGGGCAAAGTGGCTGTCGTATTCCAGCAGCGAACGGGTGTTGTCGATCAGGTCCGCCAGTTTGATGGTTTTAGCCTGCGGCGAGGCGCCAGCGCTGTGCCGCCGATCGCGGTTTTTGCGTTCAAAGCGGTTGCCGCCGCCGGTGCCGCTGACGTTGGTCAGCATGCCCACCAGTTCAGCGACCTGCGGCCCAAAGTGGCTTGCGATATCCCCGAGGGTGGTCGGCGTATCTTCCACCGTGTCATGTAGCCAGGCGGCGGCCAGCATCGCTTCGCTGTGCGGTACGCTGCTGACGATCTCCATCACCGCCTGTGGGTGCACGATATAGGGATCATTGGTGTATTTGCGGCGCTGATCGATCGCCGCATGCGCTTTGGTGGCGTAGCGGCGCGCACGTTCTACCAGTGTGGTTGTCATATCCTTTCCCTCCGCACAGCACCCTGCTGTGGCATCCCCTGCATTAAAAAATGTAGCACATCGCGTAAAAAATAGTTTGCGATTGCATCGCGCACTATCTATATTTACCTCATGAAAACCAAAGACACCGAACAACCCACTGCGAAAAACCTGCTGCTGCTTGACCAGCAGATGTGTTTTGCCCTGTACTCCGCCAACCTGGCGTTGAACAAGGTGTATCGTAAACTGCTGAGCCAACTCGAACTCACCTATCCGCAATACCTGGTGATGCTGGTGCTGTGGGAGCGGGATGAAATTACGGTCTCGGACATCGGTGAACGGCTGTTTCTCGATTCCGCCACCCTGACGCCGCTGCTGAAGCGGCTTGAGACCGCCGGTCTGCTGGTGCGTTATCGCGCCACTATCGATGAGCGGCAGGTGATCATCGCCTTAACCGAAAACGGCCGCGCGCTGCGTGAAAAAGCGCAGGCGGTGCCGGAAGCGGTGATGTGCGCCACCGATTGCAGCCTCGATGAAATAGTGAATATCAAGCAGCAGTTGGAAAAGCTGCGCGGCAAGCTGATCGACCAGATTTGATGGCCAGTGCCAGAAGCACGATCGCCGATCGTGCACTACACTGAGTTAAGCGCACAATATAAGTAGTGTACGATTTAATCGTGAAAGATAGAGCAGTGACGGCGTTCAGCCTACTGAAGCCGATGTCATACCTCCAACCCAGAAATAAGGAACGATTTATGTCCATTGAAAAAGTTGTTTACCGCGCTCATGCAACCGCCACCGGTGGCCGCGATGGTCGTGCGACCTCATCCGATGGCGTGCTGGATGTGAAACTGGGCGTGCCGAAAGAAATGGGCGGCGCGGGCGGTGAAGTCACCAACCCGGAACAGCTGTTTGCCGCCGGTTATTCGGCCTGCTTCCTTGGCGCGCTGAAGTTTGTCGCGGCGAAAGAAAAAGTGAAGATCCCGGCCGAGGCCAAAATCGACGGTACCGTCGGTATCGGTGAAATCCCCAACGGGTTCGGCATCGAAGTGCAACTGGATATCACCCTGCCGGGCATTGAACGCAGCGTAGCCGAAGACCTGGTGAAAAAAGCCCATGTGGTGTGCCCATACTCCAACGCCACCCGCGGCAATATTGATGTAACTCTTAACGTTAAATAACGTTTTCGCCGACACCACGGAAAAAATGGAGGGGTAACCCTCCATTTTCCCTTCTGCCCCGCATTTATCGTCATCACAAAAAACGGCAAAAAATGCCTGCTTTTTGAGAATTCACTTGATTATTACCCCCAAAATAGCGCTTATTGCCGATCGGCTGAACCTGCAGCCGCATCCAATGTCTGACTGATTCAGAACTGTTAAAGCTCCGGAGCCACCGCGTTACATGAACAAAGTTAAATCGCTATCACAGCAGAATTTATCGTTATTGTTAGCGATTTATATCGGCATCTTTTTGAACCTTTCCGTTTTTTATCGTCGTTTTGATTCGTTTTCGCACGGTATTCAGGGCATTAAGGTTATCTCTGCGGTCACTGAAGTTATCGCTATCGTTCTGTTCACCTTCTTCGTCATGCGGCTGATATCGCTGGGCGGCCGGCTGTTTTACCGCATTATCGCTTCGCTATTGGTGCTGATTTCCGTTGCCGCCAGCTATTACATGACGTTCTTCAACGTGGTGATTGGCTACGGCATCGTCGTCTCGGTGATGACCACGGATATCGACCTGTCGAAAGAAGTGGTCGGGATGCATTTCGTCCTGTGGATGGCGGTGCTCAGCGCATTGCCGCTGCTGTGCATCTGGAAAAACAACCTGCGCTATACGCTGATCGAACAGCTGAAAACTCCCGGGCACCGGGTGAAACCGCTGATGGTGCTGGTGGCGGTGGTGGCGTTGGTCTGGCTGCCGCTGCGCATGCTGGACAAAGAGCAAAGCGCACAGGAAAAAATCACTAACGTCGATCTGCCAAGCTACGGCGGCGTGGTGGCGCATTCCTACCTGCCATCCAACTGGATCTCGGCGCTGGGGCTGTTTGCCTATACCCGCTACGACGAAAGCCTGGATCAGGCCAACTTGTTCGATCCGGCCAAGAATTTTACCTATGTGCCGCCGGCGGATATCGATGACACCTACGTGGTATTCATCATTGGTGAGACCACGCGTTGGGATCACATGGGCATTCTCGGCTATGACCGTGATACCACGCCAAGGCTGTCGCAGGAGAAAAACCTGGTGGCGTTCCGCGGTGAATCCTGCGATACCGCGACCAAGCTGTCGCTGCGTTGCATGTTCGTGCGCGAAGGCGGCACGTCGGACAATCCGCAGCGCACGCTGAAAGAACAAAACGTGTTCGCGGTGCTGAAAAACCTGGGCTTCACCTCCGAGCTGTTCGCCATGCAGAGCGAGGTCTGGTTCTACAACAATACCGAAGTGGACAACTATTCGTTCCGCGAGATGATCGCCTCCGAGAAACGCAACGACGGCAAATCGGTCGACGACATGCTGCTGGTGGACGAAATGAAAGAGTCGCTGTCGCGTTACCCGAAAGGCAAGCATATGGTGATCTTGCACACCAAAGGCTCGCATTATCTCTATTCGCAGCGTTATCCGCGCAGCTACGCGCGCTATCAGCCCGAATGTATCGGCGTTGACGACTTCTGTTCCAAAGATCAGTTGGTTAACGCCTTCGATAACTCGGTGCTGTATACCGACAGCTTTATCGCCAATGTGATCGACCAGGTGCGCGATAAGAAGGCGATTGTGTTCTATTCGTCCGATCACGGCGAGTCGATAGGCGAGAATTCACACCTGCACGGTACGCCGCGCGAAATGGCGCCGCCGGAGCAATTCCGCGTGCCGATGATGGTATGGACCTCCGACAAGTTCCTGGAAGACCCGCAGCACCGCAGCGCGTTTGAGCAACTGCAGGCGCAGCAGCGTATCGGCAAGACTCACCGTCACGTCGAGCTGTTTGATACCATTCTCGGTTGCCTCGGTTACACCTCGCCGGATGGCGGCATCGTGGATAAAAACAACTGGTGCAACATCCCGCAGGAAAAAGCGGCGGCGACCCCGCTGTAACATCTCCATGCCGGGCGCGGCTGCGCCCGGCGTTAATATCCCCATCATACTTGAAGCTGCATCTGTGTTGGCTGTGCCCGTGTACCCCAGTCACGTAGTTTACTAAGCTCCTGGGGATGAACGGTCTTGCCGCCTTGATGCAACTCCAATTATTTGGGGATACATGTCCCCCTCTTCAATTCATCCGGCTCAGGCTTGCGGTATACTTGCGCACTTTCCCCCTCGGACCGGAGATTTCCATGACCCTGCGCGTGGCGTTTATTGACGATCATGACATTGTGCGATCGGGCTTTGTACAACTGCTGTCGCTGGAGGCGGATATTCAGGTGGTCGGGGAGTTCAGCAGCGCGGCTCAGGCGCGCGCCGGCTTGCCGGGCCTGGAGGCGGAAATCTGCATCTGCGACATTTCGATGCCGGACGGCAGCGGATTGGACCTGCTGGCGGACATTCCCTCAGGGATCCGGGTTGTGATGCTGTCGATGCATGACAATCCGGCGCTGGTGGAGCTGGCATTGGAGCGCGGCGCCTGCGGTTTTTTGTCTAAGCGCTGCAAGCCGGAGGATTTGATCACCGCAGTGCGCACCGTCGCCAGCGGTGGCGTGTATCTGATGCCGGAAATCGCCCAACAGTTGGCGCGGGTGAAGGTCGATCCGCTTACCCGCCGCGAACGCGAAATCGCGCTGCTGCTGGCGCAGGGGCAGGAAGTGCGGGAGATCGCCGTTGTGCTGGGGTTGTCGCCGAAAACGGTGCATGTGCATCGCGCCAATTTGTTCGCCAAGCTGGGCATCAATAACAACGTTGAGCTGGCCAAGCGGATGCTGAACCTGTGATGCAACGCCTGATCACCCAATTGGCGCTGTTCTTTATCTATGCCACCAGCGCCTTTTGCCTGTGGGGCATAGGTACGGCGTTGATCGACCCGCCGTGGCAGGCGCTGTTGCTGTTCCCGTTTGGTCTGCGGATGGGCATTTTGCTGCAAAGCCCTTACCGTTTCTGGCCAGGGATTTTGCTGGCCGATCTGCTGCTGATGGTGCTGCTGGCGGATCAGTTCGGCTATGGCCCGGCGCTGTGGGCTTCGGTTGTGGTGCTGGCGCTGACGGTGCTGCTCAGCCTGCTGGCTTCCCCCTGGTTGTTGCGCCATCAGCAAAGCGACAGTGAATGGCAATGGCCGCTGCTGCAGGGCGCGGTGGTGGCGGCGGCGGCCTTGTTGCAGGCCATGGTGTGGCAACTGGTGAACGGTGAGGGCGCGCGTGCGCTGCTGCTTGGCCTGGCGGGCGGTTTCACCATTGCGCCGACCTGCCTGCTACTGTGGCATTATCTGGCGCGACAAATCTGGGTGCCGCTCGAGCCGGGCCTGATCCATAAACCGGTGACGCTGCGTTTGCGCCATCTGGCCAGCTATCTGCTGCTGTTTGCGCTCAGCATCTGGTTGCAGCAGCAGGTGAACGCCGCCGAGCTGCGCCGTTTCGCGCCGTTCTGCCTGGCTATTCCGATTGTCTTTATGTCCTACCGTTATGGCTGGCAGGGCGCGCTGCTGGCGACGCTGCTCAACGGCGTGGTGCTGGTGGCCAACGAGCCGCCGCAACCGGAATCACACCGCGATCTGCTGCTGTCGCTGCTGGCTCAGAGCCTGACCGGCCTGTTGCTCGGTGCGGGCATCCAGCGCCAGCGCGAACTGAACCAGCAACTGCGGTTGCGGCTGACGGAAAACCGTCAACTGGCGCGCGCGCTGGTCACCGCAGAGGAACAGACCCGGCGTGAGGTGGCGCGAGAGCTGCACGACGAGGTCGGCCAGACCATCACCGTCATCCGCACTCAGGCCAGTATCGTTAAACGCCTGGCGCCGCAGCCGCAGGTGATTGGCTGCGCCGAAGTCATAGATACGCTGGCGCTGCGGGTCTATGACGGCGTGCATGACGTGCTGACCCAATTGTGGCCAGCGGCGTTGAATAACCTGCCGTTGTCGGCGGCGGTGGCGGCGATGCTGCGTGAATCGCTGCCGCAGGATGCTTCGCTGGTGAGCGTGATGCAGTGGCAGGTGCCGGATGAGTTGCTGGACGAGACGCTGAAGATCACGCTGTATCGGGTGTGCCAGGAGGGGGTGACCAACGTCTGCCGCCACGCGGCCGCCAGCCGGATTGAGCTGGATGCGCGTCTTCGTCGTCGCAAAGGGCGGCCGCCGCAAATCCTGCTGACCATCCGCGATAACGGCGTGGGTATCGATCTGGCCAGCCACGAGCCGGGCTATGGTCTGCGCGGCATGCAGGAGCGCATCAGCGCGCTGGGTGGCCGGCTGCGGCTGACGTCAGAACAGGGCACCTGTTTGAATGTGATCTTACCCACAGTTTCACTGACAGAGGGGCAAAACTAGGAAATACTCCTAGCCGCGTCGGGAATCCGGCGTAAGCCATTCGCACGCGCGCGCAGCATGATAGCGGCACTTTCCCCTTCTTCTGAGGTTTCACATGTGGTCTTTCCTTAAAAGCCGCCAGGATGTGCCGCAGGTCACCGATCAAAAACAGATCGATGCCAGCTATAAATATTGGCGTATCCAACTGATGTGGACGATGTACATCGGCTATGCCGCGTTTTACTTCACGCGCAAAAGCTTCAACTTCATCATGCCGGCAATGCTGAGCGATCTTGGCCTGACGATGTCCGATGTCGGCATCCTCGGCACGCTGTTTTACATTACCTACGGCTGTTCGAAGTTTATCTCCGGTATGATCAGCGATCGCTCCAACCCGCGCTATTTCATGGGCCTGGGCCTGATCATGACCGGGATACTCAACATCTTCTTCGGCCTCAGCTCTTCGCTGATGATGCTGGGCACGTTGTGGATCCTCAATGCCTTCTTCCAGGGCTGGGGCTGGCCGCCATGCTCCAAAATCCTCACCAGTTGGTACTCGCGCTCCGAGCGCGGCAGTTGGTGGGCTATCTGGAACACCTCGCACAACTTTGGCGGCGCGCTGATCCCGCTGCTGGTCGGCTTTATCTCGCTGCACTTCAGCTGGCGCTACGGCATGATCATTCCGGGCATCATCGGTGTGGCGCTGGGCCTGCTGATGTGCTGGCGCCTGCGTGACAAGCCGTCCACCATGGGCCTGCCGAGCGTCGGCAAATGGCGCAACGACGCCATGGAGCTGGTGCAAGAATCGGAAGGCCAGGGTCTGACCAACCGGGAAATCATCAAGCGCTATGTGCTGACCAACAAGTACATCTGGCTGCTGGCGGTGTCTTACGTGCTGGTGTACATCGTGCGTACCGCGATCAACGACTGGGGCAACCTGTACCTGACGCAGGAAAAAGGCTATACGCTGATGACCGCCAACTCGGCGATATCGCTGTTCGAAGTGGGCGGATTTATCGGCTCGCTGGTGGCGGGCTGGGGCTCTGACAAGCTGTTCCGCGGCAATCGTGGGCCCATGAACCTGATCTTCGCCATCGGTATTTTCCTGTCGGTTGCGGCGCTGTGGATCATGCCGGGCGTCACTTTCCTGTTGCAGGCTGCCTGCTTCTTTGCCATCGGTTTCTTCATCTTTGGCCCGCAGATGCTGATCGGCATGGCGGCGGCGGAATGTTCGCACAAGGATGCCGCCGGTGCGGCGACCGGTTTTGTCGGCCTGTTCGCTTACCTTGGCGCGGCGCTGTCCGGTTATCCGATCGCCCGGGTGATGGAAATCTGGCACTGGAACGGTTTCTTCGTGGTGATTTCCATCGCCGCCTGCCTGTCCGCGCTGTTCCTGTTGCCGTTCCTGCGCGCCCAGTCGCCGGCGCTGAATACCGCCAAGGCATAACGTAAAAGCGCTGCACAGGCTCTGGTGCAGCGCTTTATGCCGTTTTTATCGCCACTTGACGGGCGCGGTTGAAAAAGTCATTGACGCCTATGATGACCGGCAGTAACATGCGCCCCCATCGGCGAGTAGCGCAGCTTGGTAGCGCAACTGGTTTGGGACCAGTGGGTCGGAGGTTCGAATCCTCTCTCGCCGACCACATTTAAGAAACCTGCTTTTCAAGCAGGTTTTTTTTCGCCTGGAGTTTGTGTTTTTCCCCCAGCGTCCAGAACTCACGTATCCCGATGAAAAACATTTATCCTTTCTCACTAATTAATTCACTCTCCTTATTTCTACCTATTCCATTTATTCATATTTAAATAAATTCACCGTTGCCCAATAAAACCCGGTTGATAGCGCTATTGTATTGTCGGCGGTTTTATCTATAGTCTGAGTACATACAGCGGGATTAATTAATTCCTGTTGTGTGGCAAGATATTTAATATTTTTTACTTTAATCGGCCAGGATTATTGCGGAATTATTTTGCTCCGGCAATAGGCGGCCGTCATTAACTCTTTTACGTTTATCCTCTCGGAATAAAGGAATCAGTTATGCGCAAATTTAATAAACCGCTGTTGGCGTTGCTGATCGGCAGCACGCTGTGCTCTGCGGCGCAGGCCGCCGTGCCGGGCAAGCCTACGCTGGCCTGGGGCAATACCAAGTTCGCCATTGTCGAGGTTGATCAGGCGGCGACGGCTTATAATAATCTGGTAAAATTAAAAACCGCCGCGGATGTTTCCGTTTCATGGAATTTATGGAATGGCGATACCGGCACCACGGCAAAAGTGTTATTAAACGGCAAGGAAGTCTGGAGCGGTGCCTCAACCGGCGCATCGGGCACGGCAAACTTTAAGGTGAATAAGGGCGGCCGTTATCAAATGCAGGTGGCATTATGTAATGCCGAGGGCTGCACCGCCAGCGACGCGACAGAAATTGTGGTGGCGGATACCGACGGCAGCCATTTGGCGCCGTTAAAAGAACCGTTACTGGAAAAGAATAAACCTTATAAACAAGACTCCGGCAAAGTCGTCGGTTCTTATTTCGTTGAATGGGGCGTTTATAACCGTAACTTCACCGTCGATAAAATTCCGGCGCAGAACCTGACGCACCTGCTGTACGGTTTTATCCCGGTCTGCGGCGGTGACGGCATTAACGACAGTCTCAAAGAGATCGAAGGCAGTTTCCAGGCGCTGCAACGTTCCTGCCAGGGCCGTGAAGACTTCAAGGTGTCGATCCACGATCCGTTCGCCGCGCTGCAGAAAGGGCAAAAGGGCGTCACCGCCTGGGATGACCCCTACAAAGGCAACTTCGGTCAGTTGATGGCGCTCAAACAGGCGCGTCCCGATCTGAAAATCCTGCCGTCTATCGGCGGCTGGACACTGTCCGACCCGTTCTTCTTTATGGGCGATAAGGTGAAGCGCGATCGCTTCGTCGGTTCGGTGAAAGAGTTCCTGCAGACCTGGAAGTTCTTTGACGGGGTGGATATCGACTGGGAATTCCCGGGTGGGCAGGGCGCTAACCCGAAACTGGGCAGCGCGCAGGACGGGGCGACCTATGTGCAGTTGATGAAAGATCTGCGTGCCATGCTGGATCAGCTTTCGGCGGAAACCGGCCGCAAGTATGAGCTGACCTCCGCCATCAGCGCCGGTAAGGACAAGATCGACAAAGTGGATTACAACACCGCGCAGAACTCGATGGACCACATCTTCCTGATGAGCTACGACTTCTATGGCGCTTTTGATCTGAAAAATCTGGGCCACCAGACCGCGCTGAAAGCGCCGGCCTGGAAACCGGACACGGCTTATACCACGGTTAACGGCGTCAATGCGTTGCTGGCGCAGGGCGTGAAGCCGGGCAAAATTGTGGTGGGTGCGGCCAAGTACGGCCGTGGCTGGACCGGCGTGAGCGGTTACCAGAACAACAATCCGTTTACCGGCACCGCCACCGGGCCGGTGAAAGGCACCTGGGAAAATGGCATC